>Ga0068856_100003410_pt1 | contig 16080 bp, 16 predicted proteins | sample KBSCornC62_FD_66595 | JGI IMG/M metagenome (GOLD analysis project Ga0068856, IMG submission 66595) | Corn rhizosphere microbial communities from Kellogg Biological Station, Michigan, USA - KBS Corn C6-2 | ecosystem: Host-associated > Plants > Roots > Rhizosphere > Soil ...
ACGCCATCAGTGACGACCAGGTCTCCACTTGGTGGTGGGAGCACTACGAGACCACCTGGCCTTGGTTCCGGACGGCCGCCGAACTCGGGTCGCTCGATGCCACCACCGCGGCACAGGAGACGAAGATCTCGAGCGCCGCCACCTCGGCTTCGGATGGCCAATGGGTCACGCAGCTGCTCTGCGACGGTGGCTACCGCGGGTCAGCCGATGCCATTCTCGACATCGTGAAGGACGAACTTAACGACGGCGCCTATCCCGTCATCACGGGCGCGGTGGGTGGCTCGGCGGTCGCCCGCCTCGTGTCCGCAGCTGGCCATGCCCAGCTCCAACCGAAGGGGACCGGCGTAGCCGCCGGCGAGACAAGCCGCACCCGAGTCCGCGACAAGGGCCGCAAAACCATCCTCGCCGGGATGGCCGTGGCCGACGAGCAGCTGCGCACCTACCCCGGTCCCACCGCCAGCGCCAGCGATTGGCAAGCCCGGCTCATGCTCATTGAGGCCACCTGGGGCGACGGATGGATTCTGCGGCAAGCGGTCACCCTCATTCCCGCAGCCATCGACCTCGGAATCGTGGCGGCCACGGTCCCAGACCCAGGCGCAGCCCTGTCTCGCACGCTCAACATCGAATCTGCAGCCCGAGAACACCGAGGCGACATCGCCTGGTGGCGCAACGCCCTAGCGGCAGCGACGGTTCACCTAGACCGACGCCACTGGGTCTTGTCCCTAATAACCACGGCACACTCCTCGGTCGTCATCGCACTCCACGCCGATCTCAACGGCGTGGTAGACGCACTGACCCCCAAGCACTACGCGGCGCTCCGCGCGGCCGTACAGATGCATATCCGATCTGGATCGGTACGGAAGCTGGTCATTGCCGACCCACTCCGGGTCAGGCAGATGTCGCTCACCGACAGGACGCTCTGGCTCGTCCGCGCCGTCGCATCCGGCGGATCAATCGAGCAGATCGACGCTCGGCTGTCGACCTCGATCAAACCGATGCTGCAAGCGGGGGCAGGCGACATGCGGGAGTTGGTACGCGTCGTCAGCTCGCGAAAGATCAAGTCGGCGGAATTCTGCGGAGCGCGCTCCAGCCTGCCGATCGGCGGCTGGGCCAGCGGGGTCAAACTCGGAACCCTGGCCAGGGCGACAGCGGAGGAAATCCTCGGCGAGCCGGACCAATGGCCCGGTGACATCGTGCAGCGCGCCACCGAGACCATCGAGCGGCGGATGAACTCCGGGCTACCGCCCCTCGCAACGGTGGCCGAGGACAACCACTGGTTCGTCTAACGCCGCCCACGGCGCCAAGTCGGCGCCGCACCATGCCCGACGGCAGGGCCGCGGCCTACTCAGTCAGCACCTTCGGCAATGTCACGTGGTCAGGCAACAGCACGCCCAACCCGAGCCCGGCCGAGAAAGCGGCGGACTGCTGGCCGTAGGCGCGGCGCATCTCCAGCCGCGCGCCGGCGTGCAGGTTGCGAACGGCCTTGATCGCCCTCCGCAGCTGTTCCTCGTCGGTGACGGTGATCGTCGTGATCACCGCGAACCGCTCGACCGAGGCGCCGCGGGCCTCGTCGCGGGCGTTCGCCTCGGCCTGCATCGTCGAGGACTCCCGGGCCGCGGCCTTCTGCCCGTGGTTGGTGGCCACGATGTTGCGTTGCCGGTCAGCCCACTGCGCGGCACCGGCCGGGTCCAACGGCCGGTAGTAGATCGTCACCCGCTTGCGCGGCAGGTGCGGGTGCGGCTCGAGCAGACGCTTGAGCACGGTCTCTTTCACCGAGCCGCGAGGCGCGCCTTCCATCACCCACGACACTGAGATCCCGGAGTCATGCTGATAGCGGTCCCACAGCTCATGGGCCGCGGACGGGCCGACCGATTGCCAGTCGAGCTCGATCTGGCCTTGGGCGTCGTCGAGGTCTGCGGCCTCTTCGGGGTGAAAGGCCGCCCACGCGAGCTCGGCAACCTCGGACGGTCGCATCGCCACCGCCGCGCCGGCCCCGGTGCCGGCCAGCGCACCGATGATGTCCGGCAGTTGCGTACCGATCTCGGTGGCCATGTCCTCCACGCCGCGGCGGTCCTTCCCTCGGCCGCCGTCAAACACCACCGACAGCCACGTGTGCTGCGCGGCCGACCCGACTCCTGCCGCGCCACGCAACTGCTCGAACACCTCGCTGGTGAACGACGACACCGCGTCCTCGGTGCGCATCCGGTCGATCTCGCTGGAGATCTTGTGGCCGGGGTCGGGCACGGACTCGATCGTCACCGACAGCGCCTTGACGTCGGGCCATTGCGGCAGCGTCTGCAGGAACCCCGACCAGGTGCCGATCATCGTGTCGACGGTGGCGGCGTCGACCAGCGCATCACCGTCGGCATTCGCGCGCACGATCACTGGGTAGGAGTTGGTGACCGGGATGCGCAGGAACCCAAACTCCTCGCCGTAGGCGTCTTGCGCGCTGTAGAGCCGACTCGCCGCGAGCAGGCCGGGCAACCGGAACCGACCCTTGGGCTGGGGCGACAGAGGCCCGCTCAAGTAGGCCGTCTCCCGCCGCCGGCGAGCGCGGCGGAAGCTGCCGCGCCGCACCAGCCGGGCAAACACCGACTTGCCTTCGATCTTCACCGCGAGCGGGACGTAGAAGACCGCGGCGACCGCCAGGTACACCAGGGCCGGCAACGGACCGAGGAACATCATCATTCCGCCGGCCCCGAGGATCAGGACCAGGCCGGCGAAGCTGATCACCGGGTTCATCCCGAACAGGCCGATGTTCGCCGATCGCTGCCAGTTGCCGAAGTCGGAGCTGCCCGGCTGCGGGTTGTTGCGGTTGTCCAGCATCGTCATCGCTACTTCTCCTGAGTTCCGGATGCGGCCGCGGATTCGGCCATGCCTTTGACTGCACCGAGGGTCTGTACTGCCGCGCCGACCGCCATGCCGGGCGGACCGCCGGCCGCGCCTGCGGCGGTCGCGCCACCGGCAGCCGCTCCTGCTCCGGACGCACCGGCCGCCGCTGGGGCCGAGGTGCTGACCCCCGAGGCACCGGACGGTCCCGGTGGCGCGAAGGAGCCGCCGCCGGTTCCGCCGCCCCCGCCGCCGCCGCGGGAGGCGACGACGCTGCCGATACCGGATGCTGCGACGGCCGCGCCGGCCAGCGCGCCGCCTCCACCGCCTGCGCTCATGCGCGCCGACACGGGCATCATCAGGCGCAGCAGCGCCGGCAGAGCCAGCACGGACATGATCATCAGTGCGAGGCCTGACAGCTGATCGGTGGCCGACTTGCCGTCACCGACGGTGACGAACGCGGCGGCGTAGACGGTGGCCGCGACGGGCTTGTAGAGCACGAACGCCAGCTGCCACATCCAGAGCTTGCGCCACATGTCCTCGTTGCCCTTGTAGATCGCGGCGGCGGCCGCGACCGGGCTCGCCGCGGCGGTGATGATCAGGACACCGTTGCGGGCCACCATCGCGATTACCTGCGCGATCGAGGCGGCGATCGCCAGCAGGCAGCCGATGAACACCACCGCGGTCCCCAGCGGCCCGCTGGCCAGTGCGGTCCCGAACACCTCGCCGACGCGTTTGTCGAAATCGCCGCCGGCGGCGGTGTTGATGATCCATTTGCTGAACTCGTCGCCTGCGCCGGCCAGGAGTGCCACCGCGGGCACTTGGCATGAGGTGACCAAGATGAATCGGACGATGCCCGTCCCCGCATCGGCTAACGCGTCACCTCTGTGCGTTAGCGCCATATGCGCGGCGACGAGCAAAATACTCAGCAGCCCCACTGCGAGCATCACCCAGTCGAGCATCGCGGTGAGCATCCCGACGGGGGTGCCTTGCGCGGTCGACAGCTGCTCGGTGGGTACGTCCGTCCAAAAGGTCGCCAGGGTCTTCACGATGTCGCCGACGCCCTTGGCGAACTCTCCCACTACGGCGTCGAAACCGGCTGAAGCCAGGCCACCGGCGGCTTTGCCCAGCAGGTCGCCGGCGCAGTCGCCCCACGACAGTGGATTGATGCTGCAGCCCATGATCAGTCACCCGCCTTGGTTGGCTGTCCGGAGAAGAGGATGTAGCCGGTGAGGTCGTCGACCGCCGCCCAGCTGGTCTGGCTCAACGGCCCTGGTGCGCCAGCGAGTTTCCAGTCATCGCCTGACCACTGCATGGTGGTCGGCAGGACCCGAAGGGTGCCGTTGAACCGCATGGCGATGTTCACGACCGCCTGGGTCGGGGCGTAGGTGACGACTTGGAATCCGGCGACCTGGGGGATCACCGACGGATCGGTCGGCGGGCCGTAGGTCAGGCTCGCGACTGCCTGCGCCGCAGGCATGGTCGACGAGGCTGCCACCGCGTGCATCGACGCCGACGTCTGGGCCGACCAGGAGAGCCGGCCGAGGATCTGGATCGCGGCTTGCACCGCGCCGGGCTGCGTGTGCGCGAAGCCGGCCGGCACGCCGGCCCGGATGGTCGTCGGACCCGCGGTGGCCGAGAACGGCAACGCACCTAGGCCGACCTGCAGCCACGTCACCTGAGTGGGTATCGGCGACGTCGGGTCCGCGGTGCCGCTGGCCGAGCCGGCCGGTGCGGGCACCTGTCCGGTCGCCGGCACGCTGGCCGCCGGCGGAGCGGCCGCGGCGTTGTTCGGAGAGTCGCCGCTGAGCCGGGTCCAGGCGATGATGCCGACGCTGGTCAGCAGGATCGCGCCGAAGATCACCGCACACGTGGTGCCCGCCTTCGTCCACCGTGATCCGCTGTTCTCGTCGTGGCCGTCATCATCGCGGTCGGGCGCGGAGTCGTTCCTGCGCCCGCCATCCAGGCGCAGCAGCATCAGGCCACCACGCCCAGGATCGCGCCGGCGCTGCTGCCGACGATGCAGGCCAGCAGCGGCCAGAACAGCTTGCCGGCCTCTTCGCCGCCGCCGTCGCCCGAGCGGTTGCGGTGGGCGTTGGTGGCCATCTTGATGCAGATGACTAGTACGCCGGCGACCGCGGCAACGAACACGGCCCAGCCGACCCAACCGACCACGGTCATGACCTTGTCGCCGCCGGGCGGCTCGGTGGGGTTCACGGTGGGCACCGGGCCGGCCAGGATCGTCGAGCTGGTCAGGTTGGTGGCGGCCCGGGCCAGGACGGCGCGGCCCGGGAACGCGGTGACCTGCTGGATCAGCTCGGTGCCGCGGGCGGCAACGACCGCCGTGGCGGTCGTAAGGGTTTCGATCATGATGGGTCTCCTTCTCGGTGGTGAGGGCTTCTCACTGGGAGATGTGGAGACCGACATGCGGAAAGTGACAGCGCCGGCCAGCGGATTTGCCGGGCCCGCCGCCTCGGTGTGGCTGCAGCGGCGATCAGGCGGTGAGCCGCCAGGCGTAGGGCATGACTTCGGAGCTGTCGTCGGTGCCGGCCCAGGTGCGTATGTGGACGGGGACGTTGAAGTCCTGCGCCTCGATGATCTGTCCGCCGCCGTCGGGTTTGCCGTTGGTCGACCAGACGATGGCTACGTGATGGATCGCCGCTTGGCTGCCGTTGCTGGACCAGAACACCAGGTCACCGGGCTCGTCCTGGCTGATCGGCACCAGGTGGCCGTAGGAGGACTGGTACTGGTCAGCCGCTGAGTGCGACAGGTTCACGCCAACGCCGGCATAGGCGTACAGCGATAGGCCCGAGCAGTCGAAGCCGACGGTCTGCCCGCCACAGCCGGACCCGCCGTCCCCGTGGCTCGGCCCGGTCGAGGTGCCCCCGTCGAAGCAGTACGGCAGCCCCAGCTCGGCCCGGGCGCGGGCCAGGACCTGGCCCACCGTGGCGTTTGGGGCCTGGCCCGGCGCCGTACCGGCGCCGCCCGGCGCACAGGTAAGCGCGACCGACGGATCGCCGAGCAGTGAGGCGGCCAGCGCGGTGGCCATCGGCACCCATTGCGTATAGGCGTCCGGCGTGCCGGAGATCTGGACCTTCTGGATCGCCTCGCCCGCCGGCAGCGTCGCCCAGTTCGCAATGTTCACCAGGTGGTCGAAGAACTTCCCGGCCGCGTAGGCCGGGTCCATGATCTGCTCGACCGTGCCCCAGCCCTGCGACGGGCGCTGCTGCAGGAAACCGACCGAATCGCGGTCGCCATGATCGAGGTTCGTCAGGCTGGATTCCTGCATGCCGGCGGCGATCACGTCGATCGAGGCCTGCGCCGGCAGGCTGCGCTGCTTGGCCACTCCGACCGCCGTGCCGGCGATCTGCAGCTGACTGGCCGTCAGGGTGATGCCCGCGGCGGTCGCCCCGCCCGATTGCGCGGGCGTGTAGGTGCACTGGCCGCCCGTGGCGGCGGCGTTCTGTGACACCGACGCCGCGGCCGCGTTGCTGCTTCCCCCACCACTGAGGATGACCGCGGGGATCATCACCACGGTCGCGAACAGCCCAGCGGCCGCGGCTCCGGCCGCGACCAGGGACTTCTGCGCGGACACCGTCAGCCTCCCTCGAAGCTGCCGGCGACCAGCCACTGGCCGCCGCGGTCCTGGACGCGCCAGGACGCCAGCTTCTGGCCGGCGTCGAAGCTGCCCATCGTGGAGTTGACGTGCTCGTCGACGTTCATCCGCACGTACACCGCGGTGGCGGTCGACGGCGCGCCCACCAGGCGTTGCGCCTGGGTGATCGTGCAGGTCACCTGCTGCTGCTCGGCCACCACCTCCTCGCGCCAGGACACCGGGTCGGCGTCGGCGGCCAGCTGGACGCCGAACTGCGGCGTGGCCAGCTGCTGTTGCTGGTTGACGTAGCTGGCCTGCGGCCGGCGCCAGTCCCATGCGCAGTACGCCTGCTCGAAGCGAACCGCGGCCCACACGGCCGGGTCGCTTCGCGCCAGGGGGCTGCTCACCGGCGTGGGGGCCAGGGAGGGACTGAGCGACGGCGCGACCACCGGGGATGTGTCGCTACCATGTGAGCAGCCGGTGAGCGCGGCCGCGAGCAGCATCAGCACGATCGTCCACGCGAGCGCGCCGGCCAGACGGTGGGTCATGCCAGCACCGGCGAGCCGGCGGCCGCGGCGATGGCCTGGCTGAGTTTCGTCACCCAGGGCAGCGGTTCGCCGCCGCTGGCGGCCTGCGCCGGCCCGACCCGCCAGGTCGGCTCCCAGGGTGCGTGGGCGAGCACGGGAGCCGCGCCGGACAGCAGTCGTTCCAGACGGCGCAGCGGCGGCGGCGTCCGGCCTGGCGCGTCGGCCGAGATGATGACGCCGAGCAGCAGCAGGCGAGCGGAGAGCTCACCGTCACGGTAAGCGCGGGCGTACTCCTGCGCGGAGGTCAGCCCGCGATGGTTACCGCGGCAGACCAGGACCACAGGCTCACGGTTGCCAGAGATCGGTTCGGGCCACACCTTCCCGGCGCAGCGGGTGCCGGGAAGGACTGCGGCCAGCCACCGCGCCCCGGACCCGCCATGCGTGCCGAGCAGCCACACCCCGGCTCCGCCTAAGGCGCGCGGACCAGGGTCGAGTGATGTCGGTACGGGCATGGCTGCGCCCGGTCCGGCCGCGATCTCCCCACCCTGAGTAGGAGTCGGGGTTGGGGCGGTCGGTGAGGCGAACTGGCCGTTGCGGGCGGCGATCAACGCGGCCTGCAACTCGCTGACCGACGGGGTGTGTCGGGGTGTGTCCGTGGCTATCCTCGTCACTGGAGTTCACCACCGACGATCCGCAGACCATCGCGCCGCTCGCGGCGCAGGCGGATGGCCGCCGCGAGCACCCGACGATCGACGCTGGCCAGCCGGGCCCGCACATCGGCGGCCGGGCGCAGCGTGGTCAGTAGCCGCTCGAGCGCGGCCACCGTGCTGCGGCTGACTGGTGATTGAGAGGTGGAGATCCGGTCCAACACCTGCGCGACCTGCCGGTCGGCGAGCGCGAGGGTGTCGAGCATCTCGACGACCTGCTCGGGATCGGGACGGGCGCTGGGCTGGGGGGCTGGACTGCTCATCACGTGGACTCCTGACGGCTGCTCGAGGGATTGCTCTCACAGGGAGATGTGCGGGCTGCCGCTCCGAAAGTGACAGCGCCCCGGCGAGGAACATGTCCTCGCCGTCCGCGTCCGGCGTCCCCTAGCGGCTAGGAGGCCAGGTACTGCGGAGCGGCGGTCTGCAGGGCTTCCAGCGCGGCCGCCACCCGGCGCTTGGACGTGCGGACGTTGACGCCGAAGGTGCGGGCGACGTGCTCGTGTCCGGCCCCGGTGAACTCGCGGGCATAGTGGTACTCCACCAGCATCGACAGGTCACGGGCGTCGACGACTCCGGTCCGCTCGGCCCACATGAGCAGGTCGAGCAGCTCCAGTCCGGCGGCGTCGGCGACGTCGGGCCCGACCTCTTCGTACTGGGGCGCCACGTCGACCGAGCGGCGCATGTCGACCGGGCGCTCGACGACCGGCTCCGCGCGGCGTCGGGTCCGGAACCGCGCGGCGTACACCTCGCGGCACAGTGCGTGCTCGGTGTCCAGCAGCAGATTGGCGGCGACCGCCCGCCGGCGGGTCCGCCACGGGTAGGTCCGGATTTGAACCGTGAGCTGGCCGAGGATCAAGCCTTCGGTGAAGTCCTGCCGGCCTCCGCTGACCGATGCTGTTGACCGGCGGCGCAGCAGCCGCGCCGCGCCGTCGGCGACCGCCTGCAGCACCACGAGAACGGCGTCGGTCTGGTCAGCGCCGTCGGCCGCGGCCAGCTGCAGTAGCGCCAGCAGCAGACCGTCCCAACGGGTTGGGTCGGTGCCGGGCTTCAGCGCGCCGAGGACCTCGGCGACGCTGTTCACGCTGCCGCCGGCGGCCAGCCCGGGCACCAGCTGGACCCACCGGGTGAAGGCGTCGGCGGCATCGAGACGGGCGACGAGCTCGGTGCAGGATTCGCCGAGTAGGGACGAGTTGAACATCGTGGTCTCCGGAGGCAGTCGGGGCCTGGGTAGGCCCGACGCTCCGCACGGAGATCCACAAAACAGTCACCCTTCGGTCACCTGAACTACAAGGTGACCGGCGCCGCCGCGGGGTGACCGACCGGGCTCGCCCTGCCCGGCGGGTGGGCTCAGGCGCCCCGCTCAGAGGGCAGGTGACCGCCATGCGGCCCAGCAAAAGCGGGGGGTGACCGACGGTCCTGCTCGTCGGTCACCCCCCGGCGTCATACCAAGGTCGGTCGTCCTAGGGCCGTCACGTCGACCAGCTGTCGCGCGGGGTCAGTGAGAGGACGTGGCCGATAACCTTCCCGGCCCAGATCGGGATCGGGTACGCGATCGTCGAGCGCGGATCGATGTCGAAGATGATCTGGATCTCGGCTGGGCCGTCGTATGTGTTGTTGATGGCGGCGTCATTCGGGAGTGTGAGCACGAAGCCGTAGGCGGTGCCCAGCTTGGGGTCGCCCAGCAGGAAGCTGCGGGTCGGTGTCGTGATTGTGGTTGCCCGCATGTTGCTGATGTCGAAGTGCACGACCGCGTCAAAGTGGATCAGTCGAGAACTCCCTACGCTCGCGGCGTCAACTGGCTTGGGTCAGTCCCACCCAGCCGCGGCGCAGCATGACCTCGTAGGTGTCTTTCGGGACGTCTTCCTCGACGGCCGCGCCGTGGTGGGTGACGATGCGGCGCATCGTTGCCCCGAGTTCGGCGGTGCGGCCCTCGGCCTCGCACACGAGCGCGAGGTCGAGCAACGGTCGGTCCGAGCCGGAGTCGATCGCAGCCGCCTTCTCCGCGATCCGGCGGGCCAGGCCGAGGTCAGTCTCGTCCACGGCGCGGGCTACGACGATGGTGGTGACGTCGAGGATCGCGGCGGTCATGACGTTGCTGTCAGCGACTGTGTCGTCGGCGAGCCAGGGGCTGTCTCCGCCGCGCAGCGCGGTCAGCGGAGCGCCGCTGACCAGGTCTAGTGCCGCCACTAAATCAGCGAATCCTTCGGCCTTACGGGCGGCGGCTCTGCGCCGTAACCGGCAGAAAAGATCCCAGTCAACGAGCGGCCCGCTTAGCCGGTAAAGAGCGCTGCCCGAAGCCCGCCCAGCCGACTTGGCGTAGGGCAGGCATTGCGACCCGGTGAGGGGGTTTACCCCGAGCCAGCTCCGCACGATCGAGAGCAGGTTCTTCGGGTTGCTGTCCTTGATCGTGTAGTTGTTCGAGGGCCAGAAGTCGGCGGCGAACCGGTCTCCGGTCACCCCGCTGGAGTGCAGCGCCAGGTAGGCGACCGCGGCGGTGGCGATCGCGGTCTTGGCATCGGGTGGCTGCCCGGTCGCGGTTACCTGCACCTCGCCGAGCAGCCGCACCTTCGGCCGGTCGCTACCCGGGTCGTGCCAGGCGGCCAGGTCCTCGTCCAGGTGCGGGTCGGCCGCGAGCAGCGCCTCGCTGATCTCCGGCTTGAGGACGGGTGCCAGCGTCTCGATCTCGGCCGGAGTCGCCGCCGTCGTCACCACGTAACTGCTGGTCAGCTTCGGCAGCAGAGAGGCAGCGGTCACAGGCTCAGCCGCCAGCGAGGGAAGCCCGGTCGGTGAGGGCACAGTGACGACGGGCCGGGGGGTCGCCGGCTGCTCAGGGCGTGGGACGGTGTGTTCGGCCAGCACGGCGCCGGCCAGGTCGGTGTACCTGGCTGAGCCGTCCTCGGCCTCGGCCGCCGGCATGGGTACATCGGCTGCGCTGTCACGAACCGCGGCGAGGTACATCCCCAGCTCGAAGGCCTGATCGGCGGGCAGCTGCTGGGCCGTTGCGGTCACGCTCAATTCCGGGATCGTTAGTGTCCCGGCGGCGTCGACGTGCAGCTGCAGGCCGGTCGACGTTGGCGCGGAGCCGGCGTGGGGCAGCAGCACGACGGCCACTGCCGTGCGTGAGGCCCGCTCGTCCAGGGTGTCGAGCAGCGCCTCGATCGCGGCGTCGTCGGCCGGGTCGGACCCAGTTGAATCGGAGGGGGCTGGCGACAGCAGCAGCACCTGCGGCATCCAGGTGTCGCCGCTGACGCCGTGCAGTCGTCCGTGCAAGACGTCGAGGAGCTCGCCGTCGGCCACGTCGCGGTTGGCTCGCACGTCGTTGGTGGCTATCGCGGCCGCAGCCGGGATGTCGTCGGTATAGATCAGGCGGGACGGGTTGAGCTCGACGAGATCCGCGCCGAGTTGGCCGGCCAGCGTCACCGTGAGGTGATCGGACCACACATTGTGCGCCAACTCGGCCGCGACGAATCGGGTCAGGTCCAGGCTCCGCTCCCGGTCCCCGTCGACGAGCAGTGCGCCGCTCTGCTCGAGGTCGACCAGCCACTCCTCCCCCGCCGCGGTGTATCCGACGCTCACCAGCGTCGGGTAGGGCGCGGCGGGGATCTCGTCGTAGGCGTCGACGATGGGCAGCTGCGCCGACTTCTCGATCACCCAGCTTGTCGGCGAGGCCGTGACCCACGGCGGCGGCGGGGCCTCAATCTGCGGTTCAGCCAGCACCAGATCGAGGGTCTGCTCGGTGAGTCGGGCTGCGATGACGGCCGGTAGCCGCCCGGCCGCGGCCGCCAGGGAGCTCGATAGGCCGCGTAACGCGCGGTCGATGAAGTCGACGTCGCGGACGCCGGCCGAGCCGTCGGTGATCAGCACCTTCTCCAGCGGCACGTGCTTCGGGGCTGGGCCGGCGATGGCCCGTCCCGCGCCGCGGTGACGGAACTGGCGGCGCCGGTAGCGGCGCAGTGCCAGGAACAGGCCGCTGGCCAGCAGACCGGCGCCGGCCGACAGGGAGGCGGCCCACTCCGCCACCGTCACGACCTGCGACGAGCTGCTGTGACTGGCCGAATGGGCCGGCCGAGCAGTGGGAGCTGGCTGGGCCGCGGGTGTCGGAGCGGGCGTGGCCGGCTGCGCCGGTGTGCTCGGCTGCTGGGGCGTCGTGGGCGGAGTCGGATTCTGCGGGGTAGGCGTCGTGCGCGTCGGTGGCTGGGCCGGCGTGGTCGGTGGCTGCGGCGCCGTGGTGTTGCCCGGGGACGTCGCGGTGGCCGGCCCTGGAAGGCTGATCGTCCAGCCTGGGCGGATGAGGTTCGGGTCGGTGAAGTGCGCGCCGCCCGGTTCGGCTCGGTCTTGGTTGGTCGGCCACACCGTCGACCAGTCCGTCACCCCGTCCTGCTCGGCCAGTCCGGACAGGGTGTCGCCGGCATGCACAGTCACCTCGTGCTGATCTGCCTGCGCGGCGGCGGGACTGGTCGTCTCGGCCACGGGCACGGGCACGGGCACGATGACTGTCCATCCGCGGCGCAGCAGGTTCGGGGACTCCATCACCGATCCGTCGGACTGAGTGTGCCCCTCGTTGAGCTTCCAGATCTCCGGCCAGCGCTGCCCGTCGCCGAGGTAGTGCTCGGCCAGCGCCCAGTAGCTGCGCATCCCGCCCTGCTGCGGGATCAGGTAGCGATCCGTCGTCACCGTGCTCGTCAGCTGGCGCTGCGCGGCTGAGGACGGCACCACCGGCCGCGTGTCGTCGGTGCCCGGCGACGACGAGGGTGCCGCGCTCGGCGCCTGATGGGTGGGTGCGGTGTAGGTGCTCGTGGCCGCCGGCGGGGAGCTCGCCGCGAACGCTGATGTCGCTGGGCCGACCACGCTGATGACGGCCGGTGCGAGCAGCAGCACGGCCGCGATGAGTGTGCGGGCAAGGTCCTGCTGCAGGCCGAGCAGGGGCAGGCGGAACTCTCGCCGCGGTCGGCGGGTGACGGCTGCGGTCAGTGTCGCGCCGAGTTCGACAGCCAGGGCCAGCGCGAAGCTGGCCCACGCCAGGTAGGCGATGGCGGCCATGATCGCGATGACGTCCTGGTCGGACATGTCGCCGGCTTTGATGGAGGACCACTGATCCAGCGGGTTGCCGATCGTGGACGCGAGCGCCCACGGCAACCCGACCGCCAGCGCCAGCAGCAGCACCAGCCCGATCACGCCACGAACTCGACGCATCATCGTGCTCATCCTCCGTCCTGGGTTGTGCCGCCGTAGATCGCGGTCGCACTTGCCGACGCCGTCTGCGAGATGTCGTTGAGGCCGACGGCGGACAAGATCACGGCGCTGCGGTGCACGGTGACCTTCACCGTCACCTGGTCACCGGACACCGTGACGATGCCGCTGGCGCCGGCGGCCTGCAGGAGCCGGTCCGCGGCCGCTTGGGCGGCTGCAGGGTTGGCTTGCAGGCCCGACGGTTGCCCCCGCAAGGACGCGGGTGTCAACGCGTCTGCGCCGGCGCGGGCCGCTTGGGTGGCCAGATCGGCGGCGCGTTCGCGAGTGGCTAACGCGGCGCCGCCGTCGATGACGAACCCGGCCATCACCAGCGCGGCCAGAGTGATGATGGCGAAGTACAGCGCGATAGAGCCGCGTTCGCCAGCCGCGTCGTCGACATGCCGTAACCGGGCCCGCACGGCGTTCAGGAGTCTGCTCATCCTTCGGTTCCCCTATCCGCCGAGCTGTCGGTACTGCTCAAGCGGCGAGGTCGAATCTGCCGTCAACGTGGTGGAGCCGGGCAGCCCTGCCATCGCGAGGTCGCTGAGGTGCGTGTCGCAGGAGAGGTGGGCGGTCACCTGGCCGCCGGCGTAGAAGGCCGACGTATCGATGTGGACATTCATGCTGGCGCAACTCAGGCCGCCGTCACTGAGGGTTTGCTCGGCGGCCTGCTGCCCAGCCGTCTCCGCCGCGAGCGGCGAGGTGGACAACGACGCGGCCCGCGATGCGGCCTGCGCAGCCTGGTCGATGAGTTGGCGGCCACGCTCGACTCGGCCGAAGCCGACGACGAGCAGCATCATCACGATGATGAAGGGGACGAGGATCGCCAGCTCGAGCGCGGCGAACGCGCCACGGTCACCGTCGACCAGGCGCCTACGTTCCCAGATGGCGGTCAGCACTCGGCGGCTTCGGGATTGGTGAACCGGCGTGATCATGGCGCATTCACGTAGGTCTCGATGGGTCCGCTGACCGTCTCGTCGACGGAGAAGTCGCCGAACGGGATCACGCTCGTCACCTTGCAGTGCACGTGCACGGTCACGGTCGTGGCCGACCGGGTGACGTTGACGCAACCTGGCCCGAGCACGTGCGGCGCGACCTGGGCCAGGTAGGTGTCGCCGTCCTGTTGGCCGGCGGCCGCGCTGGACTGGTAGCTCTCGGCCGTGCGCAGTGATTCCTGCGCGGCGGCCTGGGCGATGTTGCGGGCGTGCCAGACGATCGCCCACTGCACGATGATCATCAGCAGGAAGAAGATGATCGGCAGGGTGATCGACGCTTCGAGCACGGAGTAGCCGCGGTCCGGCTCCTCGCGCAGCAACCGATGCCGGTGCCGCACAGCGACACCGGCCCGACGGACTACACCACCGACCACGAGAGACTCGGAGCAGCTGTCGCTATTGGGTGTTGGTGTCGTTGGCCTTTTGCGTGGCTTTGTTGACGATGATCGCGACGATGGCGATCGCGGCTGCCACCAGGATCGCCGTCATCACGACCCAGACGAGGATGCCGTCGCCACGCTCGGAGTCCTCGTCGTGCAACGCGCGGACACGAGTCATCGTCCAGGCGACCAACATCCGGATCTGTACCTCTGCTGCTGTCATATCCGAAGTCCCTTCGTGATCGGTAGGAGTGGTCTGCATGCGCTCAGATGCGCATGAAGCTGACGACGGCCGGATAGCCGAGGAACACGGCGAACCCCACGCCGAGCAGGATCTGGGCCATCAACATCGACTGATCCCGTTTACCGGCCGTGCCTTCGGCGTCGGCCAGCTCCTCAGTCCGCAGGCTCGACGCGCGAGCGGCGAGGGTGTCCCGGACCTGGGCGCCGTCGTGGGCGACGAGCTGCACGAGGGTCCCGAGCTCGCGCAGCTGCACGACACCGATACGGTCGCCCAGGTCTGTAAGGGCGATCCACACGTCCTGCCCGGATCGGGTCGCGTTCGTCACCGTGTGCCGGATCAGCGCGAGCGGCCAGCCGCTGCCGATCTTGGCCGCCTCCGGCAGGGCTTGCTCGGCGGCGGCCTTACCGGACATCTGCAGCGACACCCAGTCCAGGTACGCGCCGAGGGCTCGCTTGAACTCTTTACGCCGGCGGCCGGCGGCGGTGCGGGCGTCGAAGTCGGGGATGAAGAAGAACCCGGCGGCGAACATCAGGGCCACCACCACCGGAACTCCGATCGGCAGATGCAGCCCGGCCACCCCCAGGAAGACCGTGATGATCAGGCCGATCAGGAAGCCCCCCACGCCAACCACGACTTTCCGGCCCATCGTCGCGTCGAAGGACTGGCCGTTGAGGGCCAGGTCCTGTCGCAACGACGTGTACGCGATCCCCCGTCGTGCCAGCTCCATGCTGACCCACCGCCCGAGCCGGGTCTCAGCTCCTGCGGCCGACTTGGCCGGGCTGGGATCGGTCTGCACGACCGCGGCCGTCTGTGCTCGGTCGAACCGGGCCAGCATCACCAAAGGATCAGGTCGCGGTGGTCTGATCTGCACGATCAGGAAGAACACTCCCGCGCCGATCGCGCACCCGATCAGCGTCAGGCCGATCATCGCTGCTGCCCGGCTGGCTCGGGCCGATTGGTCGTCAGCTCCTGTGCCTGGTCCGGGCTCAGCCCGGTCAAGTGGGCGACGACGCGCAGATCAGCGTCACCGATGCGGGACTCGGCCCGGCTTAGGAACGGCGTATTCGGCTCACCACCGGCCAGCTTGCGCATCCATATGAACGCGGCGGCGAACAGCCCGACGACAACAGCGAGCGCGACCTGGCCACCGGGCGAGCCATAGGGCTTGACGTAGGTGCGGCTGAACAGCACCAGGAACACGGCGAACGCGATGGTGATGACGACGACGATCTGCACGCTGCGCCGCATCGTGGCGCGTCCGGCCGAGACCCGCCGCCGCTGGTCCAGCTCCTCCCGCGCGGCCGTGGCCAGCGATGTCAGCACGGCCGCCAGACCGGTACCGCGCTGTCGGGTGTTGAGAATCAGCGAACCGATCACCTTGTCGGCCGATCCGTCGTTCAGCTCGGCCGACAGCGCCAGCAGCGCACGGTCGAGCGGTACCCGGGACCGGACTAGACCGGTCAGCCGGGTAAGTGCTGGGCGGATCGCGGCCGGTGCGGTGCCGGCCGTGGCCGGGATGGCCTGCTCCAAGCTGGCGCGGGCAGTGATCGTGTCTCGCAGCGACTCAGTCCACA
>Ga0068856_100003411_pt1 | contig 16078 bp, 8 predicted proteins | sample KBSCornC62_FD_66595 | JGI IMG/M metagenome (GOLD analysis project Ga0068856, IMG submission 66595) | Corn rhizosphere microbial communities from Kellogg Biological Station, Michigan, USA - KBS Corn C6-2 | ecosystem: Host-associated > Plants > Roots > Rhizosphere > Soil ...
CATCGCGCTCGCCATCGCGCGCGTGATGCGCAGCACCTGACCGCCGCGCCGCCACGACGACGTACGAATCCGTGTCGCTCTTCGACGGACTTCGCTACCGGCTCGGCGCCGTGATTCGCCCGTCACGCCGCGCCCGAGACATCGGGCGGGAGATCGCCTTTCACCTCGAGCTCGACGCCGAGCAGCGCGCGCACGCGTCGGCCGGCACGCTGTCGCGCGGCGACGCCCGGATCGCGGCGCGGCGCGCGTTCGGAAATCCCACCTACATGCAGGAGGAGGCGCGCCGTATGACTGCCGTCGAATGGCTGGACTCCGTGAAACGCGATCTCGCGTTTGCCGCTCGCACGTTCGCCCGCGCCCCGGGTTTCACCGCTGCCGTCGTCGTCAGCCTCGGCCTCGGCATCGGGGCGAACGCGGCGATCTTCAGCGCGCTCCAGGCGATGCTCCTTCGGCCGCTCCCATTCAGCGAGCCGGATCGCTTGGTGGACGTCGGACTCACGCGGGCCGGAAACCCGAACCGGCCGGCGGCCGATGACATCGTGTGGTCGTATCCGAAATTCGCGATGCTGCGCGACGCGCAGCACGTCTTTTCCAACGTGGGCCTCTACAGCGCCGACCCTGTCACGGTGAATGGCGGCGGCGGCACCGCCGAACGCGTCGACGGCGAAGTGGTCGGCGGCCGTTATTTCAAGACATTAACGGTGCTGCCGATCGTCGGGCGGCTGTTCGCGCCCGAGGAGCTCGACCGGGTGGGCGCACCACCAACCGTGATCGTGAGCGAGGGACTGTGGCAGCGGCGATTCGACGCCGACCCCTCGGTGATCGGTCGCACGCTCGATATCGATGGCGCGCGCCACACCATCATCGGCGTGATGCCGTCCAGCTTTACCGGGCTGTCCGGCCGCGCGGACGTATGGATGCCGATCGCGGCGGAGTATCCCGCCGAGCTCACCGCGACGTGGGACCTGAGCTTCACGATGGTCGCGCGACTCGCGCCGGGCGTTACGCTCGCGCAAGCGCAGGACGCCGTGAAGACGCTCGGCGCGCGCATCGATGCCGCTACGCCGTACCCGTCGGCGCGTGAGCGCTGGGGCGCAAGTGCGCGCCCGCTCGACGCGACCCGCGTCGATGCCAGAGTTCGGCGATCGCTCCTCGTCGTCGCCTATGCCGCCGCCCTGATGCTCCTCGCGATGACGGCCAATGTCGCCGGGCTCCTCCTCGTGCGCGCAAAACGCCGCGAGCACGAGATCGCGATGCGGGTCGCGCTCGGGGCTGGGCGTGCGCGGCTGATCCGGCAACTCCTCACGGAAAGTTTGCTGCTCTCGCTGGCGGGCGGGGTCGCCGCGTTCGCCCTGGCGGCGGCCGGCGTCAAACTCCTCTCGGCATTCAACCCCGCGGCATCGCTCCGCGTACAGAACTTGGGCGGGCTCGGCGTCGTGAGCTTCTCGCGCATTCGCCTGGACGATTTCACGCTTCTCGCCGCCGGCACGCTCGCGCTGATCACCGGTCTCCTTTTCGGGCTGGTGCCCGCGATGCATGCGACGCGCGCATCGCTCGCCGCCGGCACGAGAGGGCGCCACGGCCGATCACCGCGGCGCGCTCTCGGCATCCGGGGCCGCGGCGCCCTCTCGGCGCTCGAGATCGCGCTCGCGATCGTGCTCGTGACCGGCTCCGGTCTGATGCTGCGGAGCCTTCGAAAGCTCACGGACGTGAACCCAGGCTTCGATGCCTCGCGCACCCTGACGATGCGGCTCAACCTGCTCGCCGACAGCTCGGCCGTGCGCGCGAGCACGAGCTATTATGATCGTTTGCTCATGGGCGCGCGTGCGACTCCGGGTGTCACGAGCGCCGCGCTGACCGCGTGTCCACCCCTGAATGGCGGATGCAACCGGACATTCGTCGAGCTGCTCGACCGGCCGCCCGTATCGAGCAATGACGAACCGATCGTCGGCGTGCATTGGGTGACGCCGGGGTGGTTCGCGCTCGCCCGCGTCCCGGTGCTGCGCGGCCGCGACTTCTCTCGCGGGGACGTCGCGGGGACACGACGCGCCGTCATCATCAGTCAATCGGCCGCGCGCGCGCTGTGGCCTGGACAGGATCCGATCGGCCGGCCAGTGCGCGTCGGCCAGGGCGGCTTCGGCAAGGACACGGGATTGGTCGTCGGCGTTGTCGGCGACGTGCGGTATCGCTCGCTCGACTCGGCCGCCGCGCCAGATTTCTATTTACCATTTGCTCAATCCCCGCGCCCCGCCGCCGTCCTGTTTCTCCGGACTGCCGGCGACCCGGACGCGCTGCGCGCGCCGGCGGAGCGCCTCGTGCGCGACATCGATCCCAAGATTCCGGCGTTCGACGTGCGAACGATGGACGCCCGCGCGGGCGATGCCACGGCGCAGGCGCGCTTCGGCGCGATCCTCATCACCCTGTTCGCCGCGATGGCGCTCCTGCTCGCGACGCTCGGCGTCTACACCGTGATCTCGTCGACGGTGAGCACGCGCATGCGCGAGATCGGCATCCGTGTCGCGCTGGGCGCGACGCGCGCTCGGGTCTCATGGCTCGCCGTCACCGATGGCGCACTGGTCGTGCTGGTCGGGACCGTGCTCGGGATTCTCGCCGCGTTCTGGTCGACACGCCTGCTCGGCGCGCTGCTCTTCGACGTGGCGTCGTCGGACCCGACGACGTTCGTCGCGACAATCGCCTTGCTTGCCGTGGCTGCGATGACGGCCGCGATCGCGCCGCTACGCCGGGCGGCACGAGCGGACCCGATGACGGTCTTGCGGCAGGAGTAGCGCAGCCGGCACGCCGATGAGGATTCTTATAATGCGCCGAATGCCCAAGCGCGGATGCGCCGTGCGTCGAGCCGTTACCGCGTCGCGGTTCGCGCCGGCGGCTCCGCGACGATGACCGGACCGTTGAGCGTACGCAGAAACGCCTCGAGCTGTCGCAGCTTCGTCGGCGTCAAGTGCAACGCTTCGAGCTCCGAGTGCCCGACCGCGGCGGCGGGCGCCCGATTGTAATGATCGAGCACCGCGGCCAAGGTCGAGAACTCTCCGTCGTGCCCATAGGGCGGCCGTAGCGCGACGTTGCGGAGTGATGGTGTGCGAAACGCGGCAACGAGCTCGGCGCCCGTGCGCTTTGCGTAGCGCAGTTCCGCGCAATCGTCCGCCGAGGCGTCGCTGTACCGACCCAGGCAATTGAAGTCACTGGCATCGGCGAGCCTGATGCCCGCGGCGCGGCCCGAGTCCGGCGGCTGCGCGGCGCCCACGCCGACGTTGTGGAATTGATCGTATTGTCGGTTTGGCAGGTGGCACGTGGCGCACGCGACGCAGCCGTTGATGCTGAAACTGCTATCAAAAAACACTCGTCGCCCGAACGCCGCCGCCATCGCGTTCGACGCGTACCGGTTCGACGGATCGGCCGGTGGATCGCCCAGGTGCGTGAGCGTGAGCGACTGCAGTTTCGCCGACGCGTCCGCCGACCAACCGTCCGGGATCGTCGATCGCGCGAATCCCGACGCGGCGATCGTGGCCGCGCCGCACGCCGCGAGACATGCGCCGAACGCGAGCCGCCGCGTCATGCTCCGCATTCGTCAGCGCAACTGGAGGTTGAACCTGACGCTGTCCGTTCCCGCGGGTGCCTGGATCGCGAACTTGACGACCCACCAGCCGGACATGCTGAACTTCATTCCATCGATGCGGTAATCGCCGCCGTCGGGCACGCCGCTCATCGCGGGACTCGTCGGCAATCCGTGCCCATGCTCCGGCATCCCGCCGTCGACACAGATCGTCGCGCCGTCGACCGCTACGCCGGTCGTGTCTTCGACGTGCAGAATCCACTCGTGGAGCTTGCCCGTGGGCGGCTCCGCATCGGGCGCTTTGATCGAGACGCGATACAGCCCGCTCTGCGTCACGCGCGTGCGGCTGAAGTCGCGCGCGTCGGCCGGAATGAAATCCTTCTTCCAGCCTTGTTGGATCGCGCACGCCTGAGGCGACGCCTTGGTTGCCGTGACGGCGATTGCGCAAACCACCGCCGCGGCGGGACGAAGGACCGTCCGATCGAGTCGCATGATGCCGAGCGTCATCCGGGAAAGGACGAACGTTGACGAGTCGATGACACACTAGCATCACGATCGATGCGCCGAGTGATGATTTGGTATCGGAGTTGTGCGAAAATTGTCCGGTGCGCCGCCGTGACGCGCTATTCCCGGGCCCACCTTGACGCACATACCGACTGGTCTGTATTGTGATCGCGTGCCGACGAGACCAGCCCCCCGCCCCGCTCCCGCCCGAACGCCCAGCCACGCCGAGGCCACGCGCCAGCGCATCCTTCGCGCGGCCTTTCTCGAGTTCTATCGCAACGGCTTCCAGGGCGGCAGCATCAACGACATCATCGCGGCCGCCGGTGTCACCAAAGGCGCGCTCTTTCACCATTTCTCGAGCAAGCAGGCGCTCGGCTACGCCGTCGTCGACGAGTGCATCGAGCCGCTCGTGCTCGAGCGCTGGCTCGCTCCGCTCGACGACACCACCGATCCCATCGCCGATCTCGAGCACGTGTTCCGGAAGTACGTGAAGGAAGACATCGAGACCGGATCGTGGGTGCAAGGCTGTCCGCTCAACAATCTCGCGCAGGAGATGTCGCCGCTCGACCAAGGCTTTCACTCGCGCATCGACCGGCTGTACTCGATGTGGCGGAAGCGGTTCGGGGCGGCGCTCGCGAGCGGTGTGAAAACCGGAGCTGTCCGGAAGCAGGTCGATCCGAAATCCGCGGCGGCAATGCTCGTCGCCGGCCAGATGGGCATCTGGGGCTCCGGCAAGAGCTCGCGCCGCAAGTCGGTCATGGTGCAGGCCAACGAAGCGCTCTGCGATTATCTCAATTCACTGAAGCCATAGCACGTCGCACGGCAGTCCGCGGTTCCACTTCAACCGGTGTCGTCCCATGCTCATGTCAGATCTGCGATTCGCGTTGCGCAGCCTCTCCCGGTCGCGGGGCTTCGCGCTTGCCGTGATCGTCACGCTCGGTCTCGGCATCGGCGCGAACACGGCGATCTTCAGCGTCGTGCGCGGCGTCATGCTTCGCCCGCTCCCGAACCGCGACGGCGATCGCCTCGTGTACATGCGCCAGTCGACGAACGGACCGGGCGGCGAGAACATCGCGTTCTCCGTCCCCGAGATCAACGATTTCCGCGAGTCCTCCAAGACGCTGGGCGGAATCGCCGAGTATTCGCCAATCACGTTCACGCTGATCGGCGATCACGCCGCCGAGCGGCTCTCGGCCGGTCTCGTGACGGGCAATTACTTCAGTGTGATGGGACTCTCACCGGTCATCGGCCGCGCGTTCGGTCCGCAGGACGACGGCCGCGGTGCCGCGCCTGTCATGATCCTGACGCACGAGTACTGGGAGTCGAAGTTTGGCGGTGATCCGTCGATCGTCGGCAAGACGCTGCGCGTCGGCGGCAAGGCGGTGACCGTCGTCGGCGTTCTACAGGCCGCGCCGTACTTCCCCGGGAAAATCGACGCGCTGATGAACTTGGTGAACAGCGAGCATCACCTGAGCGCGACGATGCTCACCGGGCGCACGCATCGCATGACGGAGGTGGTCGCGCGGATGGCGCCCGGAGCTACCCTCCAGCAGACACGGACGGAAGTCGGCGCCATCACGGACCGCGTCCACAAGCAATACCCGGAATCGTACGACGCGGCCTCGAACTATCACGTGACGGTCACGCCCTATCGCGAAGTGCTCGGCGAAAAGGCGAAGCTGACACTCTGGCTGCTGATGGGCGCCGCGGCATTCGTCCTCATCATCGCGTGCGCGAACGTGGCGAACCTTACGCTCATGCGGGGCGTCCGTCGCGAGCACGAGCTCGTGATCCGCGCGGCGCTCGGCGCCGGCACGGCGCGGCTCCGCAAGCTGCTCCTCGTCGAGAATCTGCTGCTCGCGCTGATGGGGAGCACGCTCGGACTGGCCATCGCGTTCGGCGGCGTGCGCATGTTGACGGCGCTCGCGGCGCGCTACAGCCCGCGCGCCGACGAGATTCGCATCGACGGCGTGGTGCTCGCGTTCACGCTGGTGCTCGCCGTCGTCGTCTCGATCATCTTGTCGTTCGCGCCCAGCCTGGCGAGCGAGGCGTCGCTGAGCGCGTCGCTCTCGGCCGGCGCCCGGCGTTCGACCAACGTGCGCCGCCAACGACTGCAGCAGATGCTGGTCGTGGCGCAGGTCGCGGTGTCGGTGATGCTGCTGACCGGCGCGGGACTCCTGATGCGGACGATGCAGCAGTTGTCCGAGGTGAACACCGGTCTGACGAGCGACAACATGCTGACGATGGAAGTCCCGAAGGACTTCAACGGCTTCAAGAAGGATCAGATGATCGCCGACTACGAGCGGATGCGGCAGCAGCTCGCGTCGCTGCCCGGCGTGCAGGAGGTGGGGCTCGGCTCGACGATGCCGCTGCGCAGCGCAGGCATCGTCCTCGACGTCAAAGCCCAAACACATCCGCTCTCGCCCGGCGAAGCGCAGCCGCAGGGTGAGTATCGCTCGGCGAATCCGGATTATTTCCAGGCATCCGGTATTCCGCTGCTGCAGGGTCGTGCGTTCACCGACAACGACGACTCGTCGTCCGCCAAGGTCGTGATTCTCAACAAGACCCTCGCCGACCGGTTGTTCGGGAACAAGAATCCGATCGGCCAGCACGTGGCGTGGACCGGCGACGTGCTGCGCTTCATCGGGATCTCCGACGAGTGGCGCACGGTCGTCGGCGTCGTCGGCAACACGAAGGACGGCGGTCTCGACGCGGTGCCGCTCCCGGTGATGTTCCTACCGTTCGCGCAGAGCGACATTCCGATCGGCGGGTTCGTGATTCGCGGCAAGGGTGACGCGGCGACGCTCGCGCCCGCGGTGACGCGGGCGCTCCGTCAGGTCGCGCCCGAGCAACCGATCCAGCACCTGATGACCGTCGCGCAGATTCGGGACGAGAGCGTCGCGCCGCGGCGGCTCAACGCGATGCTCGTATCGTCGTTCGGGCTGCTCGCGCTTCTGGTCGCCGCCGTCGGCATCGCGGGCGTGCTCGCGTTCTCGGTGAGCGCGCGGACGAACGAGATCGGCATTCGCATGAGCCTTGGCGCCGACAGCGGCCGCGTGCAGCGGATGATCATTTCCGAGGGCGGACTGCTCGTCGGGCTCGGGCTGGCGGTCGGCGTGATCGGCGCGCTGTCGTTGTCGCGCCTGATGCAGGGGCTGTTGTTCGGCGTGCAGCCGCACGATCCGGTGACGCTCGCCGGCGTCTCGGCGGTGATGGCGATCGTGGGGATCCTGGCGTGCTGGATTCCGGCGATGCGCGCCGCGCAGATCGATCCGGCGGTGGCGCTGCGGAGTTAGCCGGTCGAGGCGATGATTAGTATTCTATAACAGCCAGCGCGCCCGGACCCGGCGCGCTGGCGCCCGACTCGAATTGTCGCCAAGTTGGTCGCGGCCCCAGCCCATGCCGCGTGCCTGATCTCTTGGCTCGACTCCAGGAACTCTTCGCGCACGACTACGAGGTCGTGGGCGAGCTCGCGCGCGGAGGGATGAGCCGGCTCTTCGTCGCCCACGATCGCGTGCTCCGCCGCAAGGTCGTCATCAAGATCCTGCCGCCCGAGTTCGCGACCGAGACGACCGCCGAGCGATTCAAGCGCGAGGCCGAGATCACGGCTCGCCTCCAGCACCCGCACATCCTGCCGGTCATCTCGGCGGGCGTGCACGGGGATCTCCTCTACTACGTCACGCCGTTCGTCGCCGGCGAGTCGCTCCGCGCTCGTCTCGATCGCGACAAGAGAATCGAGCCCGGCGAGGCGGTGATGCTCCTCGCCGAAGTCGCCGACGCCCTCGGCTTCGCGCACGCGCAGGGCGTGGTGCACCGCGACATCAAGCCGGAGAACATTCTCCTCCAGGGCGGCCACGCCGTCGTCGCCGACTTCGGCATCGCGTCGGCGCTCGCCACACCGACGTCGGGCGACCGGCTCACATTCACGGGCATGTCGCTCGGCACCGTTGGCTACATGGCGCCCGAACAAGCCGTGGGCGAACGCGACATCGATGCGCGCGCCGACATCTACGCGCTCGGCGTCGTGGGATACGAGATGCTCGCCGGCCGACCGCCCTTCGTCGGCGCGAGCGGACAGGAGATCGTCGCCGCGCACCTGACGCATGAGCCGCCGCGCATCGAGCAGTTCGCCAGCGACGTGCCCGTCGCGCTCGCGCTCGCGATCGAACGCGCGCTGGCCAAGAAGCGCGACGACCGGTTCGAGACGGCGACGCAGTTCCGAGCCGCGCTGCGCGCATCGGTGCCGATGATGGCGACCATGGCGCGCACGATGCCGGTGCGCCTCGCGGCGATTCGGCGCGGCGGTCTCCGCGCGCTCCGATGGCCCGCGATCGCGCTCGTCGCGCTCGGCGTCGTCGCGGGTGGATTTTACGTGCGGCACGGTCGCGCGCGCAGCGCACCCAGTGACATCGTCACGGTTGCGATCGCGCCATTCCACGTGCTCGTCGACGACCCCGCCCTCTCGCTCTGGCACGACGGCATGGTCGACGTGCTCGCGCGCAATCTGGACGGCGCGGGGTCGGTCCGCACCGCGCCGCCGAGCCTCGTGCTCAAACGCTGGCCGGAGGTCGATGCGCGCCCCGCGGCGGTCGACGTCGCACATGGCACCGGCGCGGGATACGCGGTGTGGGGCGACATCACGCCGACCGCGGGCGACTCGGTGCGCATGAGCGCGGAGTTGATCACCGCCGACGGCGAGGTGGTGAGCGAGTTCGAGGAGCGCGGACCGAGCGTCGAGCAGCTTTCTGATTCGCTCACGTTGCGCGTGCTCGCCGAGCTCTCGCTGCGACACCGCATCGGCGCGGTCACGCGTCCGCTGCCGCTCACGGCGAAGTCGCTCCCTGCCCTGCACGCGTTCCTCCAGGGCGAGCAGTATTACCGGCGCACGGTATTCGACTCAGCGCTCGCGATGTACGACCGCGCGATCACCGCGGACAGCACCTTCGCGCTCGCCGTGTACCGCGTCGCGTCGATCGAGAGTTGGATGAACAACGTCGCCGACAGCGTGACGCGGCGATTCGCCCTGCGCGCCGGCGCGCTGAATCATCAATTGTCAACGCGCGACAGCCTGGTCATCGCCGCCGATTCCATGACCGCGGCGCTGGCGCAGTCCGACGGCTCGAGCGTCGACTGGGCGATGCTGCGCCGGTTGTTCAACACACTCGACGACGCGTCGCGCCGGTACCCGAGCGATGCAGAGATCTGGTATGATCTGGGCGAGGCGCGCCAGCATCTCGGGTTTGGCCGGCCGCTTGGCGTGAGCGCGGCTGACGTGCTCGACGCGTTCGACCGGTCGATCGCGCTCGACTCGGCGTTCGCTCCCGCGTACGTGCATTGTGTCGAGCTCGCGCTCGAGCTGCGCAGCGCGGATGATGCGAGGCGATATGCGGTCCGGTATCTGGCGCTGCATCCGAGGGAGACAGAAGCGACGGGCATCGCGCTTGTCGCACAACTCCTCGACCCCGAACGTGCGCGGTCCGGAGAGCGCGATCGCGCTATCGACAGCGTACCGCTTCCCGCGCTGCGAACGGCTATCTATGCCACCCTCCGCTGGCCGGATACCGCCGAGACCGCTCTGCGTTTGCTGCGCGCGCTCGAGCGACGGGCGCACGCGCATGGTGAGTCGACTGCGGACTCCACGGTTGCGGCGCAGTTCATTCCGTTGGAGCTGGCCTATCGCGGCCGTTTTCACGAAGCCTACGCCGCACTCGGCGACCGACCGTCTCGAGCACTTCCAGAGATGGCGTATATCGGCGGTGTCTCACGCGATTCGGCTCGCGCCGTCTTTCACGAATGGCTGCTCCGCGACGCCGCGACGGCGCGTTGGGCAATGCCGTGGTGGGAGCAGCAAGGCGATACAGCATCACTCATCGAGTTCGCGCATCGTAGCGAGCTGAAGAACAAAAGCGCGACGGGTGCGGAGGCACGATCGGCGTCGTACAACGTGCGGGCGGCGCAGGCTTATCTCGCGCTTGCACGGCGCGACACCGTGGCGGCACTTCAAGCGTTCGCCACCCTCTCGGACACCGCGTGTCTCGCCTGTTATACCGACCGGTATGTCGAGGCGCGACTACGCGCGGGTAGAGGGGATCTCGCGACAGCGGATACGCTTCTCGCAGGCCGCCCGTATACTGCTCTTTCACCGATGGAGATTCCGATTGCGCTCGCGCACGCACACGTAAGCGAGCGACTCGGCGACCGCGCGACCGCGGTTCGAGAATACTCACGGGTGATCGCGGCATGGGCGGGCGGAGACCCGATCATTTCGGGCGCTTTGACCGACGCGCGCAACGGCCTCGCGAGATTGCATGCGGGCTCTGTGGCGTCCGTCACTGCGCGCCAGTGAGTCGCGTGTATATTCGGCATCGAGACTCGTGGTCCCACTTTCTCGAGGGCACTGCCATGACAAGATTCCGCATCGCATCGGTCAGCGCGTTGGTCGTCGGATGGGTCGTCTTCGTCAGCGCATGTGCGAACACGCCCACGAGCGCACCGCCGTCGTCGCACCTCTCCCCGGGCGCGGCGCGCTTCGACGGTAATCCGCCGCCCCCGCCCGTCGATACCGCGAGCGTCGCGCTGACCGATGATGGCGCCTTCGGCTTCGAAACAACGTACATGCTGAATGGCCCCGACCTCGCCGGCTTCATCGCGTTCCCGCAGAAGCAGCCGGTCGGTGTGTCGATCTCGCCGAACGCGCGCATCAGCTTCCATCAGGGCGCGGTCACCGGCAAAGGCACGATGAACTTCACGGCGAACGGCGCCACGATCAGCGTGAATCTCGCGACGGCGTTCAGCGCGAAGACCGCGGTGTTCAACGCGAACTGCGCGCAAGGATGCGCGGTGCTCCCGTTCACCGGGACGATCATCACGGCGGAAGGCGTGTCGAGGCCGACGTCGGGCGTGATCGACGTTGGCGGCAGCCCGGCGCTGACCGCCGGCCGTTAGCCGGATCTCACCGCCCCTCAACAAATGAGCTGGTGCCTTTGGGCACCAGCTCATTTTTCGTTGTTGACGCAAGTCCGCCGCGAGCCTTCCGGATCGGATGCGCTACCGAGCGAGCAGCGCGCGCCAGTTCTGCACGTACGCCAGGCCGCGCGCGCTGGCTGATTGGCGCACGACGAACCATTCGCCGTTCCCGACGACGGCGAGCCCGACGCCGTTGTCGTCGAACATACTGCGCTGCCAGAGCGGCGCATCGAACAGCGTCTTGGGCGCGCCGGCGCTCGACCTGCCATCGATCGTCGCCTGCTGCACGCGACCGTCCGGCGTCATGAAGTAGAGACTGCGTCCGTCGTCGGACCAGTTGGGCCATCGGCCGCCGTCGAGCGACACGCGCGCCGGCAACCCCGTCGGCAGGCGCTGCACGTACACCTCGCCGCGCCCCGTTTCATCGGAGGCGTAGGCGATGCGGCTCCCGTCGGGCGAGATGCGCGCTTCCCAGATCGTTCCCGGCCGCGAGATGGTTGCGACGACGCGACCATCCAGCGTCATGATCTGGAGCGCCGCGTCATGGCGAATGAGCAGACGGCCGCCGTCCGGGAACCAGTCCAGCGGCCACGGACAGAGCACGCCCGACCCGATGAACGAGGTGCGCAACAGCACGCGGTCCGAATCGCCGAGCAGGTCGTGCACGCGCAGCTCGCAGTCGTTCAGCGGATGCGAAAGCAGGGCGACGCGCTTGCCGTCGGGGCTGAACGCGGGGAACGAGACGCTGACACCTGCGACGCCGGACGCGCCGGCCACCGAGTCGTGCACCGCCACGCGCGTCAGGCGCCGCGTCGCGAGGTCGTACAGCCACAAACCGACGGTATTCCCGGCGAGCGCGATGGTCGGCGACCCGAAGTGCCGCGCCGCCGCGACGGTCCAGGCGCCTTCCAGCGGCACCGTGTCGGCCACGCGGCCGCCATGATAGATCTGATATGCGCGATCGGCGGACCCGGGGAGATATGCCAGGGCGCCTGTCACCGACACACTGAAGGTGCTCAGGCCGGCGGACGCGCGGACGCCGTTGAGGAGGCGCATCGCCGGACCCGACCACGTCAGCGACCGCTGATCGAACGCGCGGATGTCGACCGCGAGCGGATCGTGGTCGTCCGTATACGCGAGATAATCCGGCGCGATCACGGCGAACATCGTGGTGGTCCGCAGGGGAAGCGTTCCGAGCGCCCGGCCCGTTTCGTCGGCGATGACGAGATCGGCCCCGCGGCGCCCCCGCGAATACAGGAATCGCTTTCCATCGGGGAGGACGGCGACGCGCGGGGTCGGCGCGTCGTTACGCTGAACGAGCACGCGGCAGGCGCCGCCGGCCGCCGGCACCATCGATACGCCGCCGCGCGACCCGAAGAAAATGACATCGCCCCGACCCCACGATGCGTTGGTCGGCTCCGCGACGGTGCAGAGCTGTCGCGTGTCGCCGTGCAGGTCGACGACGTAGAGCGCGCCGCGCGCGAAGAAGCCGAGCCGCGTCCCGTCCGGCGACCAGAAGGGACTGTCGGCGCCGTCGCTGCCCGCGATCGGCTTGGCGTCGAATGCGTCGAGTTGCCGCAGCCAGAGTGACCGCGCGCCCGTCGCGGTCGCGAAGACGAAGGCGAGCTGGCGGCCGTCGGGCGACAGCGCCAACGATTGCCGTTCGCCGAACGACCCGTCGACGGGCGGCAGGATCGACGTCTCGGTGAGCGGCGGCTTGGCGTCGCCGCGCGCCATCCAGCGGCCACCAAGCCACCCGAGGCCGAGCGCGATTACAACTATCGCGGCGCCGATCACGAATGGTCGCGCCGACCTCGGGCGTCGTGACTCCGATCCGCGCGCCGCGTCGCTGTCCGCCGGCCCACTCGCACCGTCTGGTCTGCCGAGCGCTTCGGAAAATTCTCGTGCGGTGCCCCAACGATCGGCCGGCAATTTCTCGAGCGCGCGCAGCACCGCCGCCTCGACGTGCGGCGCCACTCGTTCGCGCCGCGGCGCGATCGGCGGCGGCTTCTCGGTCATCACGCGCGCGACGATCGCTTGCACCGTCGAGCCGGTGAACGGCGGATCGCCGGCAAGCATCTCGTACACGACGGCGCCGAGCGCGTAGACGTCGCTCCGGCCGTCGATGGTGCGCTCGCCCATGGCCTGCTCGGGACTCATGTACTGCGGCGTGCCGAGCGACAGGCCGGTTTGCGTCATCCGCGTGCCGCCGGCGTTCTGCACGGCGAGCGCGATGCCGAAATCGGCAACGAGCGCGTGCCCGTCTTGCAGCAGAATGTTTTCGGGCTTGATGTCGCGGTGCACGACGCCCAGACCATGCGCATACTCTAATGCGCCGGCGATCGCGCGTCCGATGCGCAGCGCGTCGTCGATGGGCAGGAGGTGCTCGCGGTCGAGCCGGTCGCGCAGCGACTCCCCCGCCACGTACGGCATGACGTAGAAGAGTTGGCCGCCGGCGTCGCCGGAATCGAGCAACGGAAGAATGTGCGGGTGTTGCAGCCGAGCCGTCGTCTTGATCTCGGCCAGGAACCGCTCGCCGCCCAGGGCGGCCGCGAGTTCCGGGTGCAGCAGCTTGATCGCGACGTCCCGTTCATGCTTCAGATCGTGCGCGAGATAGACGCTCGCCATGCCGCCGCGCCCGATCTCGCGAACGACGCGATATCGTTCGGCCAGCGAATCCAATTGGTGGAGAGTCGTCGTCGTCATCGGCGGGCGGCGGGGAGGGAACTCCGGTTGCCGCGCCAAATATGCACGCAGTAGCTGAGACCGCCATGGCGTTGTCGCGCCATGGCGGTCTCACTCACCACAACCGCACACGCTGCTCTCTACGGCACCATGCCGCGCGCCGCGGCCATGTCGGTCTGCAATCGCGCGATGCCCGCCGCCGCATCGCGAACGTACCCGTTCCCCACCTGGACCATCGCCGGCGTCGGCGCCACGAACGCCATGTCGACCTGACCCGTGATCGCCGACAACCACGCCCGGAGCCGCGGTGGATACACGAGCGCGCCCTCGCCCGACTGAATTCTGAGATCCACGAGATCGTCGATGTCGTGATTCAGCTTGTCGAGCGCCGCACGCTGCTGCGCGTTCGCGCTTCCACTGGCGACCGACTTCTGGAGCGCATCCCGCGTGTCGATCGCATGATTCAGCGTCGTGTCGAGGGCGTTCACCGAGTTGTGAATTCTCATGAGCAGATCGAAACGCTGCTGGAGCGCGGCCTGCGTGGTCGTGAGCCGCGGATCGAGCTTGACCACGAGCGGCTGCTTCTGCGTCTTGCCGCCGTACGTCAGCGTCACGTAGTACGTGCCCGGCACGATCTCCGGGCCGACGGGTTGCGACGCCGAGAAGCCGGAGTGGTACAGGCCTTTGACCTCGGCGGCGTCCGGGTAGCGGAGATCCCACTGGAAACGATTCATCCCGGGTTCCACGGCGGTGAGCCGCTCTTCCTGTTGCGCCGGCGATGCCCCTCCGCGGCCGCCGCGTCCTGCACCAGCCTCGCCGCGCGCACCCGACGAGCGCGGATGGAGCGTGAAGGTGTGAATCGGCGCGCCGCTCGCCGTCGTGAACGTGAGCGTCGCCGGCGTGCTGGCATTGTAGTCCGCCGGCAGATCGAAGAAGACCGTCGCACCCGCGGCGAGATTCGCGCCGCCGGCGCCGCCGCGTCCGCCGCCGCGCGAGGTGAGCCATGCCTGCTGCGGCTTGTACAGATACGCCGACTCGTTCGACGACTTCGCGGCGGCTCCGCCCAACTGCTCGAGGAGCTGGAGGTCGTCGAGGACGTAGAAACCGCGCCCGAACGTCGCGAGGACCACCGCATGCTGCTCGGGCTGGATCTCGATGTCGTTCACGCGCACCGGCGGCAGGTTCAGCGTGAGCGGCTGCCAGCTCGCGCCGGCGTCCGTGCTGTAATAGGCGGTGTTGCTCGTGCCGGCGAAGAGCAGGCTGGCGTCGCTCGGGTCCTCGCGCACGCTCTCCACGTACTGATCGTTGGGCAGACCGGCCGTGAGCGCCGTCCAGTGCTTGCCGTAATCAGTAGTCTTGTATACGTATGGTTTAAAATCGTCCCAGTCGAACCGGCTCGCCGACACGTACGCCGTGCCCGCCGCCGTGTGCGACGGCTCGATGCAGGTGATGGTGGACCAGGTGGGGAGCGCCGGCGGACGGACCTCGGCCCAGTGGGCGCCCGCGTCCGTGGTCACGTGCACGAGCCCATCGTCCGATCCGGTCCAGATGATGGCGTCGCTGAGCGGCGAGAAGGCGATCGACGAGATCGTGCCGAACATCTCCTCGCCCGTCACGTCGGCGCTGATCGGGCCGCCCGGGCGCTGTTCCTTCGTCGTGTCGTTCCGCGTGAGGTCGGGGCTGATCACCTTCCAGTGCGTGCCTTCGTCCGTCGTCTCGAAGAGCACCTGCGCCCCCATCAGCAGCTCTTTTGGGTTGTGCGAGGCGAACACCACGGGGTGATGGTTCCAGCCATACCGATATTTGATCTGAGTTCCTTGTAGACCAAACTTGTATTCCGGCCACGGCGCCACGTTGGTGACGAGCCCCGAGCGGCGATCGTCGCGCCACTCCATGCTGTAGTAGCCGCTGGCGTACGTGATCCACGGGCGGTCCGGAGTGGGAACGACCCAGCTCATCTCGCCGCCTTGGATGTTCGTCCACACCGGCGTGACGTTGGCGCTGGGTCCGGTGACCGAGCTCCGATCCTGCTGCGCGCCGTAGATGTTGAACGGGAACGCGTTGTCGAGATTGGCGTGGTAGAACTGGCCGGTCGGCTGGTTGTCCTCGGCGCTGAACGCCTTGCCGCCGTTCAGCGTCACGGTCGCGCCGCCGTCGTTCCCTTCGATGAAGATCTGCGGGTTGGTCGGATTGATCCACAGGACGTGGTTGTCGCCGTGCGGCGGACGGAGCGGGTTCAGCGTCTTGCCGCCATCGTGCGACACGTACACGCCGACGTTGGGCACGTAGATCGTGTTCGCGTCCTTCGGGTCGACGAAGACATTCGAGTAATAGAATGCCCGTTGTGTGATA
>Ga0068856_100003413_pt1 | contig 16074 bp, 12 predicted proteins | sample KBSCornC62_FD_66595 | JGI IMG/M metagenome (GOLD analysis project Ga0068856, IMG submission 66595) | Corn rhizosphere microbial communities from Kellogg Biological Station, Michigan, USA - KBS Corn C6-2 | ecosystem: Host-associated > Plants > Roots > Rhizosphere > Soil ...
TTCGGCAAGCGTTCCAAAACAATCGAGGAATACGAATCGACCACTTCTTATTATCTCCAACGCTGGCAGATCGACTGAAAAGCTGCGAAATCGACAAGGAACCCCGCGGGCAAGAGAAACCATCTGACCACACACCTATAATCGTCACGCTGTCTGATCCGCCATAATCTCCCAAAGCCTCGTCGGTGATGGCGTTTTTGTAGGACTAACCACTGGAGGGCTGGAAGATGGAATACCTGATTGGTGTGATCCTGACTTTGGCTGTGGCTGCTTTCGCTGCTGTCATCGGTTTTGACCGTGAGCGTGCATTCTATCCAACGGTATTAATTGTGATCGCGTCCTACTATGCCTTGTTCGCTGTGATGGGAGCTTCTACTCGCACGCTAATCATGGAAAGCATCGTTGCGGGCGTTTTCGTGTTGTTTGCCGTTCTCGGCTTCAAGGGGAACTATTGGCTAGTGGTCGCTGCTCTTATTGGTCACGGCGTCTTTGACTTCGTCCGTCACTTCTTCATCGACAACCCCGGTGTTCCGCAATGGTGGCCGGGTTTTTGCTTGGCATCTGATGTAGTTTTTGGTGCGTGGGTAGCTGTGCTCATACTCACGCGAAGGCAACCCTCAGTAAACCGATCAACCGCATGAGGAGAACTTCAGCCTTGTGACTGGGACAGCGAAATCCGAAGTATTGGATTGCGAGCTTGAAGAGGAGAAGAAGCCCGGCGCGTCAGAACCGCCTCGCATTCGTTGCCCACTCTGCGGCTGGTCGCCACGGAAGGACGACAAGTGGTTCTGCACATGTGGCAATGACTGGAACACGTTCGACACCGGAGGCGTCTGCCCAGCTTGCCTCCACCATTGGGACAGTACCAGAACCGTCCCTCCGGGAACGGAGTTCTGAGACTCCGGTTCCCCTTCGGGGTCTGGCCTTTTCAGGTGGAAAACATTTTGGGACACTTTTGGGACAGGCGAAACACTACAGTCCCGGGTTCTTCTCGGCGGTCTTTTTCATACCGTTGACTCGGTGATACACGGACTTGCTATTCGACTCTTTACCGTCTTTAGACTTGGAGGTGATTTGCTCATTCATCGTCTTGCCATCTTCCAAGATTTTCTCGTGAGCATCGAAGGTTGATCCATCGGCGTCCTCACCGTGCCGATGAATTCCGCCTTCTCCTTCCTCTTGGGCGCTCTGCTTTCCGATTTCCTTGCCGTTTTGCATCACCGGGTGCATGCTTCCGTCTTTCGGCCCTTTCCACGAATACGACATGGATTTGCCTTTGTCATCGATCATGTACACGCGCCACGACAACATCTCGGGCGTATCTTTCAAGACGGTAACTGTCACGGACTTAGGCGCAAGCTCCGAGCCAAAATCACTCTGGGCCGTGTCCATTTTCCATGTTCCTACCGCTGTTTTGCTTTGTGCCAGTGCGCCCGTAGCGAACAGTGCGCAAACCGCGAATGCAGCCACAAATGCGTTTCTCATGTTCCCTCCCCTCTTAAAGGGCGAATTTTCTAGGGGCCTATTTATCAGGCTTCTTGCGGACGGTCAATTGGTTTCTTAGCCGATTTTCAAGGGAGTCAGCGGGACACGGTAGTTTTGCCAATGCCTAGTTGCTGGGGACGTGCAGCAGAAGCGCGGGCCTTCGGGTTCGCGCTTTTTGCTTCGCGACGGCAACCATTGAAATCGCCACTGGCATCGGAATAGCGACAAGACAAGTCGCTCCACAACTTAGTAGCAGCAAGAGGGCGCTCACATTCAAGTGACGCGCCTTTTTGCTTTTCACCAGAGGTTAAACGGGCCGGTCCTGCTCGGAGGCGATGATCTGGTCCGCCTCCGCCAACAAAAGGCGAAGTGTCCGGAGCAATTCAGTCCGCACTTTTGAATGCTCGGGGCTGTGCTTTAGTCGCATTATCGCCTCATGAAGGTCTTTCTGCACTGCTTCAAAGCCGCGTTCCGCATCAAAACCGCTGTCTGAGATCCTTCGTAAGGGCTGACTGCTGCTCATCTGAGGGTGGACTCACGTTACGCAGAAAACGAGAGCGGTAACTCTTGACAATTATTGTTAGAAGCCGCTATAAACCAAAACCCTGATCCATGGACACCGGAGCTGACAGGGATCTAAGTTCGTTCACAACTGAGCAATCCATTCATCATGGGCTCGAAGGTAGTCTCCTATGAGGTTCTCACAGAGGGGCCGAAGGTGAGGACAAAACACATCCGCCCATCGGTTTGCGGCGTGATCCTGGTATGTCTGGCGTTCCCGCTTGCCCGGGGTGCGGCGCTTAGGGCCGGCGTTGCGAAAGTGGAGATCACTCCACCTGTGGGCGTTCAAATGTGGGGTTACAGCAACCGCAAAGGACCAGCCACGGGTACTCTCGATCCTCTTTATGCGCGTGTTCTAGTCTTAGAAGCGGGAGATCAACGATTGGCGCTGGTGACGGTCGATCTCGGGAGGCCTTTCGGACCGGCGTCATTGGAATGGCTGCGCAAGGCCACCCGCAACCACATTACATACCTCATCGTTGCCGCCACTCACACCCATTCGGGTCCAGTCATCGCCGACGAGTACGCCCACGGCCGGCCGGAGTGGGAACGATCGGCTCTCGAGAAAATTGCCAACGCAATAGCCGATGCGCGCTTCAGGCTTGCCGAGGCACAAATCGGAACTGGCTACGGATTTGCCCTGATAGATCACAATCGGCTTCGAGTGAACCCGGATGGAACGGTTACGTGGTTCGAACGCAATCTGACAAAAATTCCGACTGCCCCCGTTGACGGAACGGTTTCCGTGTTGCGCATCGATACCACTGCCGGTCAGCCACTTGCCATATTGGTGAACTACGCCTGCCACCCAGTAATCTTCGGCAGCGACAATCTCCAATATTCCGCTGATTATCCTGGTGTCACTGAGGCAACTGTCGAGCACGAATTCAATGCCAAGCCTCTCTGCTTTTTTCTCCAGGGTGCGCCGGGTGATATTAATCCATATTTCGCGGTTACCCCACTGGAAGAAAATGCGGTCGCAATGCGCGATCGCGCCGGAGAGACCCTGGGGCGCGAAGCGGTACGTGTGGCACAAAGCATTCACACGCAAGCCGAACCTGAGCCCGATCTGAAATTCGCCGAGGAGCGCGTGAAAGTTCATCTTCGATGGAACCCGGAGAAGTGGCGGGAGGCGTTGATGGCAGTCTTTGGGCCCGCGGCGCTCCAGACATTTCCGCTCCGCTCCGGCGAAGAGATTCAGCTATCGGTGACCGCCGTCCTGATCAATCGAAAGATTGCCATCCTCACCGTGCCGGGAGAACCGTTCGTGCAGTATCAAGTCGCGTGGCGCGAGAGGTGCCCAGTGCGCGATGCGTTTTTCATGGGTTACGCGAACGGTTACGAGGGGTACTTCCCCACTGTGCCAAGCGCCAGCCTGAGCGGTTACGGAGCCGCCAATCCCGCAACGTGGGTCGAGGTTGGCGCAGGTGATCGAATGCTAGATGCCGGCGTCATTAGCATCAACCGAATGCTCGGGCGCTTGCCCGACCTACCCGAGGATCTGCGAAAGTGAAACAGAGGACGAGACACTGCGGTTTAAGCGAACGCCTGAGAACCATTTCCAAGTTCAAGTCTCCGCTGTGTAATCCAGGAGGGAACATTTATTGTCTCGCAGTCAGTTTTTTCCTCCTCACCAGCATCGGCTCTCTCCATGGCGCGACCTTCAAAGCTGCAGTAGCCAAGGCTGAGATCACTCCACCCGCGGGGCTGCCGATGTACGGATTCTTCGATCGGATAAAGGAAAACAAGCTGTCGGCCGGAACACTCGATCCGCTTTACGCGCGAGTCTTGGTGCTGGAGGTTGGAAATAAGCGACTGGCGCTGGTGACACTCGACCTCGGAAGAACCTTCAACGAGGGTGAACTGGCGTGCCTGCGGGAACAGGCCAAGAGCGCAGCAGGAATTTCCGAGCTTATTGTGGTCGCGTCACACACTCACTCTGGTCCCAACATTCTCGACGTGTATCCCAACAATCGAGCGCCGGACTGGGAGCTGACTGCCATCCAAAAGATCGAAGCGGCCATATCTGACGCTGTCGGACATCTGCGACAGGCACGTATTGGTAGCGGGCGAGGCGAGGTCTACATCGGATATAACCGCCGGCAGGTGCATGGGGATGCTACAGTCAGCATGCGATGGACTAATCCTGATAAGCAGCCGACGTTTCCTGTCGATCCCGCAGTTCTGGTGCTGCGTATCGACGACAGTGAAGGAAAGCCGCTGGCCATCCTCGTGAACTACGCATGTCATCCGGTGGTGCTGGGAGCTGACAACCTTAAATATTCGGCGGACTACGTGGCCACTATGACCAGCACCGTCGAGGGGGCATTCGACGGTGGGCCATTGTGCTTGTTCCTGCAGGGTGGTGACGGCGACATCAATCCGTATTACGCCACCACCGCCCTTACCGACGATGCCATCGGGAAGCGCAACTGGACGGGGAAACAGCTCGGCGACGAAGTTGTCCGGGTGGCCAGAAAGATCAAGACTGACACGCCAGGCGAACCCGCCATCGATTTTGTCGATGACGTGATGCAGTTCCCCCTCCGCTGGAACTCGAAAACCTTTCGCGCAGGTCTGCTGCAGACCTATGGGCCGCGAGTTTTCGAGGACCATGCGGATCTACTGGTCCAGGATCCACCACCCGACCATCTCGATCTTCGCGTAACGACCGTCCTGCTGAACCACCGGATCGCTCTGATCGGGATGCCGGGCGAACCGTTCGTTGATCTTCAAATCAACTGGAAAGACCGATGCCCCGTCCAGGACGCCTTTTTTCTGGGATACGCCAACGGCTACTTCGACTACTTTCCCACGATTGAAGCCGCGGCCCAAGGCGGCTACGGAGCGGGTGATTCCAACACCTACATCGAGGTCGGAGCGGGCGAGAGAATGCTGAGGCAAGCTCTCACTCGCGTGTACGAAATGACAGGCAAGCTTCATGACGCTCCCGAACGAGATTAACCGAAGATGAGATTTGCGACGCCGCGGTCCCACTACGAAGATGACCGGAATGCCCCTACCGTTTGATTAAGAACAACGATTAAGAGCCGGCCGAAATTGACCATCTTAAATCGAGTGCGCAGCGTCGCACGATTGACAAGCTTGTAGACTGAGACTTGCACCGTAGGTATTCACAACTCCAGGAGCCGCATTCTGCGAAACCCGGAATGGATTCAAATCGTCACGGTCGGCTTGCTGGCGATTGCTGCTCCATTCCGGCAGCTCGAAGGGCGACGGCAACGCAGGGTTGCACAGCTCGCCCTGATTGTCATTTTCGCGATTTCGATCGCCAAGTTTAGCGAGCGCTGGATGAGCACGTATTCGGCTTCCATTCTTTGGGACTGGCTGCCCGGCGCGCTCATGCTTATTCCTTACTGGCAGGTGGGAGTGTTTTTTGTCGCACCCGATCACGCCATGGAGGAGCGTCTCAGCGCTTTCGACCACGACGTGTTTCAGTGGCTCCGGACTAGGCCCGCGGAAACTCGAATACCTAGACCGATTGTTGCGTACCTTGAGCTCGCATATTTTTTAGTCTACCCATTAGTTCCGCTCGGAGTAGTCGTACTCTACAGGACGGGATTGCGCACGAAGGTGGATTTCTATTGGGCAGTAGTTCTGTCCGCGACATACGTGTGTTATGGATGTAAATTGTTCTGCTATGGAGTTGTGCAGCTCCAGAGCGAAGTCCGCCATCTCTAGTTGCTTGTTCAGCTTTGCCGCACAGTCGTCAAACAACACGATCTGCCCATCAAAATGTTGCTGCCTGACCTTCAAAATCGCTTCGTGCAAAGCCGGACCGACGGAACACATTCCGGCACCGCGAACATGAAGATTTGGAGCGATTACCTCTATCTTGCGAACGGCACTCACAAGATCACTGTTGTGGCGAAGCAAGGGGACGGCACCTCGTTCAAATCCACTCACACGGTACAGGTGGTCAGCTACACTCCATAGGATCTCAGACTGCAACGCGAGGGAAGAGTGACATCGTGTGGTTCCCACTTTGATGTCGCTATCCGTCTCAACTGCAAAGCCGCCGCGCGCTCCCATGAAACTCTCGTGGTAGGCGAGTCAAACTTGCTGCTGGTTTTTCTCTTGCTGTTCCCAAATGATTTGCCGCAATTCGGCCAGATCGATTACTTGGGTCTCCGGCGGATAGCTTGCGGCTTTACGCGACATCATTGCGGCGGAAGAGAGAAGCGCAACCACGTCGAATGGCTTTGGCATCGGATGATTCTACGCCGTACCGGCTCGTCAACTGTCAATGAGTGTAATGGGATTTTTCGCCAATTGAAGGCTCGGCATCTAGAGTTGCCCGCCTGCAGAAACTATTCCTCGCGAATGTGCAGGAATGTCCAATCCCGTTTCAGAGTTCCATTCGCACCAACAACGTACTTAGTGGCGGCAAAGGAGCGGCTGTCGTTTTCTGTCCAAACGATTTTTGCAGGTACGTCTTTGCCATCTTTGGGGACTGTAAGTTGCCACACTACCTCGTTGCCCTCCCAATGCCCCCGTCCATTTTCAACCGAGCATGCTTCTTCGCTGAAATCATCACAACCCATCGTCCTAAAGGCCTTTCCTGCCTTCTCCCACCAAATGAGTGAGTGCAAGTGTGCAGCCGGGGAGTTGGAGACGAACTCTTCTATTAACGAAACCCCTCCGGGGCCGGGCTCGATGACACTGTGGCCGTTTCCTCTACCGCCATTTGGCATAGTGTCACCACCGGGCGCAAAGTCTTCATCCACTTTCCATTTGCCCACAAGCATCTTCGCAAGTCTTTGCATCTCCGGTGAAGGAACAGAGGTGTATGTGAAGGGTCCTTCCCCGAAAACTTCCCAAACTGTTTCTCCCTTGGTCTTGCAAAAATGATGGACATTTGCCGGAGTGAATATGTAGCCACCGGCTGTAACGGCCCGAAATGCGTCTTCGTCAAAGGTATCTCCTATGCCCATCAGGAAGGTTCCACTCAGAACAATTAAGTGCTCATCCCGTGTGTGCCAGTGGGGCGGAATAGTGTAACCGTCCTCGGCCTTGTTCAAGAACATGTATAACCCAGCATTCTCGGGATTGCCCCACATGACGGCGCCGAAAGCTCCGCCACCGTCGTCGTGCCACTGTACGTCATTGGGCAGCACAATCCGCGGCGTGAGCGCTGGCGTGTTCTGGGATTGATCGGCGGTTTGAAATCCAAAGACGCAGAGTACTGCAGTCAAGAGGGTCCGCATGGCTGCCTCCTTTGTGCCACGAATCGCAGAGTGATGATCTATCGGCGTTTGAAAATATACGACAGGTCAGCTGACGAAAACAGGCTATAACGGCGATTTTGCAATAGACAATAGCCATGCCTATGCGCTGTATGCTCTAACAAAGCATGAAACTTAAGAAAATCATGACGCTCGTTGTCTCGCGGGAGAATTCTTCTTCCTTCGTCCATTCTGCACGAACTACGATTGCCGCCGTGGCATCACTTCTGGTTGCACGTCTGCTGCGGATGCCGGAAGGGTACTGGGCGTCCATTACCGCGCTGATTGTCATGCAATCAACATTCGGAGCGGCCCTGTCCATCTCCGCACAGCGTTTCATCGGAACCGCTGTTGTGCCGTTTTGGGAGCGCTGGCAGCGACTTACTTCCAACACAACGTTGCAGTCTATGGCACGCTTGTGTTTCTAATCGGATTGCTATGCGCCGTGCTGGACAGCATGCGCCGGTTCTCGCGAACTCTGATGAACACCAACGAGAGGGCAAGCATCAACGTGAACAAAGCGCAAGATAGAGATGCAAGCCCGTTTGAAATTGGAACAGATGCAGTTGAACCTCCTCCTGACGTAATTACGCATTTGCTACCCCGCTGTTTACTGAACCGTGAGCGTCGTGGTCGTGGAACGCTGAATTGATCCCGCGGTACCAGTAACGGTTATCGCGTAAGTGCCGGCCGGAGTACCCTGCATCCCGCTGTTGTTGCTGTTCCCTCCACAGGCCGCCTGGAACAACATCGCAGTGAACAACGAGAAGCACAGCACTGCGTTGGCCAAGCTTCTATTTCGCTGAAGAGGTCTCGCAAAACCGAATCCCGCAAAAGCCAATCCGAGCATGGGGAGACAGAAGGCGTAAAGGAAGGGCCGAGTGATGCGCCTCGGACTCAGGGCTGCGGATCCACCTGTGGTGGTTAGCGTTAGCATGGCATGACTACCGGGAGTCACCGAGGGTGAAGAAAAGGAACAATTTATACCTTGCGCGGTGGGCGAAGAGCAGCTGAGCGTGACGGTTTCCCTAAACCGCGCTTGCGAAACCGCGGTGAGCGTGAGAGTTGCGGACTCACCGGCATGCACGGGAGGCACGCTCGCCGGTGAGACGTCGAACAAGAAATCGGGTGGCGTCGCGTTGAGTTGCACAGCTATCGTATTGTTGTCAGCAGTAGACACCAGGTCCGCCAAGTCGTCGCCGGTGAAGTCTGCGGCTATTAGACGAGGAGAGATATGAGTGTTGCTCACAAATGTCCCGGCGTCCACGAAATTCCCTTTGCCATCGCCGCGGAGAACATGGCTTGGACCGCTCACCCAAGCGACCGCCAAATCGAGACTCCCATCCGCATCGAAGTCTCCAACCGTGAGAGTCCGATAGGATCCTGTTTGGCTGAAGCCCGGGGAGAAGCTTCCGTCGCCGTTTCCCATCATGACAGTTATTTGACCGTCGCAAAACTTCCCCACGCCGCAAACGTGCAGCGGTAGAAGCGCCACGAGATCCAGCTTTCCGTCCAGGTTAAAATCCCCGGCGTACCCAGCACCACCCACCGTAGTATTGCTTGTGGGGTCCTGAAAGCTGCCATCACCAGTGCCCAAGAACACGTCAAAACCCGGAAACTGAACTACCACCAAATCCAGTCTTCCGTCCTGATTGAAGTCAGCAGCCTCTGACAGGCTCAGTGACAACAGCGGGCCGTGTCCCTGAAAGGTGCCGTCGCCATTACCCAGCAACTCGGTTGTTCCGCCCACCGAGTCTCTGATTCCGTCACCGTTAAGGTCGCGACCGAGTCCGGATAATGCGATGTCCCATTTATGGTCATTATTAAAGTCTCCGGCGATTACATAATAGGGGTCAATATCCTCGAGCGTTACCGTGACACGCGGTCGGAAGGTGCCGTCCCCATTTCCAAGCAGCACGTTTAAGACGTTCTCCGTCTCGGAGACAGCGATAATGTCAAGCCTGCCATCGCTATTGAAGTCAGCGATTGCGATCGACTCGGGCTGCTTTCCTGCGCTGAAGTTTCTTGCCGCCTGAAATGTCCCATCACCATTTCCCAGCAGCACGCTGACGCCGCCATCATCTCCCATGTCGGACAATCCATGATTTGCGACGGCAAGGTCTAACTCCCCATCTCCGTTAAAGTCACCGACGGACACGCCCGCAGGGTTGGTACCCACCGGGTAGGTCACGCGCGCCTTAAATGCGACGGTAGAGCCATTCGCGAGGTTGCTACCTGAGACCGCAAGCAATAGAGTCACGACGAGAAGCGCGAAACCCCTTTCTTGTCCGCACATATTGGAACTCCTTTCGTGAGGCTGTGCTCTCTTGAGGGTTGCCGGACTCCGTCCAAATACTGGAGCCAACGAGTGGGAAAATCAGCTGGAACACTGCGCCGCCTCGAGGCAGGTTCGTTTTACCCCCGACGATTGTGCGGAGTAATGAGGGAGCTCTGAAGTTACGGTGAGGTTTTGGTGAGGCCACAGGTTCAAGTTTCGATGGTCGATTCCTCGAATCACGTATATAATTCTGCCACTTAGATTCACTGGAGAGGTCGTGAACAGCGACTTCCGCGTAGGCCCGTGGCTGGTTCAACCCAGCATCAACACCATCTCCCAAAACGGTACTTCCAATCGCTTGGAGCCAAAGGTGATGGAGGTGTTGGTGTGCCTCGCCTCTCAGCCCGGTGAGGCGTTATCCAAAGAAATCATCATCAAGGCCGTCTGGCCCGAGACCTTCGTCTCGGACGACGTTCTGACCCGGTCAGTCTCCGAATTGCGTCGAGCGTTTCAGGACCACGCCCGCGAGCCGCGTTTCATCGAAACCATTCCCAAACGTGGTTATCGGCTGATTGCGCCCGTGGAGCACTCAGACGGGGGCAACACGACACAGGCTCAATCCTCTACGATCCCACCTGTAGCGGGCGCTTCCCACCCGCAGTGGTTCTGGATAACAACGGGAACGACAATTACCGCAGTAGTGTTGTCATTTTGTGCAGTTTTCCTTCTGAATGCCGGAAGATTTCGGGACCGAATCCTGAAAACGAACCATTACATTCATTCACTCGCGGTACTACCCTTGCAAAGCTTTTCCGATGATCCCAAGCAGCAGTTCCTTGCTGAGGGGGTCACTGACGCCCTTATCACTGAACTTGCGCAAATCAAAGGGTTGAGGGTAGTTTCGCGGACCACGATCATGCGCTATGGTCGGCCTGACAGACCGTTGTCGCAAATAGCCCGGCAATTGGATGTCGATGGCATCGTAGAAGGCACCATACAGCGTTCCGGCGCCCGGGTGCGGATCACAGCGCAACTTATTTATGGGCCCGCAGACCAACACCTCTGGGCGAAAAGCTTTGAGCGCGAGGTCAAAGACATGCTGGAGCTGCAGAGCGATGTATCGCGCGAGATTGCCCAGGAGATCGAGTCGAAACTGGCACCCGCGGAGCAGGCCGGGCTGCGAACAATTCGGCAAGCGAATCCAAAAGCGGTGGAGGCTTATGGGGAGGCTCGCGTCCACATCGATCGAGCCAGCCAATTTCTATTCGACAAAGGAAGAGAGGCGCAGCGAGACGAGTTACAACGAGCCTTCTCGTCACTGGATAGAGCCGTTGAACAAGATCCTAATTACAGACCGTCATATCTGGCATACTTTGAAGCAATCGATGACGCCGATTTCCCACGGCCCTTTGACTTCCTCCCCAAAGCGAAGCTCGCTCTTGTAAAGGCTCTGGAACTCGGAGATGAAGACGTGGAAGGGCACCTTGCCCTAGCCCATATGCTTATGCGTTATGAATACGATTGGGCGGGGGCGGAAAGAGAATACAAGAGAGGCATCGAGGTTAATCCCAGTTCGGGATATGCACATTTTTCCTATTCCGAATACCTCGCGAACGTTGGGCGCACCGCGGAAGCCGCGAAAGAATTGAGTCTTGCCCAGTCGCTCAGTCCGGCACACGATTACTCTAATGATCATTTTGCCGTTCTTCAACGAACTGATAAGACGTTGGAAGAGCAACGGCAAGCACTTGAACAAAGGATGCCCAAGAATCCATTTATTCTCATGATAATGGCCAAAAACTATGGCATCGCCGGAAAGTTCAAAGAGTCAGTGGAAATGTGGGAACGATGTCTCGCACTCTATGGCAGGCCGGATTTTGTCAATGTTCTGCGCAGAGCTGACGCAAAGGCTGGCCCAAGGTTCGCGCTTGAGGAGTGGATGCGCTCTGTAGAGGAGTATTCAGCGCAGAGCGATGACTTGCCCGTGGGCATGGCTGGTTTTACCTATAGCAGCTTGGGTAACCGAGATCGCGCCTTCGCATGGTTGGACAAAGCGGTCGAGCAGCGCAACTGGTGCATTCCTTTTTTGAAACGGGATAACGTTTGGAGTCCCCTCCGCTCTGACCCAAGATTTAAGGATCTGCTGCGGCGAGTGGGGCTGCCGTCATAGGTCCTTGTAGTTCACTTGAAGAAAAGGATTCGTAAGCCAGGAACGGGAAGCTGCAGTGGAAGCGGTTACTGAATGGAATGCTGTCCATTCGCAGCGAATGAAGATCACTCTCGATCCTATTCGAATTCATACCGAGAGCATATTCCCGGATGGTCGAGAGCATGGTGAAGCGCGTTTCTTTATCGACATGCTCCACCTGCTGTACCAAGCTCTTATTGACCAGCGAAGCCATGCCCTCGAGGACGTCCAGTCCTAAATCGCCTTTGGTGTCGCACACCGCTTCTACGGATTCCAGAGTGCAGCCGTCAGCAAAGATTCCTACCATATGAATTTGAACGCAAACTGGAGCTGACGGTTCGCCGCCGCCGTGCTGGTGATTGTATTGAAAGCGCCGAGTTCGCTGACATCGACTGTGCCTACTGGGAACCTGCCCGTGGGATCGTATTGCGCATATGTGTCCACAAACGGGTTCGGCATCGAGAAAAGCGGGTGGTTTAGAACATTAAACGCCTCGAACCGGAACTGCAGATTCAGGCGCTCTGTGAGAGCTGTGGTCTTCATGGCGCTAAAATCCATGCTGACATATCGCGGACCGCGCAGGGCGCTACGGGGCGCCGTCCCGAAGACCTGGAGGTCGGTGGGTAAAGCAAAGGCTGAGATATTCCACCAGTTAAGAAATGTCTTGGGTCCACTGTTGGGATTGCCCACCAGGTCGCAGTAGTCCTGCTCAAAACCGACATTGTTCACTGCCGCATCGCTGCCTGTAAGGCAGGACGCGGGGAACCCAGTCCGGACAAAACCAATGCCCCCGATTTGCCAGCCACCAAATAACTTGTCTGCCGGGCCGGACCACCCGCTGCCCCAGTGCCGCCCTTTGCCGAACGGAAGCTCGTACAACGCGCTATTCACCCAATTGATTTTGGCGTCGAAAGCTGAGGGGCCATAATCCAGCTTGAAGTCGTAAAGATGAGGGGTAGCCATACCATTGCCACCGTCTCGAGTTGAGGAAGCTGTGTCCAGGCTCTTGGACCAGGCAAAGGAGCTCAAAAATGTGAAGCCTTCCGAGAAGCGTTTCTCGATGTGCGCCTGCAACGCATGGTAATTCGCGGATGTTTTATTCTCGAAGACATTGTAGAAATTCGTCAGCGAGGGATAGCGCGAAGGAAGATAGCAATTTCCCGTGTTGGTGTCTAGGGCTCCGGAACAAGTGGCCGGCTGCACAACTTTGTCGCCCTGCATGACTGGGTAGGTCTGGTTCGCATCAAGCAGGTGTGGCAAATGGGTAGAAGCCGATCCTACGTAACCGATTTCGAGAATCAGGTTCTTCGCTAACTCCTGCTGTACACCCAAGCTCCATTGTTGAATGCGGGGAGTCTTCAAGTGTGTGTCCACGGTAAACATCGATGGCTGGACAATGGTTTGAGAGGTGTTATTGAAGATTTGATCCACGACAGAAAATTGGGTCTTGCGAATAAATTTCGCCGCTCGTGGAGCATTACGGGCAAAATCGAACCAGGGATCGGCATTCATTGGCGAATAGAAAATTCCCGCCCCGCCGCGAACCACAGTCTTACCATGGCCGAAGCCCGGGGACCATGCGAAGCCGAACCGTGGCGCGACGTTTTTGAAATCGGTGAAAACAAGATTGTGGCCTAGGCGGTTGTCACGCACATAAGGCAGATATGTAGGTGAATTGGGGTCAGAATCAAATCGCACAGGCGGAAAACCAGCGTACGGATCGCCACTTCCGGGTCGGACTACGACTGGGATCTGTCCGCTGAAATCCACGTTCACCATGGCGTCATCTATGTCATGCCAAAAGGGAGCCAAGTCATACCGCAAACCGAAATTCAAGGTTAGATTGTGCCTCACTTTGAAATCGTCCTGGGCATAGAAGGCCTCCGCCCAGCGCATCAGATGTACATGGGAGTCGCCGCTCGCTACTTCCGAATCATTACTGATGCCGAGCAACATCGAGGCAAGGGACAACCCGCCGGTGCCGTCCAATGCCGCCGTAGCGATAGCGGGAAATGTGAAAGCTCCTCGCGCAATGTTGTGTGACAGCAGGTTGAGGTTTTCGTGACGGACATTTGCACCTACCTTGAAGGTGTGGCGTCCAACGGATACCGAGAAATCATCGCCGAATTCGTACGTGGTTTGTACTTTTCGTAGCGGGTGGCCGAAAGCGTCTTCGCCGAGACTTAGGAAATCGTCGCCTTCGCCGCCGAAGCTTGGAGTGCCAAAGTCAAGCGGATCGTTGGAAGCTCCCGGAATACCGAGATCGGCAACCACATTCGTGGTGTTCGCCAGTGGACCCACTCGGCGTGAATTGACCCGCAACCAATTGACTCTCGCTTCATTTACTTTGTTGGCGCTGATCGTCCATGCGTAATGAAGCGTAAAGTTCTGCGTCTTCACGGCTTCGACTAAATCCCGGACCGTCTGAACATCGTTGTTGCTGTGGTCTTCGCGTCCCCAGGAATATCTGCCCCACAGGCTACGATTGGGAGCAAAAACGTAATCTAGTCGCCCGGCGAACTGATCGAAATCTGTTGGAAAGCTGGCCACTCCGCTGAGATTGTGCAGCGTACCGCCCAGATTCGCTGGTGGCGCGTACTGCGCTGACGCCAGAAAATTCGCCACGGCGCCATTCCAGCACTGCTGGGGGATGGTTGAATTGGGCCAAGGGACATCGGTGGATGGGTTGGGATTGAAGCACCCGGCCGGTAGCGTGTTGCCGGGAAAAAAGTCAGTTACATGCGGCATGTAGATCGGAATGGGGCTGCCGGTATTGGGATCTACATAGTCGGAGAAGATGCCGTTGCGGGCATTCTCCGTGGGGACGGTAGCGGCGAGGGTGGCATTCGTGCGATCGCGCAGACCCTCGTAAGCGCCAAAGAAGAACAGCTTGTTCGCCAAAATTTTGCCGCCCGCAGTTCCGCCGAACTGGTTGCGCTTGAATGGTGGCTTTGGCGCGCCCGGGGTGCCGGCATTGATGTCATTGAAGAAATCCTTCGCATCCAGAGCATCATTTCTCAAATAGTCATAGGCCGTGCCGTGAAATGTGTTGGTCCCACCTTTGGTGACCGCATTCAGTTGCGCCGCGCCACGGCCGAACTCAGCGGTATATGAATTTGTCTGTACTTTGAATTCCTCAATTTCATCAAGGGAAGGCACGGAGGCAAACGTATTGAAATCGGGCGAAGTGTTCGTCGCACCGTCCAGGAGAAAGTTCGTGTCCTGAGCCCGCGCCCCGCCTAGCGAGTATTGCGCATCAGCCCGTCGCCCGACATCTCGAACTTCTTGGAAAGCAGTGTTTCCATCTTTGGTGAAGGTAACACCCGGCCCCAGAGTCGCTAAATCCAAGAAGTCGCGGCCGTTCAGAGGTAGGTCGGAGATGCGCTTATTGTCGATCACCTGACCGACTGTGCTCGATTCGGTATCGAGCAGAGGTATTTCCGCTACGGTCGTAACGATGTCGCTTATCTGGCCCACGCGCAAGCTCACATCAATGCGTGCCTTCTGGTCTACCTGAAGCTCAAACGCAGGGACGACAGCGGTTTGAAATCCTGTGTGCTTTACCGTAACTGAGTAGTGCCCGGGCAACAAGTCCGTAACCACGTACGCACCCGAGTCAGTGGTGTGAGTGGCATGTGGAACATTGCGATCCACATTGGTAACAATCACGTCGGCATTGGCGATCACGGCGCCGCTTGGATCGAATACCAATCCTGTCACGCTGCCAGTTCCGATCTGTCCCAAACTGATGACAGACATCAGCGACACACCTGTTAATACAAAGAAGGCACGAAACAGATGGCTTCGAGACGCGAACTTGATCTTTCTAAGCACGGGTGACTCCTTTGGCGTAAAAACGCCAGACGTGAAAAGAACATGGGGATGCAGCGTCAGTCAGCTGCAGAAGGCATGGGTGGGGGTTTTATCGCCTTTTCGCACCAATTGTCAAGATTTGCATGATACTGCGGGATGAGAAGTGTTATTAACAAATCCCAACGTTTCCCCGCAGGCAGCTAGGCTCGGAATCGTGACAACCGGAGTATCCCTGCCAGTGATGACAAGATCAGGTTTGACGGCCTATACCCCCGAATGGTGGCATTGGAGCTACGCCGCCTGTTTCGCCGCTATCGGGAATCCGCAGGATCTGCTTTCCGCGACAGATGCCATTTTTGCACGCTGGCTCCAGAAAAAGGTCGAATTGGTGGATTCCAGCGGGACTGCCGTCGCGGCGGGAGGTGGCTACGGCCCTGACCGGCAATGGTTCGGAGCAGATGCATCAGGAACCCTGCAAGGAACAATCCGCGTGTTTTCGGAAG
>Ga0068856_100003414_pt1 | contig 16072 bp, 11 predicted proteins | sample KBSCornC62_FD_66595 | JGI IMG/M metagenome (GOLD analysis project Ga0068856, IMG submission 66595) | Corn rhizosphere microbial communities from Kellogg Biological Station, Michigan, USA - KBS Corn C6-2 | ecosystem: Host-associated > Plants > Roots > Rhizosphere > Soil ...
CGGGTAGAAAAGCTCGGAAGCGGGTTTTTGATAAATGGTATTAACGAGCACGACCGGCCCGATTTGGAGTAGCGTTTCCGTGTAAGCTAAAAATGTCGGGATGGCTGAAATACGAGGACACACTTTATGACCTCTCGTCGCACGGAAGACACCTGTGTGTTCGCGAAGGATATTTGAACATTTGTAGCATGTGGAGATTCCATAGTAAGCGTCTAGCGGAGTGCCTCATTGACGCGTAATGGTGATAGCTACGCAGCCGGTCTATTTGATAGATGTGATCGCCGTTTCGGCTGTCTCTCGTGACGACGTTTTTTAGGATCTCTTCCGCGGTCGGCACCGTTTTCGGCCGAGGCGGAATTTTTCAACCGATCCCCAAGCATCCCCCGGGAAGCGCGCGCACCTGCGCTTCCGGCGAGGGTGGGGCTCGTGTTTAGGTCAAACGCACGCCGCCTTCGATCAGGAAGTCGGTGCCGACAATGTAGCTGGAGTCTTCTGAAAGAAGAAAACGCGCGAGTTTGGCGACTTCGCTCGGTTCACCAAAGCGCTTGAAGAGCGATTGAGCGGCCATCGCGTCTTCGAAGCCGGCCTGGGCTTCTTTTTCCATCCCTAGCTTACTGTAGATAGGCGTTTTGATCGGTCCGGGGCTGAGTGTGTTCACTCGAACCCCACGGGGTGCGAGCTCGGCCGCGAGGGTTTTGCCCATCGAGACGACTGCGGCTTTGGTTGCTGAATAGAGCGTCGTCCCAACGAGTCCGAGTTGGGCAACGACTGACGATGTAAAGACGACGGAGCTGGGATTGTTCAGAAGCGGAAGGAGGGATTGGAGTTGAAAGAACGGGCCCTGCACGTTCACCGCGAACATGTCTTGGAAATGCTTCTGAGTCATCGCCTCGATCGGGCCGAATTGTCCGATCCCGGCATTGAGAAATACTCCGTCGAGCGAGGTCACATGTGCCTTCAGTTGGCCGCCCAGAGCCTGAGCGTCTTCGAAGGAAGCGGAATCGGAACGCAGGATCAATGCCTTCCCTTGAAGGGCCTCCTTGGCGGCGGCCAGCGTGCCGGGATTGCGCCCCGTCACGATGACATTGGCGCCCTCGGAAAGGAGCAATTGAGCTGTGGCGAGACCAATACCCGAGGTACCGCCGGTGATCAGAATATTCTTGTTTTTCATAGGAGAGAAATGGAACGCGCATTCCAAAATGCGCAAAAAAAACTAGTCCAGGATTTGCAAGGCGATCCGAGCGCTCTGCTTCAGCGAGTGGCCGTTGCCCAAGGCGCGGGAGGCAACGCCCAGCCCCAAAAGTGAGTGATAAAGGAAGCGCGCGAGGGTCACCGGATCTTTATCTTTGCCAAGGTCCCCGGCGCGCTGCGCTGCACTCAGCCGTTGCCCGAGCAAGGCTTCGACTTCTCGGGTGTGCGCGGTCACCAACGCCTTGGTCTCTGCATCGCCCACCGCCTGCTCGATCATGGAATTCACCATTAAGCACCCATAGCCGCCTTCGGAGCACCCGTAGTCGATGGCGCTGTCGAAGATCTGCTGGAGTTGCGGGCGAACCGCCCCGGGAGAAGCAAGCACACGCCGCATCTGATCCAATGCCTTGGCGCCATAGCGCTTCAACGCTGCGATGAAGAAGGTCTGTTTGTCGCCGAAAGTATCATAGAGACTCTGCCGATTTACCCCTAACTCCTCCGTCATTTCACTGAATGAGGTGGACTGAAATCCGCGACGCCGAAAAAGCTCCACTGCTTTTTCCAGAACCTCGTTTTCGTCAAATTCCTTCGTGCGAGCCATGACAAGCCAGATAATGGAACGAGTGTTCTATTATCTGCAAGAGAATTTTTCCGCAAGATTCGGAGAGTTCACCATAGCGATGTAGCGCATGACTGAATACGAGACACCATGCGTGAGGCGATCGGGGCCACTCGCCCCTTCGTCATGACGTCCTCAATCCAACTTTGTCGCGGATAGGAGATTTCCGGCAAAGCGCGGTTTCGAATCGTCTCTCCGACAAGCGCCTCCTCGCGTCTGTTAAGGCTATTGAAAAATCAGGGCGCAGAGAAGGGATCCTTCGTTCCAAGGTGTTTTTAATTCAAGTGGTCCTACTGTTCCCTGTCTGCGCTCTTTACGGGGCGATGAAATGCCACGGCAGTCCAAGAGGTAACGCGGCTCCAAAAAAAGGCAGACGATTTCTCCATGCGTATTTTCGGACTTAGTCATTTACTATTTGGAATCGGAGTGGCTGGCCTTGCGGTGCTCAGCTTGGTTTACGGCAACTTCGGTTCTGTGGTGCAACCGCTTCCCGGGTCCACCACGTGGACCTATGTGCTGCGCGATTCTTTTGGCTGCGAGCTTCGGCTTATTCCTTCGGCATCTGGCTCCCGCCAGCGCGATCACGATGGGGATTTGCGCGTTGGCCTGGGCGATCGTGAGCGGAGGGCCGATTTTTCAAAATCCCTTGGTCGTCGGCTCGTGGTACAATCCCAGCGAGGCTATGGCCATGCTGGCGGGCGCATGGATTCTTTTCGCGTTTTGCGGACCCGACGGCGAACGAAAGATGACGGGTCAACGCGCGCTTCGCGTGGCGCAATGCCTCTTTGGGTTGGCTTGCGTGGTGTTCGGCATCGCGCATTTCGCGTACGCAACCTATTCAAAGGCTTTCGTGCCAACGTGGCTGCCGGGTCCAATGACCTTCGTCTATATCACTGGAGCCTGTCACGTCGCTGCAGGCGTTGGGTTGATCGTGGGTGTGCTGCCTCGGCTGGCGGCGACCCTTGAGGCGATCATGATGACTCTCTTTGGTGTGCTGGTATGGGTGCCAACCTACTTCGCCCACCCCATGCCAACCTGGGCAGGTTCGACTCAAAACCAATGTTCGGAAACAGCGATGAACGTCCTGCTCGCGGGCACCGCATGGCTCGTTGCCAGATCACTGCGAAGTAACGTATGGGTCAGACGGCGCGACTGAATCCGACGAGATAACATCGTCCCGCCACCGGCGTTCAGGATGTTGGAACGCCAGCATGCCCTTTCTTCTTTGTTGGCCAAATCGGTATAACCTGACTCCTCCGCGGCGCCATCTCTGAATGGTCTTAACGACGCGCGGGAGCGGAGATCGTCCGACGCGTCGTTCAATACTGCTGCGCCGTTGGTTCTATATAAATTCCCTAGACTCGAGGGCTCATCAACTAGTCTGTTCGCCGAGAGGTCGCATGCGTGATGCTTTTCATCGCGTAATATCGGATGCGGGGTTGGGCCGGGTGGGCGAGGAGGGATGGCCAGAAAGGTAAAAGGTAAAGCATGACCCCTTTTCTCCATAGCTAGAACCAGACGGCAGAAGCGCTTGGCAGAGAAGCTGCTACTCTAGGCAAGAACATAGTCACATGACCGTACACTAACTGGTGTCGTCGGTTAAACGACCGATTGTATAGGGGACAAATGCGGATCTCTAAAACGCCCGCTCCAATACAACAGTTAGTATAAAAACTCCGGGCTCGGCCGCAGAACTCACTTTCTTATCGCGGCATCCTGTTACAAAAAACCTGAGTTTAATTTGAACGTTTCTCGAAAGGACCCCGAACACCCCTCTTTTTAGTTTCGTTTCGCTTCTCGCAGTGACCGCCTTTGTCCATTCAGCCGCTTTCCTGCCGGGCTTCGAATCTTTGCTTCTTTTTTTGTTTTCTTTGCACGGCTCCATTCACCCCAAAATGACACGCTGGTATCGTTTCGCCGGCTCGACGCGGGAGCGTTGCGCGCGAGAGCGAATTTCGGCTGTCCCTGATCTCTTTCGCGGCCACCTGCACAGCACGTCTGCTTAGGCAGCCTGCCGCGCTTTCCCCCCTTTCCCTCAGACAGGTCAGACACAATGCAGTTAGTCAAAAATAACACATGAGCTACAAAACCAAATCGGCAGGGTCTATCCTTGCCGCATTGTTGGCGGTCGTTGCCCCACGAATGATGGCGCAACAGACAACCGACACCACCACGCCGCCGGACAAGGACGAGTCCGTTGTCTTGTCTCCGTTCGTCGTGAGTGCCTCCGAGGATGCCGGCAGCTATAGCGCTACTAGCACCTTGGCCGGCACCCGCGTGCGGACGGATTTGCGGGATACCGCCTCGGCGATCTCCGTTGTCACGCAGCAATTCCTGCAGGACACCGGCGCAACGAACGAAGCGAGCCTGCTTGTTTATACACCGAGCACGGAAGTCGGCGGCATCGGAGGTAACTTCTCTGGCGCTGCTGGCGGACATACATTCACGGAATCGCTCGTGAATCCGTCCACCCGCGTTCGCGGTCTCGATTCCGCTGACAATACCCGCAATTACTTCCTCACGGATATTCCGTTTGATACTTACAACGTCGGCCGTGTCGACTTACAGCGCGGGCCTAATTCCATTCTCTTCGGTGTCGGCAGCCCGGCTGGTATTATCAATGCCAGTACCAATGACGCGGGCTACAAGAACGAAGTGAAGTTCGAGAACCGGTTTGACGAGTTCGGCTCCTTCCGCAACGCGGTTGATACGAACTATGTTATCGTGCCGGACGTTTTCTCGATCCGCCTCGCCGGCGTGGTCGACGATGAAAAGTTCGAGCAAAAGCCGGCTTTTCAAAACACCAAGCGCGTTTATGCCGCGCTCCGGTTTGACCCGAAGCTCTTCAAGAGCGACTCGGCGCACACGTCCATTCGCGTGAACGCAGAACGCGGTACGATTTCATCGAATATGCCCCGCGATTTGCCGCCGGCCGATGATATTACGCGCTGGTTCCAAAGCGGCACCGATGTCTACGGCAATCTCGGTCTGAATAAGCTGACGATCAATCAGTTCAGCCTGACGAATCCGAATCCTTCGGGCGTCCCGATGCCAGGCCGGCAAGGCGGCAGCCTCGGCAATGCGACGTACAATCTGAATGGCACCGCGGAAACGCATAGCTACTGGCCTGATATTATTAATTACTATCAAGCGGGTGGCGGCAACACGCCTCTCCATACGATTGTTGCTCAACCCAACGTGGCCAAGGGCTTGACCGATGCGAACGGTGCTCACGGCGTCGCAGGTGTTGCTAACCCGATCTTCCGCCCGTATGGCATTCCGGATTATAGTTCTTACGCCGGTTACATTGGCACGGCTGGTTCTACGGGGTCGTACACTTACCCTCAAAAAGTGATGCCGGGCGGCGCGTACTTTAACGATATTGTGCTGCAAGACCCCTCGGTCTTCGACTTCTATCACAAGTTGCTCGACGGTCCGAACAAGCACGAATGGCAAGACTGGCGGGCTGCCAATGTCAGTATTGAGCAGACGTTCTTCGGTGATCGCCTCGCGTTCCAGTTAAGTTACGACCACCAGTATTATAACTCTGGCAACCAGCAATGGCTGTCCGGCCAAGACTATAATATCAATGTCGACGTCAATGAGACCTATGCTGATGGCACGCCGAATCCGAACGTAGGCCGGGCTTACGCAGGTAACGCCGAGTCGAATGACAACTTCGAATCCACATCTGTGCGCGACACCATCCGTGGCACGATCACGGGAGATCTTCGCGCTGAAGATATCCTCGGTAAGACCAAGCTGGCTGAAATCCTTGGGCACCACACGTTCACAGGTCTCTATGATCGCAGCAAGCAGAGCCTGACCTCCGATCAGTACGCTCTGTACGCGACCACCCCGGGATACATCGTTGAAAACAGTCTGCCCAACAATGGGGTGTTCAACGTGAATTCGATCAACTCCAATCGCGATTACGAATGGATTGAATACCTCGGACCGTCGCTTCTGAGTTCCTCGGCGGCTGCGGGTGCGAATTTGTCGAATGTTACTTCGCGTCTCTCTCCTCCCAGAGATCAGACCGCGCGTAATTTCGACGCGACCTGGAATAAACCGACCAATCCGAGCGCGCCTGGCTACGTGGATCCGAATGCGCCTTATAGCTATACGGATCTCACGACCGGCGGAACGACCAATACCATCCAATCGCAAAACCCGGCCAACTATGTCGGCTGGTCGGATCAGCATGTCACGTGGATGAGTGCAAATAATCCTTTGGAAAAGCCGAGCCTCATTACGGCGGCGAATCGCGTCTCGACGCGTGACATTTCGAAGGGTTTGACCTGGCAGGGCTACCTGTTCGGCGGCGACCTCGTACCGGTGTACGGCTGGCGCAAAGACAATGTGACGACCTACCAGACGCAAGGTATCGCCAACACGAATACAGGCATCGTTCCGATGGACTTTACGACGGACGATTCCGTGAGTTCGCGCGCGGATCTCACGGGTACCAGCCACACCTGGGGCGGTGTTTATCACTTGCCTCGTGCGATCACCGATCATCTACCATGGGGCTCGACGCTCAGTGTATTCTATAATCACGGCAATAACTTCGAGGCTGAGTCTTCCCGTTTGAGCCTAGAAGGCTTGGGCATTCCGAATCCTCAAGGCGTGACCAAGGAATACGGCATCATGGTTTCGACGCTTCACGATAAGCTCACGTTGAAGCTCTCTCACTTCAACACCGTCGTGCGTAACGCGACCCTATCCAGCACCAATGGCAACGATATCGCGGGCCTAGGTAACAGCGGTTACTTCCTCGCGAACGGCGTGCAATGGGGCTATGGTTGGGCCACGGCGCTGCAGGATGGTATCGAAGGCAAGACGCCCAATACTAACTACTATGACGCTGCTGCGGCGGACGGTTTGCCGAAGGGCACCCCGGCTGAGATCGCTGCTTATAACAACTACAACACCCTTGGTGGCACCTTTGTAGATTCCGGCGGAGCCACGCACACGTACGTCGGTGCGAACAAGATCGTCGATGCTTGGGTTCACATCCCACTTCCGTCGGTGTACTTTGCGAGCTACGGGCAAAGTCCAGCGATCGATCCGACCCAAGGTGCTAAGACAGGTCAGTTGGCTTCTTCCTATGGCGCCGCTGGTCCGAATGACGCGAATGGTCCCAATGTTGGCGGTGGTTCCAACTTCGGTAATCACCAGATCACGGTCGATAATCTGTCGAAGGGCGAAGAAATCGAACTCACTGCCCAACCGGTGAAGAATTGGAATATCACGATCAACTATGCACGGGTGAAAGCGACGCACGAAAATATCGATCAGGCGGCCCAGCATTTCATCGGCGAAATGACCGCGTTCATGAACGGTCCTGGCGGCCAGGTCCGTATGTGGTACAACGGCGGTCCGAGCCTCGGCTCGGATTGGAACTCCTCGATCGTGGCTCCGTTCACCGTCGAACTGGACACCCTCGGTCACGAAGCTCCGGAAATCTCGCCTTGGCGCCTCAATCTCGTGAGCACCTATCGATTCGACCACGGAGCAATCAAGGGATTGTTCTTGGGCGGCGGTGTGCGTGTGGATTCGGCCCGTATCATCGGTTATAACTACGACGCTAGCTATAAGAACGTGAACAGCAGCGACCCGAATTATGCAGCGGTCGCGGCGGTCACGAATGGTGGTTTGAACGTCGACGATCCGATCCGCGGTAAGAACGAAGAACACGTTGACGCGTGGATCGGTTATGAACGAAAGCTGACGCGCAAGCTCAACTGGCGTATTCAGCTGAACGTGCACAACGTTGGTGAACACGATCACCTGATCGCGGCACAGGACAACCCCGGCAATCCTGCCTTGAACATCGCTCCGACTGTGGCTCTTGCCCGCATCAGCGAAGGCATGACGTGGCAGTTGACCAACTCGATCCAGTTCTAAGCACGGTCGATCTGCTCTCTGATTAGATACGAAGCCCGGTGGCCCCACAGCCACCGGGCTTTTTCTTTGGCAAAAGAGTCTCGGTGAGATTTCCGGCTGGTGGCCGCCGCGCTCTTGTTCGCAGTTGGGCGGCCACCGATTTCGATCTATCAAAACAGAATATTTTCGATAAACGCAGCCACATGTTTGGGCTGAACCCGGTTCCGGCGAGCGACGACGACGAGTTTGCGCTCAAACCGCGATTTGAGCCGCAAACGCACAATATTATTTTTCCGATGGTAGAGTGCGAGTGCGCGGATAGGGACAAGCGCCATGCCCAGGCCGAGCGCAACGAGATTGATAATAAGATCGAAATTATCGAGCTGCATGGTCGGTTCGAACTTCAAACCTTGTTGTTTCATCCAGGCGCGAAGTTGCTGACCCGTGTTCGTGCGCTCATCGAAAAGTAACCAATTTTGTTTTTCCAGCCAGTCAGCTCGACCGCGGGCAGTTTTAGGGAATGCGTTAAATCGAGCGGCGCGTTCCGTGTCAGCGATGAGAATAAAGGCGTCGCCGAAGCGATGGGTTATCGCGAGAGTTTTCGGCAAGCGGGGTGAAAGGCTGACCACGCCGAGATCAAGTTCACTCGTTTCCAATGCGGCTAGAATGTCTCCACTCGAGGCGTACGAGATTCGATAGCCGACTTCGGGCGTATGCTGAATATTCGCGTGAAAGAAGCCGGGGAGGTGAGCCATCGGAATCGACCTCGAAACCCCAATGCGGACAATCTTCTTTGCGTTCGAGAACTCTTCCTTCAGGCGGCGTACGGATTGCTCGGCATCCCCAAGTAAGCGACCGGACTCCGCCAGGAGAAAGGAGCCCGCGGCAGTCAGTTCAACCTTCCGCGTCGTGCGCTCAAAGAGTTCGACGCCAAGCGTATGTTCTAAGGCTTGGACCTGACGTGTCATCGCGCTCTGAGTCAGTCCGGCAGCGCTTGCTGCCCTGGTGAAATTGCCGTGCGCGGCGACGAGTCGGAAGAGATACAGTTCGTAAAGATCGAAAGCTGTGCTCGTCAGAAATTCATGCATAGAACGAATGAATACATGCTTTTAATGCATTTCCAGCAACAAAGGAATTCGCGTAGGATGAGGCATCCTGAAAACTTATGGCAAACCCGAGCGATAGAAACTCCACCAACGTCCCCGGACGGTATTACGTCGATTCGAGCTGTATCGATTGCGACCTGTGTCGGAGCAACGCCCCTGATTTTTTTCGGCGCGACGACGAACTAGGCCTTTCGATCGTGCATCGCCAGCCGCAGACTTCGGAAGAAATCGAGGCGGCTGAAGATGCTCTGGATTCGTGCCCCTCGAGCTCGATTGGTAATGACGGCGATAGCGCAATTACGCCGCCACATCCTATCGCGACAGGCGAACCAAAATCCTGATAGCAACGTCAACGTCATTGCTCCTCTCGAAATCGCGCGCGCCGTGCTGAACGCCGGAGGTTTGGCGGCTTGATCGTAGCCGCGCATCTTAACGCGCGGATAGGAGGTGCGCTCAAAGAAAGAGGACCGCAACGTCCTCGCGAACTGCGGGGCGCAAAGTGAGCGAACTCTTTTGATCGTGTTGCGCAGCGAATGGCTCGCAGGGGTCCGCGCGTTAAGACGGGCAGCTACACGGAGTGTGTGTCGGTCGTAGCCGCGTTCGTGAGAATACGGGCCCTGCGCGTATTATGCCAAAGGCCCGCGTTCTATGTGTTGCCACGGCCACGCCTGCCTCGGGTTCGTCGGGTTGCGGGTAGGCGAGAACCACGAGGTGACGATCGGAGGTATCGACGCCGCCAATACGAAGAGGGGAAAGGTGTGATCCGCTTATTTTATAGCGTTGCATGGCGAATGGTGCGCAGGGGTCCGCGCGTTAAGACGCGCAGCTACACGGAGTGTATGTGTGGATCGTAGCCGCATTCGTGAGAATGCGGGCCCTGCGCGTATTATGCCAAAGGCCCGCGTTCTCACGAACGCGGCTACGTCCTATGTGTTGCCACGGCCAAGTCTGCCTCGGGTTCGTCGGCTTGCGGGTAGGCGAGAACCACGAGGTGACGATCGGAGGTATCGACGCCACCAATACGAAGAGGGGGAAGGTGTGATCCGCTTATTTTATAGCGTTGCGCGGCGAATGGCGCGCAGGGTCCGCGCGTTAAGACGCGCAGCTACACGGAACGTGTGTGGTTCGATCGTAGCCGCATTCGTGAGAATGCGGGCCCTGCGCGTATTATGCCAAAGGCCCGCGTTCTCACGAACGCGGCTACGTCCTATGTGTTGCCACGGCCACGCCTGCCTCGGGTTAGCCGGGTTGCGGGTAGGCGAGAACCACGAGGTGACGATCGGAGGTATCGACGCCGCCAATACGAAGAGGGGGAGGGTGTGATCCGCTTATTTTATAGCGTTGCATGGCGAATGGCGCGCAGGGTCCGCGCGTTAAGACGCGCAGCTACACGGAGTGTATGTGTGGATCGTAGCCGCATTCGTGAGAATGCGGGCCCTGCGCGTGTTATGCCAAAGCCCGCGTTCTCACGAACGCGGCTTCCTAACACGTCACCACGGCCCGCGCTCCGGGGTTGGCCCTTCATATGATGTTGGTTCCCGAAGCTTACTTCTCGCCGTATGATTGTCGGTTGCCGAAATTACTTCCTCCCGGTGCGACCGCTCATTCGGTTGCGGAAAAGGCGCGAGTCTTAAAGATGTCCGGAACGGGATTCTTCGTTCGTTGAAAGAAGAGAGAGAAACAATCCAGAAACGACACCATGAGGAAAATTAAGATCTTTGAACACATCTCGCTGGACGGCGTGATCGAACATGAGGACGGCTACACGTACGGTGCATGGACCGCGCCTTATCGAAGCCCTGCCGGTCTCGAGTCGGTTCTCAACGCAAGCGGCCCAAGCTTCGACCTATTGCTCGGCCGTCGTACCTACGATCTTTGGTCCGGCTACTGGCCCAAGGCAGGCAACAGCCCGATGGCTGATCGATTGAATAAGGCGACAAAGTATATTGCGACTCATCGGCCGGACAGTCTCGAATGGGGACCTGTCCAAAGCCTGGGTACGGATGTCCCGGCGAGTGTTCGCAGGATCAAGTCACAAGATGGCCCGGATTTGATCGTGTGGGGAAGTTCGACGCTCACCTCTACACTCCTCGGGCACGGACTGGTTGATGAGATTATGCTGATCGTCTATCCGGTGCTGCTGGGCCGCGGGAAACGTTTCTTTTCTGAGACCGTCGATGCGCGCGAACTCGCTCTCCTTAGCACCAAGGCTACGCCAACAGGCGTGCTCCTCAACACGTATAGATGCGTCGGGCCCTTGCCATCGTTGAGCTAATCTCACCCAAACGAGCGTTATCGGCGCGCTGGAGCACAGCGGCAATGTACGCGATGCTCGAAACGCAGCTCGCCGTGGACTCGAGCCTGCGCGAGCGCGAGCAGGCTCGCGCCGAACAATCTAGATAGAAGTAGACGCTTAGGAGGATCTTGGACTTATCACCTCATTCGGCGCTACTCAGGGAGTCTTAAAGTCGGCGTCTTTGATCGTAAAATCGCTACGGTCCAGGACGTGAGTCCCACCCATGATCATGACATCGCCAATCGCGATGCGTCCGACGATTTCCTTTTCGTTTTCGTCCACAACAATGATGGGGAATTCGAACTCTGTATTAAACGCTGGATAGATTCCCTTGGCTTCAACTTTCCGTTTTTCAACCAACTTTCCTTGGAGATCATCGAGCATCACAGCGACGGCGCGCTCGATCGCGGTTTTCATTCCTTTCGCATACCGATCTTCGACGGTCCAGTTGTCGGCGCCTTCTATACTATATTCTCCAGGAGCTTTGGCAAAATAACGAACGGACCATTGAGGGTCTGTTTGGGGCTTGTTTCGCAACTCGACCCGGAGCATAGCGTGAAGCCGAGCTTTGCCATCCTTCTGGACACTAAATAGAGCAAACGGTGTGACCTCGAGTTGTCCCGTCTCAGACAATGCCTTCACGGCCGGGCATGCGCCGGAAGCCAGTTTCTGCGTCAAGACGTCCTTGGTCAGAGCCGCCAGATCAGTCCCCATGTGCGCAGCGTTTTCAGAATAACGCGCTGTTCCTGTCGACTTGTTGGCGCTGTTGGCCACCAACACGCCGACAACGCCGAAGAGCATGCCGACGCGGACACCCTTCTGATAACCCGTCACGACAATACCGTGTGCCTCATCATAGTAAGCCCCGAGAGGGAGATCGTTCATCTTCGATAGCGGGCGCTTGCCGATGGCGAGATCCACGGGGGGCTGGCCTTTGGGATAAGGCGCGATCTTGTTGAACGTCGCGCAGCCAGAAGTGAGGGCGAGGGCTGCGCAAAGAAGAACCGTTAATCGGGATGAAGCGCACCGAAAATGGCGCGCGGGGGTGTTGAAGCAAGGAAGGCGGAACATAGAAGCCTGAGCCTGGAGCTCAAACGGGGGTTGAAGGGAATTCGACCGGAGGTTTCGCGACTGTCATTTCTCTCCGGCCAGGGATGAAACGAGATGTCGCGGCAGGAGAGGACGAGCAAGATAATTGCTCCGCTCGGTCGGAAATCCGGGCGATTAAAGAGCCGGCGCCTCGCTCGGGTGGGGAGTACCTTGCCGACGTCCACCGAAATAGATCGCGTTCCGGCGGGTCGATTTATATAACCAGGGAGTCAGCCAAGATCAAAGAGGACACGAAACGTTCATGTCCCTTCGTTTTCGGGTATGATTTCAAATTCATGAGAGACGATTACTTGAAAGCGGCCCTGGCCAAAATCGACGACCCGAACATTCTCGTGAATGTGGTTTCAACTCGCGTTAAACAATTGCGGCGAGGCAGCCGTCCTCTCGTGCAATCGCTGGAAAAACTTTCATCCGAAGACATCGCCCTGCGAGAAATCATCGAGGGGAAAATCACCTACGAAGTGCAAAGCGCTCCTCTGATCGAGAGTGAACGAAAGTCTAAAGAGATTTCCTTTCGGCCGTTAAGTAGCGTTTAAGTAGGGCCGCGCCGCCTTCCCCGCGGCAGGCTATCAATGGCTGGCCAGTACATGGAAGGCCCACGCTGAAACGGCCCTATTTATCGTCATAGGCGGGTTTAACCGAGCCGCGCGCGCACGATTCTCGTTTTGGCTGACGATTCGCGAGCGCCAGGCGGCCCCGGCAGGGATCGTCTTTCGCGCTGCAATAAAATGCACAAAACTTTGCCCGGCGAGTTGTGAATCGGGCCGGGGGTATAAGTTGGCTCATGTCCTTCGATCAATACCACGAACCGCCCGAAGAATTGTCCCACGAGACCCGCACGTTCGCGCGCATGATTACCGCGCTGTCCGAAGAAACGGAGGCTATTAGCTGGTACGAGCAACGGATCTCGATCGAGAAAGACAAAGTCGCGAAAGCCATCATGCTCAACGCGCAGAAGGAAGAATTTAAACACTTCGGGATGGACTTGGAATTCCTGCTGCGGCGAAAGCCCATCTGGCGAAAGATTCTGAAAGATATTTTATTCACCGAAGGCGATATCGTGCAGGCCGGCGAAGAAGCCGAGGACGAGAAATAAAGTTGCCCGCACCGGTTCTCGCCATTCCGCTTTTTACGGCCTCGAATAAAGGCCGGGTCTCTTGCTTCCGAGGTCTTGCTGCCGAAGCGGGAGATCTCCGGTCAATTCGATCCTTAAATAGAAAAGGGGACTGGCTCAGAGAGTCCAGTCGCCGATTTTTTAGTCTAATTGCGTGTTAATTGAATTCAATAGATGTCTACATCGCATTCCATAAAGACGGAAGAGTCGTTCGGATCGAAGAGTCCCATGTCTGCATAATTTGTCCCGTAGTCGTCAGCATAGTCTGACATCTGAGATCCGGTGAAATTGACTGCGTAGTTTCCGGCCGGTAGACCGGTAACGTGAGCGTTGCCTGAACCGTCTGATACAAATGAAACAGGAGTGTAGGCGGTTCCGGTTAAAACATAGGGGGTAAAGTGGTAGGCGGTCGCCGTGACGAGTGTCTGGTGGCTGGCGAGGTTGACGATCGAGATATTGGCGTCGGACGTTCCGGAGACGCTAATATAGAGGGTCTGGCCTGTAGACACGGTGACATAACCGGTCGCGGCCGATGCCACAAGGGGTAGGCCCATGGATGCCGCCGCCAGTATAAAGAATGCAGATAGCTTCTGGATCATGACATGTTTATTTTAGGGTTGAGATCGCCACGCTGCATTGTGCAGCAGTGAGAGGTGAATATACTGTATGGTCGTTTGACGGCATGCAAAGTATTCGAACTGTCCGGCCTGTTTAAACAGCCAATATACAATATACTTGTTTTGGATTATTCGGGATGAATGCTTCGAATAATCGATGTCGGAGTTCGAGTTATTCTCCCTGGTGCCATAAAAAAGCCGCCGGAACAGGGCCGGCGGCTTTGGGCTATGCTCCTATTTAAGTCTTCAAGGACTTGTGATCACGGGTTCTTTCAAGAGGCCCGTACCGTTCAAGGTTAGCCCGTCGGCGACGACTTCGCCGTTGATCGTCGCGGCGTTGTTGACGGTTACGGTCCCGGCCGGGGCAAGGACATCGCCGTCGAGCACGGAATTTTGGTTCAAGGTCACACCACCTGCGGCAACCTCGAGCTGAAGCCATTCCGGATGATCGGCTGTGCCGACGGTGCTGCCGTTAACGGTGATCGATTGGGCGAGTTTGAGAATGACCGGTCCGACGATTCGGACCGATGCGGCGTTGCTGTTCAAGGTCAGCCGTTGCAGCTCGTAAACCGCGGGCTCGGTTGAGCCTTCGACTCCGAGGATGAACCCGCTGGGTCCGTTCGCGGTGAACTGGCCATAGACGCCCGGCGGAATTGCGCGGATGCCGGCGTTGCTGTTGAGCGTGAGATTGCGCAGCGTTGCGAAATCACCCGGCGTTTGGTTGGCGTTATTCAGCGTGACATCGCGGGTGCCGGCGGGCGCATTCGGATTGGTTACCGCGGGCATCGAGATCGGGTCGACGCGGCGGACGAGGTAGCGAAGCACAGCATTGCCGTTCATCGTGATCAGGGGAGTCGCCGGCACCGTGCTGCCGGTTTCATCTTTGATTCCGGCGATTGTTGTGCTGGAGCCATTACGCCGCAGAGTCGGCGTTCCAGGGACGAGCAGATCGCCCGACATCATGCTGCCGCTGTTGAAAGTCACGTTTTCCGGCAGTAGTACCTGAACGGATCCATCAATGTCGCCGTTCAACACCGGAGCGTGACGCGTCAGGGCCGTGATCGTGATCTGGAGCGTTCCCGTCGTGCTGCCGAGGTGATGCGGATCATCGACGGTTGCCACCACGGTGTACTGGCCTGGCAGATGCGGAGCGGTGCTGACGCCGTTGTAGGTCACGATGACGTTCAAGCCCGCCGGATCGGTGATGACGGAAACGGGTTTCGCCGTGCCATCGTAGACTTGGCGAAGGCCGTCCAACGCGACGCTGGCGACTGGCTTTGCAATGATGGTGGCCTCAATAGTCGTCGCGGTGACGGTGAAGACCACATCCTGATCAACGGGTAAACCGGTTGCGCTCAAGTCCGCGGCCGTGAAATCGGTCGATGCAAAGGTGACCAAGGTGTAGTGGTTGCCCACGCCGTATCCAGCCACTGGATGCAGCGAGAACGTGAAGCCGTTTGGAGTGGTCGTCCCTTTGTGCAGAGCGCCGGTCAGCGCGAGTTGATCTGAACTGTCGTTGGCGCCGATTTCCAAATCGATGTGAGCACCTGCGGACCAAGTGAAATCGGAGCTTTGCAAAACACCGATGGTTCCGTTTCCGCCGGGTGCGAGATCGGCGCCGTCGCCGAGAATCACGGCGCGGTTAACGCTACCGCTCCCAGCGAGCGTGCCGTTGCCGGTTAAGGTGATGGCTGATCCGGCGCCTAAGGAACCGTCGATACGTAAGGTCCCTTCGGATACAACGGTGGCACCTGCGTAGGTGTTCGCACCGCTGAGGATGAGCGTGCCGGCTCCGGTTTTGGTGAAACCGCCATTGCCGATCATCGGGCCGCTCAGGGCGATGTCGAATGGCTCATCATCGGCGTTAGCCGTTTTGATGGTGATGTTGCCGCCATCTGGCAACGTGAGCGGATGAGAGGTGGACCAATTGGCTTTCGCGCCTAATGTGCCGGAGGCGAGGCTCACCGTTGTGGTCATACCGTTGGTGCCGTTTTTAACGATCCCTCCGCTCCCCAGGTAGAGGGCGCCGCCGTTGACCGTAACCGTAGCGGACCCTGCCACTACGGTGCTGTCGTAACCCAGCGTGATTTTTTCGAGGGTGGCGATCCCGCCGAGGAAGCTCGCGGTCGC
>Ga0068856_100003417_pt1 | contig 16061 bp, 16 predicted proteins | sample KBSCornC62_FD_66595 | JGI IMG/M metagenome (GOLD analysis project Ga0068856, IMG submission 66595) | Corn rhizosphere microbial communities from Kellogg Biological Station, Michigan, USA - KBS Corn C6-2 | ecosystem: Host-associated > Plants > Roots > Rhizosphere > Soil ...
GCAGAAATACTGCATAGCATGGGCGCAGTAGTTACCTGGGGTGGAGATGACGGCGAGCACAACAACTGGGGGCTGCACAATCCTGGAAATATCATTCACGAGGCCGGCACCGTACGTATGGGTAACGACCCTAAAAAGTCGCCGCTGAATAAGTACAGCCAGTCGCACGACGTGAAGAACCTATTTTGCGTGGATGGCGGCCAGTTTGTATCGCAGGCAGATAAAAACATTACCTGGACGATACTGGCGCTTTCAATGCGTGCCTCAGAGTATATAGTTGACCAAATGAAGAAACAAAATATTTGATCTTGTTATCATGAACAGAAGAGATTCATTAAAAGCATTGGTAGTTGGCGGCTTATCCGCCTCGGTATTGGTTGAGGCTTGTAAACAGCCGGCAACTCCCGCCTCAACAACGGAAGCTGCGGCTGGCAAAGAGCCAGATCAACCGGACCGGATGGCCGAAGAAAAAGAAGTAGACAGGAAACTACGGGCGGAGCCCAAATTCTTTACCGATCACGAAATGGCAACGATTACCATTTTGGGCGATATCATCATTCCTAAAGATGATGTGAGTGGTAGCGCTTCGGACGCTAAGGTGCCCGATTTTATCGAGTTTATTGTGAAAGATATGCCCGAGCACCAGGTGCCCATGCGTGGTGGGCTGCGCTGGCTGGATTTACAATGTCTGAAGCGTTTCGAAAAATCGTTCAAAGAGTGCGATCATACCCAGCAAATGGAAATGGTGGACGAAATTGCATGGCCCAAAAAGGCAAAACCCGAAATGCACCAGGGCGTCGCTTTCTTTAATTTGATGCGTAACCTGACCGCCACCGGTTTCTATACTTCCGAAATAGGGGTGAAGGATGTGGGCTATATGGGCAATCGCCCTAACCAATGGAACGGTGTTCCGGCAGATGTGCTGAAGCAATATAACATGGCTTATACTGATAAGGAGCTTAAAGAATGCATTAGCTTTGATACGAAGGCTTAAAATCTTAACGGCTTAAAGAATCTGAACCGGCTCATAACAGGGCCGGTTCTTTTTTTATCGGCCGTTTGTCATAAAGTGTACTTAATACGATAGGTTACCAAAAGTTAACATTGGCTTTATAAGGCGGTGCCTACTTTTGCGGCATTTAATACCGAACCAGTTAATTACGTTCTTTATTTCGGTAATAATAAGATCAGTTAATAAACAATTAAAGAGGGCAGTACCCTCTTTAATTGTTTATGGCCGTGCTATTCTTCGGCTTTAATGCGAAATATCATGCCATCCATATCCTCTTTTATTCTGAGCTGGCAAGCAAGGCGACTGGCAGGTCCGGCATCTGGTAAAGTATCCAGCAAATCCAGTTCAGTATCGGTAGGATGGAAGTAATATTCAGGTCCTTCCAGCACTTGTACGTGGCAGGTAGCGCACAGGGCCATGCCGCCGCAAGTAGCCAGTATATGGTGGTCTGAGGCCTTTAAAACCTCCATCAGGCTCAGGTTAATATCTTCGGGAATTTCGACCGGTCGACGCTGCCCGGTTCGGTCCTCAATAGTTAATGTTATCATATCAGAAGGCTGTGACACCGTAAACAGTGGTGTATTTAAAACTTAATTTTTGCTGCGGGTAAACGTATTTGAACGCACTTTGGGCCATCAAGGCAGCTTCGTGAAACCCACACAGGATCAGTTTGAGTTTACCCGGATAGGTGTTAATGTCGCCAATCGCGTAAATTCCGGGCACATTGGTCGAATAATCGAATGTATTGACTTCAATAGCCGAATGCTCGATATTCAGCCCCCAATCGGCAATAGGTCCAAGCTTTGGGGTGAGGCCGTAAAGCGGTATCAGGTGGTCAGTTTTAATGATTGATTCGCGGTTATTGCGGTCCAGCACGGTAACCTCCTGCAAGTAGCCATTACCATTTATACTGGTAATATGCGATTGGAGAACAAGATTAATTTTTCCGCTGCTGGCCAGGTCAAATACTTTTTCAGCTGAGTCCGGCGCGCCGCGGAATGTATCGCCGCGGTGAACCAATGTTATTTCGGAAGCAATATCGGCAAGGAATATGGTCCAATCAAGTGCCGAATCGCCACCGCCAGACAACACAATTTTTTTATCGCGAAACAGCTCCGGATTTTTAACCATGTAGGCCACGCCCCTACCCTCAAACTCTTCCAGGCGATCAATGGCTGGTTTACGAGGTTCAAAGCAACCCAGGCCGCCGGCAATTACTACAGCTTTGCAACGCACCTCAGTTTCGTCACTGGTAGTGACGATAAAAGTGCCGTCATCTTCCTGAAATAATTGTTCTACTCTTTCGCCCAAAGAAAAGGTTGGTTTAAACGGCGCAATCTGCTCCATTAGGTTCTCCACCAATTCCTGGGCGTTTACTGTTGGAAAGCCTGGGATATCATAAATTGGTTTTTGTGGATATATCTCAGAAAGTTGCCCACCTACCTGTGGCAAAGCATCTATTAAATGGCAGCGCATTTTTAGCAGCCCCGTTTCAAAAACAGCAAATAAACCAACCGGCCCGGCGCCTATAATGCAAATATCAGTATTGATCTGTGACATAGCTAAGTGTAAAATGAACACTCAAAAATGCCGGTAAATTATAACTATATAAAATGATAAATAGTAATCTCGAATTACTTTAAGTTATAATTAGAAAGACAGAAGCGCTTGAAAAGCTCTGTGAGTTTGGTGTACTTCCCTTGCAACTGGATAAATTCAAACGTCCGGAAAATATCCAGCCCTTTAATGTCAATAACGGCAAGTTCGTTATGTTTCAACTCGCTTAATACGGATTGTATAGAGAGGAAAGTGGCTGTTTCAGAGAATAACAGGTATTGTTTAATGGCGATGCTGCTTTCGAGTTGGATCTCGATATGCAGGTCTTTGGGATTGATTTGGGCCGCTGAAAGTGCGTTAAATATCACATCAAGCGTTCCCGACCCTGCTTCACGGAGGACCAATGGAATGTTAAGTAACTGTTTTGGCGTGATTTCAGCCTTCTTTGATAATAGATTGTTGGCTGCTGTCACCAATACGATTTCATCTTTGGCAAAGGGCGAGTAAGTTATCTGCGGGTAATGCGCCGCACCTTCCACTATGGCAATATCGATTTTTTCGGCTAGCACCTGTTGGGTAATAAAATCTGTGTTGCCCTGGCTGAAAGTAAATGTGACAGCAGGATAGGCCTTTTTGAATAGCGCCAGCAGCTTAGGTAAGATGGTTTGGGCAACAGTCGTGCTCGCCCCGATGTGGAGGCTCCCTGCTTCAATATTGCTAAGTTGGGCCAACTCCGTTTCGAGTTCGCTGTAGGTCTGGAATATTTTGCCGGTGTATTTCAGCAATAAGGTGCCGGCAGGGGTTAGGGTGATATTATTTCCGTTGCGCTTGAAGAGCTGCACATTAAGTTGATGCTCCAGCTCTTTGATATGCTTGGTGACCGCCGGCTGCGTAATAAACAACTCAGTCGCGGCCTTAGTAAAGCTGAGGCGCTGGGCTACTGTATAAAACACTTTAAGGCGGAAATCAAAAATCATAGGCCTAAGTTAGGGCTTCGGCCGGCCAAATCTCGTGCCGCCATTTGTCAATGAAGTTAATTGCTTCTAAGATCACTTCGCAAGCTTGTCTGATCTGATCATCAGTAATAATAAGCGGAGGAGCAATGCGCATCGAGTTGCTGCAATGCAGGAACCAATCGGTCACCACACCATTTCCAATACAGCGATCAATCACTTCTTTATTGAATTCAAAGCTTTCCAGCTCAATCGCCAGCATCAAACCTTTGCTGCGAATTTCTTTGATTAACGGATGAACAAGCAGCTGTCTGAAGAGATTTTCTTTGTGTTCGACTCCTGCTATCAGATTTTCATTCAGCAGCACCTCAAGTGCTGCTAAACCGGCCGCGCAGCAAACAGGGTGCCCGCCAAACGTCGTAATATGGCCGAGAATCGGATTTTCTTTAAGCGCACCCATAATTTTTCTTGACGATATGAATGCACCTACCGGCATGCCGCCGCCCAGCGCTTTGGCCATCAGGAGGATATCCGGCACTATGTCATAGTGCTCAAACGCAAATAGTTTTCCGGTACGGCCCAGGGCTGCCTGTATTTCATCAAGGATCAGCAAAGCACCGGTTTCCGAACAGCGTTTGTGCAGTGCCTGCATGTATTCGTGACTTGCCACACGAACACCGGCTTCGCCTTGCACGGTTTCAATAATAACGCAAGCTGTTTGCTCCGTTATGAATTGTAGGTCGCTGATCTCATTAAAGTTAATGAATGAAACGCCCGGCAGGAGAGGACGGTAAGCTTGTTTGTATTCTTCATTGCCCATCACACTCAAAGCGCCTTGGGTGCTCCCATGATAAGAGTTGCGGCAGGCCACAACCTGAGTCCGGCCGGTATAACGCTTAGCTAGTTTCAAAGCTCCTTCAACCGCTTCCGCGCCTGAATTGACGAAATAAACAGAGTTTAGATTATCGGGCAATAGCGAAATCAGTTTTTCAGCAAAGCGGACCTGCGGCGTTTGCACGTATTCGCCATAAACCATCAGGTGCATGTATTTGTCCAATTGGTCTTTGATAGCATTGATGACAACCGGATTACTATGACCCAGGTTGCTTACGCCAATGCCAGAAATTAAATCCAGATAACGGAGATTCCCATGGTACATGTAGATACCTTCGGCACGCTCAAACTCAAGCAATAGCGGGAAATCGGTAGTTTGCGCGTTATTGGCTAAGAATAGCTGGCGAAGCGTGATCATTGAATTTCGAATGTCGGATTTGGAATTTCGAATTTGTTAGTGATTCTTCAATGATGGATTTGAATTTATCACGCTTCGAAGTTGCTAAATAAATCCGAAATCGAAAATCCGAAATCCGAAATTCAAAATTAGCTTGTTGGGCCGGTAGAAGTGGCGGTATTATTTGACTCGCTCCGCTCCTTGAGGGTACGAATAAGCTCATCATTAAACTCACGTTCAGCCTTGAACAATTCGCTCACTTTTTGAGCAGGCATGAATCTCAGGAACTCATTGGTATATTTCTTCCGAATATTCACCAGATCGGCCTCATAATTAAGTTCATTTTGAACCTGTTCTGCTCCATCAGGCTGCGCCGCCGAGTTGTTAGCCCGCTTTTTGATCCTGATTGCAGCAATTTCGGCCTGATATTGCCGGTATATTGGCCAAAACTTAACGGCCTCATCTGAGCTCAGTATCAACCTTTGACTGATGTATCTTTCTTTTACCCGTTCAACGCGCTGTACCGCTGCCTCACGATTGATCCTTTGCTGTAAACCCGGAGGGCGCCTTAAGATAGGGCGCAATTGTCCGAAGCTCTTCGAGCCAATCAACAGCAACAGCACAATTAAAATATGTCGGATAGTTTTATTCATTTTATTGGCTGGTAGAATCTAAAGCGTCTTGCAAATCTTTACTCAAATTATCAGCATCAGCCGGTTTGGTTTCATCTATTAGCGCTTTGGTATCGTTGGCGTCAAGATGCAGTTCCAGGTAATTCTGGATATCATCAACAGGAATAGCAGCTAAGGACTTATGCAGGAACGAATTTTTGTGTACTTCTTCGGGGTTCATCGTGCGATTCAGGAACAATGTTCCACCTACAGCAAGTACAAAACAGGCGGCGGTAGCATATTTAAATGCACCCGAAGTAATCATCCTCCTGATGATAGCGCCTTTCGGCCTCTCTTTCTTTTCTTGCTGGTTGGCAGTTTTATCCAGTATACTTTCCGAAAGATTTTCAAAATAATTATTCGGAACGGCGAAGCCTTCAGGCTGCTGATTTAAAGCTTCCTCAACAAAAATGCGGCTCTGTATCTGCTCATTCAGGTTTTCAAAATAGCCTTCAGGTACAGCAAAACCATGAACTTCTTTATCCAGCGCCTCTTCTATATAAATACGGGAGGTTATTTTATCCGATAGCTCGTCAAAATAACCTTCCGGAACTACAAATCCTTGTTCTTTGTTTAAGACTTCCTCAACATTGATGCGGGCTGTAATTTTATCTGATAGCTCATCGAAATAACCTTCCGGAACCGCAAATTCCTGTTCTTCTTTGTTTAGTGCTTCTTCAACATTAATACGGGATGTTATTTTATCAGAAAGCTCATCAAAATAATCTTCGGGTACAGAAAAGCCGTGAGCATCTTTATCTAAAGCCTCTTCGACATTGATCCTGGCAGTAATATTATTAGTCAGCTCATCAAAATAATTTTCGGGTACAATAAAGCCCGAACCAGGCATACTTCCTTTCAACTCCTCCAGCTTTACCCTGGACATAATCTGTCCATCAAGGCTATCAAAATAGCCCTCAGGTGCTGTAAACGGGTTTTTGGGGTTAACCTGTTTAAGTGACATATAATCATTCAACCATTCCCTATTTCCTCTATCCCTGTTCATATCTGTATATAGATGAAATTAGCATGAAAAGGTTTAATACAAATTCTCAAATAATTAATCTTTTCCCAATAAAAATGCCTCGATCTTTTTGACCGCCAAATGGAACGACGCCTTTAACGCACCCACACTGGTCCCCAGCACGTCCGACATCTCCTCGTATTTCATGTCGTCATAGTATTTCATATTAAACACCAGCCGTTGTTTCTCGGGTAGCGTCAATATGGCCTGTTGCAATTTCATTTGTGCTTTGTCGCCATTAAAGTAGCCCGAATCGGCCAGTGTATCAGCTAGTTCATAAGCCACGTCGTCCAGCGGGATGTTATTTTTCTGCTTCTTCTTGTTCAGAAAAGTGATGCACTCGTTGGTTGCTATCCTGTACATCCAGGTATATAGCTGGGCATCGCTGCGGAAGCCCGGAAGGTTTTTCCATATCTTCACAAACGTGTCCTGAACGATATCGTCCGCATCGTCATGGTCTATCACCATGCGCCGGATGTGCCAATAGAGCTTTTGCTGGTATTTTTTAAGCAACAGGTTAAACGCTTCGTTCCGCGTTTTCTCATCCTGGAACTTGCGCAGTATCTCTGAATCTTCGACCTGTACAGCCATGTATTGATTTTTGGTGAGTGCCTTTACAGCGAAAATAGTTATTTATTTAATAAGTCGAGCACTTGCTGTGAAGCGTTGCCGCTATCGACTTTATTGATTATATGCTCAATCTTCCCCTTCTCGTCGATAATAAAAGTAGTACGCAGGGTGCCCATATAATTACGTCCAAAAAGCGTTTTTTCGCCCCAAACGCCGTAGGCTTCGATTATCTTTTTATCAGGATCGGCCACGAGGGGGAATGGGAGACTGAATTTTTTGATAAATTTCTGGTGCGATTTCTCGGTGTCAAAACTCACCCCAATCACCTGAAAACCTTTTCCCAGCAGCGACTGGTAATTATCTCTGAAGTTGCAAGCCTCCTTGGTGCAGGTAGGCGTATTATCCTGGGGATAGAAATACAAAATCACTTTTTTGCCTTTAAAATCCGAAAGCGAAATAGCGTTACCGTCCTGGTCCTTCGCTGTAAAATTGGGGGCCTTGTCGCCTTCCTTTAATGAACTCATATTATCTCGAAAAGTTTGCCGTGTAATGCGCTACGTTGTCCTTGTTGTCTGTAACCATCAGCTCAAACTGATGTTTGCCGCGGCCCAAACTGTCGTCAAATTTATAGCTTAACTCGTAAGTTTTATAATCCCATTCCATCAGTACCCATTTGCCATCTATTTTGCCCGCATAGCTTTTTACCCCCGATAGGTTATCGCCTATTTTTAGCGACAACTTTTTAGCAGCAGCCAGATTAGCACCCTCGTGTATATTCAGCGGATGAATAGCGGGAGGAACTGTATCGAGCTTGATAAAATAATCGCCGAAGGTACGCGCCTTTGCTTTGACATAGCCGTCCTCATAAGTCCCGCCTTCGCAAATGCCGGCGGTATTTACAATAACCGCCTTGCCTGCCAACTGGCCGATGGTATTATCCGGTTTGATCCAAATATCAAAAGCATCGTTGATCGGCGTGAAGCGATTGTGAATGCGATGGATCTCAGAATAGGCACCTTTCTTCTCCGGTAAAGTGGCGTAAGTAAAGTTCAGATCGTCATATAGGTTACCCGGCGGAATGATCACTTTCACCTTATCATTGCTAAACTCATTCTGCTTATCGTAATGGAAAAAGTTGGGGTCTGGCGTTGTGCTGGCTGTTGCCGATGCATTTGGCGGGGCAGATTTTACTTTGATCTTGAGTATCGCTGTATTGCGTGCAACGTCTTTTACCACATACTCCACATCATGAAAGGCATTGTCAGTGAAATTGACGATGCCCCGATTTACGGATTGCGGATACAGCGTGATCTTGCTCCCCGGTAATATGAAGCACTTCTGAATGAACCTATGCGAACTTAAAAATGTAGGATAATCGATATAGGCATTGATCGAATGTGTTTGATCGAAGGCGAAGCGCTCAACCGCGAAGGTGTAAACTGTTTGCCCGTCTACCTTTAGCTCAATAGAATAAATGCCGTTATGATTGAATGAGGTACTGTTCATGTCGGTCGCGGTGATGCCAAACCCCGTTTCTCCGCTAACATTAATTATTTGTGGTTTCATCATCCGATAATGGCCTGCAGCACCTGTCACGCCGAAAAACTGGCGTGGTGTCTTCTCACTAAATGGGGCATCGCCTAGATGATACACGCAAATAGTACCGAGGGTAGGAGGCACGCGATCGGGCATAGTAAGTCCGAACAATTGCGGGTTGATGGTTTCCTGTGTTTGCGTATCCCTGATCTCGAAATGCAAATGCGGCCCTTCGGACGCCCCTGCATTGCCAGACCACGCGATCACATCACCCTGGCAAATCATTACCTGGAAGGGGGCAATATTGAAATCAACCTCAAAGCTTTGCTGCTGATATTGCTGCGCTCTTACCAGTTTTTCCAATTCTGGAGCAAAGCGTTCTATGTGTCCGTATACAGTTGTAAAGCCGTTGGGGTGTGTGACATAAATGGCATTGCCAAAGCCGCCAAACTGGACGCGCAACCGGGAAATGTAACCATCATAGGCTGCATGGACCGGGTAGCCAGTTGTGTTATTGGTTTTAAAATCTAAGCCTGAGTGAAAATGGTTGGGCCTTAACTCGCCAAATGATCCTGCGGTGCTTGGCGGTAAGTCCAGCGGGTAACGGAAAAAGTTTTTGGGGTATTGTTTCGTTTGAACAATATCCTGTGCCGAGCAATTTAAAATCAGGCCGGATAAGGCGATTAATAGGGTAGCAAATCTTTTTATCATCCCTATTTAACGTAGAAATCGAGCATTTTCTGACCTTCAAGATAAGCTTCCAGGTGGTCGCCTATATTAACTCTGCCTACTCCGGGTGGCGTACCGGTGAAAATCAGGTCGCCCTTTTTGAGCGTAATGTACTGTGACACAAAAACAATAATGCGCTCAAATGAAAATAAAAGATCTTTGGTATTTCCCTGCTGACGGGTTTCGCCGTTAATATCCAGGTTGAAATTGATGCTGTAGATATCCGAAAAATTCGATTTCGGCACAAAATTGCCTACCGGCGCTGAACCGTCAAAGGCTTTAGCAAGTTCCCATGGCAAGCCTTTTTCCTTGTGACGTTGCTGAACATCACGAGCGGTAAAGTCAATACCCAAACCGATTTCATCATAATAATTAGCCGCGAATTTTTCGCTGATGTGTTTGCCTTCTTTGCAAACCTTCAATACAACCTCGATCTCGTGATGCACATCTTCAGAAAATTCGGGATGATAGAAAGGCTTGTTTTCACGCAATAAGGCCGTATCCGGCTTCATAAATATCACCGGGACGGTAGGCACCGGGTTATTCAACTCTTTGGCGTGCTCAGCATAGTTGCGGCCAATGGCTATTATTTTCATGGGGGTCAAATCTAACGATTTGAGTTGAATGGTTGATTGAGTTAGATTAAGTTGATTGAGTTAAGTGTTGATTGGATTGATTAAGTTGACTGAGTTAAGTGGTTGACTGGGTTGGATTAAGTTAAGTGGTTGATTAAGTTATAGCGTTGGTTTTAACCCAATCAACTCAATCCAACTTATTCAACCTAATCAACTATAATACCGATATCCTCTTAATCACCGATTCATTGCCGGCCATTACGCGGATAAAATAGAAGCCTCTTTGTAATTTGTTGTTAAGGAGGTAAGTGTAGTTCTGCTCACCCGAGGTGATTCTTTGCGAGATGAGGGTGATCACGTCGTTACCCAAAACGTCCATGACTTTTACCGTGACGATGGCGTTGCGCGACAGATTATATTTAATGTTGATCTGATCGGTTATAGGGTTGGGGAAAACTTGCACATCATTCAGCAGTTTGTCGTCGGGCTTTGATACGCTAAATTTTTGAGCCGAAACAACCGCAGGCTTTAAGGGAGGAAGCGAAAGGTGCAAACCATTTCGTCCGTAAGTAGTTTTTGTTGAGGTAAGTTTGCGGATTGTGTCAGCACGACCAAGCCTGTAATTGCCCGCAAGAGCAAAATTGATGGATACCGCAAGCGCGACCATTAGTATCCACGAAATTTTATGCGGGTAAATTTGCCTCATGCTTAAAATTATAATACAAAAATATAAATAATGGACGCTAGAATTTAGTTAGGTTTAATTTTGAATAAGATTTTAACAAAATTTAACAAAAAATGTGTTCATCACAAATATTTACTTGATTATGGGCGAAAGGCAGTATCTTAATCGCCGAAAATTATAGTACCCCTATTTGTTGGTTTGATTACTAAATAGCATTCAACCGTGTCGCAACAAAAACATATGCAAAGGCTGTCAGCAGCCGGACTTTTAATTAGCCTGGGTATTATTTATGGCGATATTGGCACATCGCCGCTCTACGTTTTCAAAGCCATCGTAGGGAAGACTGCGATCAACGAATTATTGGTCCTGGGTGGTGTCTCCTGCATTTTTTGGACGCTTACATTACAAACCACCATAAAATATGTGATCATCACCCTTCAGGCCGATAATAAAGGTGAGGGTGGTATATTTTCACTGTTTTCGCTGGTGCGAAGGCGTGCCAAATGGCTGGTTATACCGGCCGTTATTGGCGGTTGTGCACTTTTGGCCGACGGTATCATTACACCACCTATTACTATATCTTCGGCAATTGAGGGCCTCCAGACCTACTATCCGCATATGCACACCGAAGTGGTTGTAATTTGCATTATAGCGGCTTTATTTATCATTCAGCAATTTGGAACCTCGCTGGTGGGGAAGGCATTCGGACCCATGATGTTCATCTGGTTTACGATGATGGGCGTGCTTGGTGTTTCTTTTATTATCGAGATGCCCTCTGTGTTCAAGGCCCTGAACCCTTTTTATGGCATCCGTTTATTAACTTCAGATCCGGCTCATTCTTTTGTTATCCTTGGCGCCGTGTTTTTGTGTACTACAGGTGCCGAGGCATTATATTCTGACCTTGGCCACTGCGGCCGGGGAAATATCCAGATCAGCTGGATATATGTGAAAAGCTGCCTGGTGCTCAATTACCTCGGGCAGGCAGTTTGGCTGCTGCACCACAACGGAACGTCAATGGACCTCAATTTGCATAATCCCTTTTTCGAGATTATGCCGCAATGGTTCTCTTTGTATGGGATTGGTATTGCAACCATAGCTGCTATTATTGCCAGCCAGGCTCTTATTTCCGGTTCGTATACGCTTATCGCCGAGGCCGTGCGTTTGAATCTTTGGCCCAAGGTGCGCATCAATTATCCAACTGAGCAAAAGGGGCAATTATATGTTCCCAGCACTAATTGGTTGTTGTGTGCAGGTTGTATCGGCGTGACATTGTTGTTTGAGCACTCTGACCGGATGGAGGCTGCTTACGGCTTGAGTATTACGGTAGCCATGCTGATGACCACCATCCTGGTTTCCCGATTCCTCGCTAAGCGGAAATTTCCCCAATACATCATTGTGATTTTTCTGATAGTTTACATATGGATCGAACTGACATTCTTATCGGGCAATCTCGTTAAGTTTGTTAACGGTGGTTGGTTCACTTTGTCGGTCGGCGCGTTTCTTTTCTCCATCATGTGGACGTCGCACATCGCCCGTAAAATTAGAAACCGTTACGTTAAGTTTATCGCAATAGAAGACTACTACAGTATTATTAAGGAGCTTAGCGACGATGAGTCGGTACCTAAATATGCATCGCAATTGGTATACCTCACCAGCGCTAATTTCAATTCGGAGATTGAATCCAAGATCATCTATTCTATTTTACAAAAGCAGCCTAAACGAGCTGACGTTTACTGGCTGGTACACGTTGATGTGGTGGACGAACCCTACAAAAGGGAATACGAGGTAGACTTCCTGGTGCCAAATAAGCTCATCCGGATCGATTTTAAGCTCGGTTTTCGCATTGAACAGCAAATCAATATGCTTTTTAGAAAAGTAGTTGAAGATTTGGTGAAAAAAGGAGAAGTTAATATCACAAGTAAATACAAATCGCTGAACAGGCATAAGATTGTGGGCGATTTCCGTTTCGTGGTTATAGAAAAGATCATGTCGCGTTCACATGGCTTGTCATTCTATGAGAAGTTTGTTATGAACTTCTATGTAGTACTCAAAAAGATAAGCCTTTCGGAAGAGCGTGCATTTGGCCTCGACCTGAGCTTTGTAACGGTTGAGAAAGTGCCGCTGATGATAACAGATCCGGAAACAGTAGAAATGCAGCGGATATCTTAGTTTTGGGCGTTCAGTTGGCACTCTTTTGTTTCTTAGATATTAATAGATTGTTGTTTTAAGTAAACCATCTGCCTCAAAGGTTGTTAGAAAAAGAAAACATCTACCTTTGAAAAAGATATTACTTGTATTGCTTTCGCTCATAGCCGCCAGGGCTATGGCATTGCCAGCTGATACCGGACTAACACTTTCAGATACTGTCCGAAAAGATATTAAATCCGCTGATACCGTCAGATTTCCGTCGGAGAAAGTGGGGTCCATTATTCCCGGAGTTGCACTTGTGGCCTATGGGGGCTTGTCCTTTGTGGTGCATCCTATTAGACGCATTGACTATTACTTTAAAGATCGCATAAACGCCAGCGCCCCCCATTACAATTCCAAGATAGACGACTACACACAACTTGCTCCGGGCGCCGCTGTTTATATCTTAAACCTATTCGGCGACGAAGGGAAGCACCGGTTTTGGGACCGTACTGCATTGGCGGCTCTTTCGGGAGGGATATTGACCTTAGCGGATGGTACCAAGTACCTGGGGCATCGCGACCGCCCTGTAGGCACCGACCCGCTTTCATTTCCGTCGGGACATACAGGAGCAGCGTTTGTGGCGGCCGAATTTCTGTCGCAGGAGTACTCATGGAAATCTCCGTGGTATGGGATTGCGGCCTATACCTGTGCTTCGGCTACTGCGGTCATGCGTATGTATAACCGGGCGCACTGGTTTAGCGATTGCGTTGCAGGCGCGGGTTTTGGCATACTCTCCACCAAGGCAGCCTATTGGCTCTATCCGCATATCAAACGGGCCTTATCTCATAAAGATAAACATGGGCGCATGTCCATGCTGATGCCGAATTTTCAGGATGGTGCGCCGGGATTTGCATTTACCATGCAATTGTAACAAGCTACTATTTATAGCGGATCTTATAAATAAGTATAATACTCGCAAAGATCATCGTTACGGCATTGGCTAAACTGACCGGCAGGCTGCCGATCATGAGGCCATAGGCGAGCCACAGCATCGTGCCCGCAGTGAAGAGACAATACATATAAAGCGATATGCCTGATGTGTCTTTGGTTTGAATGGTTTTGACGGCTTGCGGCAGAAAAGAGATAGTGGTACCAAATGCGGCTAATAATCCAATGACGGTGATGAGATCGAAGTGCAACATGGGCTAAAATTAATCAATTACTGTTAGTAAAAGATTAATTTTCAAGCTTTGCCGGCGCTTTACTTTCCTTCCCAACGTTGCTGTTTTTGTAGCTGTAAGAGAAATAGATGACCAATCCGATCACAAGCCATATCAGGAACCTCAACCAATTGGTATAGCCCATTTCTGTCATCAGGTAAAGGCAGCTTAATAGTCCCAGAACAGGTATAAGCGACAAGTTTTTGATGAATGCTGCCACAGTCAATGCTGCTGATAAAAACAGGAAAATGAAGAATGGGAAGTTTTCGTGTACATTTTTACCTGTGAACATGCTGGCAATATAATCGCGGAAAAAATAGATGCCGGCTACGAAGAGAATCGGAACTATGAACTTTGCGTTTATATAGGGTAACTGAAAGCGACCTCGCCTGTGACCTTCCGTGCGCGGCAGTAATAGTACACCGCCGCAAACTAAAACAAAGGCGAATAGTGTTCCGATACTCGTTAAATCGGTTACTATTGTCAAGTTTAGAAACAATGCCGGAACCGCCACTACCAGGCCGGTTACTATTGTAGAGAATGAAGGTGTATGATATTTTGGATGTATACGAGAAAATATCTTTGGCAGCAAGCCATCGCGGCTCATGCTCATCCAGATGCGTGGTTGTCCTAACTGAAATATGAGGAGCACGCTCGCTGTGGCCACTACTGCACTTATCGATATAACGTAGCTAATGTTATGTAATCCGACCTTAGCGAAAACGAATGCCAGCGGATCGCCAACCTGTAGTTCCTTATAGCTGACCATCCCGGTGAGTACAAGCGAGATCAGGATATAAAGGATGGTACAGATAATGAGCGAGTAGATCATGCCGCGCGGCAGGTCGCGTTGAGGGTTATTACATTCTTCCGCCGTGGTGGAGATAGCGTCAAAGCCGATATAAGCAAAGAAAACACCTGAAACACCTTTCATTACACCGCTGAACCCGTTAGGCATAAAAGGATGCCAGTTTGCCGGTGTTACATAGAAGAATCCAATAAGAATAACACCGATAACAATGGCAATTTTGAGGATTACCATAGCGTTGGTAGCCTTCCTCGTTTCGCGTATGCCAACATATACCAGGTACGTAATAGCAATGGTTATAGCAAGTGCCGGCAAATTGGCAATGAATTTAAAAGCTCCGAAACCAGGTGCCAGGTCCCAGGCAGCCGCATCCAATTTCATTCGGTCGGTAATTGCCGAAAGCTGATGAATAGCCTGATAATGAAGAATGTCGGTGTGAGCGTTGTATGCCGTCAGATAATCAATAACTGTATACCTGGGTAGGTAAATGTGAAAGCCTTCAAGCAGATTTACAAAATATTCGCTCCATGATATGGCCACTGCGATATTTCCAATAGCATATTCCATCAACAAATCCCAGCCGATTATCCAGGCTATCAATTCGCCAAAAGAAGCGTAGGCATAAGTATAGGCGCTGCCAGCAACGGGTATCCGTGCCGCAAACTCAGCATAGCACAATGCCGAAAAGCCGCAGGTGACAGCTGTGATTACAAATAATATGCTAACTCCAGGTCCGCCATGGAATGCGGCTTCACCTATTGTCGAAAATATACCAGCACCGACTACCGCCGCAATACCCATCAGGGTAAGGTCCCTAACACGAAGTTCTTTATTTAAATGAGGAGTCCCTGAATGTTCGCCATCGCCAAAACCGCTCGACACATCCGACAAAATTCTTTCAATGGTTTTCTTTCGAAATATGCTCTTCGACATTCAGTTCTATTGAGTTAGGCTGGCTTCAAACATACTATTTTTTTCCATTGAATTAAATAGTATAACTTGCGGCCGTGGAAACAAGTTTGAGTAACGTATTACGCAGAATCCGATGGATGGTTGTGCCTTATCTGCTTATTTTAATTATCTGCCTGTTTATCAAACTTACATTTTCGCGCCCCGAAATTTACTTCGCCATTAACGGGTTCAACACACCGCTGATGGATTTCCTGGCGCCATTTGTTACCGATCTGGGTAATGGCTGGACCACAGTTGCCATAGCCGCCATATTCCTGCTGTTTAGCTATCGCAAAGCATTTATTATTGCAATCGGCTATGCCATAACCTCCCTTTCGGCGCAAGCGATCAAATACATTTTCATAGCCCCACGGCCCAAGTTGTATTTCGGTAAGCAGATTGCCCATGC
>Ga0068856_100003418_pt1 | contig 16056 bp, 14 predicted proteins | sample KBSCornC62_FD_66595 | JGI IMG/M metagenome (GOLD analysis project Ga0068856, IMG submission 66595) | Corn rhizosphere microbial communities from Kellogg Biological Station, Michigan, USA - KBS Corn C6-2 | ecosystem: Host-associated > Plants > Roots > Rhizosphere > Soil ...
TTCGCGATTTGAACCCGACTCGATGGCGTGAGCTTAATCAGAATCCCATCGCCCTACTCACCGAAACTCCCCTGCACGAACTGGAGCGCCGCGCCACGCAACTTGGCCTGCACAGCAGGATCAACTATTGTTTCCGTCGGCAACGGGAGTATCTCCGCGCGGAAAATACATGGGGCACGATCAACGCAGGCGTTCTCCGTCCCCGCCCAGTCGCGTATTTCTCGGCTGAATTCGGGCTGCACGAATCCATTCCGATCTATTCTGGGGGGCTCGGCGTGCTCGCCGGCGACCACATCAAGAGTGCATCTGATCTTGATATTCCTCTGATCGGCGTCGGACTCTTCTACGGGCAGGGGTATTTTCTCCAGAGACTCAATTCTGATGGATGGCAACACGAAGAGTATGTGCACACCGATGTGACCAAGCTGCCGATGCAGGTTGCAATAGGCGCAAACGGTGAGCCCATCCGGTTGCGGCTTGATACCCGGACGGGAGCCATCTCCGCGAAGGTGTGGAGGATGCGGGTTGGCCGTTGCGATCTATTGCTGCTCGATTCCGATGTGGAAGGCAACGAACCGCAAGACCGCAGCCTGACGTCGAGGCTGTATGGAGGAGACAATCGGACCCGCATCAGACAGGAACTTCTGCTTGGAGTGGGTGGCTATCGGGTGTTGCGCGCCATGGGCGTGGCGCCCGGAGTTCTCCACCTGAACGAGGGCCATAGCGGGTTTGCCGTTCTCGAGGCAATCCGGGACCGCATGCAGGAAGAGGGCGTTGATTTCAGAACGGCGGCCAGCCAAGTTTCGCGCGAGGTTATCTTTACTACGCATACACCGGTCCCGGCCGGGCACGACCGCTTTGATGCCGATTTGATTGAAGAGCATCTTGGCCCGCTTCGTGACGAACTGCGCATATCTCAAGAAGATCTGCTGGGTTTTGGTCGCGTCCATCCGGAGGACTACCACGAACAGTTCTGCATGACAGTTCTGGGGCTGAAATTGTCGCGTCGCGCGAACGCCGTCTCAGCCCTGCACGGCGAAATATCCCGCTCGATGTGGTGGAGTCTCTACCCCAACAAGCCGGAGGATGCGGTTCCCATCGGGCACATCACGAATGGCGTTCATGTCCCGTCGTGGCTCGCACCACAAATGAAGCGCCTCTACGACCGACACCTGGGGGTTGACTGGCAGGGTCGAAGCGGCGACAAACACACCTGGGCTGAAATCGAAAAAGTGGACGATGGCGAGCTGTGGGAGACGCATCTCACGCTCAAAGCCCAGTTGATTGAATTTGCACGGTACCGTCTCATCGCTCAGGCGTCGCGGCGATCGGAATCGAAGGAAAGCATGGCACGGCTGCAAAAGCTGCTTTCGCTCGACGCACTGACGATCGGCTTTGCTCGTCGATTTGCCACTTACAAGCGAGCGAACCTGATCTTGGCGGATATTGAGCAACTGGCACAGATGGTGAATGATCCCAAGCGGCCGATACAGTTTGTGTTTTCGGGCAAAGCACACCCCCATGACGAACCCGGCAAGCGCGTCCTTCAAGAGATCGCGCGGTTGATGCGGAACCATCCGCACCTCGCCGATCGATTCATCTTCATCGAGGATTACGACATCAACGTTGGCCGCCATCTTGTGCAAGGAGTCGATGTCTGGCTGAACAACCCGCGCCGACCGCTGGAGGCATCCGGCACCAGCGGACAAAAAGTTGTACTCAATGGCGGCTTGAATCTTTCGATTCTCGACGGCTGGTGGGCCGAAGCCTATGACGGCATGAACGGGTTTGCGATCGGCAGAGGCAGGACTCATCTCAACATGGATGTTCACGACCAGCGTGACGGAGCAGATCTGTACCGCGTTTTGCGCGACGAGGTCATACCTTTGTATTACCAGCGGGACCGCGATGGCCTGCCGCGTCAATGGATCCAGCGTATGAAGCGGACCATCAAGACGCTTGGCTGGCGCTTCAATGCGGATCGTATGGTGATGGATTACTGCCAGAAGTGCTACGTGCCAGCAACAGGAGGGATTTCAAGCGAAATACGGCTGGTATGTTAGGCATGCCAAGTCATCGGCAGCCTTCTGACGTGCCCTGGAAAGAGGATTCCATTGAATCGGGCGAACGAAAAGAATGGAGCAACCGAGGCTAGCCGCAGGAGTCCAATTGACACCGCCGTTGATACAGTGCGCCAATGGACTCATGGCTTCAGGCCAGAAGCCGAAGTTCTAGAGATCGGATTCGAGAGCGGTGCGATCCCTCAAGCACTGATCGATGCGAGTCTGTCTCTTCACCTTGTTGAAGCTTCTCACACACGCCTGGGCATATTCCGGCAGATGTTTCCGGAAGTGCCTTCCGCCTGCTCAGAGGCGAAAGGCTGCGCTTTGTTCAGTCGCACCTTCGACGGCGTCCTTCTTTGCGGATCGACGCGGGCAATGCTGGAAACGAAACAAGTCGCGCTGCTCGCGAGAATTGAACGCCTGCTGCGTGCTGGCGGCCGCCTCCTGATCATACTTCCTCCTCAGAACCTGGAAGCGATCGATCTCAATGGCGAAGCTTCAGCCAGGGAGGTCTGTGAAAAGGTCCTGCGCTATTCGGGTCTGGATATTTTGCCGGGCCTGCTGGACCGAAGTGGAAACGAATTTGTATCGGCCGTGAAGCATGTGTGTGCCGGAGTGCCACACTAGTGCTCAAGCTCACTGCGCAGGTCTCTTTTAGAAAAGCGCTCAGTTCCTTCTCGACCATGTTTCGGCGTTGACGGCGGAGCGACATCTGGACTGCAAACAGAATTTGGAGGATCCAGTAAATGATCGGTTCGGCTGCCTCTTCTCTCGACTGCCCTTGGATTTACAGTAAGGCCTGATATCGCTATTCAACCTGCGCGCGCTTTGCCACAGACTTTGTGGTCGTCTCAAGTACATCCTCCGCTTCAAGAACCCTCAGCCATTCCGGCACGGCTGAGGCGTTCAAAACCACGTCTGAGGTATTCGCCAGGGTTGACCCCGACAACTCGTTTAAAGGCCTTGCTGAACGCAGCGTCGGACTCATAGCCCACCGACCGGGCAATGTCGATGAGCTTTTTGTCGCGCTGTTCTAGTAATTGCATCGCCTTCTGCATCCGCCATTCGGTTACGTATTCCAGCGGTGTTTGTCCGAGTAGCTCTTTGAAACGAGCTGCGAATGCGGAGCGAGACATGCCCGCCGATTCGGCCAGGGATTCGACCGTCCACGGGGCATTTACTTTGTTGTGGAGGGCACTCAGTGCGGTGCCCAAGTGAGGATCGAAGACTGCGCGGAGCCATCCCTTGCTGCGAGACGGTTCCGACGCGATATGCGCCCGCAATAACTGGATCACCAGTATCTCGGCTAGCCGAGTCGCGACAACTTCAGATCCAGGCGCCTGTTCTGCCATCTCTGACGCCAACGCCTGCACGGTGCTGTGAAGAGCCAGCGTGCGTGCCTGATCGGCCTTCATCAAAATAAAGTTCGGCAAGAGCTGGGTGATTGGCTTCAAGTTGGCCTCATCGAAACTCAACGACCCGCAAACAATAGTGGTGGGTGCGCCGCCGCCGCCACAATGAGCAACATTGCCGTTAGCCCTGGCCCCAATCTCTCGAAAGGTCCACTTCGGACGCGTTCGTGGGCTGTCGCGCAGAACAATCGAAGTCCCCCGCGCCAGCAAGAAGCAATCACCACCGGTGAGCGGAATCGGTTCGTCGATCCGTTCCACGCTCAGCCAGCAGTTTCCCCGCGAAAGCATAGCGAAGTGGGCCAAGTCTGCCAGGGGCATCGTTTTGCCGGAACGTCCGACTTGTACTTTGACATCGTTCTCTTGTCTCAGGCCCCAGGGGGCTGTCGCTTCCAGCCTGTGAAGACCGAACGCGGTCACGTGCATCGTTCTGAAGATGTCAGTAATTGGGTCCATGTGCACCTCTACTTTTGGACGAATAGGCAAAAAGATTGGACCTTTGAGCAGTTCCCGTCCACCGCCAAAGAATCAACTCTACTGTACCGAATACGAAGGGAGTCATCATGGGAAAGCTTGACGGAAAAGTTGCAGTGATCACAGGCGGAAACAGCGGGATTGGGTTAGCCACAGCCAAGCGTTTCGTTGAAGAAGGCGCGCACGTTGTCATCAGCGGTCGACGCGAGAAAGAGCTGAAAGAGGCCGCAGACATTATCGGGAGAAATGTCACGACGGTCACGAGCGACGTAACGCGCCTGCAGGATCTGGACCGGCTCTATGCAGTCGTGAAAGAGAAACACGGTCGCATCGACGTACTCTTTGTAAATGCCGGCTGGGGTGAAGTCGCACCGCTGGAAGCAGCTACCGAAGCTCATTTCGACAAGACCTTCGACCTGAACGTGAAGGGGCTGTTCTTTACGGCGCAGAAGGCCCTGCCGTTATTCAAAGATGGAGGCTCGATCATCCTAAACTCTTCCGTTGCGAACGTGATGGGAGTGCCAGCCTTTACCGTCTACGCCGCGAGTAAGGCGGCTGTGCGCAGCTTCGCGCGCGGCTGGACCATGGAGCTCAAAGACCGCAAAATCCGCGTGAATACGGTAAGCCCCGGACCAATCGAGACTCCAGCACTTGAGAAGGCAGGCCTCACTCCTGAGCAAGCCCAGCAAGCGGCCGACCAGTTTGTCTCGCAGGTTCCACTTGGCCGCAGAGGTAAACCCGAGGAGATTGCGGCCGCTGTCGTGTTCCTCGCCTCCGATGAAAGTTCTTACGTCACCGGTGTGGATCTCGCCGTCGATGGAGGCATGGCGCAGGTCTGACCTCGTCGCGGTTCCGGGGCTGGCCTTCCAACTCCTCCAGTCCTCGGGCCACCCATCTCAAACTTTGCTCCTTACACCAAGATCGGAGAAACAGTATGAGCTATGCAATCGTTGGATTCGGAAAGATCGGTCAGGCCCTTGCGCACGCCTTTGCCCGTAACAACATCAACGTGACTGTCGCGAGCCGCCGGCCGCGGCGTTGGCGCCTCAGGCTCGCGCGGTTGGACCCACTGTCGTCGCCCAGTCGCTCCGGGATGCGCTCAGGGCCGACACGATCATCCTCGCAATCCCGTTCGGAGAGCATCGTAAGGTTGCTAGTGCGCTGCCGAGTTGGACGGGCAAGACGGTCATCGACGCAATGAATTCGTTTCCCTTGCCACCTGAGGAACTGGACGGTCTCCCATCCTCCAGCTTCATTGCGAAGTACTTCAACGGCGCTAAGGTCGTGAAAGGTTTTAACCACCTGGGTGCGGCTACATTGGCGAGCGATCCGGTTGTTGAGGGAGGCCATCGCGTCGTCTTTCTGTCGAGCGATGATGAGGACGCGATCGATCCCGTCGCCGACCTGGCGAAGAGACTTGGATTCGCCCCCGTGACTCTCGGAAGGCTGAACGAGGGCGGCTTGCTGGTGCACGCGCGGGGCCGCGTCTGGGAACCACCCATCTTCCAGGACCTGTTCAGAAGCAGCAATAGTTCCTCGACCGCGTGATTTGGCGCGGTAACACGCGAGACGTCCGACTATGTCGGACAATCCTCCGATGAAGGGAAAGGAGAGATTTCAATGAGCATTGAAAAGAACGTTCAGACTGTGAAGAACTTTTTTGCGGCACTCGGCGGCCGCGATAAGCAAGCTCTGCTGGCGTTGGTTGCCGAAGATCTTATGTGGATCATTCCGGGCGGGGACTGGCCACTGGCCGGCACGTACCGCGGGCCTGCGGGGCTGGAGGAGCTACTTCAGAAAGCCAACGAGACGGTGGAAACTTCATTCCCTCAGCCTCCCGAGTTCATAGCGCAGGGAGACCGGGTCCTTGTCGTCGGCTTCGCTACTGGAAAAATCAGAGCCACAAACAAAACGTTCGAGGATCACTGGGTCTTCGACATCATCGTTCGAAATGGCAAATTGACCTATGTTCGGGAGTATGTCGATACGCAAGCACTGGAACGGGCCTTCGAGTCAGATGCAAACCGCAATCACTGACCCACCGAAAGCGTTGCTGTCACCTGTGAAATACGGTCATTCTGTGATAGCAGATTGATCCAACAATTCTCGAAACCTGGCGTGGACAGAACGGTCAAGGCCAACAGAATGCTCCGCAGCCAGCCGCCTTTCAGCTCGCTAGTTACCTCAGTCATATTTCTTGATGCGAATCCCTGAGCTGCGGTTTTGGGCAAGAGTCGGGGCATAAACCGCCGGCCGCTTTTGGGGCGGCCGGCGTAGACCTAGATCTAGGAGCTATCTCTAAAAAATCAGCTTCAACGCCAACTGCACGTTGAACGGCTCCCCCGGCCCGATCCCAGGCGAGTAGTTCCCCGAACCGATCGTTGAACTTGATGTCCCAAACGCGCCAGCAAACCCGCTCGACCCATCCCAATAATCCAGGCAAAGCTGATTACACGACGGACTCGCCAGGTTCACGCGGTTGAACAGGTTATACATCTCGGCCCGGAACTGCGCATTCACTGGGAAATCATGCAGCAAGATTCGCGTACTCTTGAACACCGAAAAATCGAAATCCGCAAACCCTGGTCCATACACATTGTTTCGCGCCACATTCCCCCATGTTCCGGGCGCTGGCTGCGAGTAGGCATCCGCACTCAGCCATTGCACATACGGAGTACTTCCATCGGCGGGCTTCACAATCTTGTGCGAGATTCCTGCAAATGGATTCCCAACCGCATTCGGTCTCTGCTCATACTGCCCGGTGCCGCTCGTGTCATTCGACGCATACACCGTGATCGGCTGCCCACCCTTGAAGCTGTACGCCGAGTTCAGCGCCCACCCACCGGTCAGAGCCTTAGGTCCCTTGAACGCCGGAATCTCGTAATTCAGATAACCCACCACGCTATTCCGGGTATCGAAATCCGAATTGCCATAGTCGCCCTTGAAGTTGTAGCTATCCTGCGGAAGCGCTCCGCGATACGCCGTTACCTCATCAAGGTTGTGACTCCATGTGTATGAAAGCTGCGAAGTCACGCCCTTCCAGTTGTTCGTCCGGAAGATCGCTTGCAGGGAGTTGTAGTTCGATGTTCCGATGCTCTGAATCTGGTTCACATCCGAGTAGTAGTTTCCGCCGAACGGCCCCGAGAACTGTCCCGCCGTCGCCGTGTCAGTCCCATTCGCAATTCCCTGGTTGATATTGAGCAGGCTAAGCAGCTTTCTTCCCTGGCTGCCCACATAGCCCATCTGCACAAACGCCTTCCCGCCAAGCGACTGCTCGAGTTGCAGACTGAAGTTCACGTTGTACGGCGAACGGAATCCCTTCGCCACGCTGAAAGCGCCGCAAGGATTGTCCGCTGGGCAGGGGTTGTCCGTCGTGGGCGTGGGAATAATCTGCGATCCGCTCACAATCATGGTCGCGCCCGTCGTCGCATTGATCACCGGATTCGGCCCGCCCGGATTTCCTTCCAGTCCGTTCGGCGCCAGGTTCCCCGGCCTGTTATCCAGGAATGGATTCGCATTCGGCATGTCGAAGAACAGCCCCGCCCCCGCGCGAATCACGGTCCCCTTCGCCCAGCTCGGCTGATAGCTGAATCCCAGTCGCGGGCTGATCGCCGTGTACTCCGGATCGTAGATATCCCTGATGTCCGATCCCTGAAACGCTATATACGTCGCCGTCGTTCCCGGCCTGAACACCGACAGATCTTTCTTGCCGTCATGCATGGGCTGCATGAAGTCATAACGCAATCCGAAGTTCACATTCAGCGACGGCGTTGCCTGGTAGCTATCCTGAGCGAATAAATCGAACGCATGCGAGTAAACCGTCCGCTCCGGATTTCCAAACGCCATCGCAGCTTTCGTCATGTGCCCCGCAAGGAAGTTCGCCAGCGATTTCACCTTCGGATCAAGGTCGTACACCGGATTCCCATCCCCATCCAGTGCATCCCACGGAGACGCATTCTCGCCGTCTCCGTCCGCAAGATAGTTCGTGTCGAACGTGAACGTGCCCACCGCGTGCCGCCAGTAGAACTCGTTCAACTGCATCTGTCGGTACTCACCGCCGAACCGCATCTGGTGCTTGCCGAATGTCCAGTTCAGCGCTTCATCGATATGCCCGGTGATGTCGTTCCGTCCCTCCGGCGGCGTATTCCCAGTCGGCTCAAATCCGTTGATCTTTATATTCGGCGCATTCGGGAACGGCGCGCCCGTTACGAAACCACCCGATGCAAGATCACCAAACGCCGTCTTCGCGTCGGAGAATGTCTGGTTGAAGTAGTTCACCCCGATCGTCACCGAATTTGTTATCGAGGGCGAAATCACATAGTTATCCGCCACCGAATAGTTGTACACATGAAGCGGAGCCATCTCGAAGTACCACGGGTTCACATCCGACTGCCCCACCGGAGCCGTCTGATTGCCCTGTCCCAGAAATGCCCTCGCCGAAAAGTTATGCCTCATGCTGAACGTGTGGTCTAGCTTGATCACCCCGTTGTAGCTATACCCGAACTCCGGCGCGGGATTCTGAATCGCGCCCAGCGACGTTCCCGAAATCAAATTCGCCGGCCACAGCGTTCCGATCAGCCCCTTCATGAGCGGGCTCTCCGCGATGCCGAAATTCTCCAGCACCGCTTCCGCCTCTGCTTGATACCCTGCGTTCGGTTCGGTCCCGCTGTTGCCCGTCGCTATGTTGAACTTCTGCTTCTCGAAGTTTGCAAACCAGAACGTATGATCCTTCCAGAACGGTCCACCCAGCGACGCTCCCCATTGCACATTCGACAACGGCAGGTCTCCCAGCGTGTTAAACGGATTGCTCGCCGCCAGCGCCTGATTTCGCTCATAGTAGTAAGCCGTCCCATGCATATTGTTGGTTCCCGACTTCGTGACCAGGTTCACCGTGCCTCCCGGATTCCGCCCCACCTCGCTCGACGACTGCGTCTGCAGGCTGAACTCTGCTACCGAATCAATCGGCAGCGTCACGCCCGCGATATTCTCCACGCCCCCTTGATTCACCGCCGGAATGTTGTGCCACCAGTCGTTGTTGTCCGAACCATCGATCTGCCAGTTGATCTGGTTCGCGCGCGTTCCATTCACTGATCCATATCCGCCCAGCGAATATCCCGCAAACCCCGGCGCCAGCCCGATCATCTGCGTGAAATCCCGGCCGTTCAGGGGAATATCCTGCACCGTCGTCTCTGGAATATCCGTCGTCTGTGTCGCCGTCGTCGTATCCAGCGCCAGCGCCGACGCCGATACCTCCACCGTCTCGCCAGTCGATTGCACCGATAGCTTCACCGGCAGCGTGTAGATCACGCCGGCCGTAACTGGAATCCCAGTTACCTGTGCATCCTTGAATCCCGATGCAATTACCTTCACCGTGTACGTCCCAAGGGGCAGATCCTGAAACGCATACGCCCCTGCGCTCGAGCTGATCGTCTTGTGCGAAACGCCGGTTGCAGATTCAACGGCTTCGATGATTGCGCCCGGAACCACCGCGCCAGATTGATCCGTCACCGTACCGTTGATACCGCCCCGAAACGTCTGAGCTATTGCTGTGAACGAGCCAGATAAAAACGTGAATGCAAGAATGACTGCAGCAGACACACGTCGAGTATGTCGATAAAGCATGGCGCTTGACCTCCAGAAAATCGAATCAGTTGTCCGTTTACACGCCGCAAAAAAAATGGTTTGCCGTGAAGGCAAAGCGGCCTTAAATCACTCGCACAGCGTCCTGTTGTGTTTTGGAGTATTTAGAAGGATGGAGAAATGGAAGTTTGGATTCCATTCCCAACAATAGTTGGGAATCAGATAAAAAAGCAATGAGGAAACCCGAAAACCAGCCTTCATTAGCCGAGTGCTCCCTGTCAGGCTTGACGCGCCGAGGTGGCGAACTGACCCTCGTCGTGGGCCAGTCACTTCGTGGTGAGATCGCCTTGTCTGCCGAATATTGTCCATTAATTCCTTTTGGAGATCGAGGCATCTTGGCCGGTCATGCCCCGATAGCGGGGCGTAATCGGTAGTGCCGTGATGGTATTCACAGTGTTCCGAGGGGAGATTCGAAAAGCTGTTTGGTGTGGACAAGAATCATGCCGGGCTTATCTGATCGAGAAGCTGGAGAAGCCATGGTTACTCGCGGCGTCGATCGTTGCGAGTGTTGAATTGCCTCTTCAGGAAGATCAACAAGGCACTGGCCCGCGGCGATAGATGGAGTTCGCAGGCGGAAGGCTGACGCGATGCGAGAGAGATGGTATTGGGCTGTTTAGCGGCGGAGACTGGCCGGCGCATTGGCAGTACTGGACGGTGAAGTGGGTGGTACCACGCCGGGAATCGTTGGTACGTGTTGTGGGAGTGGAGGAGGCGCGGAAAAGAGCCGTGGATTTCCTGTTCGATGAAGTATTCATTCAGGAGTGGCAGGGTACTAGAGAGCGGAGCGTCGGCGAGGGGCGGAGCTACGGAATCAGAGCCGGGGAAAGTTCGGGAAAGGGGTGAAAAGGTAACTGCAGAGTGGTAAATAAGTGAGAGCATTTCAGTCGAGGTTCGCAAACCGCTAACTACCGACTCCGAAAGTGCCGATTTTGCTCGCTATGACACCGGGGCCAAAGTGCTATGTTCCCCGCCTCGACTTGGACCTTTCAGCGCCTGCAATTGCTGCGCGACCGTGGCCCCGGGACTAGTTTGGCCAATATGGATCCACCCGCAGAGGACCTTTCTTCTTGATAGGTCCAAGTCCGAGTTCGTGCTCGATCACGGACCACCAAGGTTCTGCCGCATTCGTTTCACCCGCAAGCACAGCGGAGCGCGATACAGTTGGCGGGGCCGGAATGAGAGCAGTAAGCCGGTCGTAGATCACAAGCCGCTCTCTCGGGAGAGAACGGCCAAGCATGTTAAGCAAAGTAAACGCGTCCTGCCGGTTGGCTTTCGACAAAGCAAGAGCCAGAGAGGTACTTCTCGCAGGCTCATTCTCCGTCAGCCACCACTGCAACATTGCATCTCGGAACTCCGGGCTTGTCTGGCTCATGTATGCAGGCGAAATTCTGTCTACACGGAAGCGCGCTGCGGCACCGGCCGGGACTAGTGTTTGCTCGAAACCGTGATCGATTTCGACCCATCCGTCCGATACTTCGATTGTGCCCTCGCCATTGGGCGCGAAACGCAGGCGGTAAGCGCACCCTAAGTCGATGGCTCGTGCGGCCGGAGTTTCGACGATGAAAACGGCCGGGGCTGCGTTGATTTGCGCGAGCAACTCCCCACGCTCAAGTCGGAATCGTCGGCGTTCCGCGTGATCTTCAAGCAGCGTGAGAACCGAGCCAGGCTGGACTTGCACCCATCCGATGTCGCTTATTTGGATGCGCGCTCTATCACCAATACCTGTTTCCAGACGACCTCCGACGGAAAGCCTGGCTGAGGCGACCGCTACGTTGTCTATGCGTGGCGTGCCTTCGAGCGCAACCACTGCAAGTCCTGCTTTTCGTGGCATCATCGACCAAAACGAAAGCGCGGCCCCGATCACGCACGTCGCGGCGATTGCAGTCACAAGAAAGGGGAACCAACTGGCGCGCTTTGTAGTGGCAGCACGCGGATTCCGAAAAACGAATGGCTGCTCGACATGCCGATAGCGAGCGAGCAAGTTTTCGATCCGCTCAACGTCAGAATCTCGCCCGTTTCGATCCCAGAGATAATCATTCATGATTGCAACTCCTTGCCAAGTGCGCGGCGGAGCAACTCCATCCCACGATGAAGATTGACGCGAACCGAGCCGTGCGTTAGCCCGGTCCGCGCCGCAATCTCCGGACCCGTGAGTCCCTCGACCAGGCGCAGCAGCATCGTTTCACGGTATGACTCGGGGAGGGCTCGGATTGCCGCCAGAGCTTCCGCGGCTTCTGCGCCATCGCGGTCGCGCGTCGCGCCGGTCTCTTCCCTGAGTTCTTCAATCGCCGTGCTGGTCCTGTGAAATTCTGTGGCGCGATTGCGCGCTATGGCGCAGAGCCACCGCCCGAAAGCTCCCGGATCACGCAGGCTGGCTAGCCGGTGGAACGCCGCAATGAAGACCTCTTGGGATTGGTCCTCCACTTCGTGCCAGGGCAGACGTGCGAGCAAGATGCCATGCACAACCCGGGCGTAACGACGGTAGAGCTCTGCGAACGCGTCGCGGTCGCCTCGCTGCGCCAATCGCGCAAGTTCCGCATCACTGCCGTCGTCACTCATCGATCTTTGCCTGTCGTCGTGCATGCCCTTCGTCTCAGGACGGGATTAGCGGCCACAGTGTTAACAGGAGCGACAAATAATCTTTCTGCGCCGATGCCAGTTAACACGTTGAAAAGCATAACCGTCTTGAAGTTCAACGAGATGATATGGCCCAGTCACTCGATCGTCGTTGTTTTGTCCTAGGCACGGCTGCGCTGGCCGGCGAAGATGCCTTGTCTAAATCCATCGAACATGCTTGGGCTCAATGGCCCGCACTGCCCCAAGATCCGCTCAACACCGCACACGCGCGCATTGCACCGTTTGGCGAGCCCGGCGAGCAACTCGTCATCACCGGCAAGGTGTTCGGAGCCAATTGCAGCATCGCAACAGGTGGGGTAATAGTTTACGCGCACCGCACCGATGAAAACGGCTATTACCGCCTCGATCGCCACAATCCCGATTGGAAAACACGGAGTCCGCGGCTAGAAGGTACGGCGCGCACTGGCGCAGATGGTGCTAACGAGTTCCGAACTATCCGGCAGGCGCGCTACCCGGCGCGCAACAATCCTGCGCGTGTGCATTTCGTGCTGTGGTGGCCAAACGCGCAGCGCCAGAGCGACATCCTGTACTTTGAAGGCCACCCGTTACTGAGTTCCGATCAGTCTCGACAGAATTCCGCCAGGGAATCGCTTTCATCGACTCAGCGTGCTTCGGTCCACGATGGCGTGCAGCAAGTGCAACTTGATCTCCAAAAGCACGATCAGGAGGAGTCATGACGCGGACATGTCGGTTTTACGTTCTTTTCGCACTCCTGGCCCCCGCTTCCGTCAGGTCTTCAGCCGAGACGTATCTAGTACGACCCGTGTACACGAACGTGACCTTCAAGGTAACCAAGTGGATGGTGTTGCCGGAGCAGGGGCAGTTCCGGCAATTCGACGGGAGCGTCACCTACGATCCCGCGCATCCGGAGCAATCAAGGATTGAAATGTCCGTACAGGTGGCGAGTATCGATACCAAAGACGAGACCAGAGACGGGGTGCTTCGCTCGGAGGACTTTTTTGATGTGGCGCATTTTCCCGTGCTCACCTTTCGAAGTACCTCCGTCCGGACCAGTGGTCCAGACAGTCTGCTCGTTACTGGCGACTTCACCCTGCACGGCGTCACGAAGCGCATCACTGTACCCGTGACGATTCGTGGCGTTCGCGAACTCCCAAATATCGGACAACTTGCAGGCTTTGAGACGAGCTTCATGATCAACCGGCGCGATTATGGGGTCCTTGGAACCAAATGGGGAGCAGTTCCGGGAGCACTGAGCGACGACGTGGAAATCCATCTTCTGGTGGGCGCTGTGAAGCCTGCGCATCGCTGAAAGCGCTTCCCGCAGCAGCCTCTCGAGATTTCGCTTGCCAGTGCCGGTTGGATTTAGAGATACGATTTCCACATAGGGAACTGCCACTGCTGAGTAACAACGAAATCAAAGAAAGGCAGCGCCGAGATAGTCGTGCTCGAGTTCTGGAAGCGCGTCCGCGGCATGGGTATGAGACTGCAAGCTGATCGAGAGGATATCGGACGAAGAACTGAGCTTCAATGTAGCCACTTTCTATCCACTGCGGTCAAGTTTGAGGAGCGCGGCTCATCGAAGGTCGGTGCCTCGAGCGTTCGGCGGAGCGGCCGCCGCCGCTCCTACAAAATCAATAACGACGAGCGCAAAGCTCTGGTTCGGCATCGGGACGCGTTCGCCAGATTCGTAGCGGCAGCCCATCAAGTGCTTCGGGTTCAAAATGCCTGATTGAAAGCGTGCCATCCGTAGATATCTCGAGCCCGTAACATACCGGAAGCCCGGGAGGGACATCGAGGAAGATGTGTCGCAACATCTCGAGCTTCGATATCTGGAAGCCGTATCGCCTGGATTGGAGGCTGCAGATGCTGAGCGGTCGACCCTGAATGAACTCTCAGGTGCGGTGGAAGGCCATGTGTTCGAGAGTGTTCGGCCGAGCGCCTGCGAATCTTGTCACTTTCCCCTTGACGCTCGACAAGAGATTCGCTAATCCTGTTGTCGAACATCGAGGGAAGATGCCGCCATCCACCGATCTGCTCCAAGGGACACTCGACATGCTCATTCTTAAGGCCATTGCCGGAGAGCCGCAGCATGGGTGGGCCATTGCTCAACGCATCCAGCTGGTATCACGAAACGTGTTGCAGGTCGGCCAGGGGTCGCTCTATCCCGCACTCCATCGCCTCGAATACAAGGGCTGGATCCGCGCTCAATGGGGAGCTTCCGAGAACAACCGCAGAGCCCGTTTCTATTCCATCACCGCTGCCGGACGTAAGCAACTCGACGCCGAGCTCGAGAACTGGCTGCGCCTCACCTCTGCCGTCAATCTCGTTCTTGAGGGCATTTAGCAGGAGATAAAGCGATGCTTCCAGAATGGACCTCCAAACTCAAGTTCTTGTTCATCGGTAAATCTCGCCGTGACGTGGACGACGAAATCCAGTTCCATATCGAACGCCAGATCGAAGCAAATCTGGCAGAAGGAATGTCAATCGATGAAGCTCGACTCCAGGCCAACATCACTTTCGGTGGCCGGCAGCGAACGCGTGAACAATGCCGCGAAGAGCGCCCGTCCTTCCCGATAGAGTCACTCGCGCGCGACCTTCGCTATGGGATGCGTGGTTTGCTCCGGAACCCTGGCTTTGCCTGCGTCGCCGTGCTCACAATCGCTCTGGCCATCGGTGCTAACTCCGCTATCTTCAGCCTCCTCAATCAAGCTCTTATCAGAGCTCTTCCCGTTCGTGATCCGGATCAGCTTGTCGTGCTCAGCTATGCGGGCGGCCACCCCGGCCATACGCAATCCAGCGGTGGAAACACACCGGGGCATGCGCATGAATTCTCCTATCCCATGTACCGGGATCTCCTCGAGAAGAACACGGTCTTCAATGGCCTCATCGCCGCTTCTCCGGCGACCGTTGGACTAGTTTGGAATAATCATGCAGAGGCCGTCCCTGCCGCCGTCGTCAGCGGAAACTACTTCGAGACTCTGGGAGTGCTCCCCGCCGTAGGACGCTTGTTTCTCGCGAGCGACGAAACAGCTGAAGGTGCAAATGCGGTTGCTGTGCTCAGCTTCGATTATTGGAAAACGCACCTGGGCGAAGCTCCCGTCGTGGGCAAGGAACTGCTGATCAATGGCACCGCCTTCACTGTTGTCGGAGTTTCGGCTCCAGGGTTCCATAGCACGGTCTGGGGACAGATGCCTGGCGTCTTCCTCCCCATCACCATGCAGCGCGTCGTTCAGCCCGACAGAGCTTATCTCAAGGATCATCAAAGCTACTGGCTCGATCTGGTTGGCAGACTTAAATCCGGACTCTCGCCTTCTCAGGCAGCTCTGGCTCTAAATGCGTTGTTCATCGACTTGCGAAAGGCAGAGTTCCCCAATCTCCGCGATCATTCCGAGCGGGAGCGCAAAGGCTTCATTGACAATGCGCACATCAATGTTGACGCAGGTGCGCAGGGATTTTCGCCACTACGCGACCAGATTCAGACACCCCTCAAGATCATCATGGGCATGGCGCTTCTCGTCATCGCCATGGCCGTCGTGAACGTGGCCACTCTTCTCCTCGTCCGCGCTGCAACCCGTGTCCGTGAATTCTCAATGCGCTACGCTCTCGGCGCAACCAGCGGACAAATCGTTCGTCAGCTGCTCGCCGAGGGAATACTCCTTGGCATTTTTGGTGCGGCAATTGGCTTGGCGTTCACTCCTGAGGCGCTGCGGCTTCTGATCCACTGGATGTCCGGATCGTTCGCTTCGCAGCCGGCCTTTTCGGCATCCCTGGATTATCGGGTAGTTCTTTTCACAATTGCAGCAACGCTGGTGGCCAGCCTCTTCTTCAGCCTCGCTCCGGCTGTGCAGTTCTGGAATCCTCGACTCTCGGAT
>Ga0068856_100003419_pt1 | contig 16056 bp, 11 predicted proteins | sample KBSCornC62_FD_66595 | JGI IMG/M metagenome (GOLD analysis project Ga0068856, IMG submission 66595) | Corn rhizosphere microbial communities from Kellogg Biological Station, Michigan, USA - KBS Corn C6-2 | ecosystem: Host-associated > Plants > Roots > Rhizosphere > Soil ...
TGACTTAATAACCTAATTTATAACCGGCAACTTATAAAATTGCGGTTTCGGTTCGTCGGGAAATTCAAAATTGGTATAATCAGTTACCACATTATACAGGGTATCCCTTTCAATGGGTTGGCGGCCAACATGTTTTATCAGGTCCACCAGCTGTTTGGTGCTCATGCCGGGGTGCTGCTCTTCGGCGCCCGCCATGGAATAAATTTTTGTGGTATCATCCAGCGTGCCGTCGATATCATCCACCCCAAAATTCAGCGACAGTTGCGCCGTGGTACGGCTGATCATGGCCCAATAAGCTTTAATATGGTCAAAGTTATCCAGGTAGATCCGCGAGACGGCGTAGTTACGAAGGTCTTCTATCACACTTACCTCGGGCACATGCGACATCTGGTTATCCCGGTTGCGGAATTTCAGCGGTATAAATGTTTGAAATCCGCCGGTTTTATCCTGCAGGGCACGCAGGCGCTCCATGTGGTCGACCCGGTGCCAGTATTTTTCGATATGGCCGTACAGCATGGTGGCATTTGAACGCGCACCCAGTTTGTGCCATTCCTCGTGAATAGCCAGCCACTGGTCGGCGGTACATTTGTCTTTTGCTATTTGCTCCCTGATCTCCGGGTGAAATATTTCCGCGCCGCCGCCGGGAATCGATCCCAAACCGGCATCGAGCATCAGTTTCATGCCCGTAGCGTAATCGATTTTAGCTTTTTTAAAGATGTAATGGTACTCAACCGGGGTAAGCGCTTTCACATGCAGCCCGGGACGGTGTTCACGGATACGGCTGAATAATTCGCTGTAGAAGGCCACATCATATTGCGGCAATACTCCGCCTACGATATGCACCTCGGTCACAGGTTCGCCATCATATTTGTACACCATTTCCAGCATCTCGTCCATGGTGTACTCCCATCCCTCCGACCGCTGTTTGATGAGGCGCGAATACGAACAAAATTTACAATCGTAAACGCAAAGATTGGTAGGCTCGATATGAAAATTGCGGTTGAAATAGGTTTTATCGCCGTGCCGTTTTTCGCGGATATAATTTGCCAAAATGCCCAGGTAGCCTAATTCACCCTTTTCAAACAGCAAAACACCTTCCTCAAAAGTAATACGCTCACTGTTGAGCACCTTTTGGGCAATGTGTTTTAAATCAGCCGGAAGCGCCGGATTTTGAAGTAATAACAGCAGATTATTTTCAGCTTCCATTCAAAAAACTTTGTGCAAAAATAGGAAATGTTTAGGTAATAGGGATGTAATATATTAATCGGATTTCCAGGTGGGTGCAAAAATATTACATCCATGCATTACAGTTTTTAATAAGTTTGCACAAACAATTTCCAAATGAAAATCGAAACCATCGCCATACATGCGGGCAATCATATCGACGAATCATCAAAGGCCGTTATCCAACCCATCACCCTGTCGACCACATTTGAAAGGGCAAAGGATGGCTCGTTCCCTTCCGGGTACACCTACAGCAGGTCAAGCAACCCCAACCGCAGTCTTTTGGAAAATGTGCTGGCAAAGCTGGAGGGCGGCGCCGATGCCGCGGCGTTTTCATCAGGAAATGCCGCGGGGATGTCTGTTTTTCAATCACTGAAACCGGGAACGCATATTATTGCACCCGACGACATGTACCATGGCCTGCGTAACCAGCTGAAAAACCTGTTTACCGGTATACTAACCTTCGATTTTATTGATGTGAATGACAGCCAGATATTGCTAGACCATTTGCGGCCCGAAACCGGTTTGATCTGGCTGGAAACCCCATCAAACCCTCTACTTAAGGTTACGGATATTAAAAAAGTGATTGCTATTGCCCAAAAGCAAGGCATAAAGGTAGCCTGCGACAATACCTTTGCCACCCCGGTTTGCCAGCAGCCCCTAAACCTGGGCGCCGACCTGGCGATGCATTCAAGCACCAAATATTTCGGCGGACATAGCGACCTGATGGGTGGCGCACTCATTACCAGGGAAAAAAGCGACTGGTGGCAAAAGATACGCCAGGTACAGGAATTTGGCGGTGCCATCCCTTCGCCTATGGATTGTTATCAGCTGGCGCGAAGTATTAAAACGCTGCCCTACCGTATGCGTGGCCATGTACAAAACGCGCAGCTATTGGCTGAATACCTTGAAAAACATGCAAAAGTTGAACAGGTGATGTACCCTGGCTTGCTGTCGCATCCGCAGCATGAAATTGCCAAAGGCCAGATGACCGGCTTTGGAGGAATGCTGTCATTTACTTTAAAAGACGGTACCGAAGAAGCTAAGCGCGTTATCAACGCGCTCAAATTATTTACCCGCGCCACCAGCCTTGGCGGCGTTGAAAGTTTGATTGAACATCGCGCATCTGTAGAAGGGCCGGATACCAAAACGCCGTTCAACCTCCTGCGTGTTTCCGTCGGGCTGGAACATATAGATGATTTGATCGCGGATATAGAGCAGGCGCTCGGTTAGTTAGTTCATAGTTGAGGGTTCATAGTTCATAGCCGAAGCTGACGATATGAACTACAACTATGAACTATGAACTTCCTGAAAATACTTCATCGGTTCCTTACCCAGCCCTCTCCTTAAAATACCTATCTGGCCAATGGTATAGGCCTGGTGGTGGTTGATAAATGCCCAAAGGCCGGCAAGGGTATTATCAAACGGCGCTATCGGGTGTTGTACCTGTATTTCGCTGCTGAGCGCTTCTTCGGAAAGGTTTTCCAGGCCTTTTCTGATGATCGGGCCCATTTCGTTCCATTTGTCAATCACCTGCTGTAAGGTCGGTAGCTCGCTTTTGGGTGCGTTAAAATCCTCAGGCCCGCCGCCTTGTTTGGTATGGAAATGATCGCGCCAGGCGAAATCTATCTTGTTTCCGCCTATATTCCCCAGATTTAGCTGCGCCCAACCCAGGTGGCCCGCTAACCACTTAACGCTGTTCATGGGGTCGGCAATACACCTGTTCGATTCTTCGTCGCTGATATCTGCCAAAACGTTATTGAATAAAACGTTGTGCAGATCGTACTGCGCGAGTAATTGTTTTTTTGCTGACATGGTTTTTTTTATTGATTTGATCAAAGCTATGGCGAAAATACGGTATTAATCAGGTGTAAATACGACAATGTAAAGGGCTGTTTGCGACAGGTTGAGTTGCGAGCAGAAAGCTGAAAGCGTAAAGCAGAAAGTTTTGGTCTTTGTGCTTTACGCTTTCAGCACATTCAAAAGTATTTCATCGCCTCTTTACCCAGTGCCCTACGCAAAATGCCGATCTGTCCAATAGTGTAGGCCTGGTGATGGTTTACAAAGGTCCAAAGTCCTTCCTGGGTCCTGAACGCAGGCAGCGGAAACTCAATGGGTGCGTTTAGCGCTTCGTCGGTAAGTTCTTCGAGGGCGTCGCGAATAGGTCCGGCAAGTTTGTTCCAGGCATCCTTAATTTCCTGCAGCGACGGAACTTTTATCTCAGCTCCCGGCGGACTGGCTATCTGCGTGTTATAATGATCTAACCATACAATGTCCATCGGCACATTGCCCATGCGGGCAAGGCCGCTTTGTCCCCATACCAGATGGCCGGCCAGCCACTTTATATTATTGATGGACGGAACTATTCTTACATTCGATTCTTCTTCGCTGATATCCACAAGCACATTATTAAACAAAGTGTTGTGCAGATCGTACTGGATTAATAGTTGATTTTTTGCTGACATCATATTGCACATTAATTTGCCAAATCTAATGCATTAAAGCAGCAGCAAAGCGGTGTTAATATGCCAATATGGAGGGCCGTTTGCGACAAGATGAGCCGAAAGCAGAAGGTTTAAAGCGGAAAGCATAAAAGCTTTGGTCTTTCCGTTTTAAGCTTTTATCTCAAAAAAAGAAATTAAATTTGGTAAGTTAGATGCCAATCTCCTATATTTGAAACAAAATTTGGTAGCAATACCATGATCACTACCTCTCACACAGGTTTTGATTTATAAAGAAGCGGCGAGAGATCAGGCTCAACGACCCGCTGGCAACCCTCCAAAGATGGAGAAGGTGCCAATTCCTGGCCCGGTAAATATCCCGGGGAATATAAATTAATAACCATCATGAAAAATTTGATTTACAACATCCTCCAAAACATCTTTAAGGCCAAAAGACAACCACAGTTTGCTTATTGCAATAGCTATGCTAATAGCCGAATTTGCATGTGCTGCTGCGGCTAACCTGGAACACGTTTAAATTTTCCCTTTCCTGAAAATGTACGTGTTTCCGCAGAGGAGATTATATTCCGCTGTGAACCTGCATCAAAAAATCCATTGAAAACCATATTAAAATCAAAAGATCATGTCTGCTGAAAACTTAAAATTCGAAACCCTGCAATTGCACGCCGGCCAGGAGGTTGACGTAACAACAGGTTCACGTGCCGTTCCGCTTTATCAAACAACATCGTACGTGTTTAAAAATGCCGAGCATGGCGCCAACTTGTTCGCGCTAAAGGAGTTTGGTAACATTTATACCCGTATCATGAATCCGACCACCGATGTTTTTGAAAAACGTATTGCCGCCCTCGAAGGCGGTGTTGCAGCTTTGGCAACCGGATCGGGACAGGCGGCACAGTTCCTGGCGTTAAATAATATCCTTACGGTTGGCGATAATTTCGTAACCTCGCCTTTCCTGTACGGCGGTACTTACAATCAATTTAAAGTTGCATTTAAGCGTTTGGGCATTGATGCCCGTTTCGCTGCAGACGATACAGCCGAAAATCTTGAAAAATTAATTGATGATAAAACCAAAGCCATTTACCTGGAAACTATCGGTAACCCCGGTTTTAACATTGCCGATTTTGATAAGGTTGGAGCGCTGGCAAAAAAATACGACCTGCCATTGATTGTGGACAATACGTTTGGCGCCGGCGGTTATTTATTCCGCCCGCTGGAGCATGGTGCGCATGTTGTAGTGGAATCCACTACCAAATGGATAGGTGGCCATGGAACAAGTATTGGCGGAGTAATTGTTGATGGCGGTAATTATAATTGGGGCAATGGGAAGTTCCCTCAATTTACCGAACCTTCCGAGGGCTATCACGGATTGGTATTCGCCGACGTATTTGGTATCGGCGGTCCTTTTGGTAATATCCAATTTATTATTCGCTGCCGCGTAGAGGGCTTGCGTGATTTTGGACCTTCACAGGCGCCGTTCAATTCGTGGTTGAATATTCAAGGGCTGGAAACATTATCGTTACGTGTGCAGCGCCATGTGGATAACGCGCTCGAACTCGCCACCTGGCTGGAACAGCACCCTGCCGTAGAAAAAGTAAGCTATCCCGGGCTGAAATCGTCACCTCATCATGCCCTGGCAAAAAAGTATTTAAAAAATGGTTTCGGCGCTGTGCTTAGCTTCGAAGTGAAGGGTGATAAGGAAAATGCAACACAGGTTATAGATAATTTAAAACTGGTTAGTCATTTGGCAAACCTCGGCGATGCCAAAACGCTGATCATACAGCCGTCGGCAACTACTCACCAGCAATTGAGTGACGAGGAACAATTGTCGGCGGGCGTTTTACCAAACCAGTTGCGGGTGTCGGTGGGCATCGAGCATATTGATGATATCAAGGCTGATTTTGAACGGGCGTTTGCGAAAATAAATCAACTGGTGGAAATATAGGGACTGGTAGAAAATGCAGGGACACAAATTTTGTGTCCCTGCGTTTTCGATTGACGAACAAAACAAAAAATGAACGCAGAAATATTTAAATATAAAAAAGCCTTTAAACTCGAATCGGGCAAGCAACTGGAAGAACTGCAAATTGGTTTTAATACCTACGGGACGCTCAATAAAAACAAGGATAATGTGGTGTGGGTATGCCACGCTCTTACCGCAAATTCTGACGTTTTTGACTGGTGGAAAGGCTTTTTCGGAGAGAACGACTATTTTAATCCTAAAGACCATTTTATCGTTTGCGCCAATATCCTGGGTTCGGCCTACGGCACCAGCAGCCCCTTAAGCATCAACCCGGCAACCGGTCATCCGTACTACCTGGCGTTCCCGCAGTTTACCGTGAGGGATATGATCAAAGCACACCAGCTACTGGCAGCGCACCTGCAGATCAACCAGGTAGAAATTCTTTTAGGCGGATCATTAGGTGGGCAGCAGGCCGTTGAATGGGCTATTATGGAACCGGCTTTTATCAAGAATTTGATACTGATCGCCACTAACGCCAAACATTCGCCCTGGGGCATCGCCTTTAATGAGTCGCAGCGAATGGCTATCAGCGCCGACCGCACTTTTTATGCCAACCAACCCAATGGCGGCGCAAAAGGGCTGAAAGCGGCAAGAAGTATTGCCCTGCTATCCTACCGTAATTACAAAACTTATTCAGTTACCCAGCAGGAAGAAAAAGATACCCTGGTTGATGGTTATAAAGCGTCATCGTACCAAAACTACCAGGGCGATAAACTGGTGAACCGTTTTAATGCCTATAGCTACTGGTACCTGTCAAAAAGCATGGATTCGCACAATATAGGCCGCGGCCGACATGGCGTTGAAAAAGCGTTAAGCCTCATCCAGGCGCGCACATTGGTTATCGGCATCAAATCCGATGTTTTGTTCCCGATTGAAGAGCAGCAATACCTTTTTAGGCATATCCCGAAATCTGTTTTTGCCGAATTGGATTCCTTTTACGGTCATGATGGGTTTTTAATTGAAACAGAAGCATTAACTAATATAGTCACCTCCTTTTTCAAGACTGATGTTAAGGGGAAAATAATTGAACTGCAACGTACCGCGTAATGAGTAAAAAATTAAATATAGGACTTTTTGGCTTTGGCGTTGTTGGCCAGGGCTTGTATGATATTATCCGTACCAAAAACTTAAATGTTGAGATCGTAAAATTCGCGATAAAAGATCCGCACAAAAAACGGTCGCTCCCGGCGCACCTGTTTACAACCGATCGGGATGAATTGCTTAACAACCCCGAAATCAATACGATCGTCGAACTGATCAACGATACCGAAGCAGCCTTTGAGATTGTGTCGAGGGCATTAAGCTCAGGCAAAAATGTGGTGTCGGCCAGTAAAAAAATGATCGCCTTGCATTTGAATGAACTGATAGACCTGCAGCATAAATATGGCACTTCCCTGTTATATGAAGGCTCAGTTTGCGGCAGTATCCCTATCATCCGCAACCTGGAGGAGTATTATGATAATGAGCTGCTGCATTCCATCAGCGGAATTTTTAACGGATCATCTAATTACATCCTTTCAAAAGGATTTATTGAAAACCTGGATTATGACAGTGCGTTAAAACAAGCACAGGACCTTGGCTTTGCTGAAACCGACCCGACCAGCGACGTGGGCGGATTTGACGCCAAATATAAACTGGTTATTGCGGCTGCCCATGCGTATGGCGTAATCGTTCCGCCTGATGATGTGTTCAATTTGGGGATACAAAACCTTTCGGCTTTCGACCTGCAGTACGCCCGTGAAAAGAACCTGAAAATAAAGCTGGTCCCCGTTGCCAAAGAACTCGACGATCGTCATGTGGCCTTATTTGTATTGCCAAAATTTGTGAACGACAAGGAGTTTTTATACAACGTGGAATACGAATACAACGGCGTAATTGTGCAGGCGGCTTTTGCCGATCAGCAATTCTTTTTTGGCAAAGGCGCCGGCGGCCACCCAACCGGGTCGGCTGTTTTATCGGATATTGCCGCGCTGCGTTATGATTACCAGTACGAGTATAAAAAAGCGAAGGAGAAAAAAGACCTGCATTTTACCAATGATATTGAATTGAACGTCTACCTGCGATATGAGGACGAAAGCCTGGTGGAGGCGCTAAACTTCGCTCACATCCACGAGCGGTATTACTCCGGCAATTATAAGTTTGTGATCGGGAAGATCAATTTGCAGAATTTGATAGATAACCAGCAGTTAATTGGTGACAATAAAGCCTTCGTAGCATTTGCCGACCAGCTTTCGGGCGTAAATTTAGCAGCCGTGGTAAAACAGGCGGCAGAGGCGTTCTGATGATTTTAGTGTTTTTTTAGTTTTCAAAACGGCTCCTGGGAAGGGGCCTTTTTGCTTTAATTGGAATAGTGGGGCCATTCCATGGTTATCGGATCGGCATCCCCGGGCTATGCGCTCCACGAACGGTGGGATTGCGTTAACCGCAACTGAGATAACCTATTTTTTATGATCTTTAACCACCAACCGCCATTCTCTTTTCCATTATATTTGTGCCCATACCCAACCAACCTGATGAAAGCCAAACTCGCTAAACTCGTCTATAATAAACCCTTTGTACTCATCGCCTATTTTGGCCTTAGCTTGTTCGCCGTTCTTAAAAGCGTGATCGTAAACCATATACACGATAACTACTTTGTTTACAAATTCGCATTTTTCAGGATAATCCATCAGCAAACACCTTTTGGCGCCTTGCGCGGCCCATCGCATGATCTTTTTCACTACGGGCCTGCGTTTGCCCTGGTGATGGCGCCATTTGCCTTACTGCCGGATGGCATCGGGGTGATACTTTGGGTGTTGTTTAACGCCTGGTTGTTATATATCGCCATAAAACTACTCCCGCTCAAAGAAAACTATTACCTGCCGGTGTTGCTTATCTGCGCACATGAACTGATGACATCGTCATCAAATGTGGAGATCAATCCGCTTATAGGAGCCTTAATTATATTAAGCTTTGTGTTCATCAGGGATAAAAAAGATTTTTGGGCAGCACTCATGATTTGCCTCGGTGCCTTTATCAAGCTTTACGGCATTGTTGGCCTTGCTTTCTTTTTTTTATCAAAAGACAAACTGAAATTTATTTTGAGCATGGCCTTTTGGTCAGTGGTGTTGTTTGTACTGCCGATGGCCGTTTCTTCGCCATCGTATATTGTTACAACCTATCACGATTGGTATGGCGACCTGGTCCAAAAGAACTTAACCAATGTTGGGCTCAGCCTGCAGGATATATCCCTGATGGGGTTGATACGTAATATTGGGCATATACAATTATCTAACATTACGGTCATCATCCCGGGTATGTTGCTTTTTGCGTTATGGTATGTTAGGTACAAACTTTACCATGTTATCCCCTACCAGTTGCTTTTGCTGGCCTCTACGCTAATTTTTGTGATCATCTTTAGCAGCTCGTCGGAATCGCCAACCTATATCATAGCGGTTGCCGGGGTAGGAATCTGGTTCATGAACCTTCCCCGGCCGGTCACTCGTCTTGAAATAGGCTTGTTGGTTTTTGCCATTGTCTTAACCGTCTTTTCGCCATCTGATCTTTTTCCGCGCTTTATCAGGAAACAGTATGTTGAGCCTTACAAACTAAAGGCATTGCCTTGCGTGCTGATATGGTTTAAAATAATTCACGAAACACTCTCCCGAAAATTTCAGGTAAGCCCCAAACTTGCCGCAAAATAAAAAACGAACGCCGGTTGAATGCGTTCGTCTAATTCAGGTTTAAAAATAGTTTATATCTCCCTGCCGGGATCCCAGTTCTCCAGATAATCTGCCACGCGCCTCACGAACGATCCTCCCAATGCGCCGTCAACCACGCGATGATCATAAGATAAGGAAAGGAACATCATGTGGCGGATACCGATCATATCACCTTGCAAGGTCTCTATCACAGCCGGTTTCTTCCTGATAGCGCCAACGGCCAGAATAGCCACCTGCGGCTGGTTAATAATGGGCGTGCCCATAACATTGCCGAACGAACCTACGTTGGTTATAGTAAACGTTCCGCCCTGGACATCATCCGGCTTAAGTTTACCTGTCCGGGCCCGGTTAGCAAGGTCATTCACTGCCTTGGTAAGGCCAATAATGCTGAGTTCATCCGCCTTTTTTATTACAGGCACAATAAGATTCCCGCTTGGTAAGGCGGTAGCCATACTGATATTGATATCTTTCTTTTTAATGATCTGTGTGCCGGTAACCTGGATATTGATCATTGGCATATCCTTTATTGACCGTACAACTGCCTCGATAAATAAGGGTGTAAAGGTAATTTTCTCGCCCTCGCGCTTTTCGAAGCCATTTTTTACTTTTTCTCTCCACAGTACCAGGTTAGTAACATCGGCTTCAACGAACGAGGTAACATGTGGTGAAGTCTGCTTGCTCATCACCATGTGATCTGCTATCAGGCGGCGCATCCTGTCCATCTCGATAATTTCATCCCCTCCCGACATTGATCCGCTTGTTTTAGCACCGCTATCCACGTAAGGCTGGCTGGCTGGTTCTGATTTTGGTGTCTCAAAAACAGGTGCGGGCTGCGGCTTTTCAGCAATCGGCTCCTGCACTATAGTTTCTGCAACTGGCTCCGGAGCTGCCGAGACTGTTTCGGGCGTTTCAACAACCGGTTCCGGTTCGCGCTCTCCGGTATGTGCTGATGGTTGTTCGGTTACCTGCTCCGGCTCGCGTTCTTCTGCAGCGGACTCAGTTTCTTCTGTGCTCGCTTCCTGCGGTTCAACGCCCGCCTCTTCATGGAATGTATTTTCAGTCTCCCGTTCCGCAGAAACCTCAGGTGTTTGCGCCGCCGGCTGGTACCTGTTTTGAATATAATTCAACAGGTCATCCTTGGTCAAACGGCCCTCGGCTCCAGTTCCCGGTATCCTATCCAGTTCGGCGTTACTTATATTTTCCTGGGCGGCAATATTTTTTACTAGGGGCGAATAAAATCTTGAACCGCCATTCGGGGCGCCTTCTCCGGGTGCAGCAGCTTTTTGTTCGAGCTGTTCGGTGTAAGGTACCGGTTGTGCATTTTCTTCGCGCTGCTCTGAAAAAACGGGCTGTTTACTTATCTCCGGTATCTCCAGTTCAGGAATGGGCGATTCATAAACAGGCGGTTGCGGTGGTGTTGAAGCGGCGGGTTGTTGAAACTCGCTTACCTGCGGAGCCTCCGGAGCTTGAGCAACGGGCGGCGTTTGTGCCGGGGCCTGGTATACGGGCGCCGGTGGCGGCGTTTCCTGTACAGTGGGCTGCTCCGGTGGCGGCTGATATGCAGGGGCTTGCGTTGGCGAAGCTGCTTCGGGTTCAGCGGTTTCAATTATTGCAATAACTGCGCCTACCTGCACCACATCGTTTTCTTTGCAAAGCTGCTCAAGCAATTTCCCGGTGACAGGCGACGGAACATCTGAATCAACTTTATCGGTGGCTATCTCCATCACCGTGTCGTCGGCTTCAACATGATCGCCCGGATTTTTCGTCCATTTGATCACTGTCGCTTCCGCAACACTTTCACCCATTTTTGGCAGCAATAATTTATACCTGGCCATAGACAATGTTATAGTTGACGGCCAAAATTACCGGATTTTCTGGTTATTTTCCACTTTCGTGCAGTAAAGTATTCAACATATTGAAGGCTGAAATAGCGCTTCTTTCGATGTTTTGGCGCCTTTTATTACCAAATGTTAATTTCTTTGCTAAAGTTTTGTTAACAGATGCCACAGCAATCCAAACCGTACCCACCGGCTTTTCGGGTGTACCCCCATCCGGGCCGGCTATGCCTGTAACGGCTATTGTGTAATCTGACTTGAAACTTCTTAATGCACCTTCAGCCATTTCCGTTACTGTTTCTTTACTAACCGCGCCATATTGGTTTATCGTATCCGCTTTTACACTTAAAATACTTTGCTTTAATTGGTTGGAATAGGTTACCGCCCCGCCTAAAAAAACCTTCGACGAGCCAGCATGCTGTGTGATCAAATGCGAGATATAACCACCGGTACAGCTTTCGGCCGCCGAAAGCGTGAGGCCTTTTTCCTCCATGAAATTCAAAATCGCTTTTTCAATGGGGATGTCCTCTTCGGCGGCAACAACATTGGCAACACGCGCTATTATTTTTTTAGCGAAATCGTTTACCTCGTTTTTTAACAACGGCTCATCAGATCCGTAACCGCTCAGCCGAAGCCTCACCTGCCCCAATTTCGGCAGGTAGGCGAGTTTGATATGGGCCGGCAGCGAATCTTCAATATCGGCTATCCGTTCTGCAAGAAAAGATTCCCCCTCGCCCACCGTTAAAATAGTTTTATGAACAATAACAGGCAATTTTAACGATGACGTCAGCTTCGGAATAACTTCATCCTCCATCATATACATCATTTCGTGCGGTACGCCGGGCATCGAAACATATATTTTCCCATTTTCATTAAACCACATCCCGGGCGCCGTACCGTTATGATTAAGTATTACCTCGCAATTTTCGGGAACATACGCCTGCAACCGGTTCACTTCGAGTAAGGGCCGGTTATAACGGGCAAATATGTTCACCACATTTTCAAGCGCATCCTTATTTTCAACCAAGCCAACCCCGAAATATTCGGCGATGGTTTTTTTGGTGATATCATCTTTTGTAGGTCCCAGCCCCCCTGTTACCAGTATAATATCCGCCCTGCCGGCTGCTTCCTTTAAAGCGGTTAAAATATGCTGACGATCATCGGACACCGAGGAAACCTGTTTGACACGGATGCCGATATTATTGAGCTCCCGGGCCATCCACGCCGAATTGGTATCAACAATTTGGCCTATCAGTATTTCGTCGCCAATGGTTATGATCTCTGCAAGCATTATTGTGAAAAATTTGAAAAGTTTTGGTTGCTGGTGTAATCGCTTCTCTTGCTCAGCTTAAGATCCTGCAAAATAGACGCCCTTACCTTTAAAGTAATGTTGTATGATTTATAAATCCCGAACGGCACCCATTGAACGTTGAGGTCCCAGCAATGCAGATCGCGGTAAATGCCAAATGACGACACAGCCAAACGCCCTGCCCTTAAGTCGAAGTTGGTATTATATTGGATTTTCCATTTCGGGGTAAGGGTTACGTCGCCGCTAAGCATTATGGTATTGCTGGTGCTGGTGCTGATGATGCTGTTGTTATAGCTGAAGCTGTAATTAAACGAAAGGTTCCACGGCACATTAAAATCAATATAGGCGCTCGGATCGCTATTTATAAGCGCCAGGCGATGCGCCTGCTGGGGGTTAATCGTTTGTAAATTGCTGCCCGGCTGCACCCGGGTCTTGGGATTAAATGTGGTTGAATTTAAACTACCGCTGGCCGAAAAGCTAAAGGATGTAAGCGTAGGGAATCTGCCGTCCTGCCAGGTGAAGCGGTTGATAGGTATCGTGAATTTATGTATACTTCCATCGGAGATCGAATCGAGTACCTTTATGGTGTACGGGTTAAATGAACCAAAAAAACTAAGGTTCACCTTTTGATTTAAGATAGCCGTGTGCGCCGAAAACGATATAGGAGAAAGATTTAGAGAGTCAGCCGCAAAATTATAGAAGGTAGCCAAGCTTAAGCCCTGCAAAATAGCGACTTTTCGCGGCTTTCCGGAGGTATCCGTTGCTCTGGGTTTAAACTTTGCTTCGATGGTATTATCTACGCTAAGGCCGATGCCCGCCTGTTTTCCCGGCGAGGGAAAACCATCTTCAAAAATTGAATAATTTTGACTGGTATACGGATAAGGGATGGTTGCATTGCTTACAGCCACCTTATAATAGCCATAGCCCGGGGCCGAAAAATCAGGGTTGTAGGCAAAACTCAGCGATGGGGTCATTACATGCCTGATGGCGATTAAATTACCTTTTTTAAAACTGACCATGCTGTAAACTTTTGTCGAAAGACTAGTACTCAGGTTGTATATCCCTGCTCTTTTAAAGCCGTTGATCGTATCAGTGACCATGGAATCGAGGCCGTTGATGCTTCCCCGCGCAAATGATTTACGGATAGATTGCAGGTACCAGTGTTCGGTATAGTTAACATTGCTGCTGAACTGAAAATGTTTAAATACGTTTAAACTCAAACCTATCGGCACATTATGTACAATGCTGGTCTGCAAATTTTTGAGCAATGTATTCCCTTTAAATAGTTCGGCTTCGGGCAGACTGTTAATCTGGTTCGACGCCTGCAAGCTATAGCTCATGGTCAATTTTTGATACCATTTTTGTTCGCCTACCCTGTCCTTTTGGTCCAAAGGGCTGATAGATGCCATGGAAAAGCTTAGCGTAGGCAATTCTAGCGAAATAGTTTTATTGGTGAGATCCTGGCTATGGGAAAGGCCAACACTCAGGTTAAAGGGCGTCCCGGCCCACGTCTTGCTGTAGTTGATAGTCGACCTCAAGCTGTTTTGTGTAAGCGACTGCAGATTATAGTTACTGTACGACGGATTATTTTGATAAAAAGTAGAGGTACCCGCATTTACCGATGCGCTGAAGGTGCTCCCGGGATGCGCGTTGGGGTCCTGGCTATGCGACCAGGTGATATTAAAATCCTTCGTCGGCGGATCGCCCTGCAGCCCGTAATTGTGTGAGCCATAGCTTAAAGAAAGATCGCCCGAGTATTTGTATCGCTTTAAATAATGCATTGTTTCATTTAGCTCGTACGATCCTTTCGAATATACTGTGCCCGTGGTGGTAAGGTCCATGTAATCGTTCACTGCGAAATAGTATCCGAAGTTGCGAAGATAAAATCCCAGTTTCTGATCTTCACCGAACGTAGGAATGATTATACCCGACGATTTCGTATCAGGCTTTGGAAAAAAGCCAAACGGTATAGCCAGTGGCAGCGGTATCCCTTCTATCTCCAGGTACGCCGGCCCCGATATGATTCGGTTTTTTTCGGCTATGCCTCGCGTTATCACTATACCGAAGTGTGTGTCGGGATAAGGAAGAGAGCACGTACTGAACAGCACGTTTCGATAGGCCACCTCCGTTTGGTTAAGTTTCTTGATTTGCCCCCCCGAAATGTAGTTCCCGTCTTGTTCCGATGCCGGGTTGTAAATTTTACCTTTTTTTGTTTTATAGTTAAAAAATAACGAATCTGACTCCAATGGTTTGTCTTTACCCTGTTTGGAAATAGGCCGGCCCACGTAACGGTGAGTGACAGGGTTTATCCTGCCTCGTGCAAATAGCAGGTGATTTTTTTGGTCCACACGGATATAGTCGGCATCAAGCTCAAAATCTTCGTAAGTAACACGTGCATTGCCGTACAGGTAGGTGAGCTCATGTTCCTGGTCAACAATAGTTGAGTCTTCGGCATGCGATTTAACCTCCGATTGTATTCCTTCTTTCTTTTTTGTAGTATCCGGCCCGGGCGTTACACTTTTTATTGGGGTTTTTACGTTAGATTTTTTACCTTTAAGAAGTTTTCGGTCTTTAATAGTGTCCAGTTTGATTATGGTATCTGCTGATTTATGGATATAGACGGGGCGTATATGTGAGTATGATCTCGCATTGGCTATTAAAATGATTGCAAACAGAAAAAAAAGACTTGTGAATTTCAAAATAGCTTATGAATAGTAGTTTTGCAGATATAGTTAACAGCGTTCAAAAATAATGAAAAATAAAGCATTGAAAAGATTGATTTACGGTTTATCGTTATTACTGGCATGTGTACCATGTTTTTCGTTCGCAATAAATTCTTCGCCAAAGGATACAGTTACAAGCAATGATTATAGAATTAAAACAGTCATCATTGATCCCGGGCATGGTGTCCGTCCCCCGGGAGCATCAGGTCATTTTTCTCCGGGTGCAGCGGGCTCATACTCCTTTGAGAGAAATGTAACGCTTGCGATTGCACTTAAATTGCGGCAGGAAATAGAAAAACAATTAAACGGTGTAAAAGTGGTGCTAACCCGTTCAACCGAAGAAGACGTTGCCTGGCAACAGCGCGCAGATATTGCAAATGAGAATAAAGGCGACGTTTTTATTTCACTGCATTGCAATTCTTTGGGTGATCGGCGCATTCATGAGCTTGTGGGCCACAAACACCATAAACCGGTTTATCGGACGGTTGAGGTACCTGATCGTTCGGGAAGAGGCGTGTTGATCCTGGTATATGGTTTTCATCGCACAAAAGAAGAAGAAGCAGCAATTAAGGAAAACCTTGTTGAAGGCGAACTGGAAATGAACTCGAACCCGGATCCGAATGATCCTGCAGCCATGATACTGATGAATGAGTACAAGCGAAAATACCGTAAGCAAAGCATACACCTTGCCGGGTTGCTGGTCAACGAATTCACTGCGGATGGCAGGCACATCGAGGGCATCAGGGAACAGGGTGTTTTGGTATTGTGCCACAGCGCCATGC
>Ga0068856_100003422_pt1 | contig 16046 bp, 26 predicted proteins | sample KBSCornC62_FD_66595 | JGI IMG/M metagenome (GOLD analysis project Ga0068856, IMG submission 66595) | Corn rhizosphere microbial communities from Kellogg Biological Station, Michigan, USA - KBS Corn C6-2 | ecosystem: Host-associated > Plants > Roots > Rhizosphere > Soil ...
GCCATTGGGTCGCGCTCCTGCACTGCTGCAATCTGCTCTGCCAAAGCCTCTTCCCGTGTAATCCCCGTGGGAACAATCGCAAAAGACATCGCCAGCATATCACCCGTGTCAGGGGACGCTAACCCACGCTTCTTCATGTCCTCTTTCTTCTCCAGCTGAATCTGATTCTTCGCGGAGAAGAAGTATTCCGGCCCCGTCAGGTCCATCTCCAGTTCGGGGTCGTTGGGAATGCTCCCCGTGACCAGCCAATCCCGCATCTTCCCCCACACTTCCGCGCGGCGATTGAAGTACATGAAGGTGTCTCCCGGCGAGTTGCCCCCGTGGAACTCTTCTAAGCGGAACCATGGGCGTTTCAATCGCCATTCGCGCATCGAGCCCGAGTCAAGCTGTAAGCGGATGAAGTCCACCACTCCACCGCCATTGCCATCGCCATCGACCACGACCGCCCGCACGTCATGCAACATCATCTGCTCCATCACGCGCATGGCGACCTGCGTGTTATCCAGTCCGCGCAGTTTCGCCAGTATCTTGGCGCGCAATCCTTGCCGCATCCCGATCACTGTCTGGTCATCTCCAAATCGCGCGACATCGACCGAGAGCACTTTATAAGCTCTTCCCTGATCCCCAACGTCTCGGCCACGAGCGTCTGACACAAGTTCTCCGCTAATGAACTGAGTTGCTCCAGCGCGAGGGAACTCGCCCCGGACGCGAACTCGCACGTAATCGCTATCTTCGCCATAGTCGTCCACCCATTGCTGGAATAGTTGCTTGTTGGTGCCGGGGACCGTGCGCGAGTCAATCTGCCGCCCAATCCACCGATGCTTGAAGCGCCCAAAGCACTCGCGGAATCGGCCAGTGTTCTGCGTAGGGTTGCCGAACGCTATCCAGATGATTTCGGTGTCTTCATCGGTGAGCGCACCCGACGTGACTTCCCATATCTTGTCCGCGATGCCTGATGCTTCGTCGTAGATGATGATGATGCGCTTGCCACGGTTGTGCGCGCCTGCGAATGGTTCGGTGTTGTGCTCAGACCATGTGATCGCGTCACACCGCCATGAGCGCTCGTGCTGCTTATCGCGGACGCAGATGGACTCGGCTTTGCAATCCCACCAGTGTTTGTTGATCCCCAGCTTGAACCATTTCGTTATCTCAGGCCATGTCTTGGTGTCGAGTTGCTTCCCAGTGCCAGCAGTGACGATGATCTTGCAGTCTTCACAGGTGGACATTCCCCAGTGCGTGATCCAGCTGATGAGTGCCGACTTGCCGATGCCGTGGCCTGAGGCGACGGCCAGTTGTAAGGGAATGTAACGGGAGCTGCTGTTGAGATGAACGCGTATATCGTTCAGAATCTCGCGTTGCCATTCCCAGGGGCCGGTTTCGTCAGCCAAGTCCCCCGGCTCACCCCACGGATACGCGATCTTCACAAACTCGGACGGGTCGCGGGAGCAGTCTGCGATGGCAGTTGCTAGATACTCTTCATTTGTCATCTGCGGGCGGCGCCGCACGCTTACGACGCGCAGCAATAATCCCAGCTATATCACCAGTTACAGCGACTTCACTCTTCTCGCGCCATTCCGCACTCTGACGGTTCTTCAGCCAGAAGATTTGCGCGGTCGTATCAGCACCAGTCGTCGCCTTGTCGAACAAAGCTTGCACAACTCGTTGATCCGCTTGCTCTTTCGCGCTTTTTAGGGCTTCGTCAAATTCTGGATGCTTTTTTCGCCAAACGTAAAGTGTTGAAACATGAACCTTTAGCAAATCAGCAATTTGCGCGTCAGTTGCGCCTTTCGCGATGAGCGTGTCGAGACATTCGGCATATTCTTCTCGATACTCAGTCGGACGGCCAGCGGGCATGAGCAGAATCTTACATCATCATCACGGCTGAGGAATTAGTGAATCGGAACGTGGCCTAGGATTTCAGCAAGAACCCACATCGCGAGACCGGCGGCGATCAGGTTGACGCGCGAGGGGACGTTGAATGCAGCGATGGCGAATAAGACGAACGCGAAGACGAGCAGGATGAGAGTTATCAAAGTAGTTACCTCCATTGAATTTGGGGACCGAAAGGATTAGATGCGCTTTTGCACAGGGGAGTGTGGAAATGTGGATTCCGGGGATATAAATAGTCGTTGACATTGGGAGCTGTGACGCGTAATGTCATTCCTGTAAGCGGAGATAAACGCAGTACAGATGTGAAGGAGATACGAGAGATGACAGCAATTGCACGTAATCGGTTCATGGCAGCTTCGCCAGAGGCAGCGGCGGAGCGGCTTGAGATTCAATCCTCACTATGCCTTGACGCCATCGCCACGGTGCGAGACTTCCCTTGGATACGTACTGGCGCGGCTTGCCTTGCCGAAGCCGCTGCGCACTGGGCTTTCACACTGCACCCCGAACTGCGCGTTGACGACCTTTACTAACACCCGCTGCATAACCCTGAATGAGTGAGAGGAGTAAGAGAGATATTAGCAGCGTATCGTCAGCGCGAACCCGCGAAGAAGTGTTACGTCGCAATCCTCGCGCCTACGATGGACCCACCAACCATGAAGTCACCATCCGTAGGCTAAGGCGTGAACTAGCCGCCACCGCCGACCACACAACAAAGGCCTGTATTGAAGCAGCCATCGAGAAAGAGGAGCGGCGAGGTCAGTTGTACTCAGAACGTGAGTACCTTCGTGGACTCGAACGCGAAGTGCCGGATTTTTACGATTCTCCAGAGATAGGGGAGTGAGGTGACACCATGCCCCGCCTGATCCCACGCAACATCAACCATGAAAGGAAGTGAGAGATGACTGATTTTCAGCTTAGAAATCGTTTAGGACTACCCACGCGGATGCAGCGCGCCCGCGTATGGGCGCGGGATCGGGAGACGGTGTTCGTAATGGGCGCGGTGGTGGTTATGGCGCTCACCCTGGCAGGCGCGCTCGGGGAGGCGTTGCAGAGGGTTCAGAACGTCATCGCACGCTAATCTCTCAGCATCTCAGCAGATTTTGCCCTCATCCCCCGATGAGGGTATTTCTGTCTAGGACGCTTTACACTTATAGGCCCTAGTACTTATATTATTTATTCCTGAGAGAGAGAGAGAAAAGAAGAGAACCATAGGAATTGCAGCAACTTGCGTCTCTCAGCACGTCTCTCGGCAGTCGTTCAGGTGCTGAGAGATTTCATCATTGCTGAGAGCATTTAATCTCAGCATCTCAGCATTATGAGAGGTGATTTGAGGTGCTGAGAGGAGATACAAGCGCTGTCTTCCCTCCCCTGTGATGTGGATTTGGTTGCCGCCCCGAAGCTCAGTTAAACGCGGTTTCAGCTTCTTGCGGAACTGGTAGACGGTGGCCTGCGGGCGGGGGTGACGTTTGATGTACCTCCCCCATAAATCGTCCATCGTGAGCACGACGGGAGTCTCAGGGAGCGTGGTCTGGAAGTCATCCCACCACAGCTCCCACTCCTCGCGATTCGCCTGGATCATCGCCTTACGCGCGCCTGTGGCGGGAGCGGGGCCGAAAGGGTTGAAGGGTTTGCTTGTGGACGCGAGGGGCGCGCTGAGGTCGATATGCAGCAGATCCCAGAGGATCGCGCTATAGCCGCCATTCTGGAGCCACGGTTTCAGGGTGTGTTCCACGTAATCGGCTTCCAGCTTCACATCCGCGAGTTTATGGACGAAGAATCGACGGTCGGTGTCGTCGAGGAAGAAGGCGTTTTCGCGATTAGAGGTGAAGAAATAGTTGATGCAATCGGGGAGAGTGTAGTGGGGGGTGTTTTTGGTGTTAATGGTGACGAATCTGCGGGTGATGACAGATTTCAGGAAATCGGCCTGCTTCTGTGCGTTCGAGCCTTTGATCTCCTCGCCCATCACGAATTGCTTGCGCGCTGCCCAGAAGTTGAAATTGCCGTGCAGCTCGGCTTCGTTGATTTCGGCAAAGTTGTGGGAGCCGAAGAGTTCGGACATCAGGTATCCAAACAGTGACTTCCCGGTGCCGGTCTCCTGCGACCAGAACACCACCGCGCTGTGCAGCTTCACGCCTGGGTGCTGGAACTGGTACGCCAGCCACGCGAGGAACCAGTCCTTGTGCGTTGCATCGCTTTGGAAGATGTGGTCAATGTAAGCCGTCCATAGCGTGCAATCGCCCTTTGCAGGCTTGACCGGCGAGGGAATCCATGTGTTGAGGGCGTCTGACTTCGGCTCGAATTGCGCGCGCCCTGGGGCGTAGGTCAATCGTTTGACCTCCCTTCTGAGCGGCCATTGCATCCATTCCCCGGCCACCGCGCGCCCGCCAGTGCGCCGGTTGGCGCAGATGGTTTGGCAGAATTCGCCGCGAGAGTAGATGTGGATTTCGGGATCGTCAGCAGTGGGGATGACAGCGATTCCCGGCAATCGGGAGACGACGCAAAACTCGCGGTTCAGGCGTTCAAGAGCCACATTCAGGCTGACTGGCATCTCCGCGACCGGCGCGGGAATCTTAGCGGATGTGGTAATGTTTGATTGGGATTGCTTCACGAGGGTGATCCTTTCAGGTCATGGGAGACCACAGTAATTAGCCCCGCGTCGCTGCGGGGCTTCTTCTTTTAGCGGCTCAGCGTGGGGTTCATCGCGCCATTATAGGCCCGATTCTCTACGCAATCTCGCCCTTCTTTCCTTCTGATATTGAGTGTTGTACTCGCGGATTTTGGCCCTGTACGCCGCCTTCCGCTTGCGTTCTGCCGCCTGGTGTCGGCGCAGGGCGAGGAGTCTGCGCTGGCATCTGGCGCACATCTCTGTGGGCGCGGATGTGTTGCAGTGCCATGTTCTTTTTCTTCCCATCGAACTACTGTAGGTGATATAACGCGGGGGAGTCAAGGACTATCAATTTCAACAGTCGGTGCAAAAATAGTCCTTGACATATTTCCCCTTCCCGCCTATTGTGATCGCAGTGGAGGATTTTGAGAGATGACAATCGGATATGGAGTTTTCTACAGACTGGCAGATGTGCTGAGGTCAGCGGCACTTCCATGTGCCGCAACCAAAGAGGGCGGCGATGCGCTGCTCATGGTGTTCAAGCTGCAATACAAGTCGCTGGGGGAGGATGCGTTCGTGGCGGAGATTCGCATGATTGAGCCAACGCTGAAGACGCAGTTGGAGGAGTCGCTGCGGATCACGGAGGTGCCGGAATGACACTCCATATCTTCACACCAGACCATAATCTTTATTGTCAAATCTGCGGCGAGGGCGAACTTGCGGGCGATCATGGCATGATTCCTGGCGATGGCGGCGCAGATGGGAAGGACTTCAGCCCTATGTTTCGCGACGACGAAGTGCGCGAGATGTATGCAGATGCACTGGACGGTCTAAGCGAGTTTGAAGAGGAGCGGCCCGATTGGTTGCTGCGAGTGGAGGTGCCGAGTGAGGAGCGCGAAGGCTAAGTGCAATCTCTGCGCGTGGCACGCTATGGGCGCGAGCGAGCTGGATGTGGTTGACATGGCTCGCGAGCACCAGGCAGCGGTTGGGCATACCATACGCATCTGGGTGCCGGAGGGTTGGTTCGGGTGGGGATCATACGATATGTACCCCATTCCTGAAGTCAGCGCAAGAGAGCGCGGGATCAGGGAGCGGTTTGCTGAAGGTTGGAATAACCCATTTCGATATAACGGAGATTGATTATGACGCGTGAAGAGAAGCTGGAACAGATGTCTGTGGAGGAGTTGATTGACGCGCTGGAGGATGCGGAGGATCAGGTCGAAGAGCGCGACCGGCAGATCGAAGAACTGCGAGCCGAAGTCAACGAGATACATGACCGGCTTTACGAAGCAGCCGACGTGATGGCGCAACACGGCTACATCCACAACACGCCTTATGCCAAGAGTGAATGGATTTGGAAGGGGACGAAGCGTGTGCAAGCCGGAGTCATGTGAAGGATGCGCGCTGCACAAGATCGGCGCGGGATTTACTGAAATCGAGGTCGGCAAACGCTATGAATCAACCCGTTTACTACTCATCGGTGAGGCGTCGGGCGAGAGCGAGGCTAGAGAGTCGCTACCGTTCCGGCCTCATGCACAATCAGGCTCACTTCTGGCTGATGCTATGCGAGAGGTTCATGTGGATAGGGCGGAGGTTGCCATCACGAATGTCCTACGGTGCAGGCCGCCGAAGGATTGGCTTGAGGGCGCGCCGTGGCAATATGGCGCGACACAACACTGCATCACGAATCACCTCACGAGGGTTATAAGTGAACTCCAACCGAACGCCATTCTCGCCCTTGGAAGTACAGCGTATAGAGCGCTCACCAATCCCCCCAAAGGCCGCTACGGAACGCTGGAATACACGCATGGATACGTGGTGCGCGGTGCTGGCTGCGCTGAGGGCATCCCCGTCATTGGTACTCCGCATCCGGCTTTTCTGCGGCGAGGAAACGCTCACCTTATTCCTTGGCTACAACGAGACTTACGGCGAGCTTTCCACGTTGCTGCGGGAAAACTGGTGCGCGGTAAGTCCTGGGGATATGGCGTTGATGATTTTGAGTGTGGAGGATATAGAACTGCACCGACCATAAATGAGGCTTGGAGCTACGTCGAGAGCCTTGATCCCGGCCTACCGCTCGCATTCGACATTGAAACGCCGTATAGCACAAGGAGTGATGAGGATGAGCGGACCAGTTTTACAGACCGTGACATTCGTTTGTTCCAATGCACACAGCGAAGGGGCGAGGGAATCGCTCTACCGTTTCGCGACGAATTTGTTGAAGTCGTCCGGGTCATTTGCCAGTTTCAAAACGTGGGAAAAGTTGGATTCAACAACTGGAGTTTTGACGATCCGGTTCTCCGAGCTAACGGCGTCGAGATAGACGAGACGGATGACGCGATGGTGATGTTCGGGACGTACTGGAGCGATTTGCCGAAGAACCTCCAGGCCGCCGCGCAGATGTGCGGGTTTCCGTTTCCGTGGAAGAGTCTGGGAGAGAGTGATCTCGCGTTGTATGGGTGCATCGACGTGGATGCGACGCTGACTGTGTATGAATGGATGCGGAAGGTGTTGAGTAATGAATCTCTGGGATAGCTACTGCACTTACTTCCGTTCGCTGCATCCAGTCCTCCGCGACATGGCGAAGCGGGGAATTCCAATTGACGACTCCCGCCGATTGGCGCTGAAGGAGTTGATTGAGGGCGAAGGGCTGAGAGTGGATGCTGAAATCCGCGCCCTTGTGCCGCCTGAAGTGCTGAGCACGAAGCAGAAGAATGGGCTGAAGCGGACGCCGAAATCGACTGATGGAATGGTGCAGATTGAGGTGACGATTGAGAAGGAGGAGAAATGTTCATGCCTGAAGAAAGAACGCCCTTCCTGCTGCGTGTGTCATGGGACGGGGATCGTGCCCGCTGGATCGGTCTTGACACGCTGGGCCGTTCCTACCGAGTTCAACCCGAATTCGAGCTTGCAGGTGAGGAGGTTCATCAAGCATCTGAAGCACCCGATTCCGAAACACTCCAAGCGCATCGACGCGGCGACGAACGAGGCGTCCGACACAACGGAGATGAAGGAGTTGGAGAGGTTGTACGCGAAGACGAAGCATCCCATCTACCCCCTGCTGATTCAGCGGAGGCAGTTGACGAAGGTAGAAGGGACTTACGTGGACGGATGGAGACCTTCCTCAAATGGTGCCGTACACACGACATTCACTTTTCAGACCGCGACCTGGCAAACTTCCTCTCGTTCCCCCAACACCCAGAATGGATTGAAGCATGGGAAAACGTTGTTTCAACGGCAGCTAGCATACGGGTTCAATGCGATGCAGCGCGCTTGCTCTGGACGCACGCTGATAAACTTCGACTTCAAATCATTCCACGCCCTGACGACGGCCCACGACTTTAATATCCCCGATTACGCGCGATTGGCAAGGATTGATATTCACTCGTTCGTGACGTGCTACTTCCTCAAGCATCCACTGCGGGAGAAGTTGTGGGCTATGAATGACGCCGAAATGGCGCAACTGTTCAAGGAGTTGAAGAGGGATGAGAATTTTAAGTTTGTCCGTGATTTCAAGGCTAAACGCGCCATACTTGGCATTCAGTTTGGAATGGGGTATCGCAAGCTCTTTCAGCTCAACCGGGATGATTTCGAGAGTGAGACGGAAGCACGTCTGGTTTGGGAGATGGTGTATCAGCTATTCCCTCGATTGCGAAAAGCCCAGGATGAAGTCCGATCCAGAGCCGCAGAGGACAAGCGACTAGTGAATAAATTCGGCGCGATCCGCCACTTCTTCGACGTGCAGCACTGGGATCGGAAGTTGCAGAAGATGGTGGCGGGGGAGCAGGCGGAGCAGGCGGTGGCGTTCCTTCCGGCATCACACGCGTTCGGGCACTTCCGTGATGTGCTGTTACGCATCCGCACGCAGAAATGGGACGAGCGTTATGGCTTATGCAATCAAATTCACGATTCGATGGTTTTTCACTGCGATCTCGATCTGCGCGATGAGTGCATTCAGAACATAAAGCACGAAATGGAACGCCCCTCCACTGTGCTGATCTATCCCGAGATGGCTCCGGGAGGGTTCCAGGTGGATGCGGAGGCAGCTTACGGAGACTCTTTGGCGGAGTGTAAATGAATGCGCTTCTTTGTCGGCCTGCACCAACCCAGCGATGCCCATCGCTTCAGCAGTTCCTTCATCTCTGTGAATCGAGTGCGGGGAAGGAAGCGCCCTTTCATGGTAGGTGACTGGATCATGGACTCAGGGGCGTTTACGGAAGTCTCAACGCATGGACGCTATCGCCACGATGTTGCGGAGTACGCCAACCAAGTCGCGCGTTGGAAGGATAACGGGAATATGCTTGCAGCAGTGTCGCAGGACTATATGTGTGAGCCATTCATCCTTCAGAAGACGGGGATGAATGTGGGCGAGCATCAAGCGCTGACAATCAATCGTTATGATGAACTACTGCGCTACGACACAGGCGCATATATCATGCCGGTACTTCAAGGGTTTGCGCCTTGGGAGTATGTAAGCCATTTGCGTCAGTACGATAACAAGCTGGCATTAGGCGCGTGGGTGGGTGTGGGATCAGTGTGCAAGCGGAACGCAGAGCCGACTTCGGTGTGGCGCGTTTTGGCGGCGATCAAGCAGGTTCGTCCCGATCTTCGCCTTCACGGCTTTGGGCTGAAGATGACTGCTCTCGCAGACGCTTCAATCCGGGAGCTGCTACACACCTCAGATTCAATGGCTTGGAGCTATCACGCGCGGATGCATGGGAGGAGTGGGAATGATTGGCGCGAGGCGGCTTGGATGGTGGATAAGGTGAGCGCGCTCTGTGAAGGAAGAGTTCCGCAGGGGTTTGTGGAATGGAGTCAAAATAGTCCTTGACATCCACAGCTTTGGTAGCTACTATTCTCTTGGCAGTGCAGGAAACACTAAGTCCCGTCGCTGGGTAATGTGGAACAGGCAACAGCGACTCTGAGGCGAGATAAGCGGGGTTGCTCCTGCTGAACTGGCCGAACAGCCTGTTCCCTGCATTGCCCCGATTTGAGAGAAGGAATCGAGAGGAGATTGAGCGCTTATGTTTGAGACTGATCGAAGCCGAATTATCGCCTACCAGCAGTGCCCACGCAGCCGTTACCTCGCCTACCACATCCACGGCAAGGGATTGCAGAGGAAGTCGAAGTCATTACCACTACAGTTCGGCTCCGCATTCCATGAGGGCGTCGGTGCTCTCCTCTCCGGCAAAGGGATTGAAGATTCCATTCTCACCGCATTCCTCTTCCTCACACAAGCCCTGAATGGGCAGACTTCATTCGATGGGGAAGACCCGCCCGATGCTGTGTATTCCCGCGAGGAGCAGCACGCGCTGGTGGAGGCGTTACTACGGGGGTGGTACGCGTATGAGGGCGAGAGCTTCCTCCGCGACTTTGAGATTGTGGAAGTAGAGCGCGAAGGCCGCGCCGTTCTGAGCTATGTACGCGGACCTGTTACCGGTTCTCAAGATTTAGTGCTCATGTTCCGCCCCGATGCCCTGGTCCGGGAGCGCGCGTCCGGTGATCTCTACGTCATTAGTTGGAAAACCCGCGCCAAGCACGACAAGCGCTCAATGGAGCAGGATCGGCATGATATGCAGGGTATGAGCGAGGTTTGGGGATTGCAGCAGTTGCAGGAGCGGAGGATTGAAGGGGTGCTGTACAAGTACGCCCTGAAGGGAATCCGCCGCAAGGATAACTGGGACAACCTGTGGAAGCAGAATTCCCACCTCATCTACGGCTGGAAGAAGCTGGGTGACACGCCGGAAGAAGATGACTGGAGCTGGCGTTATGCATATCCCAAGGAGGACGGGAGCGGTGAATCCCGCCTTGGCAAAGGCTGGAAACTGGTGCCGATCTGGCGCGACTATCCGGGCGGGGTCAAAGCGTGGATCGATGCCCTCCACCATCGGTCCATCTTTCCCCGATTTTTGGATGCATTGAGTGAGGTGTTCCCGTCAGCGCTGCCGGTGGAGCGGAGGGCGGATGAGGTAGAGCGGTGGAAGCGCCAGGTGACCGCGCAAGAGCAGATGATTGCGACCGCGCTGGAGGAGGTGGATGAGTCAACGCTGGACGAGTTGTTCCCGCAGTACACGCATTCGTGTCACAGTTTTTCGGGGTGTCAGTTTCTTGATATCTGCTGGAATGGAGCGCCCGCAGAACCCGGTGATCTCTACCAGATACGTTTGGCCAACCACCCCGAAGGAGAAGATGATGGCGAAGCCTAGCAATCCAGTGATGTTCGACATGCAGGAGCTTGGCTACAAAACGCCTTGCTGGATTTGGCAGCGCGGCAAGAATCAGTATGGCTATGGGACGAAGTACGCTCATCCCAAAAAGATGCTTGCACACCGTTGGCTATATGAGATGTCCAATGGCCCGATGCCCAAAGGGCGGGACTTAGATCATCTCTGCCGAAACCCAGCATGTGTGAGGCCCGATCACATGGAGCCTGTCCCACACTGCGTCAACATTAGGCGCGGTAACAACACCAAGCTGTCTGAAGTGCAAGTGTCTGCAATCCGTTCTGATGGCGGCTCAAACCGTAATCTAGCTGCCAAGTATGGTGTGCATCGCAGCCACATTAGCCGCATTCGCAGTGAGAAGAAGTGGAAGGTGCCCAATGCCAAATGACACCAATATCGACCAACAGGATTTACTGCTCGCATCGGGCGCATTCGACGATGGCTTCTCCGATCCCGAGTATGAGCGGTTTCTGCAATCGCTCGTGGATGAGCGCGCGGAGGAGGAGTACTGGGAGTTGAGGTACAGAGAGTTACAAGTTGATCCAAGAGGGGAGTTTTGAGAGATGGGATACAACGATCTGAGTGAATGCACGCTGACTGCCGCGGAGCGTGTTGAGGAGGCCCAACGTATCGTCAACATCCTCTCCGATGCTCTCGATGACATGAAGTCGAACGAGCGCGACTTTGTGGAGAAAATGGACGGTACTGACTACTGTTCGGTGAAGCAACTCTTCTGGCTCCGCGACATAAAGGGGAAGTATGTTGACTAACAAGATTTCAATAATGACCTACGGCGCGTCCGACAGCGGGAAGTCCACCCAAGCCCGCTACATCGCCGAATTCGTCTACAGGGTCTACGGAAAGAAGACGCGCCTCATCGCGCTCGACCGGGGATCGCTATGGTCGCCGTCCCAAGACCTCGTGGACGCCGGGATCATCCAGGCGCTCGAATTTCCCACCTCGCATGAATACAACCCGTTCGCGATTATGCGGAAGCTGAGGCGTGGGGAATGGCCTGAGGGAGGGAGGATCAACGCCCCTACAGCGGTGACTCAGGGCGGTGTGACGCGCTATCAGACCAATACCAAATGGCGTCCTTGGAGCGCAGAGGATGAGAAGGAGATTGGGGCGATTGTGATTGACAGCCTTTCGAGCTTTGCAACCGCCTTCATGTCCGATGTAAAGCAGAAGAATCAGCGCAGTGGTGACCCCGCCGCAGCTCCCCGGATCGAGGATGGCGAGCAGATGGGGACCAATACGATGAACCACTACGCCGACTGCCATACGGAGATTCTGGATTTACTGCAATCCTTCCAATCCCTCCCCGTGCATATCACGATGTTCACCGCGCTGGAGGGGAAGGGGGAGGATGACGACTCCGGCATAAAACGCCCAACGCTGGGGCCGGAGACCATCGGGAAAGCGATCAACGGCAAGCTCCCCTCGCGCGTGAATCACTGCTTCCACCTCCAGGCCGAAGGCGTCGGCGCGCAGAAGAAGGTGAAGGCGTGGTACAACAAGCACCCGTCCGAGGTGGCGAGCTTGCAATGGCCCGCCAAGGTGACGATGCCGCCCGCACAGTTGCAGCAGATGTGGAAGAAGTGGCCGAATGGGTTCATTCCGCTGACGCTGGATAAAGGGATTGGGGAGTTTCTGGAGTTTCTAAACCTCAATGGAAAGGAGAAATGATGGCAGAGAATGGAGCGAAAAAGAAGCTGGAGCTGGATAAGGTAACGGTCGTGTTCAAAGGTGACGACCGCGCAATCTACGCCAAGCTTGCAGAAGACGCCAAGCTGAATCGACGTGACATCGATCAAGAGATTCTGGCGACGCTGGCATCCGTAGGGCGCTAAGGACTTCGGCAATCGTTTGACCAACCACCACACAGAATGAGAGGACACTGAAAATGGCAGCAGAACTTACATACGATGACTCATACCTTGAGAGTCTGGAATCGCAGGATGTCGAGATCGAGGGGGAATTCGACCCCGATGCCGACTATAACCGCCCCGCACCTCCTGTCCCCGATGGCGTCTACCAGATGACCTTCGAGAATGGCGGGGTGTTTCATGAAGGCGAGAGAGTGCCATACCGCGCCGCGCAGTGGAAGAATGAGACGAGGCCGCATTTCGAGTTGGCAATCAAGGGCACCATCATCGCCCCTGATAACCCGAAGATCGACGGGAAGTTCGTGTTCACCGGATTCCCGCTGACTACAAAGCCGGATGTGGATCGCAACAACCAGTCGGCTGTGGGGGACGCCTTCCGCTCTCTCACCGGAAAGCCCATCGCCGGTCTGAAGCAGTTGGACCACGTAAAGCAACTCGACGAGGCTCTGAAGTCGAAGCCCATCGGATTCGCAAAGGTGCAGAACGTCCTGCGCGACCAGGACGCGGAGAAGGCTGCGGCGACGGCTGGCGAGAAGCGTCCCCGCACCATCTACGGCCAGAAGAAGATCATGGCGCTGAAGGGCGGCACGGACTCCAAGGGCGAATTCACCGGCGCGGGGGATCATCCTGAGACCGGCACGCGTTGTGCTGCGAGGGCGGAGATTTCCTCCTTTATGCCGCACGATTACAAGCCGAAGGAGTAGTTCGGGTTGGGCCATTCCTATACGGGATGGGAGTGGCCCATTTTCTTCAGCGCGTGCGGGGAGACCTTATGGACTGGAATGATGAGGTGAGAAATGGTTGATGAGAACGGAAGGGAGTATCCCACTGGTGGCGATCCTAAGGACTTCTGCATCTGCGGACACCACGAGATGAATCACGCCAGCTACGCGAACATGCCCAGAGCTTGCAATCAGACCACGTGTGGATGCAATAGCTACACTCACGTCGATTCTGAGCGCGAGCATCGGTCTGGGGAGCAAGCAGCGGGCAACATGCAAGGCGGCGGAATTCCGCCAACGCACTATGTGCTCCTTCAGGGGCCGAATCCCTTTGTAAAGACGGCTCAGTTCTTCCGCGAGCAGGGCGGTTTGACTGCGGAGTGGGGCAAGAAGTGGGTTCCCGTGACAATCTCGGGCGACCCATCTCGCGAGGATATTATCGCCGTGGCGGAATTTCGTGGCGTTGTATCCGAAGCTAGACAGGCCTCCGTACCTGCCCCCCAGAGCGAACCCCCATCACAACAGACTGAATTGTTGGAGAGGATGGCGGAGGCGTTGCAGGAGTTTGTAGATCGCTGTGACCGTGGCGAGGTTCGTTCTAGGCGCACCTACGCGAAGTTCAAAGAGATTCTCGCCGAATACGAGGCCACCAAATGACTGAACCTATGGCAGCACAACAGGCGGTAAGGAGCTTTGAAGAGTGGCTGAAGGCGAGCTACCCCGACCAATACGAAGCCTATAAGCATGAGCCTGCGCCGTGGAACTTTGAGGCTGCGATCTATAGGGCGCAGACCGTATCCATGAAGGCCACATGGCACGCTCGTGACGCAGAAGTAGAGAGGCTAACAGCCGAGCGAGACGCGGCAATCAAGCTGGCATTGGATACTCGCGAAAATCTTGTCATTGTGCGGATGCAGGACTACATGGACTTGACCGGCCCCGAAGCCGCATACAAGCTTTACTCGCTATGGCAGGACGCTCTACATAAGCCTCACACCGCACACCCCGAGAACGCTCAGATCAGGGAGCTACGAGAGATGGTGAGGATTCTGGTAAGCGATCTCGATAGCGCCATTGGGCGGCTCAACGGACGAGAATGGAGCGCTGACCTACGCGACACTCTGGCCCGCGCCACAAAGCTACTACAGCCGCCTTCCCCTGATTCCCAACCCACACCAACCGAGGGAGATGAGTAATGAGTGACACGATGAGCGAGTGCTGCTGCAAGACGAACTGCCACTATGATTGTGAAGACAATAACTGCGGCTGTCCGCACCATGTGCGCAATATGCTGACTGTCTCCGGGGCTGCCCGAGAGGAGTCTAAAAAGCCGTGGCGCGAACCATGCATGATGTGTCATGCCGAGAATGAGTGCAAGCATCGCGGATGGCTCCCGCCACCGGGGTGGACGCCGAATCCCCCGCTACCCACACCCAAGCGCGCGGCCACACAGGTTGGGGCTGCCCGAGAGGATGGGGTGGGGGATGGCCTACAAGTGCTTATTGATGTCCGTCAATGGCTCGACTGCGATACGCGAGAGCTTCTCAAGGATGGCCTGCTCGACCTCTCCGATATTGATCTAGCCATCGCGAGGGTAGATGCCGCGATCGAGAAGCTATCCCAGCCCAAGGTAGACACACCTCTGAAGGATAGAGAGCCAGCGAGGCCGAAGCTTGTAGCCTCCACGGTTGGCGAGGTGTGCGAAGTCTTTGATGCGGTAGACAAGCACATAAACGCTTTCGAGGCGAGAGAAGCCTCCCTAATCCGCACCATAGGGAGTCTCTCGGCACAGCTCGCAGAGGCGAACTATAAGCTTCTAAATCCAGAGGTCAACACATCTGTACAGACTGGGGAGCTTCCAGCGCTGGTGCATTTACCGGAAGACTTTGCTCGTGCCGCCGCAGAGGGTATCAAGCGCGATCATCCCGACTACTGGGCATCAATGCGGGAAATCACCCGCGAGCGCCAGTTAACCGCAGCACTTGAAGAAAGAGACCACGCCCTATCCCAACTACGCCAGGATGATGACCAGATGGGCGATTTAGCAATCAGAAAGGCGGCTGAAAATGCGTAATGCGCTCACGGTTTTAGCTCTCATGGCAGCGTCGGCAATCCCGGCGCACAAGGATGTAATTCACCCATTGATGTCGGCTTCCAATAGCGAGGAGTTGACTGGTGAATTCCTCAACGGCTTATCAGCTAAATGCCCCGAGGGGATGAAGGTGGTTGACGCTAAGCACCTATTCCACGACCACATGAGCTATCAGGACACGTTCAACGCAGTAGCTCAGACGGAATGTAGGTAGGCCGCCCTTGATGTAGTCCGACCAGATGTACAAGGAAGAGAAGGAGTCCCAATGAAGTTCATAGTTGGATTGATCGTAGGCTTGTTCATTGGCTGGCAGTGTGGCACGTGGTCAGAGAATCGTCGGTGGCTTGATGCCCTCTGTGGGCGCGAACGCATTTGGCGCTCTCGAACAGAGAAGGAGTCCCAATGAGCACACAATTCGAGAAAGAGCTTTCATCCCTGATCAATAAGTACAGCGGCGAAAATTGCAGCGACACGCCGGACTATATCCTTGCGGATTACCTCGGCGCGTGCCTAGCGGCGTTCAACAAGGCTTCAGTCTGGCGCAAGGAATGGTTCTCTCCGCACGGCGTAAAGGCCGAGCACCGCGATGACGGACCTACTATTAGCAGGCTCTAGCCCCCCCCC
>Ga0068856_100003428_pt1 | contig 16029 bp, 13 predicted proteins | sample KBSCornC62_FD_66595 | JGI IMG/M metagenome (GOLD analysis project Ga0068856, IMG submission 66595) | Corn rhizosphere microbial communities from Kellogg Biological Station, Michigan, USA - KBS Corn C6-2 | ecosystem: Host-associated > Plants > Roots > Rhizosphere > Soil ...
AGGCGGTCTTGCGTGCGGGCAACTCAGATTCCTCCGTGCTCGAGATAAACCGCGGCAAGCGGCGGCAGCGTCAGCGAAAGCGACTGCGCGCGACCGTGCAAGCCGTGCGGCTCCGTGTGCACGCCGCCGAGATTGCCGATCCCGCTTCCACCGTAAGCGCTCGCATCGCTGTTCAGCACTTCGCGCCAGAAGCCGGGCTCCGGAACACCGACCCGGTAGTGGCTGCGGGGCACGGGCGTGAAATTGCACGCGACGAGCAGCGGCGCTCCGCGACGCGCGCGGCGCACGAAGACGACGACGCTCGCGTCGCGATCGTCGCCGACGATCCATTCGAACCCCGGCGTCTCGAAGTCGATCTCGAAGAGCGCCGGCGAGCGCGCGTAGAGCCGGTTCGCATCGGCGACGAAGCGTTGCACGCCGGCGTGCTGGCCGTTCATCGCGAGCGCCCAGTCGAGCTCGCCCTCGTGCGCCCACTCGCGCCATTGCGCGAGCTCGCCGCCCATGAACAGCAGCTTCTTGCCGGGATGCGCCCACATGAAGCCGAAGAGCAGCCGCAGGTTCGCGAAGCGCTGCCACGCGTCGCCCGGCATGCGCTCGATCAGCGATCCCTTCCCGTACACGACCTCGTCGTGCGAAAGCGGCAGCACGAAATTCTCCGAGAACGCGTACCAGATCGAGAACGTCAGCCGGTCGTGGTGATGCTTGCGGTGGATCGGCTCGCGGTGCATGTAGTCGAGCGTGTCGTGCATCCAGCCCATGTTCCATTTCATGCCGAAACCCAGGCCCCCGGCGAACGTCGGCCGCGACACCATCGGCCACGACGTCGACTCCTCGGCGATCGTCTGCACGTCGGGATGCGCGCGGTAGACCGCCTCGTTCAACTGCCGCAGAAACGTGATGGCGCCCAGGTTCTCCTTGCCGCCGTGGACGTTCGGAACCCACTCTCCTGCATTGCGCGCATAGTCGAGGTAGAGCATCGACGCGACGGCGTCGACCCGCAGGCCGTCGACGTGGTAACGGTCGAGCCAGAACAGCGCGCTCGATACGAGGAACGCGCGCACCTCGTGCCGATCGTAATTGAAGATCAGGCTCTTCCACTCGGGATGGAAGCCCTTGCGCGGATCGGCGTGCTCGTAGAGGTGCGTGCCATCGAACCACGCGAGCCCGTGCGGGTCGTCCGGGAAATGCGACGGGACCCAATCGAGGACGACGCCGATGCCGCGCTGATGCAGCACGTCGATCAGGTACATGAGGTCCTGCGGCGTGCCGTAGCGGGCCGTCGGCGCGAAATAGCCCGTCGTCTGGTAGCCCCACGAACCGTAGAACGGGTGCTCCATCAGCGGCAGGAACTCGACGTGCGTGAAGCCGTGCGCCGACACGTAATCGGCGAGCGGCTCGGCCACGTCGCGATAGGTCGGCAGCGTGCCATGCGGACGCCGCCACGATCCGAGGTGCACCTCGTAGATCGAGATCGGCGCGTCGAGCGCGTTGCGCGATCGTCGCGACGCCATCCACGACGCGTCCTGCCACGCGTACTCCAGGGTCCAGCTTCGCGATGCGGTCGCCGGTGGAACTTCGGCGTAGAACGCGAACGGATCGGCCTTCTCCAGGACCGCGCCGTGGCGCGCGACGATCCGGTACTTGTACGCCTGGCCGCGCACGACGCCGGACGCGACGCCTTCCCAGATGCCCGTCTCGTCGTGGCGCGCGGTGAGCGGATCGGCGTCGCCGTTCCAGCCATTCCAATCGCCGATCACGGACACGCGCGCGGCGTTCGGAGCCCACACGCGAAAGCGCACCGCGTCGCCCTGCATGTGGCAACCGAGAATCGAGGCGAGCGACGCGTGCGTGCCCTCGCGAAACAGATAGACGTCCTGTTCGCCCAATTCGCCTCTGGTCTCCACCCTGAACGTCGGTCCAGCCGTTGCTTCGATCATGCCATCGGTTCCGTCGGGGCCATGGCGTCGGTCGACGCGGCTTCACGCCAGGCTTTTCAGTGCCGGCTTAACGAGCGGACAAAACGATCGCGGTTTGGTTCAGGCCCTCGCGAAATCATGCCCATCGCATCAAGCCGGTCTCGTGCGGGTGCGTGAGATCCGGATGGTACGGATACGCGCGCAGCCGATACGTCAGATGTCCGCAAAGCTCCGGCGCGAGCTCGATCCGGAATCGGTGCTCGCCGCCGTCGGTCCGACCGTCGATCGGCGCAAGCGGATACTGGCGCCGCTCGCCACGCCCGGTCCGCTCGTCGATGCGCTCGAGCAGCACCTCGACGACGATATCGCGCGGATCGAGTCCCGCCAGTTCGACGGCGACTTCGATCGCGAAGCGTTCGCCGAATGCGATCTGCTGCGCGCCCTTGTCGAGCATGCGCAGCGCGACGCGCGGCCACGCCTCGCGCACGCGCCGCTTGAACGCCGCGACGGCGCTCGCAACTGCGGCGTTGCCCGCCACGTAGCGCTTGCCCTGCCGCGCCGCGCGCGTGTAGAGCTTGTCGACGTATTCGCCGAGCATCCGGCGCGCGTTGAAGCGCGGCAGGATCGTCGCCATCGACTGCTTCGCCATCCGCACCCATGCCGGCGAATAGCCGGCGGGCGAGCGGTCGTAGTACATCGGCAGCGTGTGATCCTGAAGGATCTCGTAGAGCGAGCGCGCCTCGTCGCCGTCGCGTCGCGCCGGGTCGGCCACACCCGAGGCCGGTTTGATCGCCCAGCCGTTGCCGTGCCGGTAGCCCTCGCCCCACCAGCCGTCTTGCACCGACAGGTTGATGACGCCGTTCATTCCGGCCTTCATTCCCGACGTACCCGATGCCTCGAGCGGGTGGATCGGATTGTTGAGCCAGACGTCGACGCCGGCGACGAGCCTGCGTCCAAGTCGAAGATCGTAGCCCTCGACGAGCAGGATCTTGCCCTCGAATTCGGGCATCCGCGCGACGCGTGCGACGTCGCGGATCAGGTCCTGTCCCGGCACGTCGGCCGGATGCGCGCGGCCGGCGAAGATGAACACGATCGGCCGCTTCGGATCGCTCGTGATCGCGCGGAGCCACTCGAGATCGCTGAAGAGCAGCGTCGCCCGCTTGTACGTCGCGAAACGGCGAGCGAAGCCGACGGTCAACACGCTCGGGTCGCCCGGACGCGCGAACCGCAGGATGCGGTCGAGGTGCGATTCGCTGCCCTGGTTGCGGAAGTGCTGCGCGCAGATCCGATCGCACACGACTTCCAGCATGCTCGACTTGAGATGCTGGTGGACCGACCAGAACAGGTGATCGGGAATGCGGTCGATGTCGTGCCACGCGTCGCTGCTCGCCAACCGATGCGCCCATTCGGCACCGAGGTAGCGGTCGAACAGGTCGAACCATTCGAGCGCGAGGAACGTACGCACGTGCACGCCGTTCGTCACGTAGTCGACCGGGTTCTCGTCGGGCGGAATGTCGGGCCAAAGCGACTGCAGTGTCCGCGACGTCACCTCGCCGTGGATCCGCGACACGCCGTTGTACATCCGCGAGCCGCGCACCGCGAGCGCGGTCATGTTGAAGTCGTCGCTTCCCGCGCTGCGGCCGAGCTCGAACAGCTTCGCCATCGGCACGTCGACGTCGCCGCAATACCGCGCGAAATAATCATCGATGACGCGCGTCGCGAACTGGTCGTGGCCGGCCGCCACCGGCGTGTGCGTCGTGAAGACGTTGTTCGCCGCGACGGCTTCGAGCGCCGTCTCGAACGGCAATCCGCGGCGCACCAGCATCCGGACGCGCTCGAGCACCATGAATGCCGCGTGGCCCTCGTTCATGTGCCAGACCGTCGGCTCGACGCCGAGCGCGGCAAGGGCGCGCACGCCGCCGATGCCGAGCACGATCTCCTGCTCGATCCGCGTCGTGCGATCGCCGCCGTAGAGGCGGTACGTGATCAGGCGGTCGCGCTCGGCGTTTTCGGCGACGTCGGTATCGAGCAGGTACAGCGCGACATGGCCCGCGCGCGCGCGCCAAAGGCGCACCGACACCTCGCGGCCGGGCAGGTCGACCGCGACACGCAGCTCGTGACCGTCGTCGTCGCGAACGAGCTCGACCGGCAGTTCCGCGAAGTTCGAGTCGGCGTAGTTCGCGTGCTGGTTCCCTTCGGCGTCGATCGTCTGCGAGAAATAGCCTTGCCGATACAGCAGACCGACGCCGGTGAGCGGCACCTTGCTGTCGCTTGCCGCCTTGCAATGATCCGCGGCGAGGATGCCGAGCCCGCCCGAGTAGATCGGCAGGCTTTCGTGAAAACCGAACTCCGCGCAGAAATAGGCGACGTGATCACCGGGGTCGAGCGCGATGCCCACGCCGGCCGGCGTCGCGATGTCCTCGTAGGTGTCGTGCGCCGACACGATCCGGTGAAACTTGTACAGGAACACCGGATCCTTCGCCGCCGCGTCGAGACGGCTCTGGTCGATGCGCGCGAGAAATGCCTTCGGACTGTGGCCGACCGCGTTCCACAAGCCGGGGTGCAGCCGCGCGAACACCTCGCGCGTCGGGCGGTCCCAGCTATACCAGAGATCGTTCGCGAGATCCGCGAGCCGCGCGAGCGGCTTCGGGATGGCCGGCGTGACTTCGAGGACGTAGCGGGTGCCGCGCGTATCCATGCTGGCGCTTGACGAATTGCGAGGGGAGGGAAAAACAAATCATTCTAGACGAGCGCGCGACGGTCTTTGGCCGCGCCGCGATAAGCCGCAGCGACGCGCCGCCGACAGACAAGGCTCGAGCCGAGGACGGCTGCACGCTCTGCGTCGTCGCGTGCGCGACGTCGTCGGACATGCGTTCGCTTCCGGCGGCCGCCGGAAGCGAGAAATGAAACGCGGCGCCTCGCGGGTGATCCGATGCAAGCCACAAGCGGCCGCCGTGCGCGGACACGAGCGAGCGGCATATCGCAAGGCCCATCCCGGTTCCCGTCGATTTCGTCGTGAAGAACGCATCGAAAATGCGCGCGGCGATTTTCGCATCCACGCCGTCGCCGTTGTCGATGACCGATACGATGGTGCACACGTCGCCGCGTCGCGTGCGGATCGTCAGCATCTTCGCGCGATCGTCGATGTGCGCCAGCGCGTCGATCGCGTTGGCCGCCAGGTTGGGAATCACCTGCTGCACCTGGCCGCGATTGGCGACGACGGGCTCGCCCGGCTGCTCGTGGTCCAGCATCGGCGCGAAATCGCCGGTCCATGGCTTGGCCGCAACGGACAACGCCCGCGGTGCCTGCGATGGCGGCGTCGGCGCAGCGTCGGCCGCGAGGGCCACAATGGGCGCGCATGCGAGCGCGAACGCGGCGACGATCGCTTGCCACGCGAGCGCGACAGTTCTTACTCGACGAGTCGATGGAAGTGAACGCGCATCGTCTCGCGCCGGCGCAGCATCAGCCGAACGGACCGACGTTGTAGGCCCTGCTGAAGCCCGCGAGGATGCCGATCACGAGCAGGACGGTCGCAACGAAGAGCGTCAGTGACGGCGGATATTGGCTTTCGGCGTGAATGAGTCGTTCAGCCCTCATGCGCGTGCGCTCGGCGCGCAGTCCCTTCATGAACGAGACGTGATAGATGATGCCGAGGATCAACAGGGCGATGCCGAGGTAGACGAGCGCTTCGCCGAAGCGCCGAGGCGCCGCGGCAGTCTTCGCGCAGCTTCTCGAAAAACCGGACGCAACGTCGCGACACGAGGCCTCGCTGGCGCGAGCACCGGCGCCGTCGAGGCCGCCGCGCGCGGCGAATTCCCACTCGGCCTCGGTCGGCAGCGCCTTTCCGGCCCACTTCGCATACGCCTCGACGTCCTCGAACGCGACGTGCACGACCGGATGATCCATCAGCTTGCGAATGTTGCTCGCCGGCCCGCGCGGATGGCGCCAGTCGGCTCCGGGACGTAGATCCACCAGTTGTAATGGTTGGACAGATCGACACGTCCGGGCGGCTTCCTGAACATCACCGACGACGGAACGAGCATCTCCGGTTTGGCGCCCGGATAGTTCGCGGGATCGGCCGGCTTCTCCGCGAGCGTGACGTAGCCCGTCTCGTCGACGAAACGCTTGAAGTCAGCGTTCGTGACCGTGAACCATCCATCCAGAAGCCGTTCACGGTGACGTCGTGCGCGGGCGCTTCTTCCGGATAGTGCGCGTCGGAACCCATCCGAAACGCGCCGCCGGGAATCCAGACCATGCCGTCGTGGGGCGGTCGCGATAGCGTGCCGGAGACGGCGTCACGAGCGAGACCGTTCCATCGTATCGGTGCCGAGGTCACTGCGCGACGAAGACGCACTTCCAGTCGCGTTTCATGCTGACGACGGTGATGCCATATTCGTCCGCCCTGTCGAACGCCTCGGCGAGAGGACTGAAGCGGAACTCGCGGTCGTACGCGAACTCGCGATCCCCATCGTCGTGGTGCACCAGCAGTGCGAGCCGTGCTCCGTCACCCGACTTCGCGTAGCGCATCATCGCGAGGTCGCCATCGGAATTTCCGGACGCGAGCAGCGGCCGGCGCCCGATGTGCAGGCCGATGTTCACGGGCTTCGCGTCGCGGTCGTCGAACGAGCCGAGCTCCGGCGCCTTCACCAGCACCGCGCGGCCGTCCTTCGCCTCGAACCGCAGCTTGCTGCTCGAACCGACGACCCGCTCGGGTGGGATTCCGTACGCATGCTCTGCGAACGCGCGGATGAATTCGATGCCGCCGCCCGATACGATGAAGATCTTGAAGACGTTCGCCCGCAGATATTCGAGCAGCTCGAGCTGCGGCTGATAGACGCATCGCGTAAAGACGCGCCCGAACTTCGGATGTCGGGCCTTCGCGAGCCAGTCGCGCGTGATCCGATCGAACGCCTCGTCCGTCATGCCGGTGTGCGTCGCGAACATCAGCTCGACGATTCCCTGCTTGCCGAGCGCGTGCAGCGTCTTCGCGTCGTGCTCGAGAAACGCCTTGAACGGCTGGCGCGCCTTCATCGCCGGATCCTTCGCGGCCAGTTCCCTGACGCGATCGGCGACGAAGAACGCCTGCACCGGCATCGGCTGCTCGCACCACAGCGTGCCGTCGTTGTCGAACGTCGCGATGCGCTCCGCCGGCGGCACGTAATCCGGTCCACCTTCCTTCGTCACGCGCGCGACGAAATCGACGATCGCCGATTTCGCCGCGCCATCGTTCCACGATTCGAGCATGTCAGTCAGGAGCTTTCAGCTCGAGCCGGTCGCCTCGGACATCTTTGGCCTCCGCATCGTCGATCGTGAACGTATTGGGCCTCCGGATGATGGGAAACTCCGAACGTCCATGCGCTCTTCGTCGTGTACGAGACGAACGGCTGCACGAACGTGCTGCTGATGGCCTGCGCGCCGGGGCCTTCGACCGACCACAGGTGATTCCCGAGAACGCCCTACGTCCAGCCCGCCTCCCGCTTGACGACGACACCCGTCGGGCCGAGCGCCCATTTCCCGCCGCCGATCAGGTCGGTGTTCGTCGGGACGACGACGTCGGGACCGGCGCCCCACAGGATTCCGCCGGGTCCCGGCGCCGAAGGAACGTAGAAGAACTCCCCGTTGATGTCGCCGGCGCCGCTCTGGCTGCCCTCGCCGAGCGCCGGCACGTGCTGGTCGACGATCGGCACGATGACGCGCGAGATCAGCGTCCAGTCGGCACTGAGCACGACGGGCCGGATGTTGAGCGTGAGTTTGCGGCCGTCGCGGTTCGGCCCGATCTCGTGATCCCAGTTGAACTGGAACGGCACGCTGACGAGCGACGACACTGGATTGTCGGGTTTCTTCGCAAGGTCCTCGCCGCTTTGCACCTGGGCATGCGAATGCATGGAGAACAGCAGCATCGCGCCGGCCGCGAACGCGCTCGCGATGCGCTCGCCCGCACTCATTGCATCGGCACGTCGGCGTCGCGCACCGCACCGCGCTGGCAGCCGCGGATCGCCTGCAGCAGCAACCGTCCCGAAAATGGCTTCGCGACGAACATGGCGCCGGCAGCCGCCGCCTGCGCGCGCTTCCGGCTCGTCGAACGCGGTAATGAAGATCGCGGGCGGCAAGGCGCCCTTCGCCGCGAGGCGGCGTCGCAGCGCGAAGCCGTCGATGCCGGGAAGCTGCACATCGATGATCAAGCACATTGCGTCGCTAGCCGCTACGCCGAGGAGCGCCTCGGCGGATTCATAAAGGACGGGGACGAGCCGCCCAGGCGCACGATTCGCGCAAGCGGCTGCCTTATGCTGGGGTCGTCCTCGACGATCGCGACGGCCTTCGAAGCAGTACCCTGCATCGTTCTCCCCAGTCACCGTGCGCCTTCGCGGCCGCGCGTCGTACGCGCGCATTCACGATAATCCCCGCAGAGCGCAAGGTCCAGCAATTGGTCTCGGGGAAGACCGCTACTGCACCAAAGGACAAGGGACCGCGAAGGACGCGGCGATGGGACTTAAGGTCCGCCGGTGTCCCGGAATTTCGCGGCGACGTTGACGAGTTCGGCCAGCGAGCCGACCTCCATCTTCGCCATGACCTGCGCCCGGTGCGCCTTGACAGTGCGCACCGACGTGCCGAGATCGTCTGCGATCTGCTTGTTGAGGCGCCCGCGCACCACCTGCGCGAGCACCTCGCGCTCACGAGGCGTGAGCTTTTCGAACCGCGCGCGCGCAGCGCGGGTTTGCTCGCTGCGAGCACGCGCCTTCATGTCGCACGCAAGCGCGCTCTCCACGGCACAGAGGAGCGCCTCGCGCTTGACCGGCTTGGTCAGGAAGTCGACGGCGCCGGCCTTCATCGCGCGTACGCTCATGTCGACGCTGCCGCGGCCGGTCAGGAAAACGATTGGCGGTGAGCTCTCCTTGCGCGCCATCGCCGCCTGCAGCTCGACGCCGCTCATTCCCGGCAGACCGACGTCGAGCACGACGCACCCCGGACGGTCGTCGCGCTCGGCGACGAGGAACTCGACGGCCGAGCCGTACGCACGAACCTCGAAGCCCGCGCAGCGCAGCAGGCGCGACAACGCATTGCGTACGGCGCCGTCGTCATCGATCACGTGAACGAGTGCGGGATTCATCGTCGGCTTCTCCGATGCGTTCAGGCGGCGCCGCGCGCCTTGCGCGAATCGACGCGCAACGTGAAGCGGAACGTCGCACCGGCGTCCGTGTTGTTCTCCGCCCAGATCCTGCCGCCGTGCGCCTCGACGAGCGAGCGCGCGATCGAAAGACCGAGGCCCATGCCGTTCCTCTTCGTGGTGAAGAACGAGTCGAAGATGCGATCGAGGTCTTCGGTCGGGATGCCGTGTCCGCGATCCGACACGCGGACCTCGATCGTATGCGGCTCGACGCTCGACGTGACGACACGTATGGCGCGGTCTTGCTCCGGCGTGCCGGACATCGAATCCATCGCGTTGAACAGAAGGTTCAGCAGCACCTGCTGGACGTGGATGCGATCGGCATGGATCAGCGGCACGCGGCTGAGCTCGACTTCGAGCGTCATGCCGCGCCGCTTCACGGTCGGTGCGACCAGCCGCAGCACCATCCTGACGAGCTCGTTCACGTCGAATCGTTCGGCATCCGCCTGGCGCTTGTTCGCGAGGCCGCGAATGTGCCGGATGATCTCGCTCGCGCGAAGGTCGTCGCCGCGAATGTCGCTCAGGATCTGCCGCAGCTCGCGACGATCGAGCTCGTTCGCGTCGAGCAGCATCTCGGCGGCGTCGACGTTGCTGAGGATCGCGGACATCGGCTGGTTGATTTCGTGCGCGATCGACGCGGTCAGCTCGCCCATCGCGGTGAGCCGCGACGCGTGCGCCAGCCGCTGGTTGAGCTCGTCGGCGTCGCGCCGCTCGGTGATGTCGGTCAACGCGCCGACCATCTGGATCGCCCTGCCCGCGTCGTCGCGGACGATCAGGCCCTGCTCGTGAACGTGCGCGTAACTTCCGTCGTTGCGGCGCAGCCGGAACTCGCATTCCCACAAGGCATGGCCACAGTTCGTCGCCGCAGTGCGCGCGCGCATCGCGCGCGCCTTGTCCTGCGGATGAACGAGATCGACGAGCGAAGGGAACGTGCGCGGCGACACCCCGTGCGCGTATCCGTATTGCGCGAGTCCGCTTCCGCTCCACGAAACGGCATCGGTCGCCAAGTCCTGCTCGTAAACAGCGTCTTTGGTCGCCTGCAGCACGAGCTGGAAGCGACGGTCGCTCGCGCGGAGCGACCGCTCGGCTTCGCGTCGCTCCTCGAGCGCCGCCGCGAGGCAAAGCAGCGTCGCGCCGAGGAAGATCAGGAAGAGCTGAACCGAGAACGCATTCTCGGCGGGCCTTCGCATGCCGAGCGGTCCGAGACTGTGCCCGGCGCCCCAGATGACGAGAACCGACACGACCGCGAACGACGCGGTGGCTCCGACCGGCCCGAAGCGCAACGCCGCCCACAACAGGAATGCGAGCGGCAAGTAGATGAGCGCCGGCGCGCGGCTCGTTGCGGACTGCGAATCGAATACGATCAACGTGATCGCGAACAGGCCGACGGCAAGCGCGGCGATTTCGACCCATCGGAGGCGTCGCATCGACGGCAGGCGGTCGAGCCCGACCCCGCGCCAGACCACGAGCAACGGCACGAAGATCACCGATGCGGTGACGTTCGACAGCAGACGCGTTCGCCAGAGGTCCCAGTAGCCGCTCTCGCCCCAGCCGATCAGCGCGACGAACGCGCTGTCGAGAAACGACGACAGGAACGCCGCCGCGAACGCGGCAAACAGGAAGGCACTTACGTCGAGCAGTCGATCGAACGCGAGCCTACGGCTCACGACGAACTGGACCACGAGCGCGCCGATCGCCGCCTCGGCGACGTTGCTCACGAACCAGCAGAGGACCATCGACAGCGGAACGCCACCTTCGAGCTCGGCGAGCAGGTGTGCGGGAAGCGCGGCGACGACAACCACCCACCAGAGCCGACGCGGCACGAGGAGCAGTGCCGCGAACAGGATCGCGTTCGGCGGCCACAGCACCGAGATCGGATTGGGAAGGAACGTGAGCGCGAGTCCCACACGCGTGCCGAGGTAATAGCCGGCAAAGACGAGGAAGCACAACGCCCCGATATGGCTTGCGCGCCGCTTGCGGGCCGCGTACCGGAAAAGCGCGGCTGGACTGCCGAGGCGAAGCGCATTCATGGCGCAGCCCTCGGCTTGGCGCGCATCGCATGATCGACAGCCGATGCAAGCGCGCGGCAGGAGAACGGCTTGATGAAAAGCGCGCTCGCGCCGGCCCGCGACGCCGCCTCGTGCACCGCCGGCTCGTCGTGCGCCGTGATGAAGATGATCGGCAGGCGGCTGCCGGCCGACGTGAGGCGCGCCCAGAAGTCGAATCCCGACATGCCGGGCAGGACGACATCGCTGACGACGCACCCGGCGCCGGCGAGATCGTCGCTTATAAACGCCGCTTCGCAGGAATCGTAAAGCAGCGGCTCGAAACCGCAGGCGGCCAGCACTGCCTTAAGCGCCTGCCGCATCATCGGATCGTCGTCGACGACGACGATCCGCATCCGGGGTGCCTGCATGTCCTGCGACGAGATGGATCAACGTTCGAATCTTCCATGCCGGTTCTCCTGCCGGGAATGTAGGCTACACCGATTGCTGCCGGCGTGCAGCAGATGCGGCCTTTCCGTAGCGTGTTAGCGCCATTTGCGCTGGTCGAGCACAGCGACCATATCAGCGCCGCACGCATCGCGAGCAGCGCACCGGACGCGGGTATGAAGCAAGCGAGCGTCGCCGTCCCAGGATGAGCAGCGCGACAGTGTGAATCGTTGCCCACCTTCCCGATATCACCTGCATGTACCAGGCGTACGAGGCGAGAAACAGCAACGCACCTGCGCCGGGAAACAACGCGATCGCGCCGCTTGCCGATGCATCGGGCTCCGCAATCATTTCCTCGTTGGCCACGGCGATGCCGATCATGCCGGCCACCATGACCATCATGCCGTTCATCGCGTATCGGCTGGCCTTGACCGGATTGCGCGTGTGCTCGATATGCTCGCCGACGACGCGCTGCGCCTTCAAGAAACTGATTGCCCACAGCGCGATGCTGCCGGCCAGCGCACTGGCTCGCGTCACCGCCGTCACCATGTACATCGAACGCTGCGCAAGGTCATTCCCGGTCGTTACGACCGTCTCGCAAGCGCGATAAGCAGAAACAGGCGGCAGCGCTCGAGCATGTGGTCCGCGTCGAATGGTACCTCCTCCGAATGCAATTTCCGGTGCGGCAGCGGATGCGCGAGCCACGTGCCGACGAGGTCGCGATGGTCGAATGCCGTTTGACCGGAAGCGCTCGATACACGCGCGGGGCGACAGCACCAGGTAGCGAACGCGACCAGAATGGCAAGAAGTGCGGTGAGGACGCTGCCCGATTCCGCGAATCGCGATCGAGCGGCGATCTAAATTGGAAAACAGCCGCGGTCACTGCGGTGACGTACAGGCGGAGTGACGGAGGTCGCCAAGGGCCGAATCGCTCCGGGTGGATTTGTGCGACAGCCGCTCACGGCTTGTCGCGAAATCCGGGTGGCCAAGGGCGGAATCGAACCACCGACACAAGGATTTTCAGTCCTCTGCTCTACCAACTGAGCTACTTGGCCGTCCTGAACTGACAGCGGCCGGAGATTCGCGCGATGCGAGGCCCCGGCCGGAGCATGAAATTATACCAGCCGCGTCCTGTCGCCGCGCCTTTGCCAAGCGTATGCTGGTTGGTTCGGATCGGCGCGCCGCGCAGCGCCGCGCCTGACAGCCGCCGCCACGCGGCCCATCCGAAGCGCACCTCGTCACGCAACTTCACGAAGGCCGCAAGGCCGCAGGAGGTAACAACATGGCTACCTACATCATTCTATCGAGCTTCACCGATCAGGGCATCAGGACCGTCAAGGACACGACGAAGCGCGCCGACACTGTGCGGGAAACGGCACGGAAGATGGGCATCGAGACGAAGTCGCTCTACTGGACGATCGGCCAGTACGACGTCGTCGCGACGTTCGAAGCGCCGAACGATGAAGCGATAACCGCGCTCGCCCTGACCCTGTCGAGCCAGGGAAACGTGCGCACGCAGACGCTGCGCGCCTTCTCGAAGGACGAAGTGTCGGGCATCCTCGCGAAGCTCGGCCAGTAGGCGCACACGGCAGCACCGCGCACGCGGGGCGCTTCGGCGCCCCGCTTCGTTTCGACCTGCGCCTCACGTCGCGAAGAACGCGTTCAGCTCGCGCAGCGTCTCGACCGGCACTTCCTCGGGCAGGTAGTGACCGGCGGCAAGCGCACGGCCGCGAACGTCGCCGGCCACCGCGCGCCAGTCCGTGATCGGGTCGAACAACCGCGCGACGACGCCGCGTGCGCCCCAGAGCACGAGCACCGGGCAGGCGACCTGCTCGCCTTTCGCGTCGTGCTCGAGGTCGATCGTCGCCGCCGCGCGGTAATCCTCGCAGCTCGCGTGGATCGTTTCCGGATCGCGGAAGCATCGCTCGTACTCGGAAAGCGCGTCCGCGTCGAAATGCGCAAGCCCGGTGCCCCAGCCGCCGAGCTTGCGTCGCAGGTAATACGCGGGATCGGCGCCGATCAGGCGTTCCGGCAGGTCGAACGGCTGGATCAGGAAAAACCAGTGGTAATACGCGGTCGCGAACGCGAAGTCCGTACGTTCGTACATCGTCCGGGTGGGCGAGATATCGATGACTGCGAGCTGCTTCACCGCCGAAGGATGATCGAGGCACAGCCGATGCGCGACGCGCCCGCCGCGATCGTGGCCGACGACGCGAAACGTCGAATGCCCGAGCGAGCGCATCAGCTCGACCATGTCGAGCGCCATCGCGCGCTTCGAGTAGGCGGCGTGCGTGTCGTCGGACGGCGGCTTGCCGGAGTCGCCATAGCCGCGGAGATCGGCGCAGACGACGGTGTACTGCTTCGCGAGCACGGGCGCGACGCGATGCCATATCACGTGCGTCTGCGGATAGCCGTGCAGCAGCAGGACCGGCGGACCGTCGCCGCCGACGGCACAGTGGATCTCGGTACCCGTCGTGCGAACGCGATGCGTCGTGAAGCCGGGAAAGAAATCGCGCACGTCAGAAGACCGGCGTCGAAGCGAGCACGCTAATGGATCTCGGGATCCGGCGTCGGCGCCGTTCCTTCGAGGAAGTCGAAATCGCAGCCATCGTTCGCCTGCGAGATGTGCTGCTGGTAGAGCGCGCCGAAGCCGCGCGCGAAATGCGGCGCGGGCTTCTTCCACGCGGCGCGACGCCGCGCGAGCTCGGGATCGTCGATGTCGAGATGAAGGCGACGCTTCGCGACGTCGAGCTCGATCATGTCGCCGTCGCGCACGAACGCGAGCGGGCCGCCCACATACGATTCCGGCGCGACGTGCAGCACGCACGCGCCGTAGCTCGTTCCGCTCATTCGCGCATCGGAGATGCGCACCATGTCGCGCACGCCCTGCTCGAGCAGCTTCTTCGGAATCGGAAGCTGGCCCCACTCCGGCATTCCCGGGCCGCCGAGCGGGCCGGCGTTCTTCAGCACGATCACCGAATCGGCCGTTGCCGCTAGCGCAGCATCGTCGATACGCGCCGCCATGTCGTTGTAGTCGTCGAAAACGATGGCCGGACCGCGATGGCGCAGCAGCCGCGCTTCGGCTGCCGCCGGCTTGATGACGGCGCCGTCGGGCGCGAGATTGCCGCGCAGCACGGCAAGGCTGCCCGACGCGACGAGCGCGCGCTCGCGCGGCAGGATCACGTCGTCGTTGAACACCTCGGCCTCGCCGATCGCGTCGCCCAGCGTCCCGCCGCCGATCGTCCGCGCGTCGAGCACGAGCAAGTCATGGATCCGTTGCATCAGTGCGCGCAGGCCGCCGGCGTAGTAGAAATCCTCCATCAAATACTTGCCCGCGGGACGCACGTTCGCGATCAGCGGCGTGCGGCGCGACAGCTCGTCGAAGCGGTCGATCGAAAGCGCAATGCCGGCACGGCGCGCCATCGCGACGAGATGCACCAGCGCATTCGTCGAGCCTCCGAGGGCCAGCACCGTCGTGATCGCATTGTCGAAGCTCGCGGCCGTCAGGATGTCGCGCGGCTTCAGGTCCTCCCAAACCATGTCGACGATGCGCCGTCCGGTCGCGCTCGCCATCCGCGCGTGTCGCGAGTCGGCGGCCGGAATCGACGCCGCGCCGGCGAGCGTCATGCCGAGCGCCTCGGCGGCCGACGTCATCGTCGATGCGGTTCCCATCGTCATGCAGTGGCCCGCCGTACGGGCGATGCCGTTCTCGATCTCTTCCCACGCCGCTTCGGACAGGTTGCCGGCGCGCTTCTCCGCCCAGTATTTCCAGACGTCGGAGCCGGAGCCGAGGAAGCGTCCACGCCAATCGCCGCGCAACATCGGCCCGGCCGGCAGAAACACGGCCGGCAGGTTCATGCTGATCGCGCCCATCAGCAACGCCGGCGTCGTCTTGTCGCAACCGCCCATCAGCACGGCGCCGTCGGCCGGGTACGAACGCAGAAGCTCCTCGGTTTCCATCGCCAGGAGGTTGCGGTAGAGCATGGTCGTCGGCTTCTGGAACGGCTCGGACAGCGTGAGCGCCGGCATTTCCACCGGGAAGCCGCCGGCTTGCCAGATGCCGCGCTTCACCTCCTCGGCGCGCTGGCGGAAGTGGCTGTGGCAGGGATTGATGTCGCTCCACGTGTTGACGATCGCGATGACGGGCTTGCCGGCATAGTCGGCGCGCTGGTAACCCATCTGCGCGGTGCGCGAGCGATGACCGAACGCGCGCATGTCGGTTGCGCCATACCAGCGATGCGAACGGAGATCCTCGGGGCGGCGCTTGCGGGAAGTGGTCATGATGATCGCGACGGGCGCGGCGATTGCTTTGAAAAAGTCGACCGGACTCGACTGGGCCGCAAACCGCCGGCTTTACGTCGACACGCGCGAACCATGCCGGTCGGAAGGGTCCGACGCGCGGGACAATTCGCTCGCCGGACGATGCACTTTTTTGCAGATTATAGCGGCGCGGTCCGAACAATCCGCGTACGCGGAATGTCCGAGCCAATGCGGAGGTTGCCATGATGCGCCCTGT
>Ga0068856_100003433_pt1 | contig 16021 bp, 14 predicted proteins | sample KBSCornC62_FD_66595 | JGI IMG/M metagenome (GOLD analysis project Ga0068856, IMG submission 66595) | Corn rhizosphere microbial communities from Kellogg Biological Station, Michigan, USA - KBS Corn C6-2 | ecosystem: Host-associated > Plants > Roots > Rhizosphere > Soil ...
GCACGGATCCGCTGCCGTCGATTCCGCCGCCGAGATTCGATGGCGGCGCCTTCTGCGACGTGGGCTTCGGCGCCGAAGCACTGGCGCTCTGTGCCGCGCGCGGCGCTGACGGCGCCGGCGCCGATCGCGGGGGCGTCGTCACCGCCGACTTGGGCGCGCTCGGCGCTGCCGATTTTGCGGGTGCCGGACGCGCTGCGGCGACCGTCGGCGTCATGCGCGCATTCGGCACTGCGCCACCTTTTGCGCCTGCGCGCGACGTTGCTGGCGCGCCGCCTACGCTGGCGCGGGTCGTCGCCGGGGCGGCCGAACTGCCACGTGACGCTGTCGCCTGACGTCCCGACTGGGGCGCCTTCGTGCGCGTTTTTGCCGCCGCTTTCGCCGTACCGGCCGCGCGTCCCGGAGTTCGCGACGCCGTGCCGGTGCTGCGCGCCGTGTTTTTTCCGCCGCGCGCTGCGGACGGTTTCGCGCTGCTCGATTTCTTCGCCGTTTTGGCCGCGCCCGATCTGGATGCCGTCGTTTTCTTGGCCGCGCCCGATTTCGCCGCGCCGCTGCGCGCCGTCCTGCCCGCGGCGCCCTTGGCGGCCTTCTTCGCCGCGCCGGCCGAGGCGGAAGACCGCCGGACCGTTTTCTTCACTGCCGTCTTTTTCGCACCCTGCGCACCGCGCGCGCCGGCGCGTGCGGCACTCTTGCCGCGGGACTTGCTCGATTTCGCCGATCGGGTCGCCATCAGTTTGCTCCTCAACTGTGAAGCGGAGCCTCAGCTCCGCGCCGGTGACGACGCGCCCACGACCGTGCCGATCCAGGCCGCAAACGCATCGAGAAACTTGCGCAGGAATTCGCGTGTGCCGTCGTTGTTCGCGAGCTTGCCGTCGGGGCCGAACAGCTTGTCGACGTGGCCGACGTACATCTCCGGCTGCTGTAGCAGCGGCACGTTCAGAAAAACCATGCTTTGGCGCAAATGATGGTTCGCGCCGAATCCGCCGATCCCGCCCGGGGACGCCGTGACGATCGCGCCCGGCTTGCCGTTCCAGACGCTGTGGCCGTACGGACGCGAAGCGACGTCGATCGCATTCTTCAGCACCGCGGGAACGGAGCGGTTGTACTCCGGGCTGACGAACAGCAGCGCCGTCGCCTGCGCGATGCGGCGACGGAAATCGACCCAGGACTGCGGCGGTTTGTCCTCGTCGTCCTGGTTGAAAAAGGGTAGCTGGCCGATCTCCACGATCGACAGTTTCAGGCGCGGGTGGTCGAAGTCGACCAGCGCGTTCGCCAGCTTGCGGTTGTAGGACTCCTTGCGCAGGCTGCCGACCAGCACTGCGACGTCGAAGCGCGATTCAGCCATCACATTCGCTCCTTGCTGCGCGGGCCGGACGCTGCGGCGCGGCCGGCGTCCGTCTCACTCGAAACGTACCGCGCGCGCCATGCCGAGTTGATCCTGCACCAGCGGCAGCGTGGTTGCAATGTATTGGCGCAGTTCGGGCGTGCTCACGGTGCCTTGCGCGCTGCGCAGCAGCTGCTCGAGCCGCGCCTGGTCGGTGAGCACCGTGCGCAGGTAGGCGTGGTCGAATTCCTCGCCGTGCATGACCGACAGCTGCGCGCGCAGCTCGGCGTGCTCGGCGTCCAGCTCGCGCGGCGGGCTGATGTTCTCGTGCGCGGCGATGGTCATCAGCTCGCGGTTGTTGCGTTCGTGTTCGCGCACCAGGTTTTCGGCCAGGTGCCGAACGGCGGCGGACGACGCTTGCTGCACGGCGAGGCGGCTCAATTCCAGCTCCGCCTCGGCGCTGCGTCCGGCCTGCTGCACGAACATGGCGTCCGGGTTCTCGCCCGGGGCCACCCGCGTGCCGGCACCCATCGACTGTCCGAACGCGCCGGTCGCCGCTGCGGCGCAAACCAGCGCGGCCAGGCACTGCATACCGATTCGCATGACGTCCACCTCCGTTTGAGACTTTCCAGGCGTGAAATCCAAGCATTCGGTGTGCCATGCGGCGTGGCGATTGCAATGCAGGCGCGGCAGCGCGCCGTAAATTGCACGCGCCGCTGGCGCGCCGCGCGTGGCGCCACGCGGAATGCGTCCGTGGCACAGGCATTGCTCCCTCTGTTTTCGTCAACGCAGGGAGCGACGACATGTGCACGATCTGGGAGATGGCTGAAACCATCCGCGCCGAGCAAGCTCAGGAAGAGCGCGCACGGCGCGCCGCGGAACCGGCTGAGGCAGAGCCGCCCGCCGCAGCCGAACAACCGGCGACGCCGCAGCGCAGCGAGATTGGCGCGCGTTCCGGCCTGGTCGCTGCGCTGGCGATCGTATTCGGATTGAATGCCTGTTCGCACGCGCCGGACCTGGCAAAAGTCGATGCCGACGTCCGCAAGTGGCAAGCCGAAGGCGAAAAGAAGATTGCCGAAGCGCAGGCCAAATTCGACAAGGCGAACGCCGACGCGCGGCGCGATCTCACCGTGGCGCAAGTCGACGCACGCACGGCGGCAACGAGCGACACGCACGCGGTGCCGGTAAGCGCCGTCAACGCGCCGCCCTCGCGCCGGGTCGCGCGTGCGCGCAGCGACGCGGCATTGCGACTCGCGGATGCGCAATACGATCTGGATCACGCCCGCGCCGAGGCGGGCTACAGCGTCGCCGTGGCGCGCTGCGGGGCCCAGGTCGGCGATCTCGCCGGCGCCTGCAAGGAAACGGCAAAAGCACAACGCGACACCGCGTTCGCCGAGGCGAAAGCGCGCGACGGCGCGGCGCGCCAGCGTGCGACCGAGATCAAGCGCTATTGAATTTCATACGTCCAGCGACGCGCGCGCGATTCGCGGCGGTCGTTAACCTTCCCTCACACCGGCGGCCGCCGCATGGCGCCAACCCCCTGGCGCTGGCGGCCGCGGTGCTTTTCGAAGGAACTCGCTTCGGCCGGGATTCGGCGCGTCAGTGATGCGTGGTGCGGATGCGCCACGCGTGACTGCGCAAGCGGTGCGGGCGCCACGACGTCATAGCGCTGCGGGCGGCGCGGCGGCTGTGCGCGGCGGTGAGGAAGAAGACCGCGAGGAATGCGAGCCAGGAAACCGCGAGCGCCAGGCCCACGTCCAGGACGACGTGCAGCCAGCGCGGATCGGAGCCCACCTGCCAGGCGAGTGCGCCGAAAGCGCTCGAGACGACCAGCAGTTTCGCGTTAACCATGATCGCACTCCTTCGCGGCGAGTCTAAGTTGCGGCGGGGCCCTGCCCCGCCGCGCGGCGCGACGTCCGAGTCGCGCCTGATGTTCTGTCGTCCTTCGTTCAGTCGCCGCTAACAATGCAACCGACGTTCCAAGACGAAGCTGACTCGCGGCGCAGCGATTGGGCGCGACGCGGGAACGCGGCACGGGGTTCGACCGGGATTTCTGCGCGCCGCGCAGCGGCCTGCGTTGCAAATAGCGGACGCGGTCAGTGCGCTTCGTCGAGTTGGCGCTTGAGCGCGCTCATCTCGCTGTGGTCGCGCAGCACGTCGGGCATATACTTCGCGGCCAGCGCGCGCGTATCGGCGTCCTCGGATTCGCCGGCGGCTTCGCGGAACGCGTCGCGCATGCGATCCTCGAAACGCTCCAACTGCTCGACGTACGTCACATCCGGCGTGCTGCTCAATTGGGCGCAGATGCCGGCGAACGTCTGCTGCAGGTGACCGAGCAGCGTGCCGTCGCCCGACGTCGTTTCCCCTCGCGCGCGCAGCCGCTCGTTGAGCGCGCCGGCGATCGCCGCCTTGGTTCGCGCCAGGCGGAGAAACAGGTCCTTGAGCTCCGCGCGCTCGACTTTTTCCGCAGCCTGCGTGTAGAAGCGATGCCCGTCGTCGAGCAGTCCGACGAGTTCGCGCAGACTCAGGCGCTCCGCCATGCCGCACTCCTTGCGAGAATCGGGGAGTGCGGCGCATCCATGCTCCGTGCCACGCGCTCAGGGCAGCTTGGCGTACTGGCAGAAGCCCGAGGTGGCGTCCGAGATCGTGCTGAAGTTCGGGCTGGTGCAAGCCCAGGCGACACTGAGCTGACCGGTCGTGGGGGAATCGGCCGGCGTCAGCCTGATCACGCCGTCGTCCACGCCCGAACTCGCGCCGAGCCGGATCTCGATCATGCCGTTGCTGCCCACGCTGACGCTCTTGATGTCGCCGGTGGCCCAGGTGTTCGGGTCGAGGCCGATGTCGGCGCTGCTGCCCGGGTACGCGGCATGGCGCAGGCGGAAGTTCTCGACGGCAGCGCGCACGCGCTGCGTCATACCCAGTGCGTTGTTGATCACCTGGTTGTGCAGCTGCGTTTCCTCGTCGCTCGGCACCGTCTTGTCGATTGCCGCGGCAGTGCCGGCGGCCAGAGCTGCGATGCACGCCAGGGCCAATCGCAGGGCGCTTGCCAGGGTTCTGATGCGCGTTTGCATATGTCCTCCACACGGTCCGTGTACGGATGGCCCCGGTTTCGCAAGGCTTATGCCAGGCGATGCCGGAAACGACCGTGGGTCACCAGGCCGCCGATCGGCTGCGCTGGCCTGACGCGGGGGCTACATTTCCAGTCTGGCTGCGCTGCGGGGCGGGGTTGGCGCGACGTAGTCGAGCCCGCCTCGGCTCCCGCGCGCTCTGGCTGGGTTCGCCAAGTGCGTGGCAAATTGCACGAAACGACCAATGGCTTCGTGCAGCTTGCCTTGCCGGCGGTATCGAAATCGAAAATTGCAAACACAGGAATGGTGCTATGGACGCTTCGCAAACGCCGTTTCCCGGCTTCGACCTGAACGCCTTCCTCGGCGCGCTGGCGCACGATTTGTCGAACCCCCTCAACGCGATCAGCATGAACGCGGAGCTGGCGCGACTACTGAGCCAGAAACAGCAGTCCGAGCGTGTCGGCGAGGTGGTCGAACGCATGCTCGCCGACTGTTCGCGCTGCAGCCGGTTTCTGCGCGATCTGCGTCAGTTCGCCGATGTCACCAAGCGACGGCCGCACGAAGCCGTTCCGGCGCAAATCGCGCTCGACCAGGCCGAGCTAATTGCCCGCGCCGGCGTGACGGAGAAGTTCCCGGAAATTCAGGTGACTGGCGGCGACATCTCACTCGACGTCGAGCGCCCGGCGGTCGAGACCGCACTCGCCGCCCTGTTGCGCAACGCGGCCGAGGCCGGTGCGCGCAACGCGCGCATCGAATTCCGTCGCGCGCCTGCAGCCGTCGACATCCAGGTCAGCGACGACGGACAGGGCCTGGCGGGAATCGCGCCCGGAAAGCTAGGCACGCCGTTCTTTTCCACACGGCACAAGGAAGGCAGTACCGGCCTCGGCCTGACGGTGTGCCAGTACGTCGCGGCCGCGCATGGCGGCAGCTTCGCGCTGGCGTCCGCCGCGGGCGGCGGGACAGTCGCGACCCTGCGCCTAGCGCAGCCTTAGTGGGCGTCTGGATGAACGCTCGACAACACGGGCGCGAAAAGTTTTCTAGTTGGCCTCGCTTGCGGCACGCATTTCGCATTGCAGCCCCGGGAAATCGACCGATAACGTGCAAAACGAACGAGAGATCCGCGCAATGGATGCAACGATTCGCATACTCCTGGTGGACGACGAACAAAGCGTGCTGCGCGCTTTCCGGCATTGCCTGGAAGCCGCCGGCCACCGCGTAGCGGCCGCAACGGATGCGGCGCAGGCGGAAAGCCTGGTGCAACACGAAGTGTTCGACCTGTGTTTCCTCGACCTTCGCCTCGGCGACGTGTCGGGGCTCGACTTGTTGCCGAAGCTCAAGCAGGCAGCGCCGTGGATGAAGGTGATCATGGTCACCGGTCATTCCTCGATCGATAGCGCGCTGGACGCGATGCGCGCAGGCGCCGCGGATTACCTCGTCAAGCCATGCACGAACGAGCAGCTGCGCCAGGCGGCGTCGAAACAGATTCTGGTGCGCCGCATGGAACAGCGCCTGGAAGCGCTCGAAGGCGACAACGAGACGGCGTACATCGACGAGATGGACAGCCGCAACCCGGCGATGTGCAAGGTGCAGCAGACCCTGCGCCAGGTCGCCGATACCGACGTCACGGTCCTAATCCTGGGCGAAAGCGGTACCGGCAAGGGCGTGTCGGCGCGTGCGATTCACCAGTGCAGCCCGCGCGCGAAAGGCAATTTCGTCACCGTGAGCTGTCCGTCGCTGTCGGCGGAATTGCTCGAAAGCGATCTGTTCGGTCATCGCAAGGGCGCGTTCACCGGCGCCACCGAGAACAAGCTCGGCCGCGTCGATCAGGCCGAAGGCGGCACGCTGTTCCTGGACGAAGTCGGCGACGTGCCCCTCGCCCTGCAGCCGAAACTGCTGCGCTTCATCCAGGACCGCGAATACGAGCGCGTCGGCGACCCGACCACCCACCGCGCCAACGTGCGCATCGTCGCCGCAACCAACCACAACCTGCCGGAGATGGTGAAACAAGGCCGTTTCCGCGAGGATCTGCTGTACCGCCTCAACGTGATCGCGCTGCACATGCCGTCCCTGCGCGAACGCAGCGAGGACCTGCAGATGCTGGCGGAACGCTTCCTGTTGCGCTTCGCGCGCAGCTACCGCCGGCCGGCGCGCGGCTTCAGCAAGGCAGCGCTCGACGCGATCCAGCGCTACCCCTGGCCCGGCAACATCCGTGAACTGCAGAACGTGATCGAGCGCGCCGTCATCCTGTGCCCGAACCAGGAAGTCGACGTGAACCTGCTCTCGATCCCCGGCACCAAGGCCCCGGACGCACGCCCGGTGATCGGCGAGCCGCTGAGCCTGGACGAAGTCGAGCGCGCGCACATCCGCGGCGTGCTCGCGATCAGCTCCTCGCTGGACGCGGCCGCACATACGCTCGGGATCGACGTATCGACCCTGTATCGCAAGCGCAAGCAGTACGCGCTGTAGGCGACCGGAGTGGGCGCGGCGCCGGTTCGGTCGCGTCACCCGCCCCCTTTCTCTTTCTCCCCCAATGCGTTAGAATCGCGCGCTTTGTTGCCCCTGAATGCGCGTTTTGCGCCCTGACCTTAGCTGGAATCCGCCATGAAAGTCCTGTCCTCGCTCAAATCGGCCAAACAACGCCATCGCGACTGCAAGGTCGTGCGTCGTCGCGGCAAAGTGTTCGTCATTTGCAAGAGCAACCCGCGTTTCAAGGCGCGCCAGCGCTGAACCGGCTTGCCGTGCCGTGACCGCGCCCAGCGCGGTCGAATGGGCACCAAAGAGGCCGCCTGCGAGGCGGCCTTTTTCGTTGCAGCGGCCAACGAAACCGTACGTGAGCGGACGCGACCGTAGTCATGGAATCGTCCCGGATATCGTGCTAAAAACATAACGATCGCGGCAGCTTGCCGCGCGTTCCCGAGGAGCAGCCTCATGCGTACCCGTAGCCTTGGTCTTGCCTGCACTCTAAGTCTCGCCGCGTTCGCGGCAGGCACCCCCGTCCACGCCGAAACCCTGCTCGTGGACCGCGTGAAACAGGAACGCGCGATGGACGCCCCGAGCCGCGGGATGTCGATGGCGCAGGTCGAGCGCCGCTTCGGCGCACCGCGCGACAAGATGGTGCCGGCCGGCGGCGATGCGCCGCTGCATCCGGTGATCAACCGCTGGGTGTACGACAACTACATCGTGTATTTCGAGCGCGATCGCGTGATCTCCAGCGTCGCCGCGCGCGCCACGCCGAGCGAACTCGGTCCGAAATCGCCCAGCAGCAACTGACCCAGCACCGGATCCGAAAAATCCCGATGTCGCCTGATTTCCGCCTGCCTGCGGAATGGGAACCGCAGGCGGGCGTTCTGCTCGCCTGGCCCCATGCCGAAACCGACTGGGCCGCGCGTCTGGTTGAAGTCGAGTCCACGTGCGCCGCGCTGGCGCGCGCGATCGCACGTTTCGAGCCGGTCTTGATCTGCGTGCCGGACGCCGCGATCCAGGCACGCGCCGCCGCGCTGATCGGCGATCCGCCGAACGCGCGGCTGCGTTTCGTCCCGATCGAATACGACGACACCTGGCTGCGCGATTCGGGTCCGATCACGTTGAGCGACGGCGTCGGCTTCCGCCTCGCGGATTTCCGTTTCACCGGCTGGGGCGGCAAGTTCCGCGCCTCGCGCGACGACCGGCTGATCGGCGGGCTCGCCGCGCGCGGGCTGTTCCGCAACGCGGGACATCGCCGCATCGACTGGGCGCTGGAAGGCGGCGCGATCGAATCCGACGGCCGCGGCACGATCCTCACGACTTGGCGCTGCCTGCATCAGCGTCACCCGGAAATGAGTCGCGCCCAGATGACCGAGCGCCTGCGCGAGACGCTCGGCGCGTCGCGCGTGCTGTGGCTCGAACGCGGCTACCTGCAAGGCGACGATACGGACGCGCACATCGATACGCTGGCGCGCTTTGCGCCGGACGATGCGATCGTGTACCAGGCGTGCGACGACGTGTCGGACGTGCATCACGGGGAACTCGTCGCCATGCGCGAGGAGCTCTCCGCGCTGCGAACGCCGGAAGGCAAACCCTACACGCTGCACGCGCTGCCGTGGGCGCAACCGATCCTGGACGACGGCAGGCGCCTGGCCGCGTCCTACGCGAATTACCTGATCGTCGACGGCGCCGTGCTGGTGCCCGCCTACGGCGACCCGGCCGACGCGGCCGCGGCTGCCGTGATCGCGCGGGCGCACCCCGCACGCGAAGTGATTGCTGTACCCTGCCGCCCTCTGATCTGGCAAAACGGCAGCCTGCATTGCATGACGATGCAACTGCCGCGAGGAGTCCTGGCATGAGCCAAACGCTGCGCGTCGCCCTGCTGCAGGAGCGCGATCACGGCAGCCCGGCGGCGAATCTCGACGCGATCGACGCAGGCCTGCGCGAAGCCGCGGCCGCGGGCGCGCGTCTGGTCCTGCTGCAGGAACTGCACAACGGCGCGTACTTCTGCCAGCACGAAAGCGTGCACGAGTTCGATCGCGCCGAAGCGATCCCCGGCCCGAGCACTGAACGCATCGGGCGCCTGGCCGAGGAGCTGAAGCTCGTGGTCGTCGCCTCGCTGTTCGAGCGGCGCGCGGCGGGCCTGTACCACAACACCGCGGTCGTCTTCGACAAGAGCCGCGCGATTGCCGGCAAGTACCGCAAGATGCACATCCCGGACGATCCCGCGTTCTACGAGAAATTCTATTTCACGCCGGGCGATCTCGGTTTCGAGCCCATCCAGACCTCGCTCGGCAAGCTCGGCGTGCTGGTGTGCTGGGACCAGTGGTATCCCGAGGCGGCACGTCTGATGGCGCTCGCCGGCGCGGAACTGCTGTTGTACCCCACCGCGATCGGCTGGGATCCGGCCGACGAAGCCGCGGAAAAATCGCGCCAGCGCGACGCCTGGATCACGGTCCAACGCGGTCACGCGGTGGCCAACGGCGTGCCGCTGCTCGCCTGCAACCGCATCGGCTTCGAAGCGGCGCCCGACGGTGGCCGCGGTCTGCAATTCTGGGGCTCGAGCTTCGTCGCCGGGCCGCAGGGCGAACTGCTGGCGCAGGCCGACACCGATGCGCGCGAATTGCTCCTGAGCGACATCGACATGGCGCGCAGCGAACACGTGCGCCGCATCTGGCCGTTCCTGCGCGATCGCCGCATCGACGCGTACGACGACCTGCTGCGCCGTTATCGCGACTGACACGGAATAAGGTTTCGCAATGGAAACTGCCAACGAATCGCCCGTGCCGTCCATGCCGCCCGCGGGCGACGACGCCACGCTCGCCAGCCAGCCGATCGCGCGCGTGACGCGCGACGGCATCGAATTCACGCTGCTCGGCACGGCGCATGTCTCGCGCGCCAGCGTCGTTGCGGTGCACGCACTGATCGAGCGCGAATCGTTCGACGCCGTCGCCGTGGAATTGTGCGAGTCGCGCTACCGCGCGCTGCGCGACCGCGACGCCTGGCGCAATCTCGACCTGCTGCAGATCATCCGCCAGGGCAAGGCCGGCATGGTCGCGGCGAATCTTGCGCTGTCGGCGTACCAGCGCCGCCTGGCGGAACAATTCGGCATCGAGCCCGGCGCGGAAATGAAGGCTGCCGCTGAACTCGCTGAGCAGCGCGGCGTCGCGCTCTGGCTGATCGATCGCGAAATCAGCGTCACGCTGAAACGCGCCTACCGCAACGTGCGCTTCCGCGACCGCTTGGGGATCGTCTCGGGCCTGATCGCGAGCCTGTTCGAACGCGGCGACGTGGCTGAAGCGGAAATCGAAAAGCTGAAAGAAGGCGACATGCTGCAATCCGCCTTCAGCGAATTCGCGGAACATTCCGAGCCGCTGTACCGCAGCCTGATCGCCGAACGCGACGTCTACATGGCGGCGCGCCTGCGCGAACAGACGGCGCAAAAACCGGTGAGGCGCGTACTGGCGGTGGTCGGCGCGGGACATCTCGCGGGCATCGCGCGCGAACTTGGTGGCGAGCAGCAGGCGGCGCCGCGCGAACTCGTGACCGAGCTCGATCGCACCCCGCCGCCGGCGCGCTGGCCACGCTGGGTTGGCTACGGCGTGCTCGCGCTCATCGTCGGTGCGATCGCTTATGCGTTCACGCGCGGCACCAGCCTCGGCATGGTGGCGCTGCGCGACTGGATCCTGTTCACCGGCATCGGCGCTGCGCTCGGCGCAGCGCTCGGCGGCGGCCACCCGCTCGCGGTCCTGACCGCGTTCGTGGTCGCACCGTTGAAGCCGTTCCGGCCGCTGGTGCCCTCCGGCGGCATCAGCGCGGCGGCGGAAATGTGGTTGCGCCGTCCGCGCGTGGCCGATTTCGAAGCGCTGCGCGACGACGTGACCGAATGGCAGGGCTGGTGGAAAAATCGCGTCTCGCGCACGCTGTTGGTGTTCATGTTCACCAATCTCGGCATGATGATCGGCGAATACATGGCGGGTTTCCGCATTCTGCACGGGTTGATGTGATGCGTCTGGCGCGATTTCTTTTCAAACCGAAGTGGCAGGACAAAGACGTCGCGGTGCGGCGCAGCGCGGTCGCGTCGAGCGACGATCCGGAACTGATCGCCGCGCTGCCGCGCCTGGTGCGCGAAGACGGCGATGCGGCCGTACGGCTCGCGGCATTGAAACGCCTCAACGATTACGAAAACTGGCGCGAGCGCTCCACCGCCGATCCCGAGCGCGTGGTGCGCGACAACGCGCGCAACACGTATCTCGCCCTGCTCTGCGCGGCCACGCGCGAGCCGCCGTTGGCGCGGCGCATCGCCGAGCTCGACACGCTCAGCGCCGACGAACTCGAGCGCGTCGCGACGAGTTCGATCGACCGTGAACTGCGCAAGGTCGCGTTGGCGCAGGTGAAGCGGCCGGCACTGCTGGTCGAACGCGCGCTCGGCGATCCCGATGCGGACCTGCGCCAGGCAGCGCTCGACCGCATCGCCGATCCCGCCCTGCTCGAACGCGTGGCGGAAAAGGCGCGCAAGACCGACAAGAACATCGCGCGCCGCGCGCGCGAGAAACTCGAAACGTTGCGCATTGCCGCGGGCGACAGCGTCACCATCGCGGAGAAGGCGCGCCTCGCCTGCGAGCGGGTCGAAGCCCTGATGCGGCGGCCGGGCGAAGGTCTCACCGCCGAACTGGAGACGATCGACGCCGAATGGAAGGCGCTCGGCGCCGCGCTGCCGGACGATCTGTCCGCACGCTACCAGGGCGCACGCGCGATCGCGTTCAAGGCGCTGGAGCGCCTGAACGCGCCGCCGAAGCCGGCCGAACCGCCGTCACAGGAAACGCTGCCGACCGCCGACGTCTCAGCCGAAACGCCTGCCGACGCGGGCAGCGTGCCGACCGAGGCTGCTGCAGCCGACCAGCCCACGCCCGCGAGCGCGATCGAGGACGCCGGCATCGCCCTCGCCTCGCGCGCCCGCTTCGACGCTGCGCTGGCCGCGGCGCAGACGCAGGCACGCGCGGAACGCGAACGTCAACGCGCGCGGCAACGCGCCGTGGCCGAGTCGCTGCCGGTGCTGTCCGCCGCGATCGACGCCGGCAACGCCGGCGAGGCGCATCGCTTGCACGCGCAGCTGGAAAAGCAACTGAAACAGCTCGACGACGTGCCGGCGGAGGTGCAGCGCGAGCTCGCGCCGCTGCTCGCGCGCTACGCGGAGCTCACGCGCTGGCAGCATTGGTCGAACAACCAGCGCCGGCGCGTGTTGTGCGCCGACATCGAGGCGCTCGCCGGCGCCGGCCTGCATCCGGACGCGGTCGCGACGCGCGTGCGCGAAGCACGCGAAGAATGGCAACGCATGAACGGCGCCGAAGGCATCGAGGCGGACGCCAACGGCGGTCTCGGCCGGCGTTTTCAGGCGCTGTGCCAACAGGCGCTGCGCCCGACCAAGCAGTATTTCTCCAAGCGCCAGGAAGTGCGCGAAACGCACGCCGGACAGATCGCCACACTGCTCGAACGCATCGCCGCCATCGGCAGCGAGAGTACCGACTGGCGCGCGATCGCGAACCTGCGCGGCGAAGCCTCGGTCGCGTTGCGCGGACTCGATGCGGTACCGCCACAGACGCGCACGGCGCTGGCGAAGCAGCTCAAGGACGCGATCGCACGCCTGCACGAACTCGGCGCCGCGCACGAACGCGCGGTCGAACAGGACAAGCGCCGCCTGATCGAAAAAGCGCGCGCGCTGTCCGGGCGTGACGCCAACGACGCCGGCGCGATGCGCGACGCGCGCGACCTGCAGAAGGAATGGACCGCACTCGGCAACGGGCGGCGCGGCACCGATCAACAACAATGGCGCGATTTTCGCGCCGCGCTCGACGCCGTGTTCAATCGCGCCGACGAGGCGCGCAAGGAACGCGAGACGCAGGCCGTGCAACGCAGCGGCGAAGCGCTGCAGCTGGTGGAACGCTACGAACAGCTGGCGCAATCGACCGCGCTCCCGGCGGATGCGCTGAAAACCGCGCTGCGCGAACTGGATGCGGCCTGGCAGACCGCCGCTCCCGAACAACGCGAGCTTCAACGCCGTCAGCGCGAGGCGCGACAAGCGATCAGCGACCTGATCAAGGACGACGCCAGGCGTCAGCGCCTGGCACCTTACCGACACGCGCTAGACGCGTACCGGCGCCTGCGCCGCGGCGAGGCTGCGTCTGACGACGGCAACGTCGCGGCATCCGGTGCGTTCGATGCCGCGCTCGCGCAACGCGCCGCGGCGCGCGAACGCGCGCCCGAGGAAGCGCAACACGCACGCGATTGGCTGGTGCAGCTCGAATTCCTCGCGGGGCGCGAATCGCCGGCCGAAGACCGCCAGCGGCGGCTCAATTTCCAGGTCGGGCGATTGTCCTCGCATCTGCGCGGGGAACGCGACACGGCCGCACGGCAGCGCGAGCTGGATGAACTTCTGGCAGCCTGGTTTGCGCTTGCGCCACAGCCGGACGCGTTGGAGCAGCGTTTCGAGGAAGCGGCGACCGCGGCGCTGGATACGCTGAGCTGATCGTCTCGTCGTCCCGGCGAAAGCCGGATCCAGCGACTTTGATTTACTCAGGCAAAGCACAGTCGCTGGAGCCCGGCCTTCGCCGGGATGTCGAACTTAGGTTTTTGCGTGAAGCGCTGGCCGCGCTCAACCCGCCGCCGGCAATGTCTGCTTCACTCCGCGGGCATCGCGGATCATGCGCCGGGCCCACAAGCTCATGTCGTCGAGCAGCGAGTAGATCGTCGGCAGCACGAGCAGGCTGACCAGGGTCGAGAACATCAGCCCGCCGGCGATCGCACGCGCCATCGGATAGTACGGCGGCCCGTCGCCGCCGATTTCGGTGTGCGATATGCACAGCGGCACCATGCCGAGGATCGCGGTGCCCATCGTCATCAGGATCGGACGCAGGCGGTCGCGTGCGCCCTGGATCAGCGCTTCGCGGCGTGAGATGCCCGTGTGGCGCAGCTGGTTGATGTGCACGATCATCACGATGCCGTTGTTGACCACCACGCCCATCAGGATCAGCACGCCGATGTTGGCCATGATCGAGAAGACCGTTCCGGTCAGCCAGAACAGCCAAAACACGCCGAAGATCGAGAAGAAGAACGTGCACAGGATCGCGGCCGGATAGATCAGCGACTCGAACATCGCGCACATCAGGAAATACACGAGCACCAGCGCGACGAGCAGATTGAAGCCCATCATCGAGCCGGCATCGTCGTCGCGGTTGAAGTTCTGTCCGAACGACCAGCGGTAGCCGGCCGGCAGTTGCACGCTCTCCATCGCCTTTTCGATCTGCTTGCGGGCGTCCACCGACGTCGCACCTTCGGCCAGGTTCGCCTTGATCGCGAGCGCGGTCTGGCGTCCTTCGCGCTCGATCACGGACGACGCGTTGTTGGTCTTGACCTGGACCATCGACAGCAGCGGCACCTGGGTGCCGTCGGCGCGGCGCAGCTTGAAGTCGGTGAGATCGTCGAGGCTTTGCGCATCGCTGCCCTGGAAGCGCAACCAGACCGGCAATTGTGCGTCGCCGCCGTGGAAGTCCTTGAGCTGCGCGCCGCGCAGCGCGATCGCGATGAACTGGGCGACGTCGGTGGCGGAGAAGCCGTATTCCTTGGCTTTTTCGCGATCGACGCGCACCGACAGCTCGCGGTTGCTGCTGTCCTGCATCGCGCTGACGTCGTGCAGCGCGGGCAACTGCTGCAGCACCGGAATCACGGAGGCGGAGGTTTCCCGCAGCACCTGGCCGGAATCGCCGGTCAGCGTGAGGTTGATCGTGTTGTCCGTGCCCGAGCCGTTGTCGTTGAAGTCGAACATCACTTCGCCGATCGGCACCTTGGGCAGGTCCTTGCGGATCTTCTCCAGGATCTCCTTCGTATCGAACGGATTCTGGCTCATGCCGACGAGCTGCTTCATCCACTGCAGCGCGGTCGTCGCCGGCGGGTTCTTCGGCTCGAACAGGATCGAAGTGAACGTGTCGCTGCCGTCCTCGGCGTAGCGGCTGTAGAGGTTCTGGATGTGGTATTCCTTGCGGTGCGCGTTGAGGAAGTTCTCGACCTTGTCGACCGAGGTCTTCAACTCGCCCAGCGGATACAGCGCGTTCAAGCGATAGCCGAGAAACAGACGATCGCGCTCGCCGGACGGAAACATCTCCGACTTGGTATGGGTCATCGGGCCGACGAAACTGATCACCATCAGGCCGACGAGGCCGAACATGGTCCAGCGCCGGTGGCTCAGCGTGAAGTCGACGAAGCGGCCGTAGCCGGCCTGCATGCGCGTGATGACGTTGCTCTTGCCGATGAACTTCGGCGGCGGCAGGTGCGCCGACAGCATCGGCACCAGGCTGACGGCGACGAGCCACGAGGCCAGATGCGCGATCGCCATCGTGATCGCGACCTGGGTCAGGAAGATGCTGATGTCCGTCTTCTCGCCGAACACCATCGGCAGGAACACGACGATGCTGGCCAGCGTGCCGGCCGCGATCGCGATGCCGACTACCTGAGTGCCCTGCACCGCCGCAAACCAGGGGCGATCCGGGTATTTCTCGCGGTAGTGGTAGATGCTTTCGACCACCACCACGGCGTTATCGACCAGCATGCCGACCGCAAGCAGCAATCCCATCATCGACAAGATGTTGAGGCTCATGCCGAAGAACTGCATGCAGCCCATCGTGATGATGAAACAGATCGGGATCGCGAGCGATACCATCAGGGTCGACGGCCAGTCGCGCAGGAAGAAGAACAGTACGATGATCGACAGCAGGGTGCCTTCGAGCCCCGCCTGGCCGAGCTGGCGCAGGCTCTCGGTGACCGAATTCGCCTGGTCGCCGAGCGCGTAGATCTGGATGCCGCGAAGTTCCGGTTCCTGCCGGATGCGGTCGACCTCGGCCATCACGCTGCGGCCGACCTCCACGAGGTTCGCGCTGCGCTCTTTCGAAACGTCGACCGCAACCGCGGGCCGCTGATCGAGATGGCGCGCGTACGTCAGACGCCCGGGCTTGACCGCGATGTTCGCGATGTCGGACAGCTTCAGGCCCTTGTCGTTGATCGGCAGATTCTTGATCTCGTCGACGTTGCGCCATTCGCCCACGGGCTGCACGTGGAAGCGCGTTTCGCCTTCCTTGATCATGCCGCCCGAAGCGGAGAAATTCGCCGTATTCAGGCG
>Ga0068856_100003435_pt1 | contig 16016 bp, 11 predicted proteins | sample KBSCornC62_FD_66595 | JGI IMG/M metagenome (GOLD analysis project Ga0068856, IMG submission 66595) | Corn rhizosphere microbial communities from Kellogg Biological Station, Michigan, USA - KBS Corn C6-2 | ecosystem: Host-associated > Plants > Roots > Rhizosphere > Soil ...
CGATAGAACACGGCATGGACAACACAATCGCTCACAATAGTTTCAACGGCGATAAAGTTGGAATCGAACTTTGGTCAAACCCCAAAAGGCCAAAAGACATTGGCTACCTTCAAAAAAAAGACACGCGAAGCCTGAACTACAAGATCGAGAATAACTCTTTTAGCGGTCTGAAAAACTTGTTTAACATCACCCATTCTGAGAATATCAGCATCAGAAATAATCGTATTAGCAGCAGCACTCTTCAGCAAAAGCTGGATACAACCGTTAAAAATATTCGATATGAAAACCTAGGCGACATGGTAAGCATATCGACCGACAGCAGCTATTTCCCTCAAATAAAAGCGGCTATAAAAGGTAATCATGCCATGCCGGCGACCAATCATCCGCAGGGGAAAAAATATATCATGATGACCGAATGGGGACCATATAGTTTTAATTATCCAGTAGCATGGCGGGATAAAATAGATAGCACCGGCCATATGTTTTTAGATATGATTGGCCCTAAAGGAACCTGGAAGATCGTAAACATGCGAGGTATTTCTGCTCCTTCAGCTACATCCGGTATATTTCCCGGCCGATTGATATTAAAAAAGGACAACTCGACACTAACAGATATTGATGTCGAGTTTGAGTATCGTGGCCAGATGGTAACCGATCAGTTTGGCACCGTATATCAAAAGGATCGTCCTTTTAAGTTTCATTACCGTGAATTTGATCTGCTTTACAACTGGCAAACCAAATGGTTCACATTTAATAACAGCTCCGACCCAATAAAAAAACCGGATGAGTTCAAAAAGCTCATTAATGGCACTCCGTTAAAAACTACCGAAGGCAAAGATATTGAGGCTGTTTTCGGGAAAGGTTTTGGCAAGGGTATACCACGCGAAAAAATTGCCACTGTGTCAACGTCCAATGTTGACCTGCCGGAAGGTGTTTACCGGGTTGGAATAAGCGCCTCGGAAATGGTGCGGTTGTATATCGACGAAAAACTCGTTATCGAAAATTGGGATCCTGCCAAACTTGTTTATGATGCAGACTACCATAGCGACGCGATCGTGCCTTTAAAAGGAAAACATCGCATTCGGATCGAACAGGCTCAATATGGCGACTATGGTATGCTGAACCTTGTTATTAAGCCTGTATACAAAAATTAGAATCTTAAGCCTGCCAGCAGCCAGACAATCTTGCTGACAAATGGGGATAAAATAACAAGCGCATTTCGTTTGTATTAACAGCAAGCATAAAAAAAGCCATTAGAGAACATCTAACGGCTTCCTGTGATAATTGAATTTCTTTATATCAATTATTTTACGCGCGCTCTTTTAGCTGGAGCAAGAGGAACGATAATGATTGCCAACAAAAGAGCAACTTCTAATACAGTTATCATGTTTTTTGATGTTAAATAATTAATAAACCATTTTATAGCATAAACACTGATCGCTATCGGTAAAGGTTGCATAGCAGTGTCTTCGGTACACACATGGTCGAAAAACATGCCATTCCTGGAAATAAATTTCAACACGAAAAATGTGAAAAAAGTAAAATCGACTGATTTTTAAATTTACTTCTAAAAAATTTGGTTACCCGATTTTTTCACCGGCTTGAAATTTTGTCATGAAAAAAAATTGGCGAAAAGAGACAATAATTTGTTTTTGAAAAAAAAATACAAATACCTCTGGAAAATTCCGGCGAGTTGCGAAAAATTGAACCAAAAATCACGAAAACCGAGGGTCAAGACCTGGTTCTGATCCATTTTGAGGTTCGAAAATTGATTTTGGAGTACATTTTCGAAAAAAAATCATTAAAAAGTTGTAGGACGTAACAAGAATGCGGTCAGAATAAAATTTTTGACACTTTGTCACATTTCAGCTTTTATGACAAAAAGTCATAAAAATTAAAACCAAAAGGACTGCCAGATACATGACAAACTGACAATTCTGGGGCGAATACCACTTTTAGCATCAAAACACCCCTATGCCAGAATTTACTTGAAAAATTAACGAAAAATTGCTGATCAGATCAGGTTCAGCATCTTTTGGGTAGCCTTAATGGCGGATACCGTCTGGTCGCTGTCCAGGCCCCGTGTTTTGAATTCCCGGCTGTTATAGTCCCAGGTGATTATCGTTTCGCACAAAGCATCGGTTTTGCCACCTGGCGGAATACGCACAGCATAATCGGTAAGTACAGGTAGTGTAAGTTCTTTCTTTTGATATACAACCTTTAGCGCATTCATAAAAGCATCATACTGTCCATCACCCTGGGCATGCTCTTCAAACTCCTCACCGTTTACGTTGATTTTGATCGTGGCTGATGGCCGCAAATTTTTGGAATGTGTTAGCACGTAATTCTGTATATATACCTTTTCCTCGATAGCATCGCTGTCGAGCACGTCCGAAATAATATAAGGGAGGTCAGACTGTGTAACCACCTCCTTGCGGTCGCCCAACTCAATGATCTTCTGGGTTACTTTTTTCAGGTCAGCATCCGATAACCTGATACCTAACTGTTGCAGGTTATTTTCGATATTAGCCTTGCCACTGGTTTTGCCCAAAGCATACTTACGCTTACGGCCAAAACGCTCAGGTATCAGATCGTTGAAGTAGAGATTATTCTTCTTGTCGCCGTCAGCATGGATACCGGCGGTTTGGGTAAACACGTTCTCTCCTACCACGGGCTTATTAGCCGGAATGCGGAAACCAGAAAATGTTTCCACCAGCTTACTTACAGAGTACAGCGATTTTTCATCAACCGATGTATGCACTTCTTTCACATAATCATTCAAAACCGCGATAGTACTAGCCAAAGGTGCATTACCTGCGCGCTCGCCCATGCCATTGATGGTAAGGTGCAAACCCTTAGCGCCAGCATATACAGCTTCCAGCACGTTGGCAATACTCAGATCATAATCGTTATGCGCATGGAAATCAAAATGAACGTCCGGATATTTTTGAACGATTTCTGTCAAGTATTCTTTAACTTCGGATGGAACTAAAACCCCCAGCGTATCTGGCAATAATATCCGCTTAACTGGCTGAGTTACCAGGAAATCGAGATATTGGAACACATATTCCTTAGAATGACGCATGCCGTTACTCCAATCTTCCAGGTACACATTGCACTCAATTCCGTTTTGGCCGGCATAAGCTATTACCTCAGCAACTTCTTTAAAATGCTGCTCAGGTGTTTTCTTCAGCTGGTAAGTTAGGTGGTTCATCGAGCCCTTGGTGAGCAGGTTCATTACCTTTGCGCCAGCCTTAAGCATCCAGTCTACCGAAGTAGTACCGTCAACAAAAGTGAGCACCTCGATCTTGTCGATAAATCCGTTTTCTGACGCCCAATCTGTGATTTTCTTCACTGCCTGGAACTCGCCTTCCGAAACTCTTGCAGAAGCAATTTCAATCCGGTCAACTTTTACTTCGGTTAATAATAGCTGGGCGATGGTCAGCTTTTCAGAAGCAGAAAAGGAAACCCCGCTGGTTTGCTCACCATCCCTGAGGGTGGTATCCATTATTTCGATGTGGCGTTGCGATCCGGACATTTAATTTTAAACAAGATTACAATAATCGCAAAAACAAGTGTAAATCACTAATAATTTCTAAATAAAACGCTTAATACTATGGTATTTAACATCAGCAGCCACTCCCTATTTTAAAACGACGGCAATATTCTCCCAGTACATCCAGTGGGCATTCAAGTTTTCGGCGCCGTTGGCTGCATAAAACTTTCGGGCTGCATCATTTCCGGGATCGACGCATACCTTCCGGGCATTTTGCCCGGCGAACCATTTCGCCAGTATTTTCACCAGTTCGCTGGCTATACCCCTTCTGCGCCATTCAGTATCGACATCAATCCACTCCAATTCGCCCTCACAATCCAGGCGGGTAGTGAGGTGCCCGGCGATGAGTCCCACAATCTTTTCATCATCCACAGCTACATATAGCACCCTCAACGGCAACGCTTTTTGCGGGTTGTTGGTACCGTTCATGTAAGCAGTAATGCGCGGAATCCAATAGTCTATCTCGCCCCAGCCCAATGAGCGTAACCGGGCCATAGCTGGTATGTCATCAACGGATGCGAGCCTGAAAAACATCTTCAGGCAAAAGATAACGAATTCCCCGGCGATATATGATGAACCTTTATACCCGGAACATTCTTATTTAACCATTCCATCATAAATTCCGAACCCGGTTCCTCGCTGGCGATGTGTCCAAGTACTATAAGGGAAATATTGTCACCTTTGGCCCTTGCGTCCCGCACATATTCGGCTGTTTCCCATTCCGAAATTTCTCCGCAGAATATCGCATTGGGTTTATATTTCATAATCGCCTCAATCTGGCGCCGGCCACCTGCTGCTCCCGGAAGTAATAAAATGCGACGACAGGTTTCGTTCAAATCGCCAACGTAGCGAAGCTCGTTAATATTCAATTTTCGTTTGGCATGATAGGCCAGATCGCGCAATGTTGTGCTCTGCATTGTCAGCAGATTAGGAACATCCTTGTCAGCCATATCTGTCCATTCCAATTGCTTTAGCAGGCCCATGGTGACACCATCCGGCCTCAAGCTGTGTATATAATCGTGATTTCGCCAGACAGCAATATTATGTTGCGTTAGCAAATCCATTTTATATTGGTAAACATCGTCATCCTTAAGCCATTCGGTATCGTCGGTGTGATTGTAAAAGGTGGGCTCATGCGCTATAATAAAATTGGCGCCAAGGGTAATCGCCTTCCTGATGATATCGATCGTAGCAAACATCGTTGTAACGATCCCAGTAACCACAGTATCCGAACTACCAGCCTTGAGCGTGTCGACCGTATTAGGAAATGGTGCGCCGGGAATTTGCTTGATAAACATATCCATGATCTGCTTCACAGTATAGGATTCGGCAGGTTTTACAAAGCTTGCGGCATTGCTCATGAGCGGTTCCGCGAGCAGCATCCCTGCTCCTGCGACAACAGCGGTATTATAAATAAATTTCCTGCGGCTAAGGCCGTCATTAGTTGGATTGGTTTCGGATGACATATTTGGAATGGTTTAAAATCAAATGTAATGTTTTAGCAATGAACTGCTATCGCGATCAAGGAATAACAGGGACCCTGCATGTTTTCGCAGGACTGATGCGGGGCATTGCTCATTGATAGCGCCATTTAAGGTTTTTTCCACAGCATTCGCCTTATTTTTTCCCGGAACCATACAATAGATGAATTTACCAGCCATCAACGCCGGTATCGTTAACGTTATTGCATCGGTGGGCACGTCCTTCAATGTCGCAAAACAACCGTCGTTAACTTGCTGTTGGCGACATTCCTGGTCGAGGTCGACAATCTTGACAGCGGCCGGATCATTAAAATCGGCCACATGCGGATCGTTAAAAGCAATGTGTCCATTTTCGCCGATGCCCATGCAAACAATAGCGGGCGGGAACTTCCGCAGCAGATCAGCATATCTGTGGCACTCGGCTTTCGGATCAGTTGCGTTGCCATTGATATAGTTAACCGAATTAAAGGGTAGTTTACTAAATAGTCTATCCCTTAAAAACACGCCAAAGCCTTGCGGTGCATTTTCGGGCAAGCCGATATACTCATCCATATGAAAAGCGTTGACCCGCTGCCATGGAATGTCTTTTCGCTCAATCAATGCCTGCAAAAATTCATTTTGTGAGGGCGCTGCGGCAAAGATGATATTGACAAATTCCTGCTGCGTCAACAATTCATTAATCTTATCGCAAGCCAAAACAGCTGCTTCGTCACCCATGGTCTGGCGGCTCTCATAAACTTTTATATCGAGACTATCTACTTTAAACTGCGTGACCATCTTTAGTATAAATTACCTTACCTCCAATCATCGTCATTGACACAAGAATATCCTTATCAAAAATCACGATATCTGCATCTTTTCCACTCGTCAGCGATCCTTTCCTATCATCGATCTTCATTATCCTGGCGGGCGTCTCAGATGCCATGCGGACTGCTTCAAGCAAGGGCACATCGGCCAGTTGAATCATAGTACGAACGAGGCGGTCGAACGTCGCAACGCTCCCGGCAAAAGCAGTTCGATCCGGCATTTTGGCAACGTCGTCTTCGACAATCACTTTTGTCCCATTTTTAAGTCCACCCAGCATGCTTTCGCCCGATGGCATTCCTGCTGCGCGCATCGCATCGGTGATTAATGCAATGTGCTTAGGCCCTTTGATCTTATAAATGAGCTTTAACAATGGAGCCGGCAAATGGACACCATCGGCAATGATCTCCACATCCATTTCATCTATCAGATAAGCGCTTTCTACAACGCCTGCATACCTGAACGCATTACGTCTCATAACGCCCGACATGGCCGAATAAAAATGGGTCGCCAGCGTATATCCGTTATTAAAAGCTTCTGAAACCTCCTCATAAATCGCATCGGTGTGTGCAATGGCCGGCAAAACATCATTTTTAATCATATAACGGCCAAATTCTATCGCTCCCGGTAATTCCGGCGCTGCACTCCAGCGTTTAATAAATTTTGATTTATTCAAAACCTCCCGGTATTCATCCGCATCGGGATTTCGAATAAAGCGAGGATCCTGTGCGCCACGCTGCGTCATGGCGAAATAGGGCCCTTCGAGATGAATGCCCATAAATCGGGCGCCGGAATCATTCAATCTATCGGCTTCTTCATAAACCCTTAATGTTTCGAGCAGATCGGGCTTTTCGCAGGTCAGCGTGGTCGGAAACATTGCAGTTGTGCCATGCTGCGCATGCATTTTTGCAATTTCAAGGAAGCCATCTACCGAATTGTCCATAAAATCATGCCCGCCTCCGCCATGTACATGGATGTCGATAAATCCCGGGCTTACATATTTGCCGCGGGCATCTATTACCCGGGCATCAGATGTTTCAATCTCGTTTTCGGCAATCGCCAGTATCTTTCCGTTTTCAACCAAAATACATCCACAACCGATAACCCGATTTGGGGTAATTACCTGTCCGTTAATGATCTTTAATCGCATATCTATTTTTGACGGGAAAGCCTGTCATACAACAATTTAGTTTTTTCATCGCGTAGCTTATTTTCATCTGTCAGTTCGCCGGGATAGAGATAACCAGCATTAAATAAGTTAAAAGTAGTGTCCACAGTTTCTTCGGATGCCATTAATTCTTTGAGCAATGTTATTACACCAGGAAAATCATGCGGATTAAAATCCGGAGAGTTCAATTTCGCTTCAACCGTTTCATAAGTAAGGTAATCTCCTCTAATCACTTGCATCAACCCATAATGGGCAAACTCCTTCTCATTTTTAGTAGGCTTTAAAGAGGTAAGCTCCCTGAGAGCAATTTTGGCACTATCAGCTAATTGCTTAACAGAGATTGGATGGGGAGACCGTACTTTTCCCTGCACAACCTGGTAAGGGGCCATTTTCAAAGCGTGCCAAAACTTTACAGCCTGCTCTCGGTCGAGGCCATATTGCTTTTCAGCGTAGTTGGTTACGAACCCGTCAATATCCAGTGGCTTATCGATCCTTAAACTTTCGGCATAAGCCGCAAGCAGCATGTTGAAGCCGCTGATTGGGTAAACGTGCCTGATGGCATACAGATCGGTAATATTTTCCTCCGTTTCAAATACAGGCGAGTACTGCCCGGAGGTGGACCACGAGGTCATTATCATACCCTTATAGCCCAATTGGCGACAGATGGGAACAAAATCGCGTATATTCTTGAAATGCTTCTCCCACATGGTGAGAAAGTAATTATCCGGATATGAGCGTATGGACGGCGCGCCCCATATCTCCAGGCCGCTTTCGACCAGCTTCTTGTGCTCGCCAAAGTTGTTCATGTCCCAGCCGTAGTTCCAGTCGACCAGGATAGTTTCTTTCGGCAGTAATTTGATCGCTTCGGGATATTTCAATGCAATATCGGCCCACATTACCGGGCGCTTACCCATTTTAATCACGATATTACATAGCATCCGGATATAATCGATATAAAGCCGTGATTTGCCTACCTCCGCTACTTTTTTGCGGCAGCGATCATCATGACCCAGCAAGTAAGTCTCATCGCCGCCGATATGAATATATTTTGAAGTGTGTGTCGAAGCGAGCTCCTTATACAGATCGCTGAAAAGCAGGCTGTCTTGCGTAGTTTGCAACGGGCATACCTGTGAGTAGTCCTTTTGATCCTCGCGCAGTTCCTGATATTTCTCGTTTCTCAAAATATATTCTACGTGTCCAAAGCTTTGTTGAAGGGGAATAACGTCGATTCCTAAACCGTTGCAGTATTTGATAAAATCTACGATCTCTGCTTTCGTGTATGCATATCGATTTGGAATAAGGGGATGCTTTTCGAAGGGATAGGTTCCCTCCCACTCCATGATCAAAGTATTCATGCCTTCATCGCTCAGCTTTTTGGCAAATGCCTTTAAAGCAGGCATGGGCATTACCTGGATGCGGAGATCAAGATGGAAACCCTTAACAGCAAAATCGCGTGTTTGGCCAAAACTATTTTGAGAACCAAACAAATAAAGCAGAAGAAGCAAAAGGCATTTTTTCATATAGGTTTACCGGAAGGGAGGCGGTCAGATGGTAAAATTAAAAGATTACATTAAAGCGCCTTAGTTTTAGCGATAAATATTTGCGACTAAACTGCCGCACGATTTAACTTTACCCAAAACTACGCTGCGTTAGGGCTGTTGTTTTTAAAACCATCTGTCAAAAAAATCCACTATGAAAAAGCTAACCGAACAAGAGATCAATACACAATTGAGTGATTTAAAAGATTGGAAGTATAGCGATAATGCCATCGTAAAGAATTTCACTTTCCCGACATTTTTTGAGGCTTATGTGCTATTGACCAAAGCAGCATTCATTGCCGAAAAGCTCAATCACCACCCTGATTGGTCGGGGGTATACAATAAGGTGACGCTAAAGCTTAGCACACACGATGCGGGCGGTGTGACACAAAATGATCTTGATTTTGCCTCCGAAATAGAGAAGTCACTGGGTAAATAGTACATCATTTATTGCTCATATACTATGTGTCGATTAAACACCTGACAAATCGGTCTATATTAGCGAACTCTTTATAAACCGTTCGTCTTATGAGATCACTCAAACACCTGCTGGTGTTATTTTTCGCTTTTGTATTAAGTGCGGCGGCAACCGCACAGCAAAAACGGCTCACCTATTGCAACCCCATCAACCTCGATTACGGGTATACACCATTTAAAGATTTTTCGAAATGGGGCCGCCACCGCGCTACGGCCGACCCAACGATAACGCTGTTTAAAGGCAAATACTATCTTTTCTCCACCAATCAATGGGGCTATTGGTATAGTGATGACATGCTGCACTGGCATTTTAACTACCGCAGTTTTCTGAGACCGTATAATGAAAACCAGGGCGATAACCTTTGCGCCCCTGCGACTTTGGTTATGGGCGACACACTGCTGGTAATCGGCTCTACCTACAATAAAGATTTTACCCTTTGGATGAGCACGGACCCTGTACACAACGTCTGGAAAGCGGCCAGAGACTATTTCAAAGTGGGCGCCTGGGACCCGGGGATGTTCAGGGACGATGACGGTCGCATTTATATCTATCATGGCTCCAGCAATACACTACCGCTATACGGGCAGGAGATTGATCCCAAAACTTTTGACCCTATCGGACCAAAAGTGGAGACCGCGCATTTAAACTATGCCGAGCATGGTTGGGAGCGTTTCGGGGAAAACAATGACAATGTTTTCCTTGGTGGCTTTATGGAAGGTTCATGGATGACCAAGCACGATGGCAAATATTACCTGCAATTTGGGGGTTCTGGCACCGAAGGCCGTGGCTACGCCGATGGTGTGCTGGTGGGTGATAAACCATTGGGACCATTTACTTACCAAAAACACAATCCGTTTTCTTACAAACCTGGAGGCTTCGCTAAAGGTGCAGGACATGGCGCCACGTGGCAGGACAAATATGGCAACTACTGGCATATTTCGACCATGGTGATCAATGTCAAAAACAATTTCGAACGCCGGATCGGCTTCTGGCCTGCTGGATTTGATAAAGACGGCATCCTTTATTGCAATACTGCTTATGGTGATTACCCCCAATATCTCCCTGATGGCAAAGAAGATCACATTAAAGGCAATTTTACCGGTTGGATGATACTGAACTACGAAAAACCCGTTGAAGTATCATCAACTTTGGGGGGCTACCACGCAAATTATGCCGTTGATGAGGATATCAAAACTTACTGGAGTGCCAAAACAGCCAACAAGGGCGAATGGCTAAAAAGCGATCTTGGTGAGATTTGCACCGTAAACGCGATACAGTTAAACTATGCTGATCAGGATGTGGAATTCCTGGGTAAATCGCAGGGTGTATATACCCAATACGTTATTTACTCTTCACTTGACGGCAGGAACTGGAAAGTGTTAATTGACAAGAGCAGAAACCAAACCGATGTACCTCATGATTATATCGAGTTAGAAAAGCCGATTAAAACCCGTTACCTGAAAATCGTAAATATCCACATGCCGACAGGTAAATTCGCGCTGTCGGGTTTCCGGGCATTTGGAAAAGGTTCCGGCGCCAAACCGGATACCGTGAAAGAGTTTATGGTGCTGCGCGGCGATACCGAACGCCGTAATTCGTGGATCAGATGGTCGCCGGTTGACAATGCCATTGGTTATACCATTTACACAGGCATAGCACCGGATAAACTGTACAGCAATATTATGGTTTACGGCAAAAACGAATACTTTTTCAATGGCATGGAGAAGGGACTCCCCTATTATTTCCGGATTGAGGCGTTTAATGAGAATGGAATTTCGGCGAGGACGAAGGTGATTGAGGTGAAGTAACTATTCAAGCGCGAGGCGGTTGGCGAATGGCGTGGTAAATTGCCTATAGTCAGAACAAGCTAACGTTAATTGAAAATACATCCTTCAACGCCCTTTTTGCAGCCCAATACCCACACATTCCGTGCACGCCGCCGCCGGGAGGTGTGGCTGAAGAACAGATATATAAGCCTTTTGCGGAAGTTCGATATGGCGACCACCGCAACGCTGGGCGGGTAAACAGTTGGCCAAGGTCGATAACACCACCATTGATATCGCCGCCGATGTAGTTGGGATTATATTCCTGCATCTGGCTTGGATTCATGGTATGCTTTGCCAAAATCCTATCCCTGAAACCCGGCGCAAAACGCTCCACTTGTTTTTCGATAACATCTGTCATATCAGCGGTCGAACCGTTAGGGACGTGACAATAGGCCCAGCCGGTTTGTTTACCTTCTGGCGCTCTGGTAGAGTCGAACAGGCTTTGCTGCGTCAACAAAACAAAAGGTTTTTCGGGGTGGTCGCCTTGCCAAACCTGTTCTTCCGATGAGGCTATCTCGCTTAATGTACCACCGATGTGCGTAGTTCCGGCTTGCCTGCATTCCTCGGCTTCAAAAGGAATAGGACCATCCAATGCCCAATCGATTTTGAATACTCCCATTCCGTAACGGTACCTTTCCAACTGCCATTTGTAGATGCTGGAAAACTTGTGACCTGCTATTTGCAACAATTGCCTTGGCGTAATGTCACATAAAACAGCGTGCGACGACGGCAATTGTTCAAGCGATTTGATGTAGAAATCCGTTTCGATCTTCCCACCCAGTGAAAGAAAGTACGATGCAAGTGCATCGGCAATTTTTTGCGTGCCTCCCTTCGGCAGGGGCCACCCTTTCAAATGGCCAGATGTCATTAATACCAGCGCTACGGCCGCTGTGGTTAGTTTCGTCAGTGGCTGCATGGAATGAGCCCCCATTCCGGCCAAAAAACCCTGAACTTCTTCTGTCTTAAACCTCCTGGCCAAAGTTGCAGCTGAGGGCAGTGCTTTTAATCCAAACTTGGCCATTGCAATCGGATGATCCGGATAATGCAGCGGACCAAGTACATCTGTGGCAATAGATGGCCAATCGTTTACAATTGGCCTCATCAGTTTTCTATAGGTTTCGGCGTCCTGGCCAAAAGATGAAGCCGTTTCTTCAATAGATTGCCTTAGTGCCGCCGCTTTACCGCTATCGAAAGGATGTGCTGCTGCAATCCCTGGATAGATGTATTCCAAGCCGTGTTCCTTAAGCGGAAGCGTTTGAAAAAAAGGCGATCCAACTGCGAGCGGATGAATCGCTGAACAAATATCATGAGTAAATCCCGGAAGCGTCAGTTCAGCCGAACGCATGCCTCCTCCGATGGTGCTTTTCCCCTCGATAACTAAGACTCGCAAGCCGTTTTGCTGCAGCAAAATTGCCGCTGCTAGTCCGTTCGGTCCGGAGCCAACTACTACTGCGTCGTAATCACGTTTTTCCAGTTTCATTGACTTGAGTTATCCGGCTATCCAGACTAATAGTCAGAATAGTCTGTTGGGTGCAGAAATAGAATATCTGCTTTAGAAACGTTGTGAGCGTATTCTGGTTTTGTAACTAAGGTTTTCCATTCGGGATCATTGGAAAAAGTATCCCAATGTTTATCCCTATCAGCTTTGTTCTCAAAGGTTGTCATGTACATCAGGTTCGGCATGTGGCTGCCCGACAAAACCTCGGCATAAAATACCGCATTAAAGTTGAGCCGTTTGAATAAGGCCGTCTCCCCTCCATCGTTAAACATCTTTACCTTATTTACATTCAGTTTTTCGGATGAGCTTTCATAGCTGCGCAATTCATAAACACGGTCGGATTTTGGCGATGTAAGATGAGGTTCCCTCGGGGCTGGCCATTTTGGAAAAGCGCGGAGCGTGATCAACTCAATCCGGGTGTAAACAGGTTTGTCAAATGCAGCGTCGATGAAATCCTTGCCATCTTCCTGGTATTTTTTATCAGCTTGTACGCGACTACGGGTGCTCTCAAACTCGTCTAATGTTTTGAACGGTATAAACACATATATTTTCTTATCAGCGGTGTCCTGTTCTACAGGCTTAAAAACGCCCACTTTGGAAATGTGCACTCTGTGCAGTGCCGGCAATAAGGCATTTTTGAAATAGTTATCGAGCCTTTCTTCCTGAGCTTGAGTTTTGTAGTGATAAATGCGTATACGATAGTAATATTGGTTTTCCTGGGCTTTTAGGGCCGTCAAACCACAAAGGCTGAATAATGCTAGAAATGCAAGGGTCTTAATAGTTTTCATCTTACGGTTGTTTTATCCATTTGTTTGAGAGCACCTTCATAAAGTAACCGCCCACAACGCTTCGTGCCTGGAAGCCTACCTGTTTACCGTTGGTAGTTTCGTGCCAATCGCTCAAGGGAACTCTTGTCGGTGTCTCGGTAGCGAATTTATAAACCGGATCGCTCAATGCCTTAAAGTTAGCCATATTGTTACTTAAGGCAGCACTCCACATGATCCAGTCTGATTTGGTATAAGTTTTCCTGCTATCCAGCGGCATGCCATATTTGTTTTGTTTGGTAAGGTAATATTTCACCTCGGTATCATACACTTTCTGAGGGAACAGATGCAAACCCAAAACCTTATCCCAAACCAGGTTATATTTCTGGCTCCAGGTATTTTTATTGTCGAACACTAAAGCATAATGATTACCTGCATCAGCCATCTTCACCCAGTTTTTGGCCATCCCTAAGGCTATGTTGCGATATTTGGTTGCAACTTGCGGCATCTTCAATTGCTCGGCCATGCGGGCATAACTGGCTATGGCTACAATTGCTTTGATGGACAGATTGGTGTTATGAGCCAGGTGCCCGGCAAAGTCATCCGTGCATAATTGATTCCCCGGATCAAAGCCAGCCTTTGTCAGGTAGTTTGTCCAGGTGGTTAGCGTTTCCCAATGTTCTTTGGCGTAGTCCGGTTTACCTTCAGCCTTGCAAATGGCTGCGGTCAGTATAATCATGTTACCCGACTCTTCAACTGGCATATCCTCGCCATAGGTTTGCCCGTTGGCAAGCGGATAAGTCCCGAGATCGTGAGCAGCGAAGGGCTTTTTCCATTTGCCGCTTTCGCTATAGTTGAATATCCCGTTTAGCATGCCTTCCATCAATTTAGGTGCGTAAGCCAGGTACAACGGTGCTGAAGGATAAGTTACGTCGACGGTATTGATGGAACCGTTGCTGAAGTTTTCTTTTGACAGGAACAGCAGATCGCCATGGGGACTTTTCACCAGCACATGTGCGGCCACGCTCTGGCGATAGGCCATAATACACGACGCGGCATATTTATTTCCACCTGCTTTTAATGCATCAGTGAAGATCATTTTATTGAACGCACTGCATTTCTTCATCACGGCATCATATTCTTCGTCGGCTTTATTTAGTTCCTTTTCCATGGTTCTGCCCACGGTTTTGGTTGCTTCTGCACTCCACCACGGTTTTAGCCTGATGCCAAAATATTCAACCGAAAACAGGTCGTCATAGCCAATCTCGACGTGCTTTTGCACAAAACTCCGTCCTACATTTCCGAAGGGAATAATGGTATTCAGAGACAGTTGCTTGCCTTTCACGGTATCAGCGCCGGTTAATACCTGTCCAACAAAAGGATTAGAAATATCTTTTGCCGGCACGATGTATTGGACAGCATTATCTGCCTGGGGCACTCCTACATACATATATCCCCAGTCTATCCGTAAGTCGTCCCCTTTTTTCTTTAACACAGGCTGCTCAATGGTACCTGCCCGAAGTATGGACATTTTGCTATTGACATAAGTCTCCGCAGCCACCTCTTGTGAAGGCTTGTTTACCGCTATATCTGTTGAGGCACCAAAGAAAACTTTGACATCATGAGTGCCGTTGTCGTTCGATCTAACACTATAAGTGATATAGGATACAGGGCGTGGAAAAAGCTCCATGTCATTAATCAACAATGGAGAGGTGAAAGTAACCACCAGGTCAGCCTTACCACATCTGAATTTGTAGGTTGTCTGGGTGGCGTTCATATCAATACCCGTTTGTTTCGCCACTTTAACAGGATTATCCGTTTTCTCTTTTACCTCATCCAGTAATCCGGCATCCAGCCAGGCACCGCCTGCTGTGTTAGCGCAGTGTATCGCGAGTATATTCTGGCCTTTTTTCAGTTTGGTTTTGATGTTGTCACTAAGTGGTATCAGTTGAAAATCGCTTGTCCAGCCTACTTTACTATATACTTTCTCTTCGTTCAGATAAACCTCAACATTATCATCATGATAAAGCTTTAGGATCAGTTTGTCGATGTTGGTGTTACTCAATGTAAATACCCGGCGCATCCAAATGTCCTTGCTGTTCCATACCGTCTTTGCCTGGCTTTTGTCGTCAGTAAATGGGGCGCTGCCGGTATCCCAATTCACATCATCGAATTTCAATGTTGCCCAGCCAGCCCCGGGCTTTGTTTCGGTGTATTTGCATTCATATACTTTCCCGTCGGACGCAGGCAAAATAGTCTTATATGCTTTGGGCGATTTCCCCATAAACCGATAGGTTTCTCCATCAACCCTGATGAAGCCCAAAAGAGATTGATCTTTACCCGTCCAGTGTTTAGTTGATGCCGAGGTGAGCGTGTCGTTAAACGACCAGATACTCATGTAGGTATTGCGCACGATCAAAGGATAAGCCGGCGCTTTCTGAACCTGGGCCAAAGCCGAACTATACAGAAATACCAGGCAAGCAGCCGCAAAGAGCGTTCTCTTCATATATAAATGCCGTTGAAAAACAAACTGTTATTGAGGTCAATTAAGGCAAATATAACTGAAAAAAACACGGATAAAAGACTACGCTAAAACGAAAAAACGCGGCATCTACCGCATTTTTTGCAAAAGACTGTTTTAGAGTGCGAATAATTATTGTGCTTGTTTTTGCCTGCACCATTTTTCAAGCGCTCCTATCACCTCAGCAAGTTTCATAGGTTTGCTCAAGTAATCATCCATACCGGCTTTGAGGCATATGTCGCGGTCTTCGGCCATGGCATTGGCTGTCATGGCGATGATCACCGGCTGCTCTTCCATATGCGCGCGGATAAACTGGGTAGCTTCAAGACCATCCATTTCTGGCATTTGCACATCCATTAGGATAAGATCGTAACGTTTTTTA
>Ga0068856_100003436_pt1 | contig 16012 bp, 17 predicted proteins | sample KBSCornC62_FD_66595 | JGI IMG/M metagenome (GOLD analysis project Ga0068856, IMG submission 66595) | Corn rhizosphere microbial communities from Kellogg Biological Station, Michigan, USA - KBS Corn C6-2 | ecosystem: Host-associated > Plants > Roots > Rhizosphere > Soil ...
AGATCAACCCGATCGCCGGTTGTCTTCCCGTCGCCTTGCAGATCCCGGTGTTCTTCTCGCTCTACAAGGTGCTGTTCGTCACCATCGAAATGCGCCACGCGCCGTTCTACGGCTGGATCAGGGATTTGTCGGCGCCGGATCCGACCAACCTGTTCACGCTGTTCGGACTATTGCATTACGACCCGACCCAGCTGCCGATCATCGGCCACTACCTCGCGCTCGGCATCTGGCCGCTCATCATGGGCATCACGATGTGGTTCCAGATGAAGCTCAATCCGACGCCGCCGGATCCGACCCAGCAGCTGATCTTCGGCTGGATGCCCGTGATCTTCACCTTCATGCTGGCAGGTTTCCCCGCCGGTCTCGTGATCTACTGGGCCTGGAACAACACGCTGTCGGTGCTGCAGCAGAGCTTCATCATGCGCCGCAACGGCGTGAAGGTGGAACTGTTCGACAACATCAAGACCACGTTCGCCTCGAAAAAGGCGACGTAGGCGCGTCGCCGAGCCGCGCCGCCTGCGATCCGCCGCTACACAACGACCTCATCCTGAGGAGCGGCCGCAGGCCGCGTCTCGAAGGATGGGCCACACAACTCATGGTTCGAGACGGCGCCAAGAGGCGCCTCCTCACCGTGAGGGCCTAGCCCGCAGTAACCCGGGAAGCACAGCGGGAATCTTCGCATGACCACCGACACCGATGCGAAGCTGATCGAGCGGGGACGAAAACTGTTCGCCGGCGACTGGCAGTTCTTCTGGGCCTCGCCGTCGGTCGAGACCTTGCCGCCGATGGCGGGCCTGGAGGTCGCGTTTGCCGGCCGCTCCAATGTCGGCAAATCGAGCCTGATCAATGCCCTGACCGGCCGCAACGCGCTGGCGCGCACCTCGCACACGCCGGGCCGCACCCAGGAACTGATCTTCTTCGAGGGCCCCGACAGAGACGGCCTGCGGCTGGTCGACATGCCCGGCTATGGCTATGCGGCGGCGGCGAAATCCAAGGTCGCGTCCTGGACCGCGCTGATCCACAAATTCCTGCAAGGCCGGGTCAATCTGGCGCGAGTCTATGTGCTGATCGATGCACGGCATGGCCTCAAGGAGGTCGACCAGGACGTGCTGAAGACGCTCGACAAATCGGCTGTGAGCTACCAGGTGGTGCTGACCAAGGCCGACCAGGTAAAGCGGGCCGAGCTCGAGGCGACCATCGCTTCCACCGTCACCGCATTGGCAAAGCATCCGGCCGCCTTCCCGGACGTGCTGGTGACATCATCGCGCAACGGCGACGGCATGCCGGAACTGCGTGCCGCGATGATGCGCCTGCTCGACGAGCGCGGCCGATGATGTCCCCGCGCCAATTCCGCATCCTGGCGATCCTCGCCGCGATCATGGGCGCCGACGGCGTCATCCTGGCGGCCGCCGCCGCGCATCAACCCGATGCGGCAAGGCTGGCGTCGGCCTCGTCGATGCTGCTGTTCCACGCGCTCGCCGTGCTCGCGGCTGTGGCGCTGGCCGAACGCGGCATCCTGCATTTGCGGATCGCCATGCTGGCCGCCTGGGGTTTTGTCGTGGCCGCGGCGCTGTTCGCCGGCGATCTCGCCTTGCGGCAATATGCCGGCCACAGCCTGTTTCCGTTTGCCGCACCCACCGGCGGCACGCTCATGATCGCAAGCTGGCTGGCGCTCGCGGTCGCCGCCGCATGGCCGCGACGGGGCGCCTGAAACGCCGCCATGCTTTGCGCCGTGGCCGTCAATCGGATAGAACCCGCCCAGCCCTGCTGACCGCGAGACCCCTTCATGACCGACGCGCCGCACATCACTCCGCTCGATCAGGCCCGCATCCTGTCCGAAGCGCTGCCGCAGATGCAGAAATATGACGAGGAAACCATCGTCATCAAATATGGCGGCCATGCCATGGGCGCCGAGGATCTCGCCAGAGCCTTCGCGCGCGACATCGTGCTCTTGGAGCAGACCGCGATCAATCCGGTGGTGGTGCATGGCGGCGGGCCGCAGATCGCGACCATGCTGAAGCGGCTCGGCATCCAGTCGGAATTCGCCGCCGGCCTGCGCATCACGGATGCTGCGACCATCGAGATCGTCGAGATGGTGCTGGCGGGATCGATCAACAAGCAACTGGTCGGCTACATCAACGAGGCCGGCGGCAAGGCGGTCGGCCTGTGCGGCAAGGACGGCAACATGGTCAGCGCGTCCAAGGCGACGCGCACCATGGTCGATCCGGATTCGCATATCGAAAAGGTGGTCGATCTCGGCTTTGTCGGCGAGCCCGAGAAGGTCGACCTGACGCTGTTGAACCAGTTGATCGGCCATGAGCTGATCCCGGTGCTGGCGCCGCTGGCAACCTCTGCGACCGGCCAGACCTTTAATGTCAACGCCGATACCTTTGCCGGCGCCGTGGCCGGCGCGCTGAAGGCAAAACGGCTGTTGCTGTTGACCGACGTGCCGGGCGTGCTCGACAAGACCAGGAGGCTGATTCCGGAACTGTCGGTGAAGGACGCCCGCAAGCTGATCGCCGACGGCACCATTTCCGGCGGCATGATTCCCAAGGTCGAGACCTGCATCTACGCGCTCGAACAGGGCGTGCAGGGCGTGGTCATCATCGACGGCAAGACGCCGCATGCGGTGCTGCTCGAACTATTCACCAACGAGGGCACGGGCACGCTGATCCACAAGTGATGACGCATGCGCCAGCGCACGTGAGAGCCCTGATGGCCGGATTGATTCCCGCCATCGGGCTGCTCGCGGCCGCCACACCGGCGCACGCCGACCTAAAACTATGCAACCACATGAGCTATGTCGTCGAGGCCGCGATCGGCATCGACGACAAGGCGGCAACCGCGACGCGGGGCTGGTTCCGGATCGATCCCGCCTCCTGCCGCGTCGTGGTGCAGGGCACGCTGACCGCCGACCGCATCCTGCTCAACGCGCGCGCGCTTTCTGTCTACGGCTCCTCGCCGATCCCGCAGAACGGCAACGACACGCTGTGCATCACGCCGGACAATTTCGTCATCGCCGCCGCGCGGCAATGCCGCGCCGGACAGACCCCGGCGCCGTTCACCCAGATCACGCCGACTGCGACCGACGACGGCAATCTGGTGGCCTATCTCGCCGAAGACAGCGACTACGACGATGAGCAGGCGCGACTGGCCGGCATCCAGCGGCTGCTGGTGATCGCGGGCTACGACGCCGCTCCGATCGACGGCGTCGACGGCCCGAAGACGCAAACGGCGCTGGCGGCGTTCCTGAAAAGCCGCGGGCTGACGCCCGAGATCGTGCAGTCGCCGAATTTCTTCGCCACCATGATCGATGCGGTGCAGGCGCCCTCCGCCACGGGACTAACCTGGTGCAACGACACGCCGCATCAGGTGATGGCGGCGGTCGGCACCGACGACGGCAAGACCGTGATCAGCCGCGGCTGGTATCGCATCGCCCCCGGCAAATGCCTGCATCCCGACGTCACCGGCCAGCCCAAGCAGATTTTCAGCTTCGCCGAAGCGGTCGATGCCGACAACCGCACGATAAAACTCAAGGACAAGCCGCTGAACTGGGGCGGCACCAAAGAGCTTTGCACCCGCGAAAGCAAATTCGAGATCAACGAACAGGGCGATTGCGGCAACCGCGGCCTGGCCTCAGCCGGATTTGCGCCCGTCGACATGTCGAGCGGCGGCAAAACGCTGCGTTTTGCAATGCCATGACAGAAGCTCCCCGCACTTTCCGCCATGTCGACACCTGGGTGTTCGATCTCGACAACACGCTGTATCCGCATCACGTCAATCTGTGGCAGCAGGTCGACAAGCGGATCGGCGAATTCGTCGGCAACCATCTGAAGATATCCTCCGACGAAGCGCGCGTGATCCAGAAGGATTACTATCGCCGTTACGGCACCACCATGCGCGGCATGATGACCGAGCACGGCATCAGCGCCGACGACTTCCTCGGTTACGTGCACCTGATCGACCATTCGCCGCTGGCGCCGAACCCGGCGATGGGAGCTGCGATCGCGAAACTTCCCGGGCGCAAGCTGATCCTGACCAACGGTTCGACCGACCACGCCGACGCGGTGCTGGCACGGCTCGGGATCGGCGATCATTTCGAAGCCGTGTTCGACATCATCGCCGCCGAACTGGAGCCGAAGCCCGCGCCGCGGACCTATCAGAAATTTCTGAAACTTCACGGCGTCGACCCGCTGCGGTCGGCGATGTTCGAGGATCTCGCCCGCAACCTCGTGGTGCCGCATCAGCTCGGCATGGTCACCGTGCTGGTGGTGCCCGACGGCACAAAAGAAGTGGTGCGCGAGGACTGGGAACTGGAAGGCCGCGGCGAAGCCCATGTCGATCACGTCACCGATGATCTCACGGGGTTTTTGCAGGGGCTGAGCTAGGCGCTTGCGTCGTCCCTGAGAACGCAGGGACGACGCGGCGAGAGTCTTGACTCTGCGGCTCCAAATCCCGACAAAAGCTCGGATTTCGCCACGCACTCAAGGAAAACTCGATGTCTCTCAGCCATCTCGAATCCACCCTCAACGCCGCTTTCGAAGCCCGTGACGGCATTTCGACCGCGACCAAGGGCGAAGTTCGCGACGCGGTGGATCATGCGCTGGAGCTATTGGATAAAGGCGAGGCGCGGGTTGCCGAGCGCGAAGCCAGCGGCAAATGGAAGGTGCATCAGTGGCTGAAGAAGGCCGTGCTGCTGTCGTTCCGCCTCAACGACATGGGTGCGATTCCCGGCGGTCCCGGCAAGGCGGCGTGGTGGGACAAGGTGCCGTCGAAATTCGAGGGCTGGGGCGAGAACCGGTTTCGCGACGCGGGTTTCCGCGCCGTGCCGGGCTCGATCGTGCGCCGCTCGGCCTTCATCGCCCGCAACGTGGTGCTGATGCCCTCCTTCGTCAATCTCGGCGCCTATGTCGATGAATCCACCATGATCGACACCTGGTCGACGGTCGGCTCCTGCGCGCAGATCGGCAAGCGCGTGCACATTTCCGGCGGCGTCGGCATCGGCGGCGTGCTGGAGCCGCTGCAGGCCGAGCCTGTGATCGTCGAGGACGATTGCTTCATCGGTGCCCGCTCGGAAGTCGCCGAAGGCGTCATCGTGCGCAAGGGCGCGGTGCTGGCGATGGGCGTGTTCCTGGGCGCATCGACCAAGATCGTCGATCGCGACACCGGCGAGGTTTTTGTCGGCGAGGTACCGGAATATTCCGTGGTTGTGCCCGGCACGCTGCCGGCGCGGCCGCTGAAAAACGGCCAGCCCGGCCCGTCCACCACGTGTGCGGTGATCGTGAAGCGCGTCGATGAGCGCACCCGCGCCAAAACCAGCATCAACGAACTGCTGCGGGATTGATGCCTGAAAATTAATCTCGAACCGGGCGGCGTCCACCGCGACCAATATACCGGGTGAAGGGCCTGCTTCGCCCTCCGGAGCGGGCGCGATGGATTTCCTCTGGTATCTCTTCAGCTTCGAAGGCCGTATCAACCGCGCCAAATTCTGGCTGGCGGCGCTGATCATCCTTTGCTGGATGATTTTTCTGGCGATCCTGACGGTCGCTGCGACCGTCAGCCTGGACCACGCCACGCCGATGACGATCAATTTCGACATCGACGACATTTTCGGCATCCTCGACCCCGCCTCGTTCCGCGCGCTGTCTTCGACCAATCCGGCCGCCCTTGTCCTCCATGTGCTGGGAACGCCGTTGTTGGTTTGGGTCTATCTCGCCACCGCGGCTAAGCGGCTGCATGACCGCAACCGCAGCGCCTGGTGGATGGTTTTGTTCTTTGTCATTCCGGGCCTCTACGGCCAATTCCAGGACCGGCTCAGCGATTCGACTTTTGTCGGCTTGCTCGGCCTCGCCGCGGGCTGCCTGACGATATGCGGCGGCATCACGTTGTATTTCCTGAAAGGTGACACGGGGCCCAACCGGTTCGGGTCCGACCCGCTGGAGCCGGTCGAGAGCGGCCCGCGCCGGGATCGGGCCAGCGAGCTGCAATTCGAGCCGCATGGCGCTGGCCCATCGCCGGGAGCCCATGTTAAGCGGGGGCCATGAATGATGCGCTCTCCATCGCCCGCGAACTGCTGCGCTGCCCCTCGGTCACCCCGGCCGACGCCGGCGCGCTCGGCGTCCTCGAAACGATCCTGAAGGCGGCCGGTTTCGAGGTCCATCGCGTCACCTTCAGCGAGCCCGGCGCCGCCGACATCGACAACCTCTATGCAAGGATCGGCAGCTCCGCGCCGCATATCAGCTTCGCCGGCCATACCGACGTGGTACCCGCCGGCGACGAGACCGCGTGGAGCCACGGCGCGTTCGCGGGCGACGTCAAGAATGGCCTGCTCTATGGCCGCGGCGCCGTCGACATGAAGGGCGGCATCGCCTGCAGCGTCGCCGCGGTGCTGGAGTATCTCGCGGCGAACGGCGGCAAGCCGAAGGGGTCGATCTCGTTTTTGATCACCGGCGACGAGGAAGACGTCGCGGTCAACGGCACCATCAAGCTTCTCGAATGGGTGGCCAAGCGCGGCGACACATTCGACCATTGCGTGCTCGGCGAACCCAGCAATGTCGAGGTGCTCGGAGACTGCATCAAGATCGGACGCCGCGGCTCGCAATCCGGCACACTCTATGTCGACGGTGTGCAGGGCCATGTCGCTTATCCGCAGCGCGCCAATAATCCGGTGCCGGACATTGCGCGGCTGATCGTGGCGTTGAGCGATGAGCCGCTCGATCACGACAGCGCGCAATTCCAGGCCTCGAATCTCGAATTCACCTCGGTCGACGTCGGCAACACTGCGACCAACGTGATTCCGGGCCAGGCACGAGCAAAGTTCAACATCCGCTTCAACGACAACCACAACCATGAATCGCTGCGCCAACTGGTCGAGGCGCGGCTGGCCAAGGCGACCGGCAACCGCATTCGCGCGCGCATCGTCTGGGAACCGTCGAACTCCAACGTGTTCGTGACCAAGCCGGGCGCCTTCACCGACCTCGCGGTCGCCGCGATCGAACAAGTCACCGGCCGCAAGCCGGAGCTGAGCACGAGTGGCGGCACTTCCGACGCCCGTTTCATTTCGCGCTACTGCCCGGTGATCGAATTCGGCCTGGTCGGCCAGACCATGCACCAGGTCGACGAACGCACGCCGGTGGCTGATCTGGAGAAGCTGACGAAGATCTATCGCGGCGTGCTGGATCGGTATTTTGCGCAAGCACCCGTCGTCACTCGCGACAGCGGGTAATGGCGGCGGAGTTCAATAATCCACTTTCACCAGATACAACCCATCCGGCGGCGCGACCGGCCCACAGGCGGCTCGGTTACGTGCAGCCAATGCAGCCGCGAGATCGTCGGCGCGCCAACGGCCTTCGCCGACCCAGACCAGCGAGCCCACCATCGAGCGCACCTGGCTGTGCAGGAACGAGCGCGCCGAGGTCACGATGTCGACGGCATCGCCATCGCGGATCACGTCGAGCTGGTCGAGCGTCTTCTCCGGCGATTTGGCCTGGCATTCGGTGTCGCGAAACGTCGTGAAATCGTGCTTGCCGATCAGTCGCTGCGCGGCCGCGTGCATCGCGTCGGTGTCGAGCGTGCGCGGCACGCGCCAGGCGTGGCCGATGTCGATCGCGAGATTGGCGCGGCGGTTGCTGATGCGATAGCGATAGTGCCGCTTTTTCGCCGAGAACCGCGCCTCGAAATCATCTGATACCACGTCCGCCGAGATCACGCCGATCGGGTGCGGCCGCAGATGCGCGTTGAGGCCGTCGCGAAACCGGCCCGGCACGAAGTGTTTTGCGATGTCGCAATGCGCCACCTGCCCCAGCGCATGCACGCCGGCATCGGTACGCCCTGCGCCATGCACCCGCACCGCCTCGCCGCAGATCGCCTTGACCGCGGTTTCCAGCGCGCCCTGGATCGACGAGCCGTTGTCCTGCAACTGCCAGCCGCAGAACGGGCCGCCGTCATATTCGATGAGGAGCTTGTAGCGGGGCATCAGGAAAACCGCATCGGCGGTTTGAGGGGCGTACCGCGCAGAAAATCCTCCGCCTTCATCGGCGCCTTGCCGGCGCGCTGCAGTTCGAGGATGCGGATCGCGCCGTCGCTGCAGGCGATGGCGAGGCGGTCATCGAGCAATTCACCCGGCGCGCCCAAACGATCCACCATCGCGCAGCGCAGGATCTTCAGCCGCGCCGGTGCACCATCGAGCGCGATCTCGCTCCAGGCGCCTGGAAACGGCGACAGCCCGTGGATATGGCGCAGGACGTCGTGAGCAGGCTTGTTCCAGTCGATCCGCGCTTCGGCCTTGTCGATCTTGGCGGCGTAGGTGACGCCCTGCTCGCTCTGTTTGGTCAGTTGCAGCTTGCCGCGCTCTAGCGCGCCCATCGCCCGCGCCATCAGGTCCGCCCCGAGCGGCGCCAGCGCATCATGCAGATCGGCCGCGGTCATTGCATCCGTGATCGCGAGACGCTCGGCCATCGCGACATCGCCAGTGTCGAGGCCGGCATCCATCTTCATCACCATCACGCCGCTCTCGGCGTCACCCACCATGATGGCGCGGTTGATCGGCGCGGCGCCACGCCAGCGCGGCAGCAACGAGCCGTGCAAATTGAAGCAGCCATCGCGCGGCGCATCGAGGATGGCTCGCGGCAGGATCATCCCGTAGGCGACGACCACCGCTGCATCGGCCTTGTGCGCGCGAAATTCCTCGAGCGCTTCCGGCGTCTTCAGCGTCGTCGGCGTCAACACGGTTACGCCGAGCCGCAGCGCTTCCCGCGCCACCGGCGTGGGCAGCAGGTTCATGCCGCGCCCGGCGGGCTTTGCCGCGCGGGTATAGACCGCCGCGATCTCGTGGCCATGGGCTACCAGTTCCAACAGCGTCGGCACCGCGAAATCGGGCGTGCCCATGAAGATCAGACGAAGCGGCATGAAGTGGAGCTACCTGGCAAAGATTCAATTTACTCGTCATGGCCGGGCTTGTCCCGGCCATCCACGTCTTGAAAACACGTCAGCGAGTAAGACGTGGCTGCCCGGCACAACGCCGGGCATGACGCCTGATATAGGCTCACTCAGCCGCGCGCTTGGCGGCTTTGGAGAATTTCTTCAGCACGCGGTCGCGCTTCAGTTTCGACAGATAATCCACGAACAGCACGCCGTTGAGATGATCGATCTCGTGCTGGATGCAGGTGGCGAACAGCCCCTCGGCGTCTTCCTCATGCACCTTGCCGTCGAGATCGGTGAAGCGCACGCGCACCCGCGCCGGCCGCTCGACCTCCTCGTAATATTCGGGGATCGACAGGCAGCCTTCCTCGTAGACCGAGGTTTCTTCAGACGACGAGACGATCTCCGGGTTGATGAAGACGCGCGGCTTCGGCTGGGTTTCGCCGTTCTCATCCGGCTTGGCGAGATCCATGGTGATCAGCCGCAGCGGCTGGGCGACCTGGATCGCGGCAAGCCCAATGCCCGGCGCGTCGTACATGGTCTCGAACATGTCATCGGCGAGCTTGCGGATGTCCGGCGTCACCTTTTCGACGGGTTTGGAGACAAGCCGAAGCTGCTTGTCGGGCAGAACGATGATTTCTCTGATGGCCATGATCGGCGATTTAAGCTGCTGATTTGCCGGGGTCAATCCAGCCGGCCCGCCGGTTTTGGCATTCCGCCGGGGATTTTTGCCGTCGCGCCGTTCGCTGAAATTCATATTCAATTAACCATAAATGTTCCCTCTTCGTTCGCTTAAAGGCTCGAATCGGTTACAAGGGCGGCATGAACGAGATTCTTTTCATGATCGGCGACATGCCGGTTCGCGCCGGCGCCGCCCTGATCGGCTTCGCCGCGCTCGCTTTGTTGTTGCTGCTCGGCATTGCGATTTCGATCGCGCGCTCGGGCCGCCGCGGCGCCGAACTCGCGATGGCGCAAGCGATCCGCGCCGACGAACTCGAGGCGCGCCTTGGCGAAATGCAGCGCGCGCAAAGCGAGGCCACCGGCCGCGTCGATGCGATGGGCCAGCATCTCGCCGGCCGACAGGCCGAGATGGCGCGCGCGGTCAGCGAGCGGCTGGATTCCGTCACCCATCGCGTCGGCCAGTCGATGGAGCAGACCACGCGCAATACCATGGACAGTCTGCGCGTGCTGCACGAGCGGCTCGGCATCATCGACAACGCGCACAAGAACCTCACCGATCTGACCTCGCAGGTCACGACCTTGCGCGACGTGCTCGCCAACAAGCAGTCGCGCGGCGCGTTCGGCCAGGCGCGGATGGAAGCGATCGTCCAGGACGGCATGCCAAAGGGCTCCTACGCATTCCAGCACACGCTTTCCAGCGGCAAGCGGCCGGATTGCGTGATTTTCCTGCCCGATCAGCGCCCGCTCTGCATCGACGCCAAATTTCCGCTCGAAGCCGTCACCGCGCTGCACGACGCGCGCACCGACGAGGAGAAAAAGTTCGCCAGCCAGCGGCTGCGTGCCGATGTGATGAAGCATGTCAGCGACATCGCCGAAAAATACCTGGTTGCCGGCGAGACCCAGGACACCGCGCTGATGTTCGTGCCGTCGGAATCGGTCTATGCCGAAATCCACGACGGATTCGACGACGTGGTGCAGAAGGCCTACCGCGCCAGGGTGGTGCTGGTGTCGCCGTCGCTGTTGATGCTGGCGATCCAGGTGATGCAGCAGATCCTGAAGGACGCGCGGATGCGCGACGCCGCCGACCAGATCCGCACCGAAGTGCTCAATCTGGGCGACGATCTCGGCCGGCTGCGCGATCGCGTGCTGAAACTGCAGAATCATTTTTCGCAGGCCAATGAGGACGTCCGCCAGATCCTGATCTCCGCCGACAAGATCGAAAAGCGCGCCGGCCGGATCGAGGAGCTGGACTTCTCCAAGAGCGATTTGAAGAGCGAGGCGCCGGTGGAAGCGCCCCGCCTCGTCAAACCGGGCGCGCCGGAGACGTTTCCCCTGCCCCGCAAGCTGCAGGCGGGGGAGTAGGGTTAAGAAGCGCGAATCTGCTAGCCTTGCGAGATGAACAGCACACTCAAAGGCCCGCCTGAGGCGCCGACTACGTCCGTACAACCCTCCTCCTGGCGAGACGGCTTTGCTGTATACCTGCAGCGCCGCGTGCTGGTCGTGCTGCTGCTCGGCTTTTCGGGCGGTCTGCCGTTTTCCCTGGCCGGCCAGACCCTGCAAGCCTGGACGACCGAAAGCGGTCTCGACATCAAAACCATCGGCCTGTTTGCGTTTGTCGGCACCCCCTATTGGAGCAAGGTGTTCTGGTCGCCCGCGGTCGACGCGCTCGACATCCCCGTGCTGACGCGCTTGCTCGGCCGACGCCGCTCGTGGTTGTTGCTGACGCAGGTGCTGCTGCTCATCGCCATCGTCTTGCTCGCTTGCTGCGACCCGCGAACTGCCCCCTTGGGCACCGCCTTTGTCGCATTGCTCGTCACAACGGCCTCCGCGACCCAGGATATCGTCATCGACGCCTTCCGCGTCGAGAGCCTAACCGAGAACGAACAAGCCGCCGGCATGGCTTCCTATGTCGCCGCCTACAGGATCGCAGCACTGATCTCCGGCGCCGGCGCGCTGCTTCTGGTTAGCGGCTTGGTAAGCTGCGGCTTCGATCAACAAAAAGCCTACAGCACGACCTACATCGTGATGGGAGCCCTCATCGTGGTCGGCATGCTCGCGACGCTGTTCGCCGTGGAACCGGAGTCCTCCGTTCGTGCCACTGCCGAACATATCGGCCCCGGCCACGACGCCGCCACGCGACGTCTGGTCAAGGTGGCAGTCGCGAGTCTGAAGGATTTTCTTTCGCGCGACGCGGCGGTTGCGATCCTTCTGTTCGTGGTACTATTTAAACTTGCCGATGCGCTAGCCGTCGCGATGAACACGACCTTTGCGCTGAAGATCGGGTTTTCGCGCGTTGAGCTCGCTGCCATCCTCAAAGGTGTCGGCTTCGCATCCGCACTGCTCGGCGGATTTGCCGGAGGCTTCGTCGCCCGTTCATTCCCGCTCTCCACCAGCCTGTGGATAGGCGGCGTCCTACAGACGCTCGCGATTCTGCCGTTCTCATGGCAGGCCATTGTCGGCCATGACCCGGCGTGGCTGACCTTTACCATCATGGCAGCGTATTTCGCCGATGGCCTCGGTACGGTGACGTTCGTGGCCTATCTCTCGGCGCTCTGCGGCAACCCTCTGCACACCGCTACACAATATGCGCTGTTGACCGCGTTGACCGCGCTCGGACGCACAGTGTTTGCGGCCGGCAGCGGATATATGGCCGAGGCGACGGGCTGGTTCGGTTATTTCCTGCTGTGCGCAGCGTCGGCGATACCCGGTTTCATTGTGCTTGCCTATCTGCAACGGCGCGGCCATTTCGAAACGCTGACACAGGTCAAACGTTGATCGCGGACCAATGCCTATTTCGATTGCAAAATCCGACGCCAACCTCGTCAACAGTGGGTTACGGCTTCGCCTAACCCACCCTTACGGTCTACAATCCGCGTCGCGTGGCGGCGCGGCAATCAATGCGTCACCACGCTCCACTTCGTGACCACCGCATCGCTCATCTGGCCGGCTTCCTGCGAGCAGGCGACCTCGTCCACCTTCAGCGAGACTTCCTTGCCGAGGTAATTCTTCAATTGCGACGCCTGCGCGTCGTTGGCGACGATCTGGAAGGTTTCCGGACCGGTCTCGAGGCCGCACAACCCGTTCGCGGTCGGCAACCGGCGCGGCGCGCTGGTGACCTGGTAGGTGGCGACGCGTTTGCCCTTCTTGCCGCCGCGCAACTTCATGACGTTGAGTTCGCCGGTCAAGACATCGCCGGCGTTGATCAGTTTTGCCGCCTTGGCCGCGGGTTCGGCCTGCTGCGCGGATGCGGGCGAGACAGCGGGCGAAGCCATTGCCGCAGCCATCATCACCATCGCAAAACCCCAGCGCTTGCTGAATCGTCGTTTCGTCATGTCCATGATTTCCGTGTGAGCGGGTTAGAACAGCGTCCGCTGCCGCATCGCAGCCGACAGCGTGCCTTCGTCGAGATAATCCAGTTCACCGCCGACCGGCACGCCATGGGCAAGCCGCGTCACCCTGACATTGGCTTCCTGCAGCAGGTCGGTGATGTAATGCGCGGTGGTCTGGCCATCGACCGTGGCGTTGAGGGCCAGGATGATTTCACTCACTCTGGCATCATGCGCGCGGGCCACCAGCGCGTCGATGGTGATATCCTGCGGCCCGACGCCGTCGAGCGGCGACAGGGTAGCGCCGAGCACGTGGTAGTTTCCATTGGTCGCGTGCGCGCGTTCCAGCGCCCAGAGATCGGCGACGTCGGCGACCACCACGATGATCGACGGATCGCGCCTTGGATCGGTGCAGATCGTGCAGGGATTTTGCGTGTCGATATTGCCGCAGATTTTGCAGACCTGAATTTTATCGATCGCGACCTGAAGCGCCGCCGAAAGCGGCGTCATCAGCGCCTCGCGCTTCTTGATCAGATGCAGCGCCGCGCGCCGCGCCGAGCGCGGGCCGAGGCCCGGCAACCGCGCCAGCAGCTGGATCAGGCGTTCTATCTCGGGACCGGCAACCGCAGAAGCCATGTCGATCAGCCGAGCCCCAGTCCGGGCGGCAGGCCGAGCCCACCGGTCAGGCTCGCCATCTTCTCCTGCATCGCGGCTTCGGCCTTGCGCCGGGCATCGCCGAGCGCGGTGACCAGCAGGTCCTCGAGAATTTCGCCCTCGTCGGCCTTGATCAGCGAGGGGTCGATCTTCACGGCTTTGACTTCCATCTTCGCGGTCATGCGCACCGAAACCAGACCGCCGCCGGAAATGCCCTCGACCTCGACCTGGCCGAGCTCGTCCTGCATCGCCTGCATCTTCGATTGCAGTTGCGCCGCCTGTTTCATCATGCCGAGAAAATCAGCCATCAGGATTCCTCTTGCCTCACAAAATCGCTATTCGTCGTCGCTGTCGGGCGCTTCCGAGGGGTCTTCACCGCTAGCATCGGATTCCGGCGGCTCGGGGGCAAGCCGGCGCACCTCGACGACCTTGGCGCCGGGAAACCGCGCCAGCACTTCCCTCACCCTCGGATCGGCTTCCGCGGCGCGCTCGCGCTGGTTCTTCTCGACTTCCATCACCGAGCGCAGCGTCGGCTGCCCCGGCTCGTTGGAGACGATCACGGTCCAGCGCCGGTTGGTCCATTGCTCGAGCTTGCGCGAGAGCTCATTGACCAGCGTGCGCGCGGCGTTGCGCTCCAGCGCCACTTCGAGGCGGCCGTCCTCGATCCGCACCAGGCGTACATCGGCCTCCAGCGCGGCTTTGGTCAGGAGGTCGCGTTTCTCGCCGGCGAGCGCCACCAGTTGCGGAAAACTCGTGACCCGCAGCGCCGGCACGGCCTGCGCCTGCGCCGCGGGCTCGACCATCTGCGGTCGTGCGGAAGCTTCGGCGCCGCCGCGCGGCGAAGCCGGTGAACGCATTTGTGACGCCGACGACGCCATCGACGATATGGTTGCCGCCGGCGCGCCCCGCGATGCGGAGTTGGACGCCACAACCGGCGAGGTATCGTTGTTCGGATCGAGCATCCGGATCGCCTCGTCCGGCGTCGGCATGTCAGCGACATAGGCGATGCGCACCAGCACCATTTCCGCCGCCGCGGCCGGCCGCGTCGCCGCCTGCACCTCGGCGATGCCTTTCAGCAGCATTTGCCACATCCGCGACAACACCCGCATCGACAGTTTTGCCGCGAAGTCGCGGGCGCGCAGCCGTTCCGTTTCACCAAAGGCGACATTGTCGGCGGTCGACGGCACGGCCTTCACGCGGGTGACGAAATTGACGAATTCGGCGAGGTCCGACAGCACCACGATCGGATCGGCGCCGACATCATATTGCTCGCGGAATTCGCGGAACGCGCTCTCGATATCGCCACGCGCCAGCGAGTCGAACAGATCGATCACGCGCGTGCGGTCGGCGAGACCCAGCATCTGCCGCACCGCGTCGGCGCGCACCGGGCCAGCCGCATGCGCGATCGCCTGATCGAACAGCGAGAGCGAATCGCGCACCGAACCCTCGGCGGCGCGCGCGATGATGCCGAGCGCTTCGCCCTCGACCTCGACGTTTTCTTTCGTTGCGATGTTGGCGAGATGCTTCATCAGCACGCCGGCCTCGACCCGGCGCAGGTCAAAACGCTGGCAGCGCGACAGCACCGTGACCGGGACTTTCCGGATTTCGGTGGTCGCGAACACGAATTTGGCGTGCTCCGGCGGCTCTTCCAATGTCTTCAGGAAGGCGTTGAACGCCGCGGTCGACAGCATGTGAACTTCGTCGATGATGTAGACCTTGTAGCGGGCGCTGGCCGGCGCATAGCGCACGCTGTCGTTGATCTGGCGCACGTCGTCGACGCCGGTATGGGACGCGGCGTCCATTTCCAGCACGTCCATGTGCCGGCTTTCCATGATCGCCTGGCAATGGGTGCCGAGCACCGGCATGTGGATGGTCGGCCGCTTCACCGAACCATCAGGCAATTCGTAGTTCAGCGCGCGGGCCAGAATCCGCGCGGTGGTGGTCTTGCCGACCCCGCGCACGCCGGTCAGGATCCAGGCCTGCGGAATCCGCCCGGTTTCGAACGCGTTGGAGACGGTGCGGACCACCGCGTCCTGGCCGATCAAATCCTCGAAGCTGGAGGGACGGTATTTCCGCGCTAGCACGCGATAGGGTTTTCCGGCCTGCGGCTGGCCGCCGAGATCGAAGCCGTCCTGCCGGCTGCCGTCAGGCGCCGCGCTGGCGTTACTTTCTTGGGATTTGGGTGGCGTGCCAGCGTCGCTCATCGATCGATCCGCAATTGAGTGTCTCTCGAAGCCGGCTTGCGGAATGCAGGAGAATCAAGCGCAGGACGGGCCACCCGTTTTGGCGCGATTCGCTCGAAAAAACAGGCAGAAAAACAGGTAGGAGACTGACGAGCGACCCGATCCGGACCTCGTTAGGGCTGCTTCCTTCCGGACCTGACCCGGTTGGCGAGTGGCTCGTCCACCGCCAATCTCCCGGTCCCTATTTGG
>Ga0068856_100003437_pt1 | contig 16010 bp, 16 predicted proteins | sample KBSCornC62_FD_66595 | JGI IMG/M metagenome (GOLD analysis project Ga0068856, IMG submission 66595) | Corn rhizosphere microbial communities from Kellogg Biological Station, Michigan, USA - KBS Corn C6-2 | ecosystem: Host-associated > Plants > Roots > Rhizosphere > Soil ...
CGCGCGGTGCCGCTGAAGGAATGCCGCCGCATGCGCACGCAAGCAGCGCTGTCGGCGCGATGGAGGCGATGCAAGTCGAAATGCCGTCGTCATCGAGCTTGCCGAGCGCGGCCGCGACGGACGTGCCGCCGACAGCGACTGAAGTGGCAGCCGACCATACTGCGCCGATGAGCCTCGCGCTGCCGCCGGATTCGGATCTCGTTCTCGTCGAGACCCGCTTCACGCCGCCGCCTGCTGAAGAGGAAATGCCGGCAGCGCGACCGCGTCGCACGCGGCCGCCGCGCGTGACGATCCCCGACGAGCCGCTGCAACTGATCGAAACGCACAAGCAGGACGGCGTCTGACGCATCTCGCAGGTCGAAGAACCTCGTGAACGGAAGGGATGGCCGTCCCTTCCGCGTTCACTGTCTGAGAGCGTGCGCCCGAATATGGGCGAGCAGTCCTTCCGACGCGCGCTCGACGAGTTCCAGCACCGCTTCGAAGCCGTCCGGACCTCCGTAGTACGGGTCGGGCACTTCGCGGACGCCGAGATGCGGCGCGAAATCGAGGAAGAGGCCGAGGTACCCCTTGTAGTCGTCGGGCCGCAACGCTCGAAGATCGCGGAGGTTGCGAAGGTCCATGCCGAGTATGTAATCGAAGCGCGCGAAATCCGTCCGCGTCACCTGGCGCGCGCGAAGCGGTTCGAGATCGTAGCCGCGCCGACGACCGTGCAGGATCGCGCGCTTGTCCGGAGGCTGGCCGACGTGCCAGGAACCGATGCCCGCAGACTCGATGCGCAATTCGTCGAGAAGGCCCGCCCGCTGTGCGTGCTCGCGGAACACGGTCTCCGCGGTCGGCGAGCGGCAGATGTTGCCCATGCACACGAAGAGCACGGACGTACGGGCGTCGACTGGCGGCGCAGTCGTTTTCGCGCGCCGCAACCTCACTGCATGAACCAGCCGTGACTCACGACGAGCGACTGGCCGGTCAGCGCGTTGCTCGGGAACGCGGCGAACAGCAGCGCCACCTCGGCCACGTCCTCGAGCGTCGTGAATTCGCCGTCGACGGTGTCTTTCAGCATGACCTTGCGAATGACATCCTCCTCGGACATGCCGAGCGTGCGCGCCTGCTCCGGAATCTGGCGCTCGACAAGCGGCGTACGCACGAACCCCGGGCAGACGACGTTCGCGCGCACGCCGTGCGCCGCGCCCTCCTTCGCCATCGTCTTGGCGAGGCCGATCAGTCCGTGCTTGGCCGTCACGTACGGAGCTTTCAGCACGGACGCGAGCTTCGAATGCACGGAGCCCATGTAGATCAGGCTGCCGCGCCGCGCCTTGTACATGTGGGGAAGGCACGCGCGCGTCGTGAGGAACGCGCCGTCGAGGTGTATCGCGAGCATCCTCTTCCACTCGGCGTAGCTGAATTCCTCGAGCGGATGGACGATCTGGATCCCCGCGTTGCTGACGAGCACGTCGATGCGCCCGAAGCGCGACGCGACCTCGCCGACACCGCTGTCGACGGCGCGTTCGTCGGTCACGTCCATCGCGAGGCCCAGCGCACGTCGCGGATCGTCGTCGATCTCGCGCGCGGTGGCGGCGGCGGCCGCACCGTCGAGATCCGCGACGACGACGCGCGCGCCGGCTCGCGCGAAGCGGCGCGCGATCGCGCGGCCGAGCCCGCTCGCCGCGCCGGTCACGATCGCAACCTGGTCGGTCAGTTCCATAGAGCTCCTCTCTTGTATGATTTCTCCTGCGCGGCGGGCGTCTCGCGCACGGCGCGCGTTCGCTCCCAGTATAAGCGTCTCGTGCGCGCCTCTCGCCACCTCTTCATCCGCCCGTACCAGCCCATGTCCCTTTCCTATGCCCTCCGGCGCTCCCTCACGCTGAGTCTGCTGGCACTTCTCGCCTGCATGTCGCCGCAGGCGCTCGCAGCCGATATGAACAAGGTGCTGCGCATCGCCTCCAGCGACATCACGAGTCTCGATCCGCAGCAAGGGACCGACCTTTACTCGACGCGCGTCGCATCGGCGATCTTCGAGGCGCTCTACGAGTTCGAGTACCTGTCCACCGGCTCCAAGGCCGTGCCGAATACCGCCGAGGCGATGCCGGTCGTTACCGACGACGGGAAAACGTGGACGATCCGGCTCAAGAAGGGGATTCGCTTCACCGACGACCCGGCGTTCAAGGGCAAACCGCGCGAGCTCGTCGCCGCCGATTACGCGTACTCGATCCGCCGCTCGATCGATCCCAACCTGCGCGGCGGCGGTGATCCGTCGCTGTCCGACCTGATCGTCGGCGCGCGACCTGTCGTCGACGCCGCGCGCAAGGCCGGCGGCAAATTCGACTACGACGCGCCGATCGAAGGCCTGCAAACACCGGACACATACACGCTGGTCATCCGCCTCGCGCACCCCGATTACACGCTGCTCGAGCGCCTCGCCGGGCTGCCGGCGATGGCGGTCGCACGCGAAGTCGTCGACGCCTCGGGCGCGGACATCATGCGGCATCCGGTGGGCACGGGACCGTATCGGCTGAAGGAGTGGCGACCCGCTTCGCGCGTCGTGCTGGAGGCGAATCCGAATTATCGGAAGGTCGTCTTTCCGGAGAACGCCGACGCGCCCCAGCAGGAGCTCGTCCGCAGCATGCGCGGCAAGGCGCTGCCATCGATCGGCCGCATCGAGATCAGCATCATCGAGGAGTCGCAGCCGGAGATCCTCGCGTTCACGCAGGGCGATCTCGATTACATGGCGCTCGGCGGCGACGACACGAAGCGCGTGATGGAAAACGGCAAGCTGCGTCCGGACCTCGCCGCGCGCGGCGTACGGCATCTTCGCTTCGGCTCTCCGAGTATCACGTTCACCTACTTCAACCTCGACGACCCGACGGTCGGCGGCTATTCGAACGCGCAGATTGCGCTGCGGCGCGCGATCGGCATGGGCTTCAACGTCGACGAGATGATTCGCGTGCTGTTCGCGGGCAACGCATTGCCCGCGAACCAGCTCCTGCCTCCGGGCGTCAGCGGTTATGACCCGAGCCTGCCGGCCAAGTCGATCTACGATCCCGTGGCGGCGCGCGCCCTTCTCGACCGCTTCGGCTTCAAGGACCGCGACGGCGACGGCTATCGTGAAACGCCGGACGGCAAGCCGCTCACGGTCGTGCGCGGCACGCTGCCCGAGTCGTGGTATCGCGAGGCCGACACGCTGTGGAAGAAGAACATGGACGCGATCGGCATCCGGATGAAGGTCGAGCAGCAGACTTTCGCCGAGCTCCTGAACCTGTCGCGCGCGGGCAAGCTGCCGATGTTCAATCTGGGCTATCGCTCGCTGGAGCCTTCCGGCTATCAGATCCTGCAGACCCTCTGGAGCAAGTCGCCCCGCGACACGAACCCGTCGCAGTTCCACAACGCCGAATACGACGCGGCGTACGAGCAGTTCCTGCGCACACCGGCGGGACCCGCGCGCATCGCGCTGGCGCGCAAGATGTCGCAGGTCTCGCAGGCGTACATGCCGATGATCCTGCACACGTACGGCGTCGGCAACGTGCTGTATTACCCGTGGGTGCTCGGCTACTGGCCGTCGCCGTTCGGCTTTTCGTGGAAGTACCTCGACATCGACGTCGGCTTGCGCGACGCCAGGCTGCGGGCGGCGAAGTAAAGCGGGACGCGAGCTACGTCTCGGTCGGCAGCGCGACACCGAACAGCGCCTCGCGCAGCTTGTAAAGCTTGTCGCGGAGCTCCGCGGCGCGCTCGAACTCGAGGTTCTTCGCCGCCTCGATCATCTGCCTCTCGATCTGGCGCAGCTCGCGCTCGAGGTCCTTCTCCGGCATCGCCGCGTACTTGGCCTTGGTCTGCGCGGCCTTCTGCTCCCGGCGCTCCTCGTCGATGTCGTAGACGCCGTCGATCATGTCCTTGATGCGCTTCGCGACGCCCTTCGGCGTGATCCCCATTTCCTCGTTCCACGTGATCTGCTTCGCGCGCCGACGCTCGGTCTCGCCGATCGCAGCCTTCATCGAATCGGTCATGTGGTCCGCATAGAGGATCGCCGTGCCGTTGAGGTGACGCGCCGCGCGGCCGATCGTCTGGATCAGCGAGCGCTCGGCACGCAGGAACCCTTCCTTGTCGGCGTCGAGGATCGCGACCAGCGACACCTCGGGAATGTCGAGGCCTTCGCGCAGCAGGTTGATGCCGACGAGCACGTCGAATTCGCCGAGGCGCAGGTCGCGAATGATCTCGACACGCTCGACGGTGTCGATGTCGCTGTGCAGGTAGCGGACCTTGACGCCGTGCTCGCCGAGGTAGTCGGTCAGGTCTTCGGCCATGCGCTTCGTCAGCGTCGTGACGAGCACGCGCTCGTTGCGCGCGACGCGCACGTTGATCTGGGACAGTAGATCGTCGACCTGCGTCGCTGCGGGCCGCACCTCGAGCGCCGGGTCGACGAGGCCCGTCGGACGCACGAGCTGCTCGACGACCTGTCCCGAATGCTTCTGCTCGTAGTCGGCCGGCGTCGCCGACACGAAAATCGTCTGCGGCAACAGTCGCTCGAACTCGTCGAAGCGCAGCGGCCGGTTGTCGAGCGCCGACGGCAGCCGGAAGCCGAAGTTGACGAGGTTCTCCTTGCGCGCGCGGTCACCGCGGTACATGCCGCCCACCTGCGGGATCGTGACGTGGCTCTCGTCGACGAACATCAGCGCCCGTCGCGGCAGGTAGTCGATCAGCGTCGGCGGCGGCTCGCCCGCGTTGCGGCCGGACAGGTGCCGCGAGTAGTTCTCGATGCCTTTGCAGAAGCCGATCTCGGCCATCATCTCGAGATCGAAGCGCGTGCGTTGCTCGATGCGCTGTGCCTCGATGAGCTTCATCTGGTCGACGAAGTGCTGCTTCTGCTCCGCGAGCTCCGCCTTGACCGCCTCGATCGCGTCGAGCACCTTCTGGCGCCCGGTCACGTAGTGCGACGACGGAAACACCGTGTAGCGCGCCATCTTGTGGCGCAGATGGCCGGTCAGCGGGTCGAAGAGCTGCAGGCTCTCGACCTCGTCGTCGAAGAGCGAGACGCGGATCGCGTTTTCGGCGTTTTCGGCGGGGAAGATGTCGAGCACGTCGCCGCGCACGCGAAACGTGCCGCGCCGGAATTCGAGCTCGGCGCGCTGGTACTGCATTTCGGTCAGCCGCCTGATCGCGTCGCGCTGCGACAGCCGGTCGCCCTGCCGCACGTGCAGGATCATGCTGTGGTATTCCGTCGGGTCGCCGATCCCGTAGATGGCAGAGACGGTGCCGACGATCACGCAATCCGGCCGCTCGAGAATCGCCTTCGTCGCCGACAGCCGCATCTGCTCGATGTGCTCGTTGATCGAGCTGTCCTTCTCGATGTAGAGGTCGCGTGAAGGAACGTATGCCTCGGGCTGATAGTAGTCGTAGTACGAGACGAAGTACTCGACCGCGTTGTTCGGAAAGAACTCGCGGAATTCGGAATAGAGCTGGGCGGCGAGCGTCTTGTTCGGCGCGAGCACGAGCGCAGGCCTGCCGCTGCGTGCGATGACGTTCGCCATCGTGTACGTCTTGCCCGAGCCCGTCACGCCGAGCAGCGTCTGGAACGAAAGGCCGTCGTCGAGCCCTTCGGTCAGCTTCTCGATCGCCTGCGGCTGGTCGCCCGACGGCTCGAACGGTTGATGAAGCTCGTAGGGGCTCCCGGGAAACTTGACGATCATGAGAAATGGGAATGCGCTGGCGAACCGATCATTTTAGTTCGGAAAGTGTTTCGTTCGCAGCCCGCGGTTGCGCCGGCGCGCCGAACTGCAGCGCGGCGAGCCGCGCATAAAGCGGATTGTCGCGGACGAGCTCGTCGTGCGTGCCGATCGCGACGATCCGTCCGGCCTCCATCACCGCGATGCGGTCGGCATGGCGCACGGTCGCCAGCCGGTGGGCGATCATCAGCACCGTCCGCCCGGCCATCAGGCGTTCGAACGCGCGCTGGACGATGCGCTCGCTTTCGGCATCGAGCGAGCTCGTCGCTTCGTCGAGCAGCAGGATCGGACGGTCCGCGAGGATCGCGCGCGCGATGGCGATCCGCTGGCGTTGGCCGCCCGACAACCGCACGCCACGCTCGCCGAGCGCGCTTTCGAAGCCTTCGGGCAAACGCGCGATGAACTCGGTCGCGTAGGCCGCGTCGCACGCGGCGCGCACGTCCACGTCGCTCGCGTCGGGACGACCGTAGCGGACATTCTCGAGCACGCTGGTCGCGAAGATCACCGGTTCCTGCGGGACGAGCGCGATCTTCCGCCGCATCTCGCGCGGATCGGTCGTCGCGAGATCGACGCCATCGATGCGAACCCGCCCCGACGCCGGATCGTAGAAGCGCAGCAGGAGCTGGAAGACCGTGGTCTTGCCGGCGCCGGACGGCCCGACGAGCGCGACCTTCTCGCTCGCGGGCACCTCGAGCGTGAAGCGATCGAGCGCCGGCGTATCGGGCCGCGTCGGATAATGGAACGTCACGTCTTCGAAGCTGACACTGCCCGGCCCGTGCTTCGGCAGCGGCACGGGATGCGCCGGTGGGCGAATGTCGGGCTCGACGCTCAACAACTCGAACAGTCGCTCGGTCGCACCGGCCGCGCGCTGCAGGTCGCCGACGACCTCGCTGAGCGAACCGACGGCGCCCGCAACCAGCACCGCGTAAAACACGAACGCCGAAAGCTGCCCGGCGCTCAGGCGTCCGGCGACGACGTCGTGGCCGCCGATCCAGAGGATCACGCCGACCGCGCCGAACACGAGCACGATCACCGCAGCCACGAGCAGCGCCCGCTGGCGTATCCGATTGACTGCAGTGCCGAATGCGGCTTCGACGCGCCCGGCAAACTGACCGCGGTCCACGTCTTCGTGCCCATACGCCTGCACGAGGCGAATCTCGTGCAGCGATTCGTCGAGGAACGCGCCGACGTCGCCGACGCGGTCCTGCGTGGCGCGCGCGAGCCGACGCACGCGGCGTCCGAAAAGGATGATCGGCACGACGACGACCGGAACGCCGGCGAGTACGAGCAGCGTGAGCTTGGGACTCGTCGCCGCGAGCATGGCGAGGCCCCCGATCATCAGCAGCGAATTGCGAATCGCGACCGATGCACTCGAACCGATCAACGTTTCGAGCATCGTCGTGTCGTTGATGAGACGCGAGACGACCTCGCCCGTGCGGGTTGCCTCGAAAAACGACGGCGGCATCTCGATCAGGTGGTTGAACACGGCGCGCCGCAAGTCGGCCGTGATGCGTTCGCCGAGCCACGAGACGTGGTAGAAGCGCATGTAGGTCGCCGCCGCCATCACGACAATGACGACGAGCAGCAGGCCGAGCATGCGATCGAGCGCCGCGGCGTTCGAAGCGATGAAGCCGCGGTCGACGACGAAGCGCACGCCCTGGCCGACCGCGAGCACCGCCGCCGCCGCGACCACGAGCCCGATGCCCGCGAATACGATATGCCGCCGATGGGGCCGCAGGAACCGACCGGCGCGCGCGACCGTACGCAGCGCAGTCGCCGGCGGAATCTTCGGTGCGGGTTCGAGACGCGTGTCGGCGCGAGCCATTCGTGGGCGGTTCCGGAAGGACGACAGCAGCGAAGGCTGCAGATGGGGCCGAGGGCGCACCGAATCAAGGCGAGCGCCCGCGGTACAATAGCGCGTTCGCGCGCGATGTCCCGCAGCGCGCTTTCCCCGCAGTCGCCGCCACCTCCGACAGGTTCTCACATGAGCGCTTCACCCGCCGCTTCGCCGTTCGCGAACGTTCAACTCGCGCCGCGCGATCCGATCCTCGGCATCACCGAGGCGTACAACGCCGATACGAATCCGCGCAAGGTGAACCTCGGCGTCGGCGTCTACTGCAACGACGAGGGCAAGGTGCCGCTGCTCGATTGCGTCAAGCGCGCCGAGCGGGAAATTGCGGCGAAGTCCGCGCCGCGGACCTATCTGCCGATCGACGGGCTTCCCGCGTACGACAAGGCCGTGCAGTTACTGTTGCTCGGGCGCGACAGCGAGCTGATCGCCGCCGGCCGTGTCGTGACTGTCCAGGCGCTTGGCGGAACCGGCGGGTTGCGCGTCGGCGCCGACTTCCTGCGCAGGTTCCTGCCGAATGCGAGCGTCGCGATCAGCGATCCAAGCTGGGAGAACCATCGGGCGCTGTTCGAGAGCGCCGGCTTCCCCGTCGCGAGTTATCCCTATTACGATGCCACGACGCACGGCCTCGCGTTCGATGCGATGCGCAAGGCGCTCGAAGCGATGCCGGCCGGCACGATCGTCGTGCTGCACGCGTGCTGCCACAATCCGACAGGCGTGGATCCCACGCCCGCGCAATGGGACGAGATCCTTCGGACCGTGCGCGCACGCGGCCTCGTGCCGTTTCTCGACTTCGCCTACCAGGGCTTCGGCGCCGGGACGCAACCCGACGCGACCGTCGTGCGCAAATTCGCGGCGACGCCCGGACCGCTTTTCATCTCCAACTCGTTCTCGAAGTCGTTCTCGCTCTATGGCGAGCGCGTCGGCGCGTTGACGGTCGTCGCGCCCGATCGCGACGAAGCGGCGCGCATGCTGTCGCAGTTGAAGCGCGTCGTGCGCGCGAACTACTCGAACCCGCCGACGTTCGGCGGTCAGGTCGTCGCGCTCGTGCTCGGCAACCCCGAGCTCCACGAAATGTGGGAGGTGGAGCTCGGTGGCATGCGCGAGCGCATCCGCGAGATGCGCGAGATGCTGGTGAAGAAGCTGTCCGAGCGGGCACCTGGGCACGACTTCGGCTTCGTGCGCGAGCAGCGCGGCATGTTCTCGTACTCCGGCCTTACGAAGGAGCAGGTGCAACGGTTGCGCGACCAGTTCTCGATCTACGCGATCGACACCGGGCGCGTATGCGTCGCTGCGCTCAACTCGAAGAACATCGATTACGTGGCCGACGCGATCGCCTCGGTGCTCGATACCGTGCCCGCATGATGTGCATGTCGGCGGCGCCGACGAGGCATTGAGCGCGCGGCGCCCGATGGTATAATTCGCGACCTCCGCGGGAATAGCTCAGTTGGTAGAGCGCAACCTTGCCAAGGTTGAGGTCGCGAGTTCGAGACTCGTTTCCCGCTCCAGTTTTCCGGGAGAGCGCAATGCTCTCCCTTTTAGTTTGCCCGCGGTGACGGCGTAGTCGCAAGCGCGTTCGCGGCCCACTCCTGGCGGGGTGGCAGAGTGGTCATGCAGCGGCCTGCAAAGCCGTGGACGCCGGTTCGATTCCGACCCCCGCCTCCATAGCATCTCGATTCCGGCTCCCTTCATCGTATCGGCACTCAACCACTCAGCCAGAGGTGCGAATGACCCATTTCGACGTCTTCAACGGCGACGCCGACGGCATCTGTGCCCTCCAGCAACTGCGGCTGGAAGCGCCAGCCGACAGCGTGCTGGTCACCGGCCTGAAGCGCGACATCGCTCTGCTTCGACGCGTGAACGCCGAGCCCGGCGATACGGTGACCGTGCTCGACGTGTCGGCCGATTCCAACCGGGAAGCGCTCGTGACGCTGCTCGCTCGCGGCGTTCGCGTCCACTACTTCGATCACCATTACGCGGGCGAGCTGCCGGTCTCTTCGCGTTTGCACTCGCACATCGATACCTCGCCGGACACGTGCACGAGCCTCATCGTCGACAAGCATTTGCGCGGTGCGCAGCGCGCGTGGGCGGTCGTCGGCGCGTATGGTGACAATCTTTCACGCGTGGCACAAAGCTGCGCCAGAAAACTGCATCTCGCCGCGGAAGACTTGAACGAGCTGCGCGAATTAGGCGAAAACGTCGCGTACAACGCCTATGCCGATTGCGCGGAAGACGTCATCGTCCATCCTGGCGACCTCTATCGTGCGATCCGGCCTTATGACGATCCGCTGCGCTTCGCGCGCGAGAACGAACTGTGTGGCCGCATCGGCGCACAGCGGCGCGCTGATCTCGACTGCGCCGAGTGCATCGCGCCGGCGATGACGCGGCCGGGCTTCGCGCTTCACGTGCTTCCGAACGAACCTTGGGCACGGCGCGTGCGAGGCGTTCTCGCCAACACGCTCGCGAACCGGACACCTTCTCTGGCGCACGCGGTGCTGACGACCAATCACCAGGGCGGTTTCACGGTGAGTCTGCGAGCGCCAGTCACATCGCCGACGGGGGCCGATGCGGTCTGTCGCGGGTTCACCACGGGAGGCGGCCGCGCAGCCGCCGCCGGCGTGAATCACCTGCCTCGCGATAAGTTAAGTGTGTTCGCCGAGGCAGTCGACGCGGCATTTCCGCAACCCGCCCGCGCCGTGCGCCGAGGGTCTGGCGAATAGGGGCGCTCTGCGTCGGGTCGGGGTGTCGGCCAATGCGCGGTAGTAGACTGATGGCGCGGTAAGGCATCGCAGCTGGGAGTTCGCGGCTCGCCGAACGAAGGCCACCTTCGTCGGGCAACCGCGGCTATCGCGATCCACTCACTCAGGAGGCAATCTCATGAATGCGAAAAAGATACTGGCTTCGATAATCGTAACGGTTGGAATGGCCGCGGTCGGGACCGCGTGGGCGCAGGCGCCCGCCGGTTCGACCGGCGAGTGCAAGGACAACACCTACACGAGCGCCACTTCGAAGCGCGGCGCGTGCAAGGGGCACGGCGGCGTCAAGGAATGGTACGCGGCCGAGAAGGAAACGAAGTCGGGCAAGTCGTCCACCGCCGAGAGCAAGGCCAAGACCGAAACCAAGACCGAAACACCGGCGGCGACGGCAGCGACGCCCGCGGCAACGCCGGCCGCCAAGCCGGCGCCGACGAAGACGGCCACGTCGACGATGGCCGCACCGGGCGGCGGCGCCGGCAAGGTCTGGGTGAACACGTCGACGCACGTCTACCACTGCCAGGGCACCAAGTGGTACGGCAAGACCAAGGAAGGCGAATACATGACCGAGGCCGAGGCGAAGGCGAAGGGCGCGCACGCCGATCACGGCAAGGCCTGCGGCTAGGCCATTCGTGCGCCGATCGGGAAGCGCCCGTCGTGGCTTCCCGCTCGCGCGCCGGCGGGCGCCAGAAGCGATTCGGGCAAACTACGCCGCGTACCGCCCTTCGCGCAGGATTTCCTCCGGCACGTCGCGCTTCAGTTGGTCGATGACGCCCAACATCGCGAGGAGCCGCAGGATGTAATACGAGAGATCGATCTCCCACCACGCAAAACCGGCGCGTGCGAGCGTCGCGTATCGATGGTGGTTGTTGTGCCAGCCGGCGCCCGCGACGAGAAGCCCGAGCAGCGGCACGTTCGCGGACGCGTCGTCGGTCCTATAGCGCCGGTAGTTGCCGGGAAAACGCGGCAGATGCGTGATCGTTCCGATCAAACCGGCCGCATGTAACGTGAGCAGCGTCGGAACGTAGAAGCCCCAGAGAAGCGCCGCCGTGCCGGTGACCTGGCTGCCGAGCAGTCCGTAGTGTCCGGCGGCGAAGAGCCCCGCCGCGCCCGCATAAAGCGGCACGAGATAGTACCGGTTGAGCCACCGGATCTCCGGATAGCGCGCGAAGTCCGCAACGTTGTCGAGGTCGGTCGCGAGGTGCCGCGGATCGCGCATCCATCCGATGTACGCGGTGAAGAAGCCTTTTGTCAGCGGCGAGTGGATGTCGCGCGCCGTGTCCGGCCACTTGTGATGATCGCGGTGAATCGCCGCGAACCACAGCGGACCGCGCAGGCCGCATTGTGTCGCGAAGAGCGTGAGCATGCATTGCGCGACCCGGCCAGCCTTGAAGGCGCGGTGCGCGAAATACCGGTGGTAGATCGCCTCGAAGCCGACGATCCGCAGCAGATAGCTGGTGACGAACAACATGAACAGCGTCGTGTCGAGCGGCACGAACACGAGGGCAAAAATGCCGAGCGCGTGCCGCTCGACCATTCGGGCGACGGCGAACCAGGGCGGATCGCCCGGTTGCACGCCGTAACGCGACGATCCGGTCGAAGCGGTCACCCGAGGCCCTTCCGCGATCGCAAGCCGCCTTCGATCAGGATCTCGTCGGGAATCGTCGACTTCACGTCGCGGATCAGCCCCACGCACTGCAGCGCGCGCAGCATCCAGTACGCGACGTCGATCTCGTACCAGGCGAATCCGGCGCGCGCCGCGGCGGCGAAGCGGTGGTGATTGTTGTGATAGCCGGCGCCGAGCGTCAGCAGCGCAAGCGCCGGTCGATTGACCGAACGGTCGGCAACGTCGTAACGCCGATAGCCGCCGGGCAGCGACGGCATGTGCGCGAACGTATTGATCATCGACGTCGCGTGCAGCACGACGCAGCAGGGGACGTAGAAGCCCCATAGGAGCCCGGACGCGCCGTCGATGCCGGGGCCGAGAAGGCCGTAATGGCCGGCGAGGAACAGCAGCGCCGCGCCGGCGTAGAACGGCACCCAGTAATACCGATCCAGCCAGCGCAATTCGGGAAACCTGGCGAAGTCGGCGATCGCATCGAGGTTGCAGGCTGCGTGCTGCGGGCGGCGAAACCAGGCGACGTAGGATTCGAAGAACGAGTGGCTGGCCGGCGAGTGCGGATCGAGCGGCGTCTCCACGTGCTTGTGATGGTCGCGATGCGTGCTCGCCCACCACAGGCTGCCGCGTTGGCCCGCCTGGGCGCCGACGAGGGCGAGCAGGAACTGCACGAAACGACTGGCCTTGTACGCTCGATGCGAGAAATAGCGATGGTTGATGCCCTCGATCGCGAACATCCGCACGCAGAAGCTCGCGAGGGCGAGCGCGACGAGCGGCCGGTCAAGAGGGACGAAGACGACGGCCACGAATGCGCCAACGTGCCGCTCGAGCACGCGAATCGTCGAGAACCAGGGGCTTTCCCCGGGGCGGATCCCGTAGACCGCTGTGGTGGCCATGTCGCGGCCGCGATTATGCAGCAAACGCCCCGCCGCGCCCAACCGGGCCCGGGCATGGGCCCCGGGGGGCACGGCCGGCCCGATTCGGCTATCCTTCCCCCCATCTCAATGCCAGGGAGTCCCATGCCCAACATCGGCGCAGTGCTGAAACAGGAAATCGCCCGCCTGTCGCGACGCGAGATTCGCAGCGAGGTCCAGGCCACCCGCAAGGCGTCGGCGCAATATCGACGGCACATTGCAGCGTTGCGCCGGCAGGTCGCCGCGCTCGAGCGCCAGCTTGCGATGCTCTCCCGCCGCGTCCAACAGGCGCCGACCGATTCGCAATCGGAAACGCGCACGAAGTTCCGCTTCGTCGCCAAGGGTCTTCGCTCGCAGCGCGCGCGGCTCGGACTCTCGGCCGGGGAATACGCGAAGCTCGTCGGAGTCAGCGCGCAGTCGATTTACAACTGGGAGCACGGACACGCGGTGCCCCGTCCCGCGCAGGTTGCCGCAATCGCGCGGCTGCGCGGAATCGGCAAGCGCGAGGCCCGCACGCAGCTCGGCAACGCGAAGGCGAAGCGCGCGCCGCGGTCGCGTCGCCGCTGAACATCGCGGCGACCGCCTGTCCTGACGGCGCTCACAAAAAAACCGCGGCGGGAATCGCCGCGGTTTTTCGCTGGAGCTGTCGCGAGGTTTACTTGTACGCGCTGTTCTGCGTCGACGTCCCCTGACTCGGCGTTGAGCCGTGATTCGACGACATCGAGCTCGACGAGCCCTGGCTCGGCTGCGAGCCGTTCGTCGCAGCGGCGCCGTTCTCGTTCACGCCGAGGGCCGACAGCGTCTGCTGGTCGAGGTTGCCCGTTTGCGGCAACTTCTTCGATTGCTGGAAGTTGCGCAGCGCACTTTCCGTGTTCGGGCCCATCTGGCCGTCGACCGAGCCGACGTTGAAGCCCTGATCCTTCAGCGCCTGCTGCGCTTCACGGACTGTCGTCGTATTGCTCTCTTCGCCTGGCGTGGCGCTCTGCGAGGCGCCCCCCTGCGAGGACGCCGTTCCCTGCGCAGCACTGCCCTGCGACGAGCCCATCGGATGGGTCGCCGACGTTCCGTTCTCGTTCTGCGTCGATTGCGGCGAGGTCTGCCGCGTCGTCATCTGATCGTTCGACGAATTGTTCGCCGTGCTGCCGGTCGTGTTGCCGGCGGCGGCGGCCGCGCCTGCGAACGACAGCGCAGCGAGTGCGACTACGAGCTTGCGAAGTTTCATTTGAACATCCTTTCCATTTCGTTCGCGAACCGGCTGAAGTGCCGGCCCGCCGTCTCGCGTCGTGATGCGCGAAACGACCACCCGATCGATGTGCAAGTGACGTGCCGCAAACGATCCGCGCGCAGCGTGCCGGAAATGGCGTCCGGACGCCGTTTCCGCCGCGTAGCCGGGAAGCGACGGCGAGGCGCTTGCAACGATTACAAGCGCGGTGTGCGTGCAGACGCGCTGCGTCAGGCAGATTCGGACAAAGTAGACTTCCATCTGCGTCCTCTCTCACGGAACTGCAATCGGCATGAGCGCCGCGGAATTCGCCATGCACACCCCGTTGGACGACCTCTGCGCGAAGATCGTCGAGGCCGCGTCGGAAGCGGTGATCTTCGCCGATCGTGAAGGCCGCGTTCGTCTATGGAACCGCGGCGCCGAACTGCTGTTCGGTTACGCCGCCGCCGAGGCCGAAGGCCAGCGTCTCGACATCATCGTTCCGGAGCGGCTGCGCCGCGCGCACTGGGACGCCTTCGATCGCAGCATCGAAACCGGCCACACGAAGCACGTCGATCGCGTACTGACGACGCGCTCGATGCACAAGAACGGCGCCCGCCTCTACGTGGACCTGAGCTTCGGCCTCGTCAACGATGCGCAGGGAGCGGTGCTCGGCGCATTCGCGATCGGCCGCGACTGCACCGAGCGCTACCTCGCCGAGGCGAATGCGAAGGCGCGTCTCGCCGAACTCGAAGCGCAACGCGCGCAAGTGCCTTCGCGACCGGCCGAATAGCCATGGCGACGTCCGCCGTATCGCCGAGCCTCGACGCACTGCTCCATGCGGTCCGCGCTTGCCGCGTCTGCGAAGCGCACTTGCCGCTCGGCCCCCGCCCCGTGCTGCAGGCGCATGCGAGCGCGCGCATTCTCGTCGTCGGCCAGGCGCCGGGACGCCGCGTGCACGAAACCGGCATCCCGTGGCACGACGCGAGCGGTGAGCGGCTCCGCGCATGGATGGGCGTCGACCCGCGCACGTTCTACGATCCGTCGAAGGTCGCGATCATCCCGATCGGCCTCTGCTATCCCGGCCGCGGCGACGGCGGCGATCAGCCGCCGCGCCGCGAATGCGCGACGCTCTGGCTCGCGCCGCTTCTGGCGAAGCTTTCGCGCGTCGAGACGACGCTTCTGATCGGCAGCCACGCGCAGCGCCATTTCCTCGGCCCGCGCCGCAAATCGTCACTCGCCGAGACGACGCGCGCGTGGCGCGAATACGCGCCCCGCTTCACGCCGTTGCCGCATCCGTCGCCGCGCAACCAGCCGTGGTTCGTCCGTCATCCGTGGTTCGAATCGCACGTGTTGCCCGCGTTGCGCGCGCGTGTGCAGGCGCTCGTCGCGTCCTGACGTCAGAGCGTCGGCTTGTTCTCGTGCGCGTAGGTCTTCTCGACGCGCTCCTGGTCCAGGATGCAGCGCTCGGCCGTCGGATACGCGTGCAGACGCTCGAACCCGATCTCGCCGCCGCAATCGATGCAATAGCCGTAGCTGCCGTCGCGCATGCGCTCCTGCGCCCGCGCGATGGCCTGCAGCTCTTCGGTGTGGCGATCCGTCATCCGGAAGCTCAAGTCGGCCTGCGTGCTCGCGACGGACTGGTCGCCGCTGTCTCCGGGCAGCGCGCCTTGCAAGTGACCGTACTCCCGTTCTTCCGTGTCGTTCAGCTCGTCGTGCACGTCGCTCGCAAGCGTCTGCTGGCGCTCGTCGAGCAGGTCCTTGAGCTCGGTCAGTTGGTCGTCTGTGAGTGCCATGTCGGTCTTCCTCGAATTGGAAACGCCGAACGGTGCGAGGTTCCGCTCGCAGCCGGAACCTGAGCCGCACCTGGGTCTCAGGTCGGCATGCCGCTCATCAGGTCGCGACCGAGATACTGCTGCCGGTAGACCTCGAACGGCACGTCGTCCGCGTCCTCGATGCTG
>Ga0068856_100003441_pt1 | contig 16007 bp, 10 predicted proteins | sample KBSCornC62_FD_66595 | JGI IMG/M metagenome (GOLD analysis project Ga0068856, IMG submission 66595) | Corn rhizosphere microbial communities from Kellogg Biological Station, Michigan, USA - KBS Corn C6-2 | ecosystem: Host-associated > Plants > Roots > Rhizosphere > Soil ...
CGGGATGATGCGAAAATGATCGATATGTGCGGGAGATCGCGGCTCGAGATAAACCGTTTGCCAGATTCCGCTCGTGGTCGTGTACCAGCCCCACTGTTTCCCGACCGGCTGTTCGCGATTATCCATCGGGTCTTCCACTCTGATGACGATCAGAGCGTGGCGGGAGTCGCTGCCGTTGGCAGCAAGTGCGTCGGTTAGATCGTATTCAAAGGGCAAATACCCGCCTTCATGATGGCCGAGGTGGACACCGTTACACCAGCAGTCGGTGAAAAAATCCGCTGCGCCGATCGTAAGGATCGTGCGTCTCTTTTTCCAGACCGTCGCATCGGGAATTTCGATGTAACGACGGTACCATCCAACCTCGTGTCGCCGCGCGGCTCGATGGTTCGACTTGTCGACTTCAAGCGGGTCGATGAAAACGCGGGTCGAGTAGTAGTTGTCGTTGCCCGCGGAATCGGCCGCACCCCAGGCGGCGAGAGACTCCCAGCAAAAGGGCACGAGAATTTGCTCACGCCAGTCGGGCCCGCCGGGTGCGAACCAGCGTTCGTCGAGACCGCGGCGTGTGGGATCGAAGCGGAACTGCCAAGGCCCGTTGAGGTTGATCCAGTCTACTCCTTCGACTTGACCGCGCTGATGGTCAGGTCGCGGATATTCGGGTCGAGGGATGAAGGAACACGGAAACATGAAGCGTGTAACCAGACGATGATGAACACGTCACGCTGGCGCGACGTAGGACCGACAAACCTGAACACAGTTCAGGTCGAAACGAGGACTTCGTCCGGGCGAGCCGCCGCCAGTTTAGAGAAGAGCGTCAAAGCCTGGCCCACCACCTGGTCCATATTATAATACCGGTACGTCGCAAGTCGGCCGACGAAGTGCACACCCGGCGTTTTTTCCGCGAGCGCCTGATATTTTTTGTAGAGCGCGGCGTTGTCGGGACGCGGAATCGGGTAGTATGGGTCGCCATCCGCCCGAGGAAACTCGTACACGATGCTCGTCGATGGGTGCTCTTGGCCGGTGAGGTATTTGAATTCCGTCACGCGGGTGTAAGCGTAGTCGTTTGGGTAGTTAACCACAGGAGCTGGCTGAAAAACCGGGCGATGATGCGTCTCGTGTTTGAATTCGAGGCAGCGATACGGCAGTTTTCCGTATTCATAATTGAAATACTCATCGATCGGCCCAGTGAAAATCAGGGACCCAAATTCGATTTCGCGCACCACATCTCGATAGTCGGCATTCAACATCAGTGTGATGTTGGGGTGATCGAGCATATTCCCAAACATGTGGGTGAAGCCGCGGGCCGGCATCGACTGGTATTGGTCGGTGAAATACCGAGCATCTCGATTAAAGCGGACAGGCACGCGCGCGGTGACTTGCGCATCGAGTTCCGATGGATCGAGACCCCATTGCTTTCTCGTGTAACCGCGAAAAAATTTGTCGTAGAGATCGCGGCCGACGGTGCTCACGACAACGTCTTCGGAGGTCGTGATTTTTTCCCGTTTCTCTGAGACGCTTCCGAGATAATCTCGCATCCCCTGTGGCGAGAGATTCAGGCCATAAAGTTCGTTAATCGTATCAAGGTTGATCGGAATCGGGACAAGCCGTCCATCGACCGAGGCGAGCACCCGATGCTGGAATTGCCGCCACTCCGTGAACTTTGAGAGATAATTAAAGATGTCGGCCGAGTTCGTGTGGAAAATATGCGGCCCGTATTTGTGAATGAGGATGCCGTGCTGGTCGTAGCAGTCGTACGCGTTGCCGCCGATGTGCGAACGACGATCGATGATCAGCACCCGCTTATTCATCAAGCGCGCTAAGCGCTCGGCCAAAACGCTGCCTGCAAAACCTGCTCCGACAATGAGATAGTCAAACATAAGCGAGGCCAGTGGAGAGCGTGTTGGGAAGATCGGAGCGCACGTCGGCCGCTTTGGCCGAGGCTGCTCCACGACGAATCGCATCAGCGTGACTGATGTGAGCCTCCATCTTAGCGATGTTAGCCTCCCAGGTATTATCCGCAGCCAGCTTGATCCCGGCTTGGATCCGCGCCGTGGACGGTTTCTCCGCCTCGCGAATGCAGCAGTTTATGAAATCGGCGTGGGTTGGGGCGATGCGCGCGACGGAGGCGAAATTTGTTTTCACTTCGTTGATCGCGGTGGAAACCACGGGTCGGCCCGCCGCCATGTATTCGAGCGCTTTGGTCGGGTTGATATATTCCGTCGCGGCATTGATTGCGAATGGCATCAAACAAACCGAGAACGCCTTGGTCAGGGCCGGGAGCTCTTGATAGGAACGAGCGCCGAGCCAGTGGAGATTTGGGCGCTGAGGAAAATCTTTCGGGTCCACCTTCGCGGTTGGCCCGATCATGGCAACGTGCCAGTCGGGGCGCGCGTCGGCGAGCTTCGCGATCAAGGCGTAGTCGATCCGCTCGTCGATCACTCCGAAATAGCCGAGCACCGGACCTTTCAGTTTCGCGAGTTCCGCGGAGGCCGAAAGGTCACTGTTCCGAGCGCGACCGAAATGAACAACGTCGACCCCCGTGCCGAAAAAGTGGGTGTTCGAGTTAAGCGGCAAACGCTTCTCGCGCATCTTGCGACCGCCGCAAAAAACCACGTCGGCTTTTCGCACCAGTGATTCCTCGCGTTCGAGCAAAGCGGGCGGGGCGCCTTTGAACTGGGAAAGTTCGTCCATGCAGTCGTAAACGATCAGCCGCTCTTCCATGTGGCCCGCAAAAGCGACGACACTCATCGGATCGTTGAACCAAAGAATCGGATCTTCGAAACGGCCGCGCAGTTCGTCTTCTAAAATGGTTTGAATCGCGAAACGCCGCTGTTGATCCACGAAATCTCCGTCGCTCCATCGGGCTTCCGGAATGTGCACCTCGGCAACCACAACGTTCGGATACTCGGCTTGGTGGCTCAGCTTCACTGCAGGACTTTCCACGCGACTAGCATGCGTTTCCACGAAGAGCACCGGATGAGTTTTGGAAAAGCGGGAGAGATACTGTTGGGGCCGCTGCCACACCCAGCTCCAACTCAAATGGCAAAACGCGATGATCGGCGCGTTCTCAATCGGGGGCAGATTTTTCTTTTTACCAAACGCGCTTTTTTCCCGGCTGCTGGAGTTCGCCAGCGTCTTTTTGTCCGACGAACCGGTTAAATGAGTGAACGGAGCGGTGAGAAAAACTTTGGGCGATGAGAAGGTAGACATAGGAAAAGGTTTAAAGACCTCGCAAGGCAGCATGACACTGCCGGCTGGATTCGCTCTCGGGACGGACACGATTAACGAATTCGCTTTAGCCGTGATCGTGCCAAACTGGCGCGGTCTCTTAACTCGCTCGTCATCAGAGGCCGGCCTGCCCGACGGCGCATTTTAATTTGGCCCGACGCGTGCAAAACGCAAACCGCGCGCTTTCAATCCGGGCAAATTGAAAAGGAGCGGCGCGCCGCTTTGGAAAACGGCTGCTGTAGCCGAAAACTGAATACTCAGGGAAAAAGGCCGCGACTTTGTTTCGCTTCGGCGACTCGTCCAATCCCTAGCGTGAGCGCCGCGAGTCGGCGATTGAATCCGAATTTTCGCTTCTGCGCTTCGACGGCAAGTTTCGCTCGATCGAGCTGGGTGAACAATTTCTGCAACACCTCGTCGCGCGACCAATAAAAGTTTTGGAGATTTTGCAGCCACTCGAAATACGAGACGATCACACCTCCGGAGTTGCAGAGTACATCGGGGATAACTTCTACCTCTGGGCGCGACTCTAAGATCTTGTCAGCCTCGTTCGTGGTAGGTCCATTGGCGGCCTCGGCGAGAATGCGACAGCGAAGCCTCGGCGCATTCTCCGCGGTGATGACGCGCTCGAGCGCGGCGGGGATCACAACCGTCGCGTCAAGTTCGAGAAGTTCTGCATTCGAAATGGGTTCGCCTCCGTCGAAGTCTTTTAACACGCGTGCATAAGCCAGGTATTCGTGAGCTTTGCGCACATCGATACCTTTGGGGTTATAGATGCCGCCGGTGTAGTCCGAGATCGCGACGATTTTCGTGCCATAGTTGGCCAGCGCGAGAGCGGTCTCTCCGCCGACATTGCCAAAGCCTTGAATCGCGACCGTGGCCTCGGTGATGGGAATTTGCAGATCCGCGAGATACGATTTTACGAGGTAGGCGACGCCGGCGCCCGTCGCTTCGCGGCGGCCTTGTGAGCCACCGAGCGCGATCGGTTTTCCGGTAACGACGGCGGGTTCGATATGACCGACATGATTGGAATACGTGTCCATCATCCATCCCATGATTTGCTCGTTTGTGCCCACGTCGGGCGCGGGGATATCCAACTGCGGGCCGACGAAGTTAATCATTTCCTGCATGTAGCGGCGCGAAAGATGTTCGAGTTCGTTGAGGGACAACTCGCGCGGATTCACGATCACGCCGCCCTTCGCGCCACCGTAAGGCAGACCGACCAGGGAGCATTTCCAGCTCATCCACATGGCGAGAGCCGCCACTTCTCCGATCGTCACGCTTTCGTGAAATCGGATTCCGCCTTTCGAGGGGCCGGTGGAAAGATTATGCTGCACCCGATAGCCTTCGAAGACGGTGACACTGCCGTCGTCGCGTTTGACGGGGAGCGCCACCGCGAGGCAGCGTCGCGGGTACTTGGTCCGATCGCGAATCGCTTCCGGCAAGCTGATGGCATCCGCCGCTTGATCGAATTGCCGGCAGGCCATTTTGAACACCTCTGAACTGTAGAGCGACGAAATGATGACCTTGGACATGGGTGATTCTAGGTTATGCGTGTGCGGCGGAACGGCAACTGTACCGAGGCCGTTGCCGTTCGTGAAAAAAGCGTCGCCGACGGCACGAGTTTGGCGCTTTCTTGTCCTCACTCAATTCCCTAATCTCTGAAGCGTGCTCTCCTCGCTGTACCATTTTTTCCAATACTTTGCGCGCAAGCTGATCGTGGCGGCGATCATCGGCGTGCTCGCCATCGTGACCTTCGCGACGTGGCTTTTTTTGCAGGACAAGACGAGCTATGATGTTTCTCGAGAACAGCAGATGCGCCACCTCGAACAGTCGAAGTCTGCGCTTGCGGCCCAGCGCGATCACTTGCTGACCGATGTGAGGGGAGACCGAAAGACGCTGGCTTTTCAACAGGATCGTGTCGACCGTGCGGCTAAGCTCATCACGTTGCTCGAACCGATGCAGAGCCGCTGGGATCGCTGGTTTGGCGATCGAGCTGAGCAAGATTCGATCGATGCGCGGATAGCGAAAGCTCGAACGATCGAAGCCGCAGCGCGCACCCAAGTGCTCGCGCTGCAGAGTTCAACGACGAAGAAGGATTGGGATCTCCACAATATCGATCAACAGCTCAGTGCGGTGAACGCGGAGTTGGCCGCCGTGACGCGAATCCATTCATGGATGTGGCATTATCTGATCGCGGCCTGGTTTCAGATGCGCTGGTATCTTCTGGTCGCAGCGATCGTCTATTTCGTCGGTGCGCCGCTACGTCGGGCGAGTTTCTTCATTTTTGTTTCGCGCCTGCTCGCGAAGGGAAAATCGCTCCGGTTCAACGGTGAAATCTGGGATGTCGCCGAGGTGGCGGAAAATCGGGAAAGCATCGAAGTCGAGTTGTGGCCCGGTGAACGTCTGCGGGTGCGTCGCGAATTTGCGCGAGCAGGGGACGAGGGGTTGAACCGCGGCAAAAAGTTTTTTCTTCATGCGCGGTTTCCGATGATGAGCTTTTTTGGTGGGTTAACCCGTCTTGTTGAACTCCGCCATTCACGGGCTCGTGAAGCGCGGGTGGTGACGCTTTCGACGCCGCCCGAACGTCAACTGGATTTTGCGATGTTCAACGTCCCGGAAGGCGGTTCGCTGATGTTGCGCGCCCGATATTTGGCCGGAGTTGTGCTCCCGCCGAATGGGAAATTGAAAGTGCGTGCGCGCTGGCGCTTATTGGATCGGCACGCATGGGCCGCCGGGCAACTCCGCTTTCTCGAGTTTTGCGGGCCCTGCCGGCTCGTCGTCGTGAGCCGTCGAAAACTTCGCGTGAGCCATGTCCCGGCTGTCGATGCGACGAAAAAACCGAGTCGTGTGGCGGAGCGACGCCGCGTGATTGGATTCTCACCGAGCCTGGAGTTTCGACAAGTCAGAGCCGCGCGTTTTTGGCGTTACGTTTTTTCGGGTCGCGAGTTGCTCGACGGCCGTTTTATCGGCGCGGGCCTGATGCTTTCCGAAGAACCAGTGGACCGCACCCGCAAGGTTCGCCGCCCTCTGGTCCGCGGGCTCTGGAATAATTTGATCGACGCGTTTGGGTATTGAGTCGGTTGGATAGGGCGCGATTCGCACCGGCGCTTAGCTGCGCGTCTTAACGCGCGGAGGCGACGTCGCCTTATGAACCGTTAGATAAGATTTCTGCACGGCGGGTCCGCGTTTTAAGACGCGCAGCTACGTTGAGGCAGGCCGATCCGCCTTGATGCCCACGTTATCGCGACCGCCGCTGCACCACCAAGCTCACGCAGAATTTTTGCACGCAGCGTTTGCGACTAGGACTGCATTACGTCACGCTGCTGGTTCAAAAGTATGGCCCTTTTCAAACTCAACGCCGAGTACCAGCCCACGGGCGACCAACCCCAGGCAATCGAGAAACTCGTTCAGTCGATCAAAGTCGGAAACAAGCACCAAACGCTTCTCGGGGTCACCGGGTCCGGAAAGACGTTCACGATGGCCAACGTGATCGCCCAGTGCGATCGACCGACGTTGATCTTGTCGCACAACAAAACGCTGGCGGCACAGCTCTACTCCGAGTTCAAAAACTTTTTTCCGGAAAACGCCGTCGAGTATTTCGTCAGTTACTACGATTATTATCAGCCTGAGGCTTATGTGCCTTCGAGCGATACGTTCATCGAGAAGGACTCCTCGATCAACGAGGAGATCGAGCGCCTGCGGATTGCAGCGGCCAGCTCGCTCGTCTCGCGGCGCGATGTGATCGTCGTGGCCAGTGTGTCGTGCATCTACGGCTTGGGCTCACCGGAAGATTTCACGGAGATGCGCATCGAAATCCGGCGCGGGGCCGAGCTTGGGCGAGGCGTCTTGCTGGAAAAGCTGGTGAGCAATTTGTATGAGCGAAACGACTACGAACTCAAACGCGGTCGGTTTCGGGTCCGCGGGGACGTCATCGATGTCATGCCGGCGTACCTCGAACAGGGGCTACGGATCGAACTCTTCGGCGACGAAGTGGAATCCATCAGCGAATTCGATGCGTTGACGGGCAATATCATCCGCCCCCTCGACAAGTTCGACCTGTATCCGGCTAACCAGTACGTGACCTCGAAGGGCAAGCTCGACCTGGCGATTGGCGGGATCAAACGAGAACTCGAGGATCGGGTGGCATATTTTGAAGGCAAAGGCCTTTATCTCGAGGCTCAGCGAATCAAGATGCGGACGAGTTACGATCTCGAGATGCTGCAAGAAATGGGATTTTGCAACGGCATCGAAAACTATTCGGCGCATCTATCGGGGCGACGCCCCGGTGATCGGCCTTATTGCTTGTTGGACTTTTTTCCGAAGGATTTTCTGACTTTCATTGACGAGAGTCACGCCACGGTTCCGCAAATCGGAGCGATGTACAATGGGGACCGGTCACGCAAACAGGTGCTCGTAGATTTCGGATTCCGTTTGCCCTCGGCGCTCGATAATCGACCGCAGTCTTTCGAGGAGTTTAAAAAGGTTACCGATCAGTTACTCTATGTTTCGGCTACTCCAGCGCCCTATGAGCTCCAGCTTTCTCCGGTCATCGCCGAGCAACTCATTCGGCCGACAGGTTTGCTCGATCCCGAGATCACGATTCGTTCGACCAAGGGCCAGGTCGAAAACCTGATCGCGGAAGTCAGACGCGCGGTGGAAAAGAAGGAGCGCGTGCTCGTGACGACCTTGACCAAACGCCTATCTGAGGATCTCACCGCGTTTTTGCGAGAGGCGAAGATTCGCGTGGAATACCTCCATTCTGACATTGACGCGATCGAGCGGGTGGAGATTTTGCGCAACTTGCGTCTCGGTAATTTTGACGTGCTCATCGGCATCAATCTTTTGCGCGAAGGCCTCGACTTACCGGAGGTCGCGTTGGTGGCGATTTTGGATGCAGACAAGGAAGGATTTTTGCGCAGCCAAACGAGTTTGATCCAGACCTCAGGCCGCGCGGCCCGTCACGAAGATGGACGAGTGATTTTCTACGCGGACAATATCACAGAATCGATCCGCAAGACGATCGAGGTCACGTCCTATCGCCGCGAAAAACAAGTCGCGTACAATACGGCTCACGGCATCACTCCGCGTTCGGTGAAACGGTCCGCACAGAGCAGTTTACACGTCTACGATGGCACGGGTAAAGAACAGGAGGGCGCGGTCGCCGAACAGATCGACGATGTGGCGGCCGTGATCGCGGAGCTGGAAGACGAAATGTCCACGGCGGCGTCGCGCTTGGAATTTGAACGCGCGGCGCTGCTCCGCGATCAGATCAACTCGCTGAAAAGCGGAGATTTCAGAACGGCGCTTTCACCGGCACCGAAAAAGAAAAAACCGCAGGGCCGAAAGTTCGGTGGGATGCCCGGATCCGCGCGTCGGCCTTACGCGTGAGGAGCATTTTTGAAATAACCGCGGAGGAAAATCCGTGAATTGCGCCTCTGAAATCGCGTCTTCTCCTGTAGCTGCGCGTCTTAACGCGCGGACTCAGCGTCACGAAATCTGAGTTCGCGCCTCCTAGGTAGAGCGACGTCGCATCCGCGCGTTAAGACGCGCAGCTACGGTAGGGCCGCCCGGGCCGAAGTTGAAAAGAGAAAAACGGGGGGCCAAAAGTTTAGTGAGACGCCCGGACCCGCGCGTCGGCCTTACGCGTGAGGAGCGTTTTTGAAATAATCTCGGAGGTAAATCCGCGAATTGCGCCTCTGAAATCGCGTCTTCTCCTGTAGCTGCGCGTCTTAACGCGCGGACTCAACGTCACGAAATCTGAGTTCGCACCTCCTAGGTAGAGCGACGTCGCATCCGCGCGTTAAGACGCGCAGCTACGGTAGGGCCGCCCGGGCCGAAGTTGAAAAGATAAAAACGGGGGCAAAAGTTTAGTGAGACGCCTGGATCCGCGCGTCGGCCTTACGCGTGAGGAGCATTTTTGAAATACCGCGGAGGAAAATCCGTGAATTGCGCCTCTGAAAACGCGTCTTCTCCTGTAGCTGCGCGTCTTAACGCGCGGACTCAGCGTCACGAAATCTGAGTTCAAACCTCCTAGGTAGAGCGACGTCGCATCCGCGCGTTAAGACGCGCAGCTACGGGAGCGCCGCTCGGGCCGAAGTTGAAAAGAGAAAACGCGGGGCTAAGGTTCGGTAGAGGGGATGAGCGCGTCAGCTCAACACGTGCGCGTCAGCCCACACGTGCGAGTCAGCCAACACGTGCGCGTCCGGCCTTACGCACAACAGCGTTTGAAAAAGCCGCGTTCGCCAGAACGCGGGCGTTTCGCGTGGCAGCGTCTAGAACTCGCGTTCTACTACCTGGTCGCACTTATCCTGATGAACCTCGGCATGCATTTGCGGTCGAGCGGGGGAAACGGCGCAGCCGCACTTTCGCCGCAGTTCCCTTAACTCCCATGGATCTCCGCACAGGCCAGCCGGTGTGGTTGGAAAATGACGCCGAGGATTTTGCGTGGCCGCCACTCGATCGCGACCTGACTTGCGACGTGGTGATCATCGGCGCTGGCGTAACGGCCGCGCTTGCCGTGCATGAGCTCGCCGCTCAGGGCTTGAGCGTCGTCGTACTTGATCGCCGCGCCGTGGGGCGGGGGAGCTCGGCCGCGAGCACGGGATTGCTCCTCTACCAGACCGACACGTCGCTCGAGCAGTTGACGAAATTGCATGGCGCGAAAACGGCCCGCCGCGCCTACTTGCTCGGCCGAAAAGCCATTCGTGAAATCGGGTCGCTCGTGCGCGAATTAAAAATCGATTGCGGCTTTAAACCGAAGAGCACGCTCTACGTCGCTTCGGACCAGCGGGGCCGCGCTCTTTTGCGCAGTGAAGCGAAGCGATCGCACCGTATTCACTTACCGGCGACACTGCTTTCGGAGTCCAAGCTCGAACGCGCGTTTGGCTTTTCTCGGCCCGCCGCCTTGGCATCGGCTGGCTGCGCGCAAGTCGACGCCTTCAAACTGACCCGCGGAATTTTCCGTTATCATCACAAGCACTCGAAAATAAAAGTTTTTCAGCACACCACGGTTGCTAAGATCACGGAGAATACAGATGGAGTGACCATCACGACTTCGCGCCGCTTTCGTGTGACGGCCCGGTTCGCGATCGTGGCTGCGGGCTACGAGTCGGGCCGTTTCGGAAAAAATCCGCTGGTGAAACTTCATTCGACCTATGTCATCGCGAGCCGCTCCTTCCCACAACGACCGCTGTGGCCGCGCGAGACCCTGATGTGGGAGACGGCTCGGCCCTATTTCTACCTTCGGCTAACCAGTGATCGGCGCATTGTTTTCGGAGGGAAGGACGAACTGTTTTCGGATGAGCGGCGAAGGGATGCCTTGTTGAAAAAGAAAACGCGCGCTTTGGAAAAGCAGTTTGCTGAATTATTCCCGCAATACGCTTTTGAGGCCGAGTTTGCTTGGACGGGAACGTTCGCGGAGACACTGGATGGCCTTCCGTGCATTGGTTCGGCTCAGAAAAATTCCCGGATCCTCTTTGCCCTGGGTTATGGCGGCAACGGCATCACCTTCAGCCAAATTGCCGCCCGCATTCTCCGGGATCGCATCATCGGGCGCCGCAATCCCGACGCGGCGATCTTCCGGCTCGACCGTCCGGTGAATCGTTAGTTAGACGTGGTGCGACTCTGACTTTAGGCAGGATTTTTCCTAGGCCGGGATCGGCGTTTTGCGACCGAACCTGCGCAGTGAGATTCGGTCACTTTTGCCATGGACACAAAGCCGTATTGGAGCGATTCCGACGAGTTACCGAAATTTCATGCGCTCACGCAATCGTTGGACGTGGACGTAGTCGTGGTCGGCGCGGGAATCATGGGTGTGACCGCCGCTTACCTCGCAAAGCAAGCCGGAAAACGGGTCGCACTGATTGACCGCGGCCGTATCGCTTCTGGAGATACGAGTCACACCACCGCCCATTTGACCCCCGTCACCGACTCGCGGCTTTACGAATTGAAACAGGATTTCAACCGCGACGTTGCGCGAGCGGTTTGGGAGGCGGGAGAAGCGGCGATCGATCAGATCGTCTCACTCATCCGCCGAGAGAAGATTGACTGCGAATTTCAATGGCTGCCGGGTTATCTTCATGCGCCGTTGAGAGAATTGGATTCGAAGAAAATCAGTGAATTGGAAAAAGAAGCGCAGACCGCAGCCGACTTGGAGATCCGCCACGAATTTCTCCCGGAGATTCCCTACCTCAAAGTACCAGGGATCAGATTTCCGCACCAGGCACTCTTTCACCCACTCAAATACTTGAGCGCGCTCGTGGCGAAAATTCCGGGAGACGGCAGCTACGTTTTTGAAAACACGGCGGCGGATGAGATCGAGAACGAGCCGCTCGCGGTCAAATCGGGGCGTCATCGCATCCGGAGCAACTATTTGATCCTCGCCTCGCACGATCCGATCCAGGGACTTACCGGAACGGTTTCAGCGATGCTTTTTCAAAGTAAACTGGCTCTTTATTCCAGTTACGCAATCGGGGCGAAGATCCCATCGAAAACGATGCCGACTGCCTTATTCTGGGACAACGCAGACCCCTATGACTATGTGCGCGTCACTCCGTATTCGGATTACGACTACGTGATTTACGGAGGAGAAGATCACAAGACCGGTCAAATCGAAGACACGGAAGAGCCCTACCGGCGACTCGAGCAGCGCTTGCGCGCTATTCTTCCTCAAGCGCAAATCGACCATCGCTGGTCGGGCCAGGTGATCGAAACGAACGATGGCCTTCCTTACATCGGCGAAACGGCGGAGAAACAATTCGCGGGCACCGGATTTGCCGGCAACGGCATGACCTTCGGGACCTTGGCGGCCATGATGGCCGTAGACGCCCTGCAAGGTCTTAAAAATCCCTGGACCGATCTTTTCGACATGCATCGCAAAAAACTCCTCGGCGGAACATGGAGTTACTTGGCGGAGAACAAAGACTATCCGTACTACCTCGTGCGAAATTTCTTGGCCAAAGCGGATGGCGAATCGGTCGACGAAGTTAAAAAAGGCGAAGGGAAAATCCTGAAGCTGAATGGCCAACGCGTCGCGGCTTCTCGCGACGGCAACGGAAAACTTTCTCTCTGCTCTGCCATCTGTACGCACATGCGCTGTGTCGTCGACTGGAACAACGCCGAGAAGACATGGGACTGTCCCTGCCACGGTTCGCGCTTCAAACCGAACGGGGAAGTGATTTCCGGGCCCGCTGAAGAACCGTTAGCCCCTGTAAAAGCTTAAGTTGTCGTGAACCAGGCGGGGGATTCGGCGTCTCATGCCTCATCAATCGACGCTCCTTATGAAAGAAACGCCTAACGCCCGCGTCAGTTCAGCCGACGTATCCCGCTATGTGCTGATTGGCCTCGCGCTCATCGGGCTGGCGCTACTCGTTTGGAAACTCTCCGACGTGCTGGTGATCGCTTTCGGTGGCATTGTCTTTGCGACGGTGCTCCGCGCGATGTCCGAACCACTCTCGCGTTGGACAGGTTTGGCTCATCGCTGGGCGTTAATGATCGTCTTGATCGGATTGGTCGGAATAGGGACAGGTTTGTTCTACCTGTTCGGTAACGAGGTCGCGACCGAGACGACCGAACTGCAACAGCAGTTGCCCACCGCGGTTAAGAAACTGGAGGACTACCTCGATAAATCGCAGGTTGGGCGTTCAATCGTGCAGACAGTGAATGCGTCGAACGTGAGTTCGACGGCATGGGCGAGTGCCAAGACCGTTGCAGGGGCTGTGGTTGGCGCCTTGGCCGATATTTTGCTGATCCTCTTTTTAAGTCTCTACTTTGCCTTTGATCCCACGGTGTACAAACGAGGGTTCTTGTTACTTTTGCCTCCGGGGCGGCGACCACAGGTGGGACTCGCGCTGGATGAGTCGGGCGACGCGCTTGGCAAGTGGCTGCTCGCGCAAGTGATCGCGATGGCGACGGTGGGCATTTTGGTCGGAGTAGGACTGACGTTGATTCACGTGCCGCTGGCTCTCGCGTTGGGCGTAGTCGCGGGCATATTAGAATTCGTTCCCGTGCTCGGCCCGATTTTGTTTTCGATTCCCGGCATCTTGCTCGCCTTCGCGAAAAGTCCAGAGACCGCGTTTTATGCTGCGCTCGTGTACCTGGTCGTTCAACAGGTCGAGGGCAATGTATTGATTCCTCTATTACAGCGTTGGGCAGTGCATCTGGCTCCGGTGGTCGGCTTGGTCGCGGTCGTGGCCTGCGGCGTTTTGTTTGGCGTCACGGGGGTGGTCTTTGCCACGCCTATGGCGGTCGTGGCGACCACACTGGTGCAGCGACTCTACATCAAAAACGGTCTCGGCGATGACGATGCGCCCTCGATGGCGGATAGCTGAGCTCGAGTATTTAAGTCATGACGTGGCCGCTTGAGGGTCTTTCTCTTGGCACGCAAACTGCGCCTGTTGTGCCTCATCCGTTTAAAGGGAGCGGAGCGCACCTCTTTATGATTCTGGACACGAGCTTCGCTCGATAGCTGAGTTGGCGGGCCGGATAGTCCGCGCTCCTAGGAGGGACCTCTGGTGAACGAGAATTTTATTTGTCCGCGAGAGCGTTCGGGTGGAGTGCGGCTTCGGAAGGCGAAAATGAACTTCGACTTTGTAGGTGATCACGCGTCACGCGCTCCGACTGCGGCGCGAGCACACCTTTCAGGTATCAGCGCAGGCTAAGTCGATCGACGTGTGTATATGCGTTTAATCGCTGATCGCGCACGAATCCAACCAGCGTGATCCCGACAGCGTGGGCAAGTTCGACCGCGGCGGATGAAGGTGCGCCGACAGCGGCAACGACGCCGAAACCACCAACCGAGGCTTTCTGTATTAACTCAAAACTGGCGCGGCCGCTGAGGATGAGGATTTTGTTTTCCAATAAGAGATTTTGCTGGAGTGCGGCGCCGAGCAGTTTGTCGACGGCGTTGTGCCGACCCACGTCTTCGCGCGTAAGCAGAATCGTGCCGAGCTCGTTGGCGATCGCTGCGCCATGACAACCGCCCGTGGCAAAGAATGTGGATTGCTCGCGGTGCAGTTTTTCCGGCAAAGCGGTGATCAATTCGCAGTCCAGGCGAGGGGCGGTCGAAGCGCGCGGCACCCGCCGAATCGGCAAACTCTCTTGACCGTCGCGACCGCAGAATCCGCAAGCTGACGTCGTCACCAGCGTGCGGCTGGTGGCTTGAAACGCCCCCGCCGGCGCGTGACTGAGTTCGATGCACCACGTCGGCATTTTTTCTCCCTGGCTATTTTCGCTGGCAGCAAACGACGCACGCACATCGCCCAGCTCGCGGACGAATCCTTCTGCCCGCAGTAACCCGAGTGCGAGTTCATCATCGTGTCCGGGTGTGCGCATGGTCACGCCGAGAAGCCGGCGAGTCGTGTAACCGTTTTTCTCATACGAAATCTCGATCGAAAGTGGCGCTTCCACGACCACCCGATCCTCGACCGAGTGGAAACCATTGTTTCTCGACCAGTGCAGCGTGGAGGTCACGAGCAGCGTTTCAGCGAGAGGGCTTTTTGGCGCGGCTGCCGGATGGGAGCTGGAGGACAAATTCATGGAGGGAAATGGAGCACTGAGGAAGGGCGGTTTGCGCAACCCGCAAAGGGCAGAGTTCCTGTTAACAAGACTAGGAAGAATTCCCCCGCTGTCGACTTGCCGGATGGGCGAGGTTGGGCCTTCATTGCTGTGGCTTTCTGGCACGACGAACCGGTCCGTTCACTTTTCACCGAAACGCGTCGCACTGCTTTCCCGCCACTGATGAATAACCCCGATCCCTCTCCCTCTTTGGCGTCGCCTATGGTCAATGCCCAAGTCCCCATCGCGCTGAAGGGCACCTTGCAGCGCGACCGATACAAAGTGGCGGCGGGAGCCAAGGCGGTGGAAGAGGTGTTGGAATATAGCATCTCCCAATCCGGGGTGAAAAACACCTTGGGCACTTTTCATAAGCTGAATCAAACAGATGGATTCGACTGCCAGAGTTGCGCTTGGCCGAACCCCGACAATGAGCGAAGCTTCGCTGAGTTTTGTGAAAACGGTTTTAAAGCAGTCACGTTTGAAACCCAGGAAAAGCGGATCGATCGCCAATTTTTCATCGATCACTCCGTCGCGCAGCTCGCCGAAAAATCGGAGCATTGGCTCGGACATCAAGGACGGTTGACCGAGCCGATGATCCTGCGGCCAGGCGCGACTCATTATGCGCCGATAGGTTGGGACGACGCTTTCAAGACGATCGCGGACGAGTTGAAGCAGTTGAGCTCGCCGAATGAAGCGGTGTTTTATACTTCCGGGCGGACGAGCAACGAGACCGCGTTCCTTTATCAACTTTTTGTTCGCGCTTTCGGCACCAACAACATGCCGGATTGTTCGAACATGTGCCACGAATCGACCAGCGTGGCGCTGCCTCCGATGCTCGGGATCGGCAAGGCCTGCGTGAAGCTTGCGGACCTCGAGCAGGCTGATGCGATTTTTATCATCGGACAAAATCCGGGGACGAATCATCCGCGCATGCTCACCCCATTGCAGGCGGCGAAGGAGCGCGGCTGCAAAATTGTCGCGGTTAATCCGCTGCCGGAGACAGGGCTGCTCCGGTTTAAAAATCCGCAGGACTTGCTCCATCCCACGCGAATTCCCCGGTTCGTTTTTGGCCACGGCACCAAATTAGCCGACCTCTGGCTCCCCGTGCGGATCAACGGCGATCAAGCATTTTTGCACGGCCTGATGAAGGAGATGCTTGAGGCGGAAGATGCGGCTCCGGGAAAAGTTTTCGATCACGATTTCATTAAACACTCGACCGAAGGCTACGG
>Ga0068856_100003445_pt1 | contig 15999 bp, 14 predicted proteins | sample KBSCornC62_FD_66595 | JGI IMG/M metagenome (GOLD analysis project Ga0068856, IMG submission 66595) | Corn rhizosphere microbial communities from Kellogg Biological Station, Michigan, USA - KBS Corn C6-2 | ecosystem: Host-associated > Plants > Roots > Rhizosphere > Soil ...
ACGCGCATGCGGACCGGCGAGCAGCAGAAGGTGCTGCGGATGATCCCGGGGCTGGAGCACGCCGAGTTCCTGCGATTCGGCTCGATTCACCGGAACTCATATATCAATGCTCCAATGTCGCTCTCGTCGACGCTCGCGCTCCGCGACGAGCCGATGACGGTGTTCGCCGGGCAGCTCACCGGAGTCGAAGGCTACACCGAGAGCACGGTGACGGGTCTGCTCGCGGGCATCAACCTGTCGCGGCTGCTGAGCGGCGAGGACGCGATCGTGCCGCCGCCCACGACCATGTTCGGTGCGCTCTATCGTTATTTGCGCGAGGCGGATCCAAAGCACTTTCAGCCGATGAACGCGAACTTCGGGCTGCTCGACGAGCTGCCGGGGCGCGTGAAGGACAAGAAGCAGAAGCGCGAGCAGCTCGCGGCGCGCGCGCTCGACGACATGACGAGCTGGCGCGACGCGATGCGGCTCGAGGCTGTCGCGCGTGGCTGACACCGGCCCGGCGACCGCGCCGCTGCCCAACGAGGTCGCCGACTACCTCGAGCATCTCGCCAAGGAGCGCGACATGTCGCCGAACACCGTTCGCGCGTACGGCCGCGATCTCGGCGAGTTCGTCGCGTATCTCAACCGGCATTACGGCGGAGCGTCCTGGAGTTGGCAGGGCGTCGACCGGCTCGCGATGCGGGGCTTCCTCGGCCAGCTCGCGAAGCGCGGGCTCGCGAAGCGATCGATGGCCCGCACGCTATCCGCGGTGCGCAGCTTCTATCGCTATCTGCATCGCAACGAAATCGTCGACGCCAATCCGGCGCGCGCGGTCGGTGCGCCGCGCCTCGAGAAGCATCTCCCCGGCTATCTCGATCGCGCGCAGATCGATCTGCTCTTTCAGGCGGCCGAAGCACGAGCCATGGAAGGCAGCTTCGTGGACGTTCGCAATCTCGCGATCCTCGAGCTGTTCTACTCCACCGGGATGCGTCTCTCCGAGCTGCAGGGACTCAACCGCGGTGATCTGGACATGATCACGCAGCAGGTCAAAGTCCGCGGCAAGGGGAGAAAGGAGCGGATCATCCCGGTCGGCGATCACGCCGTGCGGGCGCTGCGCAATTACGAAGCGAAGCGCGACGAGCTGCTGCGCGGGCTCGCCACTCGCGCCGATCGCATGGCGATGTTTCTCGCGAAAACGGGGAAGCGGATCGGCGTGCGCGCGGTGCAGAAAGCCGTGACCAGATTTCTCGACCAGATCGACGAGGACGCGGGGCTCACCGTACATTCGCTGCGGCACAGCTTCGCGACGCATCTGCTCGATGCGGGCGCCGACCTGCGCGCGGTGCAGGAGCTCCTCGGCCACGCCTCGATCTCGACGACGCAGATCTACACGCACACGAGCGTCGAGCGACTCAAGCAGGTCTATCAAAAGGCGCATCCGCGAGCGTAGCGGCCACGGCTCGAATCGTGCCGTCATGGCAGAGGTCCAATCCCTGATTCCAGCATGCGCATCGAGCTCGTTCCGCTGATCTTCGGCATCATCGTCGGCCTCGTGGGGTTGGGGCTGGTCGTCGACGCGTGGACGCCGGATGAGATCATCGTAAAGCGCGAGCGCCGTCGTCGGCCTCGAGTGGAGCGGCACCGCGGCGGCGAGGCGGCGATCGGGCTTGGCGTGCTCTGCATGGGCGCCGCCTTCATCGGCCGCGACACGTGGAACGGATCCGTGATCGCCGTGATCGCGGGAAGCGTGCTGTTGCTGTACGGCGCGCTGCTCAACTGGCACTACCTCGGAAACGCGATCACCCATCGCGGTGCGCTGCGCCGGCGCGGCGACTCCGCGCGCGCAGAGCGCTGAGCCACGGCGCAGCCTCGAGCAGCCCTCGGGTTCGTGCATCCCCGCCCGTTCCCGTTCGGGCTAGCTTTGATGCATGTCCAATCCACTCCCTCGCATGCGCGCGACGACTATTCTGGCGGTCCGCCGAAACGGCAAGGTCGCGATCGGCGGCGACGGCCAGGTCACGGTCGGCGAGACCGTCATGAAGTCGCACGCGCAGAAAGTCCGGGTGCTGCACGGCGGAAAGATCGTCACGGGCTTCGCCGGCGCCGCGGCGGATGCGATGACGCTCTTCGACAAGTTCGAGGAGAAGCTGGTGCGCTATCCCGGCAACCTCGCGCGGGCCGCCGTGGAGCTCGCCAAGGAGTGGCGCAGCGACCGCGTGCTGCGGCGGCTCGAGGCGCTGCTGATCGTCGCCGACAAGGAGCACGGATTCATCGTGTCCGGGACGGGCGAGCTGATCGAGCCCGACGACGGCATCCTCGCGATCGGCTCCGGCGGGTCGTACGCGCTGGCCGCGGCGCGCGCCCTGATCGACGCGACCACGCTCGAGGCGCCGGAGATCGTCACGCGCGCGATGCACATCGCGGGCGAGATCTGCATTTATACGAATACTAATATAACAGTTTTAGAAACGACTTAACGTTGGTCGTCCGCGGTCCGCGGTCCCGTCGTTCAGCGGCGCGAGCTGCATGACGCCGTTGCACCGCGGACCGCGAACGACGGACCACGGGCCACTATTCATGTCCTCCAATCGTACGCAGCAGGCGCTGGCCAAGCTGGCCGACCTCACGCCGCGCCAGATCGCCGCCGAGCTCGATCGGTACATCGTCGGCCAGGCCGAGGCGAAGAAGGCCGTCGCCATCGCGCTTCGCAACCGGTGGCGCCGCCAGCGCGCGCCGGAAGCGATTCGCGAAGAGATCTCGCCGAACAACATCATCCTCATCGGCCCGACGGGGGTGGGGAAGACCGAGATCGCGCGGCGGCTCGCCAAGCTCGCGGGCGCGCCGTTCATCAAGGTCGAAGCCTCCAAGTTCACCGAGGTCGGCTACGTCGGCCGCGACGTGGAGTCGATGGTGCGCGACCTCGTCGAGAGCGCGATCGACATGGTGCGGAGCGAGCGCGAATCCGAGGTGGAAGATCTCGCGCACGAGCGCGTCGACGAGCGACTCCTGGATCTGCTGCTGCCGCCGCCCGCCGCCGCCGAGAAGCCGGCCCCGGAGCCGGTCGCGAAGCTATCGTCTGACGACGCGCTCGGCGTCTTTCTCGTCTCCGGCTCCGGCTCGGTGACGAAGGAAGCGGCGCCCGACCCGGCGCAGGAGCGCTACAAGCGCACGCGCGACAAGCTGCGCCAGCTCTTGATCGACGGCCAGCTCGAGGATCGCGAGGTGGAGGTCGAAGTCACGCCGGCGAGCGTGCCGATGTTCGACGTGCTCGCCTCACAGGGCGCGCCCGAAGGCATGGACAACATCTCCGACATGCTCAAGGAGATGCTTCCCAAGCGAAAGAAGAAACGCACGGTCAAAGTCTCCGAGGCGCGGCGGATTCTCTTCGAGCAGGAGATCGAGAAGCTGATCGATCTGGAGGACGTCACCGCCGATGCGCTCGAGCGCGTCGAGCGGCTCGGCATCATCTTCCTCGACGAGATCGACAAGATCGCCGGGGAGCGCTCGCAGCACGGCGGCCCGGACGTCTCTCGCGAAGGCGTGCAGCGCGACCTGCTCCCGATCGTCGAAGGCTCGAACGTGCAGACCAAGTACGGCATGGTGAAGACGGACCACGTGCTGTTCGTGGCCGCCGGCGCGTTTCACGTGTCGAAGCCGAGCGATCTCATTCCGGAGCTCCAGGGCCGGTTTCCGATTCGCGTCGAGCTGAAGGCGCTCACCGAACAGGATTTCATCCGCATCATGACGGAGCCCGAGAACGCGCTCACCAAGCAGTACGCCGCGCTCGTCGAGGCGGACGGCGCGTCGCTCACGTTCACCGAAGACGGAATCGCTGAGATCGCGCGGATCGCCGCGCTGGTCAACGAGCGCATGGAGAACATCGGTGCGCGCCGGCTGCACACGGTGATGACGACGCTGCTCGAGGACGTGTTGTTCGATCTCCCCGACCGCGGCACCACGGCGATCAGGATCGACGCCGCCGCCGTCCGCGACCGTCTCAAGGCGATCGTGGAGGACGAGGACCTGCGGAAGTACATTCTGTAAGTGCTGAGAGGGGAGAGTGGAGAGAAGAGAGTGGTGGCGCGCGTCGCCCGCTCTCTCCTCTCCACTCTCGACTCTCGACTCTCCAATCTCCATCACATGCCCACCAACTTCCTCGCCATCCCCGACTTCTCGCGCGACGAGCTGGAATCGCTCTTCGAGCTTGCGGAGCGCATGCGCGACGGCACGTACGACAAGAAGCCGCTCGCGGGCAAGTCGCTCGCGATGATCTTCATGAAAGCGTCGACGCGCACCCGCGTCTCGTTCGAGGTCGGAACGTACCAGCTCGGCGGACATGCGCTCTTCCTCTCGCCGCGCGACGTGCAGCTCGGGCGCGGCGAGCCGATCGCCGATACGGCGCGCGTGCTCTCGCGGTACGTGGATGGCATCATGATTCGCACGTTCGCGCATCACGACATCGAAGAGCTCGCGAAGTACTCCGACGTGCCGGTGATCAACGGTCTCACCGACATGCTCCATCCCTGTCAGATCCTCGCCGATCTGCTCACGGTGCGCCAACATCTCGGCGACGTCACGAAGCAGAAGTACGCGTGGATCGGCGACGGGAACAACATGGCGAATTCGTGGATCAACGCCGCGTACCGCTTTGGCTTCGATCTCACCATCGCGTGCCCGCAGGGCTACGAGCCGGCGGATCACCTGCTCGAGCGCGCGCAGAAGGTCGCGAAGGTGCGGATCGTGCGCGATCCGATGGAAGCGGTGGCCGGCGCCACGGTGGTGAACACCGACGTCTGGGCGTCGATGGGGCAGGAGCAGGAGCAGAAGGACCGCGAGCGCGCGTTCGCCGGCTACACCGTGAGTCCGGCCCTCATGAAGCGCGCGGACAAGGACGCGATCTTCCTCCATTGCCTGCCGGCGCATCGCGGCGAGGAAGTGCTCGATGAAGTGATCGAAGGGCCGCAGAGCAAAGTGTGGGACGAAGCCGAGAATCGCTTGCACATCCAGAAGGCGATCATGGCCGTGCTGATCGGCGGTGAGACGCTGTGATTCCCAAAGTCGGCAAAAAGGCGCCCGACTTCACCGGGCTCACCGATGCGAACACGCCGATCACGCTCTCCGAGCTGCGCGGCCACAACGTGGTGTTGTTCTTCTATCCGAAGGACGATACCCCCGGGTGAACCATCGAGGCGGTCTCGTTTCGAGACGCCTTCCCTCGGTTCGAGGGACTCGATGTGAAAGTCATCGGCGTGAGCCCGGACACCTGGCGCAAGCACCGCAACTTCAAGAAGAAGTACGAGCTTCCGATGACGCTGATCGCGGACACCGATCACGCGATCGCGGACGCGTACGGCGTATGGGTCGAGAAGGTGTTCTGGGGTCGCAAGTACTGGGGCAACGCGCGTACCACGTTCGTGATTGACGGGCGCGGCAAGATCGTGCACGTGTTCACGGACGTCGATCCCAACGGACACGGGGGCGAAGTCGCGAAAGTCGTCGCCGCGATGAAATAGCGGCATGGAGGGTGCACGACTCGGCCGGCACTATGGCTGATGCACCCGACAAAAATCGTGAGAGCGAAGTTCCGCTCGAGAAGAAGCTCGAGGATCTCTACAAGCTCATCGACGGCGTCGACGTGGCCTTGCTGACCACGCGGCGCCACGATGGGAGCCTGATCTCGCGCCCGATGCAGACGCAGCGGCGGACGACGGGCACCGATCTCTGGTTCATGACGAACATGGAGAGCGAGACCTTCGAGGAGCTCGCGCTCGATCCCCACGTGAGCGTCGCGTACTTCAAGCCGCTCACCGGCGAGTGGGTGAGCGTGAGTGGCCACGCGATTCTCGAACGCGATCGCGACCTGATCGACGCGCTCTATCGCAACGAGTGGACGCGCTGGCTCCCCGATCAGGGCGACGGCAAACGGAACGGCGGCCCGCACGATCCACGCATCGCGCTCGTGCTGGTGGAGGCGGACAGCGTCGTGTACTCGAAGAACGACCACCGACTGCCTCTCCAGCTCTTCGCCGCGGTCAAGGCTCGCGTCACCGGCAAGTCGAACCTGCCCGAGGTGCGCGAGATCGGGCCGGAAGAGTTGCGGCAGTAGCCGCGCGGCTGGCCCGCAATCGAACCGCGGAGATCGCGGCGAAAATGGCAAACGGCACCGGAATGCATGCTGGATTCCGGTGCCGTTTGCGCGTTCACACCTCTGCGTTCTCCGCGACCTCCGCGGTAAGACCTGGCTACTTCTTCGGTTCGAGAATCTCCCCGATCCGATGATCCGCCGCCTCGAGGTGGTCGCGCGTCTCCGCGTTGGCCGACTTCGCGATCGCCGAGCGGATGCTCGAGCGCAGCGAGATCAGACTGCCGCGGAGCTCGGACTTCGCATCCTCGGAGAGGGGCTCGGCACGGCCGCCGAACGCACCGCCACGGCCGCCGCCGCCCGGCGCGGCACTCGCCGCCGGAGGATTGAGCTTCTCGTCGATGACGTGCAGGTAATCATCCTGCAGCGCGCGGCGATACGCGTCGATCTTCGGCGCGCCGCTGTAGACCTCGGACCACAGACCGCGGTTGAGATCCGTGAGCATGTCGTTGAGCGTGTACGCGTCGCTCGGGCTCTTGGCCGTCGCCTCTTCGTCGAGCATCCGGTTGAGCCGCCCATCCTGCAGGAGCGACGTGAGCACGCGCTGCTGCGCGCCGTTGATCCGGGTGATCATCCCCGGCGCTTCGGTGCGCGCCTCGATGTCCGGCCGGATCAGGTACGTCGGCGTCTTGAACACACTGTCATTCAAGAACTTTACAGCACCCTTCTGCTCCGCGCGCGTCGTCGGCACGTACACGGGGCCGGTCTCGCTCCCCGACTTGTAGTGCACCGAGCCGCCGCCGACCACCGTCACCACGTGCCCGGCCTCGGTCGCCCACTGGCCCACCACGCGATTGTAGAGGTTGAGCAGGAGCTCGTTGTCGTGCATCGGCTGCGTGCCCGTGCTCTGCACGTAGTTCATGACGCGGGCGATGTTCTTGAACCCGAGGCCCGTCGACTTGACCGGGTTGGCGTCGCCGACCGCCTCGTTCAGCGTGCCGTACTGGCCGAACGCGTTGTTCACCGAGAAGCGATACCACGGAATGCTGTCGCCCATCTCGGTCCACTTCTCGAGCGTCGGGATCTCGGCTTCCGTCGAGTTCGCGCCCGGAATCGGCTTGTAGCCCCACATGATCGTGTACTTGTCCCACGGACCGACGCGCGGAATCATGTACTGCAGCGGGATGTGATCCTCGGGCTGCGCCACGTAGTTCATGCGCGAGTAGTCCATGATGCTCGGGCTCGAGCCCATCTTCGCCACCCACGTCGGGCTGCGCACGCTGTCCGCCGGGTACGTCGAGCTGCCGATCTGGTCGTGCTGCAGACCGATCGTGTGTCCGATCTCGTGCGCGACGCCGAACTCGAGGAGCCGGCCCATGAGCGAATCGGGGAACGGCATCATCCGCGCGCGCGGATCCACCTGCGCCGCCTGCGCGAAGTACCAGTACTGCATCAGCTCGATCAGGTTGTGGAAGATGCGCGACGAGCCGTTGAGGATCTCACCCGTGCGCGGATCGCTGACGTGCGGGCCGACCGAGTTCTCGACCGTCGACGGCAGCCAGCGCACCATCGTGTGCCGGATGTCTTCCGCCGACCAATCGGGATCGTTCTTCGGGACTTCGCCCGGAATGATGCCGTCCTTGAAGCCGGCGGCCTCGAATGCGGGCTGCCAGTCGAGGATCGCCTTCTTGATCCATGGCTTCCACTGATCCGGCGTGCCCGGGTCGACGTAGTAGACGATCGGCTTCTTCGGGTAGCAGAGATTGCCGTCCATGCGATCCGAGCACTCGAGGCGCCAGCGCGTGATGTACTGCTTCGGCTCCGCGATCTGCTCGGGCGAGCTGAAATCGACCGTACGCACCGTGAAGAAGCCGATGCGCTCGTCCGCGCGGCGCGGCTGCATCGGATGCTCCGGCAGGCGCACGATGCTCCAGTGGCCGACGACACTTTGCGCCGCCTCGGCGCCGCCGCGGCCGCCGCCGGCGGGAGCGCCGCCACGGCCGCCGCCTGCGGCTGCCGGCGTGCCGGTCTGCGTCGCCTCGACCTCGACGTTGTCGGGGAAGGGGACCGCGCTCTCGATGTACGACCGGCTCGGATCGATGCCGTTCGGGCCCGTCGTGCGGATCGCGGCGATCTCGGGGATGTTCGTCGTGAACAGCCGCGTCACGTCGATCACCGCGGCGCTGTCGGGGCCGTACGCCTCGACGTTGAACATCGCGATGATTGGACCGTTGTTCGAGTTCTCGACGTTCTGATAGATATCCTTCGTGGTGTCCGCCGTGATCGCGAACGACGGCGAGCGGAGGATCACGTGGTTGCCGTTCCGCTCCCAGCGCAGCGTCCGTTCGCCGAACTCGTCGCCGGCGTATTCGCCGAAATCGCCGCCTGTGCGGTTCGGATTCTGTGCCGCGGCGCGGGCGTACCGGCCCACGATCAGCTCATCCTTGTTCAGCTCCCGGGCGGGAATCTCGAACAGGAGTCGATCGCCGACGCGGTGCACGATGAACATGCCGCGGCGCGTCTTGGCCGCGCGCGTGACCACGCGATTGTAGGGTTGCGGCTCCGCGGTCGCCGCGCCTTGGGCGCCGCCGCGGCCGCCGCCGAATCCGCGGCCGCCAACCGCCGTGTCTTGCGTCGGCGTCTGGCTACCGCGGCCCGGGAAGATGGTCTGTGCTGGAGCAGGAGTGGGCGCCGGCTGCGGCGCGGGTTTGGAGCACGCCGCGAGCGCCGCCGCGGCGATGACCGGTGCTATGCGCTTCTTCATTATGGAGTTGGGAGGAGGAGGGATTCGTACTACAACGTTCTGAAGCTGTCTTCCGTTGCGGCCCGGCGCAATTGGGGACGCGCGGGCCTCCTCAAGCGTTCACGAACAACGTGTCGAGGAGCGAGTTGGTGAACAGACCGGCGGCGTCGTACTTCGCGAGGATCGCGACTTCGGCGTCCCAGTCGTCGCCGGCCGCACGGCCGGTGGTCATCCCTTCGCGAATCGATTGCAGGACCGTCGCATTCGTCCACGCCCCGGAGCTCGAGTACGCCCACCCCTTCGACCACTCGGGCAGCACCTTGGCGTACGTCCCGGAATAGTTCTGATAGATCCAGGTCTCCAGCGTCGTGTAGAAGTCGTCCGACGCGGGCGTCCCGGGCAGCGTCAATACGTCGAACCAGACGGCGACGTCCCAGCCGTTCGCCACGTCGTCGCTGCCTTGCGCCAGCGCGGAGATGATCGGACGTCCGGCATTCTTGGCCGCGACCTGATCAGGCGCGTCGAGCGCCGTCACGCGAATCTCGAGCGGGGCGTTCACCGGGTACTGGTTCTTGCTCTGGTACGCGGTCAGCAGCTCGGTGAATTTATTTGTGAACTCGTAGACGGCGCGCTGCGCGTCGCCGCGCTTCATGTGGATCGCGTAGCCGTTGGCCGTCACGCGAAGCGTCGTGTCCTTCACGTAGAGCAGCGTGTTTTTCGACGGACCCCAGATGTCGCTCACGCCGGAGAGTCCGATCGCGAGCTGCGTGAAGCCGATCATGAACTCGCCGAGCTTGGGCGTCAGGTTGCCGGCGCCCTGCGCGATCAGCTTGATGAGCACCGTCACCCAGTCCGGCAGGTTGTCGGAGAATGCGTAGTTGTAGGGTGCGTTGACGACCGTGGATCCCGACGGCTGCTTTGGCGCGTTGGTCCACACCTTGAGCCATGAGGTGTTCGTGAACGGATACCAGATCACCTCCACGCGTCCCGACGCGGAGAGGTAGGCGCCAAGGCTCTGCGCCGGCGGCGTCGCGCTGGGCTGCGCGAACAGCGTTGTGTTGGGAATGTTCGTGAAACTCTGGCAGCGCAGGTTGTAGTTGTCCACGAGCTGCAGCGTCGCGTCGACGATCAGCGCGCGTCCCGCGTGCGTCAGCAGCGCCGTCATGTCTGACTCGCCGCGCGTGAACGTGCGGACGGTGTACGCGTTCGGCGTCGACGACGACGGATCCGTCACGACCGCGGTGAGCGCGAGGATCTGGTTGCTGAGCGAGCCGTAGCTGATCGGCAGCTGGTCGCCTGGCACCGGGATCGCCGTGCCGTGCGCGTCGATCGCCAGGACGCCGCCCACGGTGAGATGCCCCGGCGCCGGCGTGTGCGCGAACGCGTAGCCCGGCGCCGCGCCCGAGCCGCCGGGCTGCAGCTCGAGGAAGGTGAGCAACTGGTCCATCGTGGCGCCGGTCTGCGCCTTCGCCTGCGCCGGCTGACCGTTCTCCGCCGGGAGGAACGTGATCTGGTTCATGTACTTCGTGAAATCCACGAGCAGGATCTTCGCGAACGCTTGCGTATCCTCGGTCACGGTCAGTGGCGACCAGCCGTGCATGATCCCGCGAGCGCGCACCTGGTAGCCTGCCTGCGTCGCCCAGTTGCAGACGGCGACCACGTCGTCCGTGGTCTTGGGCGCGCACGTCCAGAGCAGCGGGACGTTGATCGTCCACGACCAGTTGAGATAGGGCTGGAGACTGACTTCGATGGTTGGCGGGAAATTCGCGGGGGCGAGCGTGTTCATGGCGTGAGGGTGTGCGGGGAGCGTGGAATGGGCCATGCGCGCCGGCGTCGGAGCGGCGAGGGAAGGCGGCGCGGACGTTTAGAGTTCCGATATTGCACGGTACTCGCGAGTCCGGCGAGCCAGCACAGTGTACGACGATCGGGCTTCCCAGTCCAGGCGGCCAACGTACCACCTCGGGTCCGCCGGGCCCCGGCCTGGCGGGCGCCCGCGCGGACCATCAAAAGCCGGCGTATATTCATCCCCATGACAACAGCATCCCTCGAGGGGGCGCTCAAGCGCACCCCGTTCTACGAAAAGCACGTCGCGCTCGGCGCGAAGATCGTCCCCTTCGCCGGATATGAGATGCCCGTGCAGTACGCCCAGGGACTCATGGCCGAGCACAAGGCCGTTCGCGAGCGCTGCGGGCTGTTCGACGTGTCGCACATGGGCGAGTTCATCATCACCGGCGACCGTGCCGTGGACTTCGTGAACTACGTCACGACGAATGACGTCGGCGCTCTCGAGCTCGGGCAGGTGCACTACTCCACGATCCTCAACGACCGCGGCACGATCGAGGACGACTGCCTCGTCTATCGCTTCCCCGACAAGATCATGATGGTCGTGAACGCGTCGAACGTGGCCAAGGACTTCGCCCATATCGCGCGCCACGCCGGCCGATTCGGCGTCCAGATCACCGACGTGAGCGACTCGATCGGGCTGCTCGCGCTGCAAGGTCCCCTCGCCGCGGGCATCCTCCAGCCGCTCACCAAGACCGATCTTTCGGCGATCAAGTATTACCACTTTACTGAAGGTGAAGTCGCCGGCATGCCGATGATCATCTCGCGCACCGGCTACACCGGCGAGGACGGCTTCGAGCTCTATCACGACGTGAAGTACTCGGACAAGCTCTGGGACGCGCTCGTCGGCGCCGGCGACGTCACGCCCGCGGGACTCGGCGCGCGCGACACCCTGCGCTTGGAAATGGGCATGGCGCTCTACGGCAACGACATCGACGACACCGTGACGCCGCTCGAGGCCAATCTCGGTTGGCTCGTGAAGCTCAAGAAAGGCGATTTCGTCGGGAAGCCCGTGCTCGATGAGCAGAAGGCGCACGGTGTTCCGAAGAAGCTCATCGGCTTCACCCTCGGCGACCGCAACATCGCGCGCCACGGCTACCCAGTATTCACGGCCAACGGCCAGGCGAGCGGCACGGTCTGCAGCGGCACGATGAGCCCCACCCTCGGCATTCCGATCGGCACGGCCTACCTGCCAACCGCCGAGGCGAAGGACGGTGCCACGTTCGAGATCGAGATTCGCGGCAAGCGTGTTCCCGCGACCGTGGTGAAGCCGCCGTTCTACAAGGACGCGTCGCATCTCTGAGCGTGGCATGCGCGTCGCCGTACTGACGATCTCGGACGCCGGCGCGCGCGGCGAGCGCGAGGACACCTCGGGTGACGCGGCCGAAGCGTGGATCCATGCGCGCGGCTATGACCTGGCCGAACGCTGCATCGTGCCCGACGAATCGGGCGAGATTGCGTCAACGCTCGCGGCGTGGTGCGACCGTGGAGTCGCGGATCTCGTGCTCACCACCGGCGGCACCGGCCTGAGCGCGCGCGACGTGACGCCGGAAGCCACGCGTGCGGTGCTCGAGCGCGAAGCCCCCGGCATCGCCGAGCGCATCCGCGCGCTGTGCATGGCGGGCTTCCCGCGGGCGGCGCTCTCGCGCGGACTCGCCGGCACGCGTCATAAAACGCTCATTATAAATCTCCCAGGATCCACCGGCGGCGTGCGCGACGGGCTCGCGGCCATCGAGCCGATCGTCGAACACGCGGTGGCCGTGGTCCGCGGCGCGCCGCTCGACCACGGCCGGAGCGCCCCCGCCAAGCCGGAATCGCCCGCGCGATGAAAGTCCTGCTGACGCTCCAGGACGTCGAGCCGGCCGTGCGCATCAACGCCGCGCTCGAGGGCGAGGGCGTCGACACCGCGCTCGTCTCGCCGCTCGACGACATCCGCGCCGCGCTCAAGCGCGAGAAGCCCGACATCATCGTCTTCAGCGGCGAGCTGGCGGAGCCGTCGACCGTGGCGATCGTGAAGGCGCAGCTCTGGGAGGGCGCTGCGGCGGTCGGTCTCGCCGACAATCTCGACCCGGCGCACTTGGAGCGCCTTCGCCAGCTCGGCTACGTCGATCTCTTTCCGAAACCAGTCAACGTCGAGGAGGTCCTCGGCGGCTTGCGCCGCATCCTCGAGCGGCGCCGCCTGCAGCGCCTCACCGGCTTGATCGGCGAGAGCGACCCGATGCGCGAGGTGATGGTGCAGGTCGAGCAGATGGCGCCCGTGTCGAGCACCGTGCTGATCGAAGGCGAGAGCGGCACGGGGAAGGAGCTCGTCGCCAGGGCGATCAGGCTGCTCAGCAACCGGCGCAACAAACCATTCATCGCGGTGAACGTCGGCGCGTTGCCGGAGACGCTGCTCGAGAGTGAGCTGTTCGGTCACGAAAAGGGCGCATTCACCGGCGCCGCCGAACGACGACTCGGGCGCTTCGAGCTGGCCGACGAGGGGACGTTGTTCCTCGACGAGATCGGCGAGATTCCGACCGCCACGCAGGTGAAGCTCCTGCGTGTGCTCGAGGAGCGCGAGTTCATGCGCGTCGGCGGCACCCAGCCGATCAAGGTCGACGTGCGCGTGATCGCCGCGACGAACCAGCCGTTGCGCGAGCTGGTCGAGGAAGGACGGTTCAGGTCGGATCTCTTCTATAGACTGAACGTTCTGCGCATCTACCTGCCGCCGCTCCGCGAGCGCCCCGACGATATCGCGATGCTCGTCCGCCGCTTCGTGCAGGATTTCTCCGAGCAGCACGACCGGCGCTTCCACGGCATCTCGGCCGACGCGATGCAACTGCTCAGAGAGTACGCGTGGCCGGGGAACGTGCGTGAGCTGCGCAATCTCGTCGAGAGCATGGTCGTGCTCGCGCCGAATCACGAGATCCAGCCGGGCGACCTGCCGCGACACATTCGCGAGGGTGGCGCCGCGCGTCTGCTCCCGGTGCACGTCGGCCCGATCCTGCGCGCGCAGGAGGGGACCGCGGGGCGGGAGCTCGAGTTCATCGTGCGGAGCCTCCTCGAGCTCAAGCTTCAGGTGGAGGAGCTTCGGCGCCGGCTCGACGACCAGCGCTCACCGATGCACGAACACTGGATCGGCGACGTGCATCCCACGCCGCCGCTCCAGGCGCCTGCCGTGGGCGCGATCGAGCCGCGCGACCAGGCGCCGCCGCCGAACGTGCTCACGATCGCGCCCGGGACGAAGATGGCCGACATCGAGCGCTCGGCGATCGAGCTGGCGCTCAAGGAGACACGCGGGAACCGCCGTCGTGCGGCGGAGATGCTGGGCATCGGCGAGCGGACGTTGTATCGCAAGATCAAGGAGTACCGCATGCCCGAGCACGTGTATTCGGATTAGCTTGATTCAATTCGGATCGCGCGCGATATTGGCCGCACTCGGCGGAGCCGGTCGATGCAGGCCGTGACGCAGAACCCCTGTCCTCGTCCAGACACCGGACGAGTAGTCATCGATCGACGCCGGAGCACGTAGTTGTCACTTCCCGCCAATTCCACGCCGCCCGGGGGCGAGTCGCTCATCGCCGGCAGCGTGCTGCCCATCCAGCGCGCCGAGGAGCTCCTGGCCACGTTGCCCGGAGTGATGTCGGCGCGCATCATCGCGGGACAGAACGGCGCCGTCGAGGAAATTCACATCCTCACGACGACGGACGTCACGCCCAAGCAGACGGTGCGCAACGTGGAGAGCGCGCTGATCGCGCACTTGGGGATGCGCGTGAGCCACAAGAAGATCTCGGTGGCGACCTCGGACGAGGGGCAGCGGCCGATGCGGCCGCTCCAGTTGCCGGTGAGCGGGCCCACCCTCGCCGCGACGCCGCCGGTACCGATGGCGGCGATCCCGAGCCACGCGCCGGGCTACACCAGGCGCCGGATCTACTTCGAGGATGTGGAAGTTCGCCGTTCGCGGAGCAAGGGCGTGGCGTGCCGCGTTACGCTCAGGAAGGGCGAACAGTCGTTTGTGGGCGAATCCGAAGGGCTCGAGAACGAGCGGCTTCGGATCGAGCTGGCCGCCCGCGCCGCCCTGGCCGCCATTCGGCAGGCCGAAGGGGAGGAGCGGGTGATTCTGGCGCTGGAGGGGTGCAAGCTGATCGACGCGTTCGACCGCGAGTTCGTGTTCGTGGGCGTGACGACCCGTTCGGGACGCGACACCGCGTTGATGACCGGGAGCGCGGAGGTTCGCGAGAGTCCGGAGACGGCGAGCGTGTTGGCGGTGCTGGACGCGACGAACCGCTGGTTGGAGAAGTAGCGGCGACGGTGGGGGGAGGCGTGCGGCGATACGAAGTTGGTATCACCGCACTTGAATAAAAGGTTACAGGGCGGGGCAGGCGAAGCCCGGCCCGATGCGGGTCGATATTTGCGTGAACGAGCCGAGGGGATGGACGCTGGAAGTTGGACCCGCGGCTCGGGCGGTAGCTGGAATGCAGTCCTCCAGCGGACGCGATGCAGCGATCCGTGGAGGTGGTCGAGAGATCGAACGACGAACGCCGTTCTCCCACCTTCCGAGCTTTCAAACTAGCAATTTAAAAAAAACGACCCCCTCCCTCGCTGAAGCGAAGACGAGCGGAGGACAATTCCGTCCAAGTAGTTGAGCGGAGCTCACTTTGGAGCACACGGGAACGTGTGACTGTGGTACCGAAGGGGGTGACGCATATGAAAAACATCCGGAGCCAGTTCTGGGGCGCGGTTGTGATCTGGGGCTGAGCGTGCGGCGGGGGTCGCCTTACTTATGAGAACGCGAGTCAAAATCTTCGCGGCGGCCGTCATTCTCACGGCGGTCGGGCTAACCGCCGTCGTGGTAGCCGTGTCTCCGCGAGGCTCAACGGCATATCTGAGCGACTCGCTCATATTGTGCGCGCTGGCAATCGCCGGTGAAATGCTGGCTTTTACGTTGCCCAATCGCGCCATCGGCTCAGTGGGATTCATCCCCTACTTTGCGGCCGCAGTGCTCGTGCCGGCGTGGCCAAGCGTGTTCGCGGTTGCGGTCGTCAGAGCGGGCATCGAGATGGTCTCCGATCGGGAGACCATCAAGCGCCTATTCAACATTGCAACGCAGACCTTCATGGAGGCCGTTGCCATCCTGTGCTATTTGGCGCTAGGTGGCTCAAGCCTATTGCACGCACCAAACATCGCAAGTCTACCACATATTGCTCAGCAATACGGCTTGGCGGCGATGGGTGCGTTCACGCTGGCGTTCTTTATCAATAATTTCCTCGTCTTTGTGGTGATAGCACTGGCCTCTGGGCGATCTGTGAAATCGGTCGTGTTCGAGAGTAGCCGCGCGACGTTCGTTGTAGACTTGCTTACGAGCCCCTTGGTC
>Ga0068856_100003446_pt1 | contig 15997 bp, 11 predicted proteins | sample KBSCornC62_FD_66595 | JGI IMG/M metagenome (GOLD analysis project Ga0068856, IMG submission 66595) | Corn rhizosphere microbial communities from Kellogg Biological Station, Michigan, USA - KBS Corn C6-2 | ecosystem: Host-associated > Plants > Roots > Rhizosphere > Soil ...
CCGCCGCCGTCGAAGAGTGTATGACGGTAATGGAGCTTGCGCCGCAGTACCTGGATGTGCACCTGCTGCTCGGCGAGATTTACGTCCGGCAGGGCAAGTCCGAACAGGCCGTCGCCAAATATGCGGTGCTGGTCGAGACCTATTTGGCGCACGGGCGCATTGACGATGCCATCGCCACTTTCCGGCGTATCCTGCAGCTTGAGCCGAGCAACCTGACATATCGGGTCAAGTTGATCGAGTTGCTCACCCGCCAGGGGCGCTCCGACGAGGCGCTCGTCGAGCGGATTGCCGCCGCCGATGCGTATCTGCGCATGGGCTACGCCGACCGCGCCATCGGCGAATACGAGCAGGCGCTCATGGCGCAGCCGAATAACGGCCAGTTGCGCTTGAGCTATGGGCAGGCGCTGATGAAGGCCGGACGCGTCCCGCAGGCTGTTGGCGAGATTCAGCGAGTGCTCCAGCTTGATCCGACGAACGTGCGTGCGCTGGCCACCTGGCAGATGGCGCTGGCGACCGGTTCGGTTGCCTCGCCCGCGATCAGCTCGCCCGGGATGAATTCCAGCCGCGTCTCCGCGATGGAGGTGCTGGGGCGGCTGCTGGCGGCGTTACGCGCCGAGCACTTCGCCAGTTATACCGATATCGCGCGCGACTATCTTCAGGCGTCGGACCTCAGCCCGACGAACCCCGACCTGCGGTACGCGCTGGGACAGGTGCACCTGATGACGGGACGCCACCAGGAGGCGCTCGTGTGCTTCCAGCAGATTGCCGCCGCTCCCGGCATGGAGGTGCTGGCGCACTTTGGCGCGGGGCAGGCTCTGATGATGTCAGGCGATGCGCAGGGCGCCGCGTCGGCGGTGCGCGAGCTTGAAGAGGCCTCCGCGCTGACGCGACGCATGCCGCCTGATCCCGCCGTCTGGATGGCGCGCCCGCGGCTCGACGGCGAAGAGAAGCTCAACCCCGAGATGGAGGTGGCGCTTCTGCTCTCACGCGCCTACCAACTGTCTGGTCAGTCGCCGCAGGGAAATGCGATCTTGCAGACGGTGCAGCAGCAGCGGGCCGTCAACGAAGAGGTCTATCAGGCGCTGGGACAAATCGCGGCGCGCCAGGGCGACCCCCAGGCGCAGATGCAGGAATATGCCAAGCTGGCTCGACACTACCGCACCAACAAGCAGTTCGAGAATGCCGTCGCCGTGTTGCGCGAGATGGCGAGTCGCAATCCTGATGACCCTGCCGTGCATAGCGAGATGGCGGAGATCCAGATCGCGCGCGGGATGCTCGATGAGGGATTGTCAGAGTATCGCCAGCTTGGCGATATCCACGTGCGCCACGGCCATCTGCGCGAGGCGGCCACGGTCTATCAGAAGATGTCTGAGGTTGCCTGGGGCGTGGGCAATCAGGCAGATGGGTTGATGTATCTGCGCCAGGCGATTCAATATGCCACTGACGACATGCAGCTGCGTCAGCAATATGTGCAGTATTGCCTGGAGATGAAGAATGTGCCGGACGCCATCGAGCAGCAGGTTGTGGTCGCGCGCTACTACTTTGCCAGCCGCCAGACCAAAGAGGCTGTCGCCGCGTTGCAGCAGTTGATCGCGATGGATAAGGCCAACTATGAGGCATACGACTTGCTCGGCCAGACCTACTATTCCGTTGGCGAATACGAGCAGGCCGCGCGTGTCTATCGCAATCTCGCCAAGGTAGATCCCTCGAATCAGATGGCGCGGGCGCGCTTGCAGGAACTTCAGGCGGTCCGTTCTCAGATGGGCTGACATGCCCCACAGTGCGATAGAATGCAGGCATGAGTTGCATCGGCACCGCGGGGCATGTGGACCACGGCAAGTCCACGCTAGTCACCGCACTCACCGGCATTGATCCCGACCGCCTCGCCGAAGAGAAGATGCGGGGGATGACCATTGATCTCGGCTTCGCCTGGGTGACGCTTCCCAGCGGGCGCGAGGCGAGCATCGTGGACGTGCCCGGCCATGAGAGCTTCATCCGCAACATGCTGGCGGGCGTTGGTGGCATCGACGTGGCGCTGCTGGTCATCGCGGCGGATGAGGGCGTGATGCCGCAGACGGACGAGCACCTCGCCATCCTCGATATGTTGCGGGTGCGCTCTGGCGTTGTCGCCCTGACTAAGTGCGATCTGGTGGATGATGATTGGCTGGCGCTCGTTCGCGAAGACATCGCTGAGCGGCTTGCTACCACCACGCTGGCAGGCAGCCCGATTGTCCCCTGCTCTGCCCTCACCAGACAGGGTCTCCCTGATCTGCTGGCCGCGCTGGATCACGCTGTGGAGGATGCCCCGATTCGCCGTGACCTCGGGCGCCCCCGACTTCCGATTGACCGCGTCTTTAGCATGGCTGGCTTCGGCACCGTCGTCACGGGGACGCTGCAGGAGGGCGCACTGCATGTTGGCCAGGAGGTAGAGGTGCAGCCGCGAGGCCTGCGCGCCCGAATTCGCGGCTTGCAGGCCCATCGTCATCCCATCGAGGAGGGGCATCCCGGTGGCAGGCTGGCGGTGAATCTGACGGGGATTGCGCGAAGCGATCTGCAGCGCGGCGATGTGGTGACCTTGCCCGGAATGTTTCAGCCGACGACCGCGCTTGATGTACGGCTGCAAATGTTGGCGTCGGCTCCTCGCGTCTTGGCGCACAACGCCGAGGTTGAGGTATATCTTGGCGCGGCGGAGGTTCCTGCGCGTGTGGCGCTCTTCGCAGACGATGCGCTGGAGTCAGGCGCGACCGGCTGGGCGCAGATCAGGCTGGCGCAGCCGCTCGTGGCGGCACGTGGAGATCGTTTCATCGTCCGTGTTCCCTCGCCGAGCCTGACGATTGGCGGCGGCATTGTGGTTGACCCGCATCCGCGTCGCTATCGCCGCCATAACGCTGCCGTGCTGGAATGGCTGGCGACGCTGGCCGATGGCGCGCCCGAAGACATCGTGCTGGCGATGTTGCGCGGACAACCTGGCATCACCAGGTCATCGAGCTTGCAGGTAGCTCGACTGGGAAATTACGGCATGCGCGAGTTGGCGGACCTCGCGCGGCTGGTCAGCATGCCCACCGCCGATGTAGAGGCGGCGCTCACGGCGCTGGTCGAGCGCGGGGACGCTGTATCTGCTGGATCGTTCTACGTTGCTGCCGCCCAGTGGCAGCGATTGTCACATGACGCGCTCCAGCTCGTGCAAGACTACCACCGGCAGCATCCGCTGCGCGCTGGAATGCCTCGCGAGGAGTGGCGCTCCCGCCTCCGCCTGACGCCACGTGAAGCCATGGAGGCGCTGTCGCGGCTGGTGAATGCTGGTGGCGGCACGCTGGCCGAGGCGCATAGTGGCCGAGGCGCCTTCGTCTGCGTGCCTGGGTATACTCCCCACCTGACCCCGCCGCAGCAGCAGGCAGTGGATACGCTGTTGGCTCGATTCCGCGCGGAGCCGTTCGCCCCGCCGACGCGGCCCGAGGTGGAGGATTCGTTGGGTGCCGAGGTTGCGGCGCTGTTGATCGAGCAAGGCCTGCTGGTCCGGCTCAACGATGTGGTGCTGCTGGAGCGTTCGGCGTATGGTGAAGCGCTCTGGCGTGTGGTGGAGTACCTGAAAACCCATGAGTCGTTGACAGTGGCCGATGCGCGCGATCTGCTGGGGACGACGCGAAAATATATGCTGGCGCTCTTCGAGCACACCGATGAACGTCGCTATACGTTGCGGCGCGGCGATGATCGTGTCCTTGGCCCCCAGGCGCACGAGGTGGATACGCTGGCCCGGCCGATGAGCGAATGAAGAGCGAGCGCATGTTGACAGCCCGGCTGCGGCTGTGGTATATTCCGACGTGCCGTGCCAATCGCTTGATTGGTGGGTGGGGACCCGTAGTGTAGCGGCCTAACACGCCGGCCTGTCACGCCGGAGACCGCGGGTTCGAATCCCGTCGGGTCCGCCACGCTAGGAAGCGCAATAGCGTAACAGTTCAATCGAGTTAGAATTTCCGCTCAGGCTCCACTGAATCGCTCCCAGCTTGTGCTGCAGAGTTATCGAGTGGAGCCTGAGCCGCTTGTTGCATACGTTCGCGTTGTTTAATGCGGTCGATGCTGGCATAGGAGACGCCAAATTGTTTGGCCACCGCCCGCAGACTCAAACCCTGTGCCAGTAGGTCTAGCGCTTCCTGTTGCTGAGAATCTGTGAGTTTGGGGCGCTGGTGCCTGGGTCGCTCTGTGCCTGAGTCGGCGAAGCGCTGTGCGAGCCGAAGCACAACCCAATAGGAGACGCCAAGCTGGTCAGCGATCTGGCGAAGGCTCTGATCGGTAGCTAGCAGTGCCAGCGCCTGCTCGCGTTGTTCCTTGGAGATGGAGGTACGTTGGGCTGGCTGATACTCTGCCGCCGCTGTGACGCTGCGTCGCGCATACAGATCATAGTATTCAGGTTTGAGCCAAAGCATATTCGTGAATTCACCGACCGCATGACCTTGATCAGCGGTGCTGCTCTCGCCTCCATGCCACTGGTGCGCGAGCCCCGTCTCAAGTGCCGGCAGGGCTTCGGGGCGCGGACGCAGTCCTATGATAAGCTGGCGTTGTAAATCGTAAATGATGCCTTCCGGCATGAACAACGCAGCGACAACCTCATGCTGGCGACGTATCGACGCTGTATCCCAATAGGTTGCGAGGTCACTGAGCATTTCAGCGACTTCCAGAGCTCGCTCGACAAATCCCTCAAAGTCGTGGAGCGGAACCATGGGAATCCTCGCTAGTGCCTTCCGAAGTTCTGCGATGTCTTCACCAAGCTTTCTATCATCGATATATCCCTTGCGGTAGGCATCAATGAGCCGACTCTGCTCCGCTTCTAATGCCTGTCGATGCGTTTGCGGTGATCCGGAATCGATTGATGCGCGAATCATCTTACAGCGCGTAACAATCGGCGTTTGCCAGTCACCTGTAAATTGGACCTGCCGCAGCAAAGCAGCAAACTGCTGAGTCAGAGTGTCAGCTCGTACTGAAAGGCACCCAAAGGCGCTGCAGGGAAGTTTGCGTACCCGGCTAGTGTCCTTGTAGTACAAGCCATTTGGAGCTGACGCAGAACGCAACTGCCGTCGACACGCACTGCAGACAATTGTTCGACTAAATGGGTAGACCGTTGGTGGGCGTGCTGACTTGCCTTGGTGCCGTCTCTGGGCCACGGCGGCATCCATACGCTGGCTGAGCTCGAACGACCATGCCGCGACATGTCTACCTTCGACCAGTTCTCCAGCTGGAGAGACGATGGTGCCGTGCCCACACCCAGAGACAAACTCGCGCGGAAAGGAGGAGCGGCGAATCGCTGCAACAGTATCTTTGGTAGGTAGTCGCTCGCCGTATCGAGACGAGTGGGTCCGCGCATCTGCAAGCAAGTCGGCAATCTGTTGGTCGGCCATACCTTGTGCTGCTAGTTCGCCAAGCTTGATCAACGCTGCGAAGTTAATGGGATCCGGCGTTGCAGGTAGTTGAGGATGATCCGGCGGCAGATAGCCAAATATGACGTTGCCATTGTGTAGCCCCTTGGCTGACCGCGCCAGTTTCGCGTTTATGGTACGCTCTGAGAGCCTTGTCAAATAGTCAGCTGCATCCTGGACTGCCAAGCTAAACAACTTGCTTGATCCAGGCTGTTGCACCACGTCGATATCCCAGCCATCTGAAACTGACTGCCACCACACCTTTTGTTGCCGCAGTCGCGCCAATGTGCCATACGTTACAGCTGCGTTGCGGCTCCAACGATCTAGGTGATAGCACAGTATGCCCTGAAATTGCTTGCCTGCGGCGGCCAGCAGTGCCTGAAATTGAGGTCGTCTCTCGATCTCCTCATACCTGGCACTTTCCTTTGGCTCTTCAAACCAACCAATGAGCGACCAAGAGAATGCCGACGCTGTCTGCTCGATCCAATGCCGCTGTGTTGCGAATGTCTGCGGTGATTGCTCTCGGCTGCTGTAGCGAAGATAACCCACAAACCGCGTTCCGGGCCCAGGCATTCCAACTGGGTTTACTACTCGATCTGGGTGGGTTCTTTGTCGAGGCATCGATGGACGCTCCTTATTGCGCAAGTTCGGAGAGATTATCTGAATAACACTGCGCGATAGCGATGAAGCTGGCAATGTAGAGGCGCACAGCGGCGGTGGAGGCGTCTACGCGATCTTGCACGGAGACGAACACAATACCATGCTGATCCAGCTGCTCTACAACGGTTGAGACCAACCCAGCATTGCGTCCCAGGCGGTCGAGCTTATGGACCACCAAATGGGTATAGCAGCCAGCGAGGCAGGCGTCAATCGCCGCTGACAAGCCGGGACGTTTCTTGAGTGTCCCAGGTCGACCACTGACCCTCTCCTCACGGAATATCACTGATTTAGGCAGCTCGGTGTCCAATGGCTGGAGGCAATATTCCTCGATCTTATGCACCTGCATGGGCAGGCTGGAATGAGCTGGTCGACCTGTTCCTCAGAACTCACCCGTACCAACGCGCAAGGACGCGCCGCACCAGGAGAGGGGGAGGGCATGGAGGTTTTACGCGGCATGGGAGCCTCCCATAGGCACAGACGCCGAACGCGCAGCCGCGATGCTGGCGAGGACGCGGGCGAGCGACAGCAGGGCAACATCGGTGCGTTGCTGCTCCAGATCAGACATAGCGGACACAGCAGGTGAGGGAGGCTTGGTGGCGAGACGCGCGGGTGAGCGATTCATGGAGCCACATTCCTGTTAAGCTTGCGCCACCGAACTGACCACCATTACCAACCGCCCATTGTGTATTCACACGCAATGCGGTATCATGAACATGTACAGCGTTCGTGGTTGCCATTTCGGTGACTCGGACTCAGCGGCCTCGGCGTTAGCGCACCGAGGCCGTTTGTTTTTGTAACGGCCTCTAGATTCGAGAATAGCACGTAACACGCGTTTTGTCAATGTTTATTCTGTATTGGTGCGTAATAATCAGTAACAGCCTGCAAAGAGATACATTGAGCCGTAATGAATTGAAAAGAGGCATGACATATGGTATGCTCCCATGGAGGTGGAGCATAGAATTTGAGGCTGCACGTGACAGACGACATCTTATATACAGTCGAAGAAATAGCGACGCGGTTAAGCGTGCATCCGGATACCGTGAGACGATGGATCAAGAGCGGCGAACTCCGCGCCATCAATTTGGGTGCCCGAGCAGGCTACCGCATACCGAAGTCAGCGCTTGACGAGTTTCTCCAACAACGCCAAGAGCACCCTGGTGGTAATTGAGATGACACATGAACGCAAGCGAGCAGTTGGTTATACCATTGATCCCAGAGCTGGCATGTATCAATACACTTCAGTTGAAGGCGTTGGAGAGTGCCGCGAGAACTTTGCACGCCTTGTGCCGGATATGGAGCGCGCTGCATTTGACACGGTGATAGCTTCCAAAGCAGAGTATCTTTTCGTTGATACCTCTCCAATGTGGATGGAGAAGTTCATTGCGACTGCTCTGCGCTACCATGTCACCGTGACCGACGCCTCAAGCGGCAGAGAATACGATTTCAGCAACCCACAGGATGAGGCAGACTTCCGTATCCTTGGTAGGAAATAAGACTTCATGTTGGTAAAGGTTGTCTCACCCACGAGAGTAACAAGTAATCTAGGCATCCTCTAAAAATGCGCGTATCTGCTTGGACAGCAGGTACTTTCACTTTCACCGCTCGCATGCAGCAAAGCCCATTAGAATAGGCACTTCTCGCGTGTTGCAATTGCACGGCAGCGACGAGACAGATGCAAGGGTGAATTAGCATCCTGCCAAGCACTCTGCAGCTTGAGGTAGGCTGCACAGCGTTACGCAGTTAGGTTGCCCTTACAAGGCACCGGCTTTGCGTAACCGTGTGAGCGATCTAGTTTCGATTCAGTGGTTTGGCTCAGTGCTGTGTGGAACAATCTGTCCCAAGGGTCGACCGACGTGTGAAACAGATTCCAGCTGGATCGTTGGAGACTTGGCCCGTGGCATTTGGCGGCCGTTGCACCGGCTTGTCACAGCAAATGGCCGAAGCTCCCGATCACCAACGAGTCAGCCGAAATCCGTTTCACTTGGCATGCACATCGCGCTACTGGCGCCCCACAGGCGCCAGGCGCGCCCCCCTGCTCACAACGCTCAGTGGACAATCAGCGGGCGCATCATGTCGTGCTCCTCGTGCTCCAGGATGTGACAGTGCCACACATACTCGTTCCCACCGGTGCGCGGGCTCGACGGAACTGTGACATGGGGTGGCGCCGCCGGGAGGTCGAACCGCATGATCACCGTCGTGACCTCGCCCGGATTCATGTGCACCGTCTCCTTCCACCCCAGTTCGGTGCGATCAGGGTCGCGCGCCGACCCGGTGTAGCTGGGCGTGCCATTATAGGTATCCATGTTGAATGGTTGGCGTCCCAATACCTGGACATTGACCAGGTGGAAGTGGATCGGATGTGTGTCCCCCGTAAGGTTGGCGATCTGCCAGACCTCGGTCGCGCCCGCTGTCGGTGTCTCGGTCGCTGGGTCCTCGTACGCCCGGCCGAACGCGCCATTGACCGGTTCGTTCGTCCCGAGCAGTTGGATCAGCCGTCCGTAGCCATCAAACGCCTCATTCAGAGTCAGTTGCCGGACCGGAACGCCCGGCGGCAGATTGAGCACGCCCTTCTGAACCGCCACGCCTGGCGGCACGAGAAACGGCGTGAGGTCCGGCGTCAGATCGGTCGACGTAGTGATGTGCAGGGGCGGGTCTGCGCTGGTGGCGTGGACGACCTTAAAACGCAGGATTTGGCGTGTGTTTGGCCCGAAGCCCGGCTGTGTCTGGGTCGGGTTGCCTGGTGCACCTGGGAAATAGTCATTTATAGGGTCGCCCTCCGGGAACGGCGCAGGCGCGTCATTGTACAGGATGACCTTCTTCCCAGCGAGTCCGGTGAAGTCGACGAGGAGATCCCAGCGCTCGGCCGGGCCGGTGATGAGGCTGCCGCCGAGCGTGTCCGAATCGAATGGCTTGTTCGCGGGGACGGCCACCGGTTTGGGGAGGAAACCGCCCTCCGTGCCGAGCACCAGAAAGTTTGGCCCCGCAGCGTTCGTGGGTTTGCGGGTGTTGCGGTTGAGTGTAATGCCGTCTGGGCTGCCATCGTCGTCGTAGAGTTGGAGGTTCAGGAACCGTGCCTGGCAGGCGTTGAGGATACGCAGGCGGTACCGCCTGGCTTCGACCGTCGCCTCCGGGTAAACGGTGCCGTTCGCGAGCATCGTGTCGCCGAACATCTCGGCGACGATCGAAGGATCGGGAGGCAATCCTAACGGATGGTCCCCCAGCTCCCAGCGATCCGGCTCATAGGTGTGTGGATACCAGAGGCTGCCTACGCCCGTGGGTCCGGGCCAGGTGGGATCAGTGGCTAAGATGTTGGGGCCGACGAAGATCTTATCCTGGATGATGATGGGAATCTCGCGGCCACCGTTCTCGACGAAGTCGGGCAAGCCCATAGTGCGCAGGTTGCCCTCGAAGGCGTCGCGGATGATGTAGGCGGAGGCGATCCCGGCATAGGCGTTCAACCGGGTGATGTCGTGGGCATGGTCGTGATACCAGACCAGGCGGGCGCTCTGGTCGTTGGGGTAGTAGTACTCCGCTTGCCCAGGCTGTAGCCCTGGGTTGAGCAGCCGGTAGATGTCGCCGGGAGTGCTCGCCGAGACACTCGGGCCGTACTGGCCATCGGGCGTAAACCAGCTGAAGGGGCCACCATCACTGATCCAGGGTACGAACCCACCATGCAGGTGGGTGGCGGTCGCGTTCTGGCGCTGCTGGGCGTCGGGGAAGTTGGCGCTGGTGTCAACCGGCAGAATGTGGTGCGACGGGAGCATGTTGGTGAAGGTGATCTGGATCGGCGTCCCGCGCTGGGCCACGATGATCCCGCCAAGGTGCTTCTGCGGCTGGGCACCTCCTCCCAGTGCTACCGCGGGCCTGTAACCCCAGAGTGTCGTAGATCCAAGAGTAGGATGTAACTGGTCCGTGAACTGCCCGATGGCGAGAGAATAGTGGGTGACGCCAGTGACTGGGGCTGCAGATGCGTCAGCGAGCGCGACGGGGATACCACCTGGGCCAACACCCCGTAACGGCTGGGCGAACTTCTGGAGACCGGTCGGGCTCTGATAGAAGGCGTATGCCAACGGTGCTCGCAGGAGCCAGTCGGTCATCACTAGCCCGGCTCCTGTAGCGGCGCTGGCGGCCAAGAACTCGCGCCGGGTCATCTTCTTTGCCATGGTAATGCCTCGCTTCGTCGTCCGCTGCATGGCCAGAGGCACCGGTCCAGTCTCCATGGACGGCCGTGGTCTCTGACTCGTCGTGTTACGAGACACGTTGAAGGAAAGCGGGATATCGAGAGGGCATATTGACCTGAGCACCTCCTCTCCCATGCCGCTGAGCGCGCTGCCTGGTCGTCCTGGGTGTGCGCGCGCCGGAAAGAGGCCGCGGGGACCCCAGGCCTTGCGGGTATGCCCAGCGAGGAGTTAATAGCAGATCGGTCGCTTACGGAGGCCATCCCAGCGCTGATGGCCGACACCCTTCTCGCAGCGGGGGACGCCGCGCTTCCACACCAAGGCACTGCTGTTGTGCTACAGGGACTGCACACCGACCAATCGCATATACGCACAGCGGCGCCGAGCCATCTGAGTGGCGGAACAGGGACCGTGTGGCATACCTTTCTTGGAGCCACTGGTCACCTTGTCCCGATCTTCCAAGCGAGCTAGGCGGCTTGGCGGGTGGCTGTTTGATCTCGCCTTGTGCATCAGATAGGATAGGAGGGAGATACCACCTCGCCGTCACAGCGATGTCTCGATCGCTGGGGTTGGCCTCACATCGCCGTCACAGTCAACCGGGCAGAATTGCAGGATGGTCGCTGGATCCGTAAAGCTGCGCCTCGATGCCCAACCGTCGTGGAGGCAAGCCGTCCTCCGCGACACGAAAGGGACGAGGCGCCCGGAACCTCACCGCGTGTTCGCGCCAGACGCAGGCCTCATTTGTGCAGCATGCGGAGCGCGCCCGTGGAGTTTGCCTTGTGGTGACCAGGGAGCCCCCACGCCACGCAGCAGTCCGTACGCCCCCTCTGCTCGGCATGCTCAACTACGGAATCAGACGAAATCAGGGTGCGACCTGGACCTGTGCCCAGCCTGGCAGCGCGCCACCAAGCGCAGGGACGCTAAATACCTGCGCAAATGACTTACTGTAATGCCCGTAGCGCGCCGGGACGGTGATCGTGATCGGGACGGTGTTGCCGAAGATCGCGGCTCCTTCAATCGTGAGCGTGGTCCCGTCAGACGTCCACGTCACTTCGCCAGTATCGTGGAACGCCCCGCTGGCGCCAAAGCCGTGGCCACAGTCGGCAGCCTGATAGTCGCCGGTGTGGTCGGGGCTGAGCTCGGCCCAGAACCAGATGCCGTAGCCCTTCACCACCCCTGGAATGCATGTGGTCGGGCCATTGCAGTTCCCCGAGATCTCGATCTGGTACACAGCGCCTTTGCCGTAGTCGGCTCGCGCAGTGCCCATGCTACTCATCAGCAGTAGCAGGCCAGCGACAGCACTCACCGCCGCCAGGGTAAGCACGCGCCGCCACATCCGCCGCATCGTCATCATCAACGTCATCGTTGTCATTGATGGCATGCCTTTCTCCTTTCTTTGCGAAGCTCAGGTCGGACAAGAAGGACTCGACGCTCAGGGCTAACCGCCAGCCCAGAGACTAACGCGCGAGCGGCAGCGGAAGGGGGAGCAGGGGTAAGACCGAGGGGGAGTACCGTGCCACCACCACCACTAAGCCACCGTCACGCGATTGCCACCATACAAGCACTACAGGCTGAGAAGATCGAGCCTCGACTGGTGCCACAGGCACCGGAAGTCAGAGCACCTCAGCGCCTTTGCTCTCTCGTCAGCTCAACCTCGACCTCCACAGCGGCTGCCTGTGGCGGTGTGAAGGTCGCTGTCCATTGCAAGTGTACGGAGTTTTATGGTGTCCGCCATAGGGAAATTGGCATAATTCAACCTGACCCGATGTGCGGAGTCCAAGTCTGAAAAAGTCATCTCATAAAGCACCTCATAGTGGCACGCCCTCACACTTTGCGGGCTGCGGCATCCCATCCGGAGGCATCTAGAGGCGCGAGCCCCAGCAACGGTGCCTTAGCAGTGGCGTGGAGTCTACACGAACTGGACTTATGAGAACTGAGACCTCAGAGCACAGCAAGAGGCTAGGGTTGCAGATGAGGCCCACGTGACACAGCTCAGCGCGGGGCCGGTTCATGGATGTCTGGGATGACAACTGACCAGCTACGGGAACGTGGAAACGCTGCAAGACTGCAGACGAACAACCACACGACATCACCTCGTGTGGCGACACCTACGAATACTGGAGCCTGAACACAGGAGCCACGCCACTATCACTGCCCCACCCACGGCACTTCTCAAAAGGTAAAGAAGTCTGACCTGAGACGTACCTACCAAACGAGGGACTGTTGCTATCCATCAATACTCAACGTTGTAAGACGTCACGATTATACACAAGACAACAGCAAAATGCAAGGGCGATTCAGTCGAGAAGGATGTCCATCAGGAGCACCATGTCTAGGCAAAAATCACTACAGGCTTATTGCAGGAACCCAAGTACGATAGCCCAGGGTGCTGCCTCTGCACTTAGTGGGAAGCGATCGAGACACTATGCCGCGTGCTCCGAGCGCAGGGTGCCGGCTGTGAATAGGCCTCGCGGGGCGTTGGCCTTATAGATCTTGCGCCACTTCTCATCTAAGAGTGACTGGATGCTGCCTTTCTCCGTGGCGATTTCTTCTAGTTCATCGAGGCTGTAGAGCAGCAAATCGCCGACATTCGCGATATCCGCTTCCCGTTGGACGCGCAGATGGGCGACGCCCGCGCTCGTGAAGACGCCGAGCGCCATGTCGAGCAAGAGCTTCACCTTCTGAGCACGCACTGGCGTATCCAGCCGTGCGCCCAGCCCACGATGCAGATCTGGTGTGAACGGAGGCGGGGAACCATCCAGGCTGGCCTCATTGGCGTCGTGCGCTTTCTGCCGCCACGCCGCTGCCCGGCGCTTCTGCTGCCGCTTGATACGTCCTGCGATGCGGTTCAGGTAGGCGACGTAGGAGACGAGCGCCGCCCCAGGGTCGGTATCCATCCCCTCCAGGGTGGTGAGGATCCCCACCGCCATCCGATTCAGCAGGCGGCGGTAGCCGGTGTAGCGGGCGGCGTGCACCAACTCTAGCCCGCGCTCTGGCAGCGGCGCGTCACGGAGCGCGATGGAGGCGAACCCGTCCCGCAACGCCGCCCAGGTGGGATGCTCCGGCCAGCGGCCGCGGTTCGGGTCAGCGGCGGGAATGGTCAGGCGCAGCCAGCGCCGGGTGAGGTACTGCCAGAGTTGCCCCGCCCAATGCAGCGCTTTGCGGACGCTATGGATGTGGGGGAGGTCTTCGGCCTCGATTTCGGCGTCAATCACGTCATCGGGGTCCGAGGCGTCCGGCTTGGCGTAGAGCCGAAAGCCTTTGATGCCTTCCCGGCGCAGCTGGAACTCCAAGCGTCAGACGTCTTGCGCTGGGTCGTAGCGCTCGCCATTGCGCTCCTGGAGCAGCGTTGGGTACCACTCGACATGCTTCTTTTTCGCCTGCACTATCTTGTTGTATCAGCCTCAGGGCGCTAGAATTACGGCAGCAGAGCTACCTCGTCACTGTGTCACGCAGGCCGTTTGCATCGTACGGGAGTCCCATCAGGTCCGCCAAGAACACTTCCGAGGGATAAGGAACCATCACAGCGATGGTTCCTTTTTGTATGTCGATGTAGTCTGGGGCTCAATCGGTGCAGCATCGGACGGAGACACAAACCAAGAGAGTTTGCGCAGGAGACCATCTCCCAGCGTAAGACGCTGGCATGTTTACATACGTGCATGCGCAGCAATACCTACTGCAAAGCCGAGGCGTTCATGGGCTTCGACGCGTTGCTCGCAGATTGCATTCACACGAGTGATAGAGGCCAAGGCAGCACTGTCACGCGAGTGGACTCGGAGTGGTGACAACTGGTGGCGATGAAGGTATCCTTCACGCAGTTGCGAAACGGAGTTTCACTATCGTTCCCGAAGGCTGCAGACCGCTGGTACGAATTATGTAGTTTGTCGAAACGGTGAGACCATGCTGCGCATGCTCATCATACGCATGGCGTAACTGTACGCGAATTTCCGGGTAGGTGATGAATAACGGGTCACCTAGTGAGTCACGTCGTGAGATGTCAGTCGTGCTGGTATGGGAGCCAGTCGCCATGGCCGGGAATACGGTCACCAACAGGCGACGATAGATTCTTGATCGTAGGTGCGAGCCTTACTGAGAATTGACCAGAAGGACCGTGTTTTCAAGCGGGAGATGAACGGCCTCCGCCGCGTGCCGGTTTTTCGCCAGGGGGCGACCAGCGAGCGGCAGAAGGTTGGTTTTGAGCCCGTCCCCGCACGTGCGCGACCGTCGGCCGCTTGGCGTCTGGCGTCTTGTTCGTTTGTCAGGCGCATCGGGCAGAGCCATCGTGTCAAGAGGTGCCGTTACGCGCGTGCCGGAGGAGATGCGATGGATAGCAGAGAGGGATGCCTGGCAATCGACACGGAGAAGACAAGGTCAGCGAGGGAATGACCACTTCCCGTTCGTGTTCGCTTCTGTGTTGGACGAGTAGAGTCTGCACATTGTCGCGCTCCATTCCGCTCTCTCGAAGTCCAGTTGACAGGGAGACCGACAACAGTGTCTAACAGTGTCTAACAGTGTCTAACAGTGTCTAACAGTGTCTAACAGTGTCTAACAGTGTCTAGCGGTCGGCTGGTATGTGAGTTGGCTGTCCACTTGACTACACGATGGCGCACACTAACACTCGATGAGACCGCGTTTGAGGGAACACACGCATTGTACTTGGCCTCAGTCTCTTGAGGTGGCGCTTGGTGTTCATCTAGAACGTGTTGGCGCCTCGCGAATGCTCAACTGGACAAGCGCCATTCCTGATCTTAGTGGGTGGTTGGCAAGTGTAGCGCTTCACCTGCCACTTGCATCATACGCTGCTTAGAGAGGATAAAGCTGTCCATGAAACTCTTGGTCGCTGACAGTGACGCCGACCAAATGGCGATGGAGGTTGGTTGGCTACGAGCGCGTGGGTATGAGGTCAAGTATGTGCTCAGTCCCGAGCGCATCAGATCCTTGTGGATCGAATATCACCCCGATCTTGCCATCGTGGAACCCCAGATAGCAGGAACGGATATTCTGGCGCTATGCCGCGAATTGCAGTCCATGCATGACGCCTTGGTGCTAGTCGTCTCCTGTGACCAGGATGCAGGTACCTACGTACGCTGCCTCCAATCGGGAGCGGACGCCTATTTGGTCAAGCCATTCCTGCCCGCGGTGCTGCTCGCGCAAATTCATGCACTTAGTCGCCGAGTCCGGAACGCGTTGCAGCAGCATCCTTCCTCCATTGTGACCGTCGGGCCGATCTGTATCGACTCGTTGCGCCATGAATTGAGTGTCTACGGCGAGCTCAAAACGTTGACGCCTACTGAAAGCAAACTGCTGTACTTGCTGGCGGTCAATGCCAACAACGTCTGTACGCTAGGGCAGATTGTCGCGCATGTGTGGGGATACCGAGATAAGGCCGATACAATCTTGGTCAAAGCCCATATCCGCCACCTGCGCGAGAAGATTGAACTTGATCCCAGCAGTCCCCGTCACATTGTCACGATCCCGGGCTCGGGCTATATGCTTGTGCCACATGCGGTGCAGGAGGCAGTGCAGGAGGCAGTGCAGGAGGCGGCGGAGCGTGCGTCATCGGCGGTGTCTGAGTCTGCTGAGCTCGCACTGCTCGACGAGGACCTCGACATGCCGCCGGTGCTGACCCACGGGCCTAGCATCGGGGACGCGTCCGGCAGCATTGAGATTGAGTTCGGCCGGCACACGCCACGTTACGATACCGGTTTCGACTATCATACTAGGATTTAAACGGGACACCGAACAACG
>Ga0068856_100003448_pt1 | contig 15990 bp, 10 predicted proteins | sample KBSCornC62_FD_66595 | JGI IMG/M metagenome (GOLD analysis project Ga0068856, IMG submission 66595) | Corn rhizosphere microbial communities from Kellogg Biological Station, Michigan, USA - KBS Corn C6-2 | ecosystem: Host-associated > Plants > Roots > Rhizosphere > Soil ...
CTGATTTATTCGGATCCGTCGCTGAGACCTTCGCCAGATATTCTTCGCCGAAACGTTAAAGACGTCACAGGTCTCTGGGCTCAAGGCATCTCTGGCGACTTCCCGATCGTTGTTGTTCGCATCGACGATATCGAAGACCGAAACCTCGTTCGGCAGCTTTTAAAAGCTCAAGTTTACTTAGGTACGAAGCGTTTTATTTGCGATCTCGTCATCGTAAACGAAAAGGCGAATTCGTACGCGCAAGAGCTCCAGCAAACGCTTGAAGCCATGGCGGCCTCAATCCATGCGCCGACCGGGATCGGCGTGACGAGCGGTAAAGTCTTCGTTCTGCGCGGAGACCTCTTAAGCGTCGAAGATCGAATTCTCCTAGCCTCAGAGGCGCGCGCGACTTTGTCGTCTCGTTTGGGATCGCTATCCGACCAAGTGAAGCGGACTCGCATGCGCGCGATTCCTCCGCTTCGTCCTCGTCCACAACCTGAATCGACAACCCATCTTGAACCACCGAAGGGACTTCAGCTCTTCAACGGGCGCGGCGGATTCTCGGCTGACGGTTCGGAATACGTCGTCGTTCTGAAAGCTGGAGAATCAACTCCGGCCCCGTGGATTAACGTCGTGGCCAACCCCGATTTCGGATTTATCGTCAGCGAGAGCGGTGGCGGTTACACGTGGAACCTGAACTCGCGCGAAAACCAACTCACGCCTTGGTCGAACGATCCGGTTTGCGATCCTTGCGGAGAAGCGATCTACATCGTCGATCGTGACTCCGGCGCCTATTGGTCACCAACCGCAGCCCCCGTTCGTTTGCCGCAAAGCACTTACGTGGCCTCTCACGGACAAGGCTATTCGCGTTTTGAAACTCTCGCGTTCGGACTCAAAAGCGAGCTCACGCAATTCGTACTTAACGATGCGCCCGTGAAGATCTCGCGGTTAGTGATTGAAAACCAAGGCAAGCAGATCCGAAAACTTTCGATCAGCGGATACGCCGAATGGAACCTCGGATTCTCACGTGCGCAAAACGCGCCTTCGATCGTGACGGAGTTTGACGGTGAATCGCGTGCTCTTTTTGCTTGGAATCCTCGCAATAACGAGCACGGAACAAAAATCGCGTTCTCGACTCTTCTCGGAGCTCAATCTTCTTACACGTCGGATCGAACCGAGTTTATCGGGCGCAACTCATCGCTCGCATCGCCAGAAGCGTTGTTGCGCGATGAGCCGCTCAGCGGGCGCGTAGGTGCGGGACTTGATCCTTGCGCGGCTTTGCAAACACAAATCGAAATTCCGGCGGGTCAAAAGGTCGAAGTCATCTTTGCTCTCGGACAAGCCGTTGATCGCAGCGAAGCTCGCAGACTGCTCACGCTCGTTCGCCAGCAGCACATCGAAACTCTCTTCCAGGGAGTTCGCGGTCATTGGGATAAACTGCTAACGAAGGTGCAGGTCGAAACGCCTGATCGTTCTTTCGATCTCGTGATGAACCGCTGGTATCTATACCAAACGCTCGTCTGCCGTATCTTCGCTCGCGCAGCTTTTTACCAAGCCGGCGGTGCGTTCGGTTTCCGCGATCAACTTCAAGACGTGATGGCGGTCTTGCACTGCGCTCCTGAATTAGCTCGTGCACAAATATTGCGAGCCGCTTCTCGCCAATTCATTGAAGGCGACGTTCAGCACTGGTGGCATCCGCCGTTCGGTCGCGGAGTGCGAACGCACTTCTCCGATGATCTGTTGTGGTTGCCGTACGTCGTGTCGCAGTACATGCACGTGACCGGCGACCAGTCGATCTTGAGTGAGAACGTAACGTTCCTTGAAGGTCCTCTTCTCCGTCCCGATCAAGAAGACTCTTACTATACACCGGCGATTTCGCATCAAGGCGCAACGATTTACGAACATTGCGCTCGCGCGATCGATCGCTCATTGCGGGTCGGCGTTCACGGCCTGCCTCTCATGGGCGCAGGAGATTGGAACGACGGGATGAATCACGTCGGTCTTGGTGGACGCGGTGAAAGTGTGTGGCTAGCGATGTTCCTGTTCGTTTCTCTCGAAAATTTCTCGCGCTTGGCCGAGCGGGAAGCGCAGTTTGACCGAAGCGAGAAATGGTCGCTCCACGCGCGTAAACTCAAAGAAGCGCTCGAATCGCAGGCGTGGGACGGCGATTGGTATCGACGTGCTTTCTTCGATGACGGAACTCCGCTCGGAACAGCCGCCGGAGACGAATGTCGAATCGATTCGCTTTCGCAATCGTGGGCCGTCATCAGCCGGATGGCAGCTCCAGATCGGGCTCGCCAAGCGATGCAAGCCGTGGAGAAGCAGCTCGTGCGAAGCGATGCAGAGATTATCGAGCTCTTCACGCCTCCGTTCGACAAAACTCCGCTCGATCCAGGTTACATCAAAGGCTACTTGCCTGGTGTTCGCGAAAACGGGGGCCAATACACGCACGCGGCATCGTGGGTCGTTATCGCATCGGCGCTTCTCGGTGAGCGTGCGCGCGCGTATGAGCTCTTCTCGTATTTGAACCCCGTTCACCACTCAAACGATTTAGTTTCGATGAACCGGTACAAAATCGAGCCGTATGTATTGGCGGGCGACGTTTACTCACAAGCGCCGCACGTCGGTCGTGGCGGCTGGAGTTGGTACACGGGCTCTTCGGGCTGGATGTACCGCGCGGGTCTTGAGTTCATCTTAGGATTCTCGGTGAGCGCGGACACGGTTTCGTTTAAGCCGTGCGTACCTCTTGAGTGGCAGGCGTTCATCGTCACTTACCGCTTCGGTCGTTCGCGCTACCGCTTCGTCGTCTCCGTGTCGGCTGGGCCGGTTCGCGACAATCCGTGGACGATGAAGCTCGTCGACGATGGCCAGGATCACGAAGTCAGTGTCGACATTTGATTGCCAAGGTAAAATCCTCCTTGCGCGGTGGCTGGCGTTGCCATCCATCGGCGCAGGTGGCAGTTTGCGCGGATGGCAGCGTTTTCTGACCTCAATTTGAATCCCGATCTTCTCGCGACGATCGGGGAACTTGGTTTTGCGTCGATGACGCCGGTTCAGGAGCAGGCGATTCCCGTTTTGCTCGCGGGCCGCGATCTTCTTGCGCAGTCGAAAACCGGGAGCGGGAAAACAGCTGCGTTCGCGATTCCGATCGTTGAAACGGTTCGGCCTGAGCGCTACGTTCAAGCCCTGATCCTTTGCCCTACGAGAGAGCTTTGCGAACAAGTCGCTCGCGAAATCCGCAAGCTCGGTCGAAGACTCCCCGGCTTTCAGGTTCTTCTTCTCACAGGCGGTCAACCGGGCCGTCCACAAGCCGAACAACTCCAGCGCGGAGTTCACGTCGTCGTCGGAACTCCGGGGCGCGTGCTCGATCATCTCGATAGGGGCCGTCTCTCGCTTGCCGACATCCGAACACTCGTTCTTGATGAAGCCGATCGCATGCTCGATATGGGTTTTGAAGATGAAATGACGGCGATCATGAATGAGGCGCCTGGAACGCGCCAAACCGCACTCTTCTCCGCGACGTTCCCGCCGAATCTCGGCCAGATCATCAAGCGCTACTTGAATGAACCCACGCGCATCGAGATCGTTTCGAAAGAAGAAGAAAAGCCCGCGATCACGCAAATCGTTTACGACTCAAGCGAAGATCAGAAAGCCGCGAATCTCTTAAGGGTTCTTCACGAGTTCAATCCGCAAAGCGCGATTGTTTTCTGCAATCTCAAAACGACTGTCGCCGAGTTGGCTACGACGCTCGCAAAACACGGCGTGGCGGCTGGGGCGCTCCATGGCGATCTCGAACAAGAAGACCGCAACAAAGTCATGGCGATGTTCAGAAACGAATCTTACCGCGTGCTCGTCGCGACCGACGTCGCCGCTCGTGGACTCGATGTGGACAACCTTGAACTCGTTGTGAATTACGATCTTTCGCTGCACGCCGAAGACTACGTTCACCGCATTGGCCGCACGGGCCGCGCCGGAAAAACCGGAACCGCGGTTACGCTCGCAACCTCACGCGAGCGCGCTCGGCTTGCTGAATTTGCAACGCAAGAACCTGTCGCCGCTGGCGTCGAGCTCCGCGAACTTCCGAAAGTCTTCGGTGCGCAAGACATGCCTTATGTTTCACTCGAGGCCAAGATGGCGACGATCTTCGTTTCGGGCGGTCGTAAAGATAAGGTCCGCCCCGGCGACATTCTCGGCGCCCTCACCGGTGAAACCGCGGGACTAAAAGCCACCGACATCGGCAAGATCGAACTTTTTGATCGCCACGCTTACGTTGGCATTTCAAAAGGCCGCGCCGAGCAAGTTGTGGAGAAACTGAAATCGGGTCGTATCAAAGGGAAGATGTTTCTCATCCGCCTCGTCCGGTAGTTTAAACGGATGGAAGGCCCCTCCATCGTCATCGCGACCGAAGAATTCAAACCGTTTCTGAATACACGAACGAAGACAGGTCCCGTTAAAGGACAAAAGCTCGTTCGCACGCGCAGTTGGGGAAAGCACTTTATTCTCGAATTCGAGAAGACGATGCTTCGAATTCACTTTCTGATGTTCGGTTCTTACCGCATCGACAACCCTCGCGAAAACAGAACTCCGAAAATGGTTCTCACGTTCCCCAAGGGCACGGTTTACTTCTACTCATGTGCGATCAAAGAAATCGAAACACTCGAGAACTACGACTGGTCGGTCGATACGATGTCACCCAAATGGTCGACACCGAAAGCCGTACGCACGCTCAAAAAGTTGCCAAACGAAATGGTGTGCGACGTTTTGATGAACCAAGACATTTTCGCCGGAGTGGGCAACATCATTAAAAACGAAGTCCAATTCCGCCAACGACTCCACCCCGAAACGAAACTCGATCAGCTCACAGACAAGCAAATTAAAGCGCTGGTCGCCGATACGCGAGCGTATTGCCTTCTCTTCTATAAGTGGAAAAAAGCGAACGTCTTAAAACGCAATTGGCAAATCATGCGGAAGCGCAAATGCCCTCTCTGCGGAGGCCCGGTTACCAAAAAACATACGGGCAAACTCCAGCGCATTTCACATTGGTGCCGGCGGGATCAGCCCTTGAATCGTTCGCTTATTCGATCGCCCCGTCCCGGAAAACAAACGAAACACCCGCGGAGCCGGCCTCGAGAGTCACCGGCGTTAACTGCGGCACCGTGATCATCGGCACGCAGTGCGAGCAATCGAAATTCGTCACAATCGGATAGGGCCGCGGCCCGACGACTTCCATGATCAACTCATCGTATGAGAACGGAGCTCCTTCGAGTTTGAAGACTTCGGGCTTTCCGACAATGAGACCGGCGATCTGATCAAACGCTCCACTCATCGAGAGTTGGCGCAAATGACGTTCGGTTCGCGACATCGTCGCTTCCATGTCTTCGATCAAAAGCAGGCGACCTTTGAAGTCGGGCCAATACGATGTTCCGGCGGCCGACATCAACGTGTTGAAGTTGGCCGCGAGGATCGGCGCCGTGACCGCTCCTGGGGAAAGCGTTCTCCATCCGTCGTTCACCTGCCACTCGCGCGGAAGATTTTTCCAATCTCCATTTAGCCAATTTCGCGCGTGATGACTCCACTTCGCGGGTTGCGCAATCTTGCGATCTCCTGCGCGGTGATTCACGGCGGCCTCGAGAAACCAGTTCGTGCTTTCGGGAATTCCGTCCGGCCATTCTCCAAACCAGCACATCACGGCAGGTCCATAAAACGTTCGAAGGCCCGCGAACTTAAGTATGGCGAGATGAAGCGAGGTCACGTCGCTGAAGCCGCAAAAAATCTTTCGAGCCGCGCGGATTTTGGCGAAGTCGAGGTAAGGAATCAGACTTGAGGAGTTCGTTCCACCGATCGTCGACATCACGGCATCGACCGACGGATCTTCGATTAAACTCATGAACTCGGCTGCCCGCTCAGTAGGTGTCCCCGACCGGTAGCCTTGGGAACCCCGGCGCGCCGTCAAATCACCTAAGCGGGTTTTGAATCCCAGCTTCTCCAGGTTCGCGAGGCCGTTCGCGAAAAGGCCTTCGTTGACCGTGTAGGCTGGCGAAGAGGGCGTGAAAATTCCGATTGTTGAGCCGGGCTTGAGCGCGCGAGGTTTGAGAGTTTCCATGGGGTTAGCCTAGCATTTGACAGCGCGCATGAGCGATGCCAAACAAGGGCCCGTGGCTGATCAAAACACTCCCCTAAAAGACATCGCAGGCGATATCGCCAAAGCGATTGCGACCCTGAACGCATTGAATACGAATTCGGCCTTACTCGCCGAGCTCAATGACGATCAACGGATTGCACTTATGAAGGCCGCCGGCCAACTCAGCCGCCCGTCAAAAGACGAATTGATCAAACGAAATAAAGACATCGACCGCGCAAACCGAGGCAAGATCGCCAAAGCCGACCGCATAGCGCGGGCTCAAACCGGCATTCGCGAAGCCCGCACGCACTCCGTCTTTGTTGCTCCGAAACGATTGCAGCTGACAAACGACAACGATCCTCGGGCGGAGTTTGAAGCTTCATTCAACGACAATCGCCAAACTCAGAAGCCGCGGAATTGCTACGTCTGCAAAGCAGAGTTCACGAAGCTTCACTTCTTCTACGATTCGATGTGCCCGGAGTGCGCTGACTTCAACTACAAAAAACGCCACCAAACGGCACGTCTCGATGGGCAAGTTGCGCTTATCACGGGTTCTCGCTTAAAGATCGGTTATCACTGTACGCTCATGATGCTAAGAGCCGGTGCGCGCGTGGTTGCAACGACGCGATTCCCGGTCGACAGCGCCATGCGCTTCTCGAAAGAAGAAGATTACAACGACTGGAAAGATCGCCTCGAAATTCACGGCCTCGATCTTCGCCACACCCCGAGCGTCGAACTCTTCTGTCGTTACATCGAGCAAAAATACGATCGCCTCGACATCTTGATTAACAACGCCGCTCAAACTGTGCGTCGTCCGCCGGGCTTCTATGCGCACATGATGCCGCTTGAGCGAACTCCGCTTGATCAGTTGCCTGAGGCCGCGCAACACATTTTGAAATCGCACATCTCGGTCAATCAGCAACTGCAAACGATGCTGCCGTCAGGCCCCGAGGGCGAACGCGGTCTCGTTGCATGGCATGGAACCGGTCCCGGCGTCGGGCTTCGCGCTTCGGCCGAACTTTCACAGATTCCATATTCGTACGACGCTTCACTCACACCAGAAGAAGTTTTCCCGGAAGGAAAACTCGACGTCGATCTTCAACAAGTCGATTTGCGCACGACGAACTCGTGGCGCTTGAAACTCGCCGAAGTTCCAACGCCGGAGATGCTCGAAGTTCAACTCGTGAACTCGATTGCGCCGTTCGTCTTGTGTTCGCGCCTGGCTCCGCTCATGCGCCGCGATTACACGGGCCAAAAGCACATCGTGAACGTCACGGCGATGGAAGGAAAATTCTATCGCTTCAAAAAAGCCGATCGCCACCCGCACACGAACATGGCGAAGGCCGCGCTCAACATGCTTGTGCACACGAGCGCATCAGATCTAGCTAAAGACGGAATCTACATGAACGCCGTCGACACCGGCTGGGTCACCGACGAAGACCCGGCGCAATTGGCTCAGCTGAAACAAGAGACGCACGACTTCCAACCGCCTCTCGACATCGTCGACGGTGCGGCTCGTGTCTGCGACCCATTCTTCGACGGCATCCTCACGGGCAAACACTGGTGCGGCAAATTCCTTAAAGACTACTTCCCAATCGATTGGTAACCCGGCCCTCAGGTTTTTCGAAAATACGAAACAAGTGTGTCTATGAGCAGATCCGGATTCAGCGGCTTAATCAGGTAACCGCTAAAGCCGCTGCTCAGAGCTTTTTCACGATCTTCTTTAAGGGCATGAGCGGTTAATGCGATGATCGGCGTTTGAATGCCTACGGAGCGGATTTTAGAGGTAGCGCCGTAACCATCCAGCTTGGGCATTTGCACGTCCATCAAGATAGCGTCGTACTTCGGCACCCGGGCCTTATCGAAACCTTCTTCTCCATTTGAAGCTACATCGACCAACGCTCCGGCTTTTGTAAGGTATCGACTGAATAAAAACTGATTGTCCTGCGAGTCTTCAACCAGAAGGACACTCATGCCTTTGAGTGCGTTTTCAAAATTTCGCAAAGGCTTGGCGTCCCTCTGAGAAATGCGCTTAGGCTCGGCGACGAAGACGGTATTCGGAGTCGTCTCGACCTTAACGTGACACGCGAACGTGCTTCCGACGTTTTCACGGCTAGATAAAAGAGAAAGGCTGCCGCCCATCGCCAGCGCCAACTGTTTTGAGAGATGGAGCCCGAGACCGGTCCCACCATATTTTCTCGTGGTTGAACTATCGGCCTGAGAGAAGGCTTCGAAGAGATTTTCTTGTTGCCGTTGCGAGATGCCGATGCCGGTATCTCGCACGGTGAAGGTGATATCGAGATGATCGGGATCTTGCGCGATTCGTTCGACCGCAGCCGCCAATTCGACTTCACCTTGGTCGGTAAATTTCAAAGCGTTATTAATTAAGTTAATCAGGATTTGTCTGATGCGGGTTGGATCACCGGCAATGACCGATGGAAATAATCCGTTAACTTTTAAAGTAAGCCCAACGCCTTTGCTCTTTGCATTGAGACCGAGGGCGGTGACGGCGTCATGCATGAGATCGGTTAGAGAGAATTCAATCGTTTCGAGATCTATCTTGCCGGATTCAACCTTTGATAAATCGAGAATTTCACCAATCAAGGCCGTCAATTCAACGGCATTTTGTTTGACGGTACGAAGGTATTTTTTTTGTTCGTCATGTGTCGCCTCGGGATCCATTGCGAGATCCGTGAACCCCGTGATGACTCCAAGTGGCGTTCGAATTTCATGGCTCATATTCGATAGAAATCTTGATTTGGCCTCGTTTGCATCAGCCGCCGTGTCGCGCGCGACTTTGAGCTGCTCGTTAAGTTCAGTCAGTTCACGACGTGCTGCTTTTGCATCATCAAGGGCCTCAAGCAGATCCCGGTTCTGGTTTTGAATTTCTTCAAACGCCGAATCCGCCAAGGTTGTACTGAGTTCGTGTGCGATGGTAGACAACTCATCCTTTGTTAACGTCGAATGCCTGGCGAGTTCTTTGCCGATCGTAACAACGGTCCCTTTGCCTTTTTCTGTTTGAATGTCGAAGACATCGGTCAATTTTTTCGATCCCGCAAGACCCTTCCCCATCCCGGTGGGAGAGCTGTACGTTCCGTTTAGAATCGAAGCTACGTTTGTAATTCCCGGTCCTTGATCGCTTACGCGAATGAGGAAAAGTTTCGGTGATGAATCTGAATATCCAAATTCGACAAGACCGCCGCCCGCATATTGAAAAACATTTCTCGCCAGTTCAGAAACCGCCGTTGATAGCCGCGCGCAATCTTGCCCGGCAAAGCCGAGAAGCTGCGCGAGCCGCCGGGTCTTCTGGCGAGCGGTCACGATGTCAGGTTCGAATTTAATGCGCATTTTAAATATTGGATAATCCAAAGGGCTCACGTTCACGGCGACCTCTTGAGTACGAGAATCGTTGAATCGTCAGAGCCACGGTCATGATCTCGGTAGATGACCGCCGCGACGACAGCGGGATGGTGATTCAAAATCCCCGGATATTTTGATGGGTCCCAGCGAGTGTTGAGTCCGTCGGTGTGTAAAATCAAAAGGCCCCGGCCATCCCACACGTGGTGATATAACTTAACGTTCGCAAGCCTGATTCCGGCGGTCCCATTCTGCGAAACTAACGTTTTTATGCTGTCAGAGCTTTGAATGATGGCGCGGATATTACCCGCACTCACATAGGCAATTTCATCGGAGCCGTGCCTAAATTGTAGCATGAAAACGGCGGCCCCTCGCGTGGCCCGCAACCGATGATGGATCGCCGCTAAAGTTTCTTCGATATGTTCGTTTGCCGAGTTCTGAAATTCGGCGATCGCTTCTGATGCCGCTCGGTGGGCCAGAGGCCCGTGCCCTAAACCATCGACCATCAGAACATCAAGACGCTCACTCGATTCGCGCACGCAATAATCATCACCGCTGACGGTCTCATTTTTAAAAGGGATGGCGATTGCGCTAAAAATGAAATTCGATTTCTCCTTCGGATCATTTTTCGAATGAATCAGCGATAACACGACTGAGCCACGTTCTATGTTCGAGTAGATATCAAATATATCGGAGAGCCGCCTTACAGCACCAAGACCCGTGCCGGGACTCGAGCCGGTCGTGACTCCGTCAACAAGTGCATGATCGGTGTCTTGAATTCCCGGTCCCCGATCGATGGCTAAGATTTCGAGGCTGAAGTAGGTCTCATGACAAACCGAACGCAGGCAAATTGATCCTCGCGATGAATACTTCAAGATATTCGTAGCGAGCTCGTTAATGACGATGCCTACACGGCCTTTACGAGTTTCTTCAAATCCCATTCGGAGGCACATCGAGTTTGCGAAACGTCGCGCCTCACCAATTTGGGTTGAGTCTTCAATTAAAAAAACTGAAGTTCTCGAATCAATTTCACTTCCACTTGGTGATGGTAACACGCGTTCCTTTTCCGACTTCCGAGTCGATCTCGAATTCGTTCACGAGCCGTTTCGAGCCCGAGAGCCCCATGCCCATTCCGTGGCCAGACGTATAGCCGTCGGTAAGGGCCAGCTTGAGATCTGCGATTCCAGGTCCCTCGTCGCTAAAAACAAGCTTTATTCCGGGCTTGCCGCGATCGTTAGAAAGACTTTCGACTTCAACGTCGCCTCCCAAGCCATAATCGAGAGTATTGCGAGCAAGTTCGCTGGCGGCCGTCGTAATTTTCGTTTGATCAACCAAGCCGAAGCCAAGTTGCGCAGCCATTTCACGAACAAACTTTCGAACTATGACGATGTCGTTCTGAGTGCGTATCTGAAGCTTCTTGGTGCTCAAGAGACGAAGCTTGAGTTTGAACTAAGAGAGCGTTGTTCCTCAAGGTCCTCATCCGCCGACAGACTTAACGACGTTCTAAGCAGAGCCATGCCGCGGTCGACATTCAGCGCTGTTTTGATGCCGTCAAGCGAAAGACCCAGCTCGACTAACGTAATTGCAACTGCGGGCTGCATGCCCACGACGACCGTCGTCGCATCAAGAATTTTTGCCATTCCAGCAATTCCGGCCAACATGCGGCCAATGAAGGAATCGACGATATCTAGCGCTGAGATGTCGATGAGCACAGCTCGTGCGCCTGTTTCTGAAATTCTGTTGGTGAGATCTTCTTGCAAGGTCATCGCTAGTTGATCGTGCATGTCGACTTGAATCGTCACTAACAAGAAACTTCCCATTTTTAAAATCGGGATCCGTTCCATGTTAAGTCCGAATTTCACGGTGCATGAAAGCATCCGCTTTGCCGACCGATTTTCCGGTGCGGCTTAGAGCTAGTTTGAAGGCATCGGCAAGAGTTGACTTCGTCGCCACGGTGCCAAGATCCACACCGAGATGAACAATTGTTGCGGCAATCTGAGGGCGGATGCCGCTGATAATGCACTCGGCACCCATGAGACGCGCAGCCGTTACCGTTTTGATCAGGTGTTGTGCAACCAATGTATCGACGGTTGGGACGCCCGTGATGTCGATGATCGCGATTTCGCTTTCAGTCTCAACAATTTTTTGCAGCAAGCTTTCCATCACAACTTGGGTGCGGCTGCTATCAAGAGTTCCAATCATCGGAAGCGCTAATATTCCATCCCAAAGCTTAACCACGGGGGTTGAAAGCTCCAGCATATCTTCCTGTTGGCGAACGATGACTTCTTCTCGCGATTTCTGGTGCATTTCAGCAGTGTAGAGGCCCAGTTGGTCAAGTCTCTGAGTCAGGGACCAAATCACATTGACCAGCTCTTGCGAGTTGCCGCCGAGTTCTTTTTTTGCCAAGTCGAAAAGAGGCTTTTTTAGAGAGAAAACAAATATCGCCGTCTCGGTCGGTGTGAATCCCTGCAGCGTCCGAGACCTAGAAATATCCGCGAGCATCTTTTTTGCCGGAGCCCACGCGCTCCCATGAGTGGATTCGGAAGAATCGGCTTGAGTTGCTTCCACAAGAAGTCCTAAAAATTCTTTGCATTGCGCTTTCAATTCTTCGTTAGAAATTTTTGTACCTACGACGCGCGCTTGAGCATCGGTCCACTGCGAGAGAAGAAACGTTTCATCTTTCTTTAAGAGCGATGAAAACAGTGAAGATTCGCCAGCCATAGAGACCCCGATTGTTGGAGATAGAGAGGGCCTCTAGTCGTAGGTTCTATTTCGTTAGGTGTCGAGACAATAAAGATAGCGTAGGGACCTACCACGCTATCTCGCTGGCAAACGATTTGGACGAAGCCTCGTTCACGGATTATTTCCCGATCGCAGGATAATAAGCTTGTACATTTCGTTTTCTAAACAAGTGTGGCCTCAGCGGCTTCAATGCCGGAGTCAAACCTTAATCCATCAGCTTTCGATGAAGATAAATGAATTCCATTGAGATCTTGTGAACGGTTTGTTCTGGGTCGGCGGCGCCGCCGTGTCCACCTTCCGTGTTCTCATAGAACAAAACGTGGTGACCTTTTTCTTCAAGGCGCGCGACCATTTTGCGAGTGTGACCCGGTTGAACGCGGTCGTCCGCTGTCGAGATATGGAAGAACGCTTCAGGATAATCGACGCCCGAACGAATGTTCTGATACGGCGAAAACTTTGAAATGTACGCCGCAACAACTGGATCCGCGGGATCGCCGTACTCACCGATCCACGAAGCGCCCGGAGGCATTTGCGTGTAACGGATCATATCGAGCAATGCCGACTCGCAGACGACAGCGTTGTAGAGCTCAGGATGCTGAGTGAACGCAACTCCGACCAACAATCCGCCATTTGAACCGCCCTCGATACCGAGTCGGCGAGGTGAAGTAATCTTGCGCGCGATCAGATCTTTTGCGACGGCTGCGAAGTCGTCGTATGCGCGTTGGCGATTTTCTTTCAACGCGGCCTCGTGCCAGCGAGGACCGAATTCGCCGCCTCCGCGAATGTTTGCAACGACATAAACGCCACCTTTTTCGAGCCACACTTTACCGTTCACACCCGAGTAAAGCGGAGTTTCACTCACTTCAAAACCGCCGTACGCGTAAAGAAGCGTTGGGTTTCCGCCATCAAGCTTCATCGTCTTCTTATGAACGATGAAGTAAGGCACGTGCGTCCCGTCAGCACTCACCGCTTCGTGTTGTTCAACGATAAGATCGTGTGCATCGAATTTTGGAGGAAGCGATTTAATCTTTTTGAGCGCTGATCCGTGGCCCCAGTACAAAGAAGTGGGAACGTTGTACGTCTGATACGTCACGAAGTAATCGTTTGTCTCGTCGTTGGAGTCGATGATCGTGAGCGTTCCGTCGTTTGGCATTTTGACGGGTTTGCGAGTCCATTTTCCGCCCGAGCGGGTGACTTTCAAAATCTCGCCGCGAACATTGTTCAATGCACCCAAGAGTAAGAAATCACGCGTGCGCGCGAAACCTTGGAACGCTTGTTTTGCCGTCGGAGCGAAAATCACTTCGAGATGTTTTAAGGCGTCGGCATGACCGACTTGCGAAACCGGAAGCGACAGTACGGTTCCCGCCGCGTACGTTTTGCCATTCACCGACCAGTCTTGGCGAAGCATCGCCATCAGCTGTCCCGCGAAATCTCCTTGGAAGTCGGCGGTCGTTGGGAAGGGAAGCTCCGTCGTTTTCTTGCCGTCGAACAAGAACATCTTCGCTTCAAAGAAGCTCAGCCCTTGCGAAATATACATGCGACCCGAATCTTTTCTGAAGTTCCTAAAGGCCTCGACACTCACGTCAGATTTATTGCCTGAGAAAACAAGAGCTGAGTCTTCGAGCTTTTGGCCGCGTTTCCAGACACGAACCTGGCGCGGGTAACCTGAATCCGTAAGCGAATCAGGCCCCATATTTGTTCCGATAAAGAGCGTGTCTTTATCGATCCAGCCGACGCGGGTTTTAGCAGCGGGAACTTTAAAACCGTTTGAAACCCACTGCTTCGTTGAAACTTGGAACTCGCGGACTTCCGCCTCATCTCTTCCGCCGTCGCTCAAGCTCACCAAACAGAGGTCGTCGTCTGGCGCAAGACACGTCATGCCCTCGTAGACCCAACTTTTTCCCTCGGCTTTATTGAGCTCGTCGATATCGAGAACGGTTTCCCATTTTGGATTCGCATTCATGTAATCGGTGAGAGTCGTTTGGCGAACAAATCCGCGCTGGTGATCCTGATCCTGCCAGAAGTTTCGCACCATTTTTCCGTGTTGAGTCGGGTAAGGAATGCGGTCTTTCGCGACTACGATTTTGCGGGCTTCATCTGCAATTTGGCTAAAGCGCGAATCGCCTTCTAAAACCTGCTTTGAAGCGGCGTTATGATCTTGAACCCACTGTTTTACTTTGGGGTCGTTTGAATTCTCGAGCCAGATGTAGGGATCGGTCATATCGGGTTTATTCGCGGCGTTTGGGGCCCGGCCTCCGGTGAAGTGTGAAGTCGCACAGCCAGCGGCTACGAAAGAGACCGCTAGAATCAATTTACGCCCATATAAACGCATGGAAAAACTCCTTTGGGAGACACCAGTGCACCAAGGGAGACTAGCCTCGAGCAAGGTAGAAAGTTCGGTCTAGACTTAGGGTCTTAAGCCCAGCCTTGTCATTAGGGTCATTTGGCCATAAAACACCTGCACCCATGATCAGCACATCCAATATCTCGTTACGTTTCGGTGGTAAAAAACTTTTCGACGACGTGAATGTTAAATTCACGCCCGGTAACTGCTACGGCTTGATCGGCGCAAACGGTGCCGGCAAATCGACGTTTCTAAAAATCCTTGCGCGCGAAATCGAGCCGAATACCGGCGAAGTTCACATCGCACCGAACTTGAATCTCTCCGTCTTGCGCCAAAACCATTTCGAATTCGACGACGTGCCGGTTCTCAAAACCGTTCTCATGGGCAACGCTCCGCTTTACAAAATCATCACGGAGAAAGATGCGCTCTACGCAAAAGCCGATTTCTCTGAAGCCGACGGCGTTCGCGCCTCCGAGCTCGAAGAGAAATTCGCAGAGCTCGACGGATGGGGCGCTGAAGCCGAAGCCGGGGCGATGTTAGAAGGACTCGGCATCTCCGTCGCGTATCACGAGAAGCTCGTGCGCGAACTTGATCCTGCCGAGAAGGTAAAAGTCCTCTTGGCGCAGGCGCTTTTCGGAAAGCCCGATGTTCTTCTCCTCGACGAACCGACGAACCACTTAGACATCTACGCGATCAAATGGCTCGAAAACTTTTTGATGAACTTCGAGAACACGGTCATCGTCGTTTCGCATGATCGCTACTTCTTAAACCGCGTCTGTTCGCACATTGCGGATATCGACTTCTCAAAAATTACCGTCTACACCGGCAACTACGATTTCTGGCGCCAGTCATCGGAACTCAACCAACGCTTAAGAGCCGATCAACTCAGAAAGAATTCGGATAAGGCCGAAGAACTCAAAGCCTTCATTCGCCGCTTCAGCGCTAACGCTTCAAAGTCTTCGCAAGCCTCATCCCGGATGAAGCAGCTCGAGAAGCTCGATCTTGAAGCGCTACCGGTTTCAACCCGCAAGCAGCCCTTTGTCGGCTTCACGCCGAAACGCGAAGCCGGTAACGACATTCTCACGGTCGATCGCCTGACAGTGGAAGTCGACGGGGTCACGCTTCTGAAGGACTTCTCCTTCATCGCCAAAAAAGGCGACAAGATTGTCTTCCTCGGGAAGAACGATCTCGCAAAGACCGCGCTTTTCGACGTCCTCGCGGGTCGCCTGAAGCCGAAATCGGGCACCTTCACTTGGGGCGTGACGACAACGGTTTCGTACTTCCCGACTGATAACTCTGAATTCTTCCAAGGTTCTGAAGCGACGCTCGTTGATTGGCTTCGCCAGTACTCTGAAGATAAAGACGAGTCTTTCGTACGAGGGTTCCTCGGCAAAATGCTGTTCTCAGGCGAAGAGGCGTTGAAAAAGCCGACTGTTCTTTCGGGAGG
>Ga0068856_100003458_pt1 | contig 15965 bp, 15 predicted proteins | sample KBSCornC62_FD_66595 | JGI IMG/M metagenome (GOLD analysis project Ga0068856, IMG submission 66595) | Corn rhizosphere microbial communities from Kellogg Biological Station, Michigan, USA - KBS Corn C6-2 | ecosystem: Host-associated > Plants > Roots > Rhizosphere > Soil ...
GGCGGAGGCGATCTGCAAGCGCCTGCGTTTCTCAAACGACGACACTGAGCAGATTCTGGCCCTTGTCGATAACCACATGCGCTTTGGCGATGTGCGCCGAATGAAGCTATCAACGTTCAAGAAGTTCATCCGCCTGCCACAGTTCGATGAACATCTAGAGTTGCACCGCCTCGACTGTGAATCAAGCCATCGCAGCCTCGCTATGTACAACTTCACGCGCGAGCAGATGGCGAACCTGCCCGCTGAAGAGGTGCGACCGAAACCATTGATGAATGGTGGTGATCTGATCGCAGCTGGTTACGCGCCGGGGCCTTTGTTTAAAGAGATCCTTACGGCGGTTGAAGACGCGCAACTCGACGGCAGGCTTGCCAGCAGGGAAGAGGCGCTTCGCTTCGTGCAAGAGTTATTTCCGCTCAAATCGGGTTCCGTTGCTCGCCAGACGATGTAGCAGGTATTATGCGTAGCCATGAAGAAAAGCGACTTACTTTGCGTTGGTACGCTAATACTGTGCTTCTTCGGCAAGCTTGCTCCAGGACAGATTAGAGAAACCTCCATCCCACTGGGTGATGCTCTGGACCGGGCATTAACTCGCGGATCGTTGGTTTCGAAGGAAGTCAAGCCGTTTCACATCAAAGTCCATGTTATCGAGTCAACAAATCCAGGATCCGACTATCGTGCGGAGATCGAGGAATTCTGGGTTTCTGATGGCGAGTGGCGTAGATCGATTGATAGCCCCGAGTTCAAACAGATTATCGTCGTTAACGACGCGCAGGTGAATGAGCGGGATACGGGAGAGTACTACCCGCTCTGGCTGCAACACATAGCGACAGCACTGTTCAACCCGGTCCCAGATAGAGATGTGTGGAACCGCTTGGGAGCACAGATCACTCAGATTTCACTTCCCAATGGGCAGAGATCCGATGCCTGTGCAAGGCAGAAATTCAAGGTTGGCTCCAGCACTGTTCAAAACGATGCCTTTTCCAATGTTTGTTTCGACGGAGATGGTCTCTTAAAGTTCGTTTCAGCTCTCGGTTACGGTATGGAATTTCATGATTACAAGAAGTTCGGGAAAGTCAGAATCGCGCACAGCCTCCGTGAGGACCCCGAGCCAGGGACAACGATCATCTCGACAATTACATTGTTGGAGGAATTGAAACGTATCGATCAACCAATGTTCTCGGTGGTTTCTTCCACACCGATGGAGAAAAGAATCCAATCGGTAATCGTGCCACAGGATCTGATTGAGGCGGCGGTCATTTCGGGTACACCGATATCCTGGCCACCAGTGCAGAGTGGCAATACACGTGGCTTATTAACTATGTATGTCTCTGTCGATCGATTAGGGAACATCAGAGAGGTATATCCTTTGAACTCCGACAATGCCGGACTGCAAGACGCAGCACGCGACCAACTTCTTAAATGGAAACTTAAGCCGTTGACTCTCAAAGGAATCACAGTGCAAGGCGAAGCGGCCTTGTCATTCAAGTTCGAAACCCGCTTAGCTTCACCACCACCGAAGTGATGTTCATCACACAACTCTGCATTTTTCCTGTGCAAAAGTTTGTCAAGACCCAAGACCGGTGCAATTTTCTTTAACCGCAACAATCAAAAGTAAAAAGAAAATCTGAAACCATGGCACAATTTCCCGTGAAAATTGCTATGCTGAAAATATAGGGACAAAAAGATTGTCCCGCACCTGTCGCGCGGCCACATTGGCTGCGATTTGTTTTGCGAAAAGCGTGGCGATGACGAAACCATCTCCCTTCGCCGGCAGGGTCAGATTCGAGTTCGACGCTAGCGTAGTCGCTCTGTTTTGAACAATCCCACAATCCTTTGCGGATGTTAAAATCGAAACTCCCGTGGACCCAATCGCGCCAGACATGGAAAAAATAATTGCCGGCAGCTTGCGAAAAGTGCCGAGCGCCGAGGCCGCCTTGTTGGCTTGGCCGCTGGCCTGCGGATCTGCGGTTGCAGGCCGCACGCGGGCGATTGAGTTCTCCCGTGGGGTGCTGAGAGTCGAAGTTCCGGACTCGGCGTGGCGCGCTGAACTGCAGCATTTAGCGCCCAGATACGTTTACGCGCTGAACCGATACGCGAAAGGTGTGAGCAGGGTGGAGTTCGTGGTGCGCCCCAAAGTCCCGCAAAGCGCCTAGTTACTGACTGGTACTGCTCGACCACGACTACCGCGCCGCGGCAAGTGCGGAAGAAGCGCAGAGCTAAATCAGAGTCCGCTAGAGCGGATGCATCAACAACATGAAAGTTACCGAAAAAGACGTCACTTACGTCGCCGACCTGGCGAATCTGGAACTGACTGAGCAGGAGCGCACCCGCATGGTGCGCGACCTCAACTCGATCCTCGGTCACGTTGACTCGCTCAACGAACTCGACACTGCGAACGTTCCGCCAATGGCGCAGGTTTCGGACCGCTTCGGTCTAGACGACTCGAAACAGGGAAGCGATCGCTTTGCTTATGCGAGCCGGGACGACGTCCGTGAGGGGCTGCGGAAGTCGCTGCCCCACGATGTCGCCCTGGCGAACGCACCTGATTCCGACGGAACATTCTTCAAAGTGCCAAAAGTAATTGAAAAGTAGTGATCAGTGGTCCGTGGGCAGTGGCCAGAGAATTTGCCGACGACCGACGACCGAGAGCCGACGACTCACATGAACCTTCGCTCCCTCACCATCGACGCTGCCCGCTCCGCTGTCGCGGAGGGCAAGACCAGCGCCACGGAACTTGCAGAGTCGTACTTCGCAAAAATCGAGAGTGACGATCCGAAGATTGGCGCTTACCTGATGCTCTCGAAGCAGCGCGCGCTCGCAAAGGCCAGTGAGATTGACACGCTGGTGAACAAAGGCGAAAAACTTCCGCCGCTTGCCGGCGTGCCGGTGGGAATTAAAGATGTTCTGATCACCAAGGGCGTGCGCACGACCGCCGGATCGAAGATCCTGGCCAACTACATTCCCCCGTACGATTGTACGGCGGTGGCGAGGCTGGAATCTGCCGGCGCGGTAGTTCTCGGCAAGCTGAATTGCGATGAGTTTGCCATGGGGTCCTCGAACGAGAATTCGGCCTACAAGCCGGTGCACAATCCCCGTGACCTGTCACGTGTTCCAGGTGGATCATCGGGTGGGTCGGCAGCGGCGGTTGCCGCGGATATGGCGGTCGCCACGCTCGGTTCGGATACCGGCGGCTCCATTCGTCAACCCGCATCGTTCTGCGGGGTGATCGGCCTCAAGCCGACTTACGGCCGCGTCTCGCGCTATGGATTGATCGCGTTTGCGTCGTCACTCGATAACATCGGCCCTTTTGCAAAAACAGCGAAGGACACTGCGATTATGCTGCGTACGATCGCCGGCCGCGATCCGATGGACTCGACCTCCGCGGAATTACCTGTTCCGGATTACGTGGCTGAGCTTGAAAAGCCAGTCAAGGGTATGAAGATCGGCGTCGCAAAAGAGTATTTCGGCGAAGGCCTTGAGCCCGAGACGCGAGCCGCGATCGAAGCCGCAATTCAGAAGCTGGCGAAACTCGGTTGCGAGATCGTCGAGGTTTCGTTGCCGCACACAAAATACGCCATTCCCGCGTACTACCTGGTTGCGACGGCAGAGGCCTCGTCGAACCTGGCGCGCTTCGATGGCGTGCGCTATGGACATCGCGCAAACAGCGTGCGTAGCTTATCTGACATGTATCGCCGCAGCCGCGACGAGGGCTTCGGAGCAGAGGTGAAGCGCCGCATTATGCTGGGCACGTACGCGCTGAGCGCGGGTTACTACGACGCCTATTACCTGAAGGCGCAGCGGGTGCGCACGCTGCTCACCAACGACTTCATCGAGGCTTTTAAGAAGGTGGATGCCATTGTTGGGCCGACGTGTCCGACTCCAGCGTTCAAGCTGGGTGAGAAAGTGGACGATCCGCTGGCGATGTACCTCGCCGACATCTACACGGTGACGGCAAACTTGGCTGGGATCCCGGGGATTTCCATTCCAGTGGGCAATTCCAAAGAGAACCTGCCGATCGGCATGCAGATCTTCGGCAAGCACTTCGACGAAGCTACAATCCTGCGCGTTGCGCATGCCTACGAAACAGCCGCGTAACCAATGGCTTTGTTTACTATCATCGCTGAGTACTACGGCGGAACCTACGTGGATCAAGTCACTGCTCCTTCGCCGAGGGGAGCTATTCAGAAGCTGTCTAAAGGAGGGTCCACGCTGCCCGAGATCGTGATTGCAGGGATAAGGCAGTTGGACTCTGAGGCAGACCAGCCGATTTCCATCGGAAGCACTAAGAACGTTTGGTGTGTCAGCACTACGCACAAACGACAACTGCTGCTTATTAACGTCGTGAAGACAGCTGAGACGCAACGAACTAGAGCAGCTCGTAGTACCGTTCTCCCGCGCAGCTGCGGCAAAGCACTTTGTCGTCGCGGCGGACTTCGCGGCGGAAATTGATTCCTTCGCCGCATAAATCGCAAACAACTCGTTCGCCTTTGTATCCGGGGAATTCTTCCGGAGGCAGTTCCACCTTCACCCACTGCGTGGTGAACAGGTCGTCGTCGGCCATCTCTCGATAGGCGAGCATCTGCTGCTGGTTCTTGCTTTCCAGTTCCGGATGCATCTGCCGCGCGAGCGCTTTCGACGACTCCTTCGCTGCAATGCGAATAGCACGGCCGGTTTGGACGTCGACAAACGTCGCCGCCATTTTTCCGAAGTCGCGAAACTTTAACGCCCGCTTGCCTAAGCGGCAGCCCGTCACGACCGCGACCGCATCCGTGGCGCAGCGGTCAATTTCAACAAATGTAACCAGGCGTTTGCGTTCTTCCTTGTTGTTCTGAGGATCGTTGATTCCCAGCTTCTGAAGCCCAAGCATCGCCATGCGCACGCCGAGCACCTGTCCGGCGCAGATGTGCCCGTGTGCCTGCTCAGCGTCGCGGAGATAGTCGGAGAGAGATTTCATAAGCCCCGTCGGTGGTCGTTCGTCGTTGCTCGTTGGCAAAACCCAGCTCGCCACCACTCCGAGAACGACGAATGACGAACGACCAACGACGAAATCCCATTCTTGGAGGAATATATGCACGCTTACTCGAATGCCCATTCTAAATTCAAACCTTTACTAGCGCTGGTTCTTGCAATGGCCATCGCCACGACCGCATGCAGTCCCAACTGGATCAACATTGCCCTGCAAGATCTGCCGGTGCTCACTCAGATGGCATTGAACATCGCCACGCTGGCAAGCACATTTTCGCCCCAACAGAATCCCGCAGACCTGGCAGTCATTCAGAACATTTCCGGCCAGGCCAGCCGCGATCTGAATCTCCTCCAGACCTTATACAACGATTACAAGGACAGCCCGAATGCCACAACACTCGCCAAGATTCAGAGCGCGATCGGGTTGATCAATCAGCATCTGCCGGCATTGCTCGAATCTGCGCACATCTCGAACGCACTGCTGAAAGCCCGCGTCACGATAGCCGTCAATCTGATTCTCGCTACTGTAAACAATTTTGCTGCTCTGATTCCATCACATACGCAGGTAAAGCCCCGAGTGGTAGTTGACCGGCTTCCAGTGGCCTCTGAGTTGAAGCGCCGTTGGAATGATCAGGTGTGTTCGCCCGAGCCGGCTATTCCGAGTCCGGCAGTCTGTGTGATGCGCTGAGGCTTTGCGGTCCATTGCGAACGTGACCTTGCTAGTCCAGGCTTTGCGCCGGAGCGCACGAGCCGCATTCATGAGGAATTGGCAAGGTTAATTTCCGCCGAATTCCGCTACCGATATACTCGTCGCATCGGAATTCGCATTTACTGTCATGTTAGATAAAGGGGAAACACGCGAGGTTCGCGACGGCAATTCCAGCGCCGCATGGATTGCCGCCGCCTGGGTCAGTTTCTTGATTTGGCTCTTCCACAGCTTTGCTGTACGTGCCTTCTTCGACTCCCTGCATGGCGCCGGAAAAGTGCTGGGAGGCCATTAAGTGTTCGTCCCGAGTCCCATGGCAGCGATTGCTGTTTTGCTGCTATCCGGCATGTCAGCGTATTTCGTGGCTCGCAGGTTGACTCTGCCGGGTGGACGAGCGGTGCGTGTGTTAGCCACGCTCGTGCTCTGGGAGATTTTCGAGATCATTCCGGTCCAGGTACTGGCAAGCCTGCAACTTCTGGGCGTGATCGGGCGCGTGAGCATTTCGAAAACGGTGGTTGTCGAGATGGTGATCCTGGGGGGCATCGTGCTGTGGTCATTCCGAACGCCGCAGCCAGAGCGGACCTCCGACGACCCACACCAAGAACGCGTCCCCCGCTATGTCTTCCTCGCTGGCGGAATCCTAGCGTGCTCGTATGTGGCATTTACGGTCAACGCGTTCACCTGCTATCCGCTCGGATCGGATGTCCTCATTTATCACTTGCCGCTCACAACACGATGGCTGCAAGAGGGATCACTCGCGATTCCGGCATCGCACGCTTGGCGTTTTAGTTTGCCCGGGAACGCCGAGATCGGCATGATGGTCTTGCTGAGTTCGGGATGGCAACCGGCGGTAGTGATCGCAAGCTGGATTCCTGCGGCGATGGTCGCAACTTCCACATATTTGCTCGGCATGTGGATCAGCGGCCAGCAACGTGCCGCAGCGCTCACCTCTACGCTTCTGGTATTGACCATCCCGATGGTCGAGTGGCAGGCGTTCTCTGCCTATGTGGACCTGCTGGCTACTGCGGGCGTGTTGGCAGCCTTGGCCCTAATACTTGCCATCGGGCCCAACGGCACGCGAATACCGCCAAGTATCTGGCTTATCTCCGGCTTGGCTTGCGGCCTCAGCATCGGAACCAAGCCCGTCTATTACTTGTACGCGGCCCTTTTCTGCGCCTTCACTGCCGGCGCACTCTGGCACGCGCATCGGGCAGGGGAGAGGCGCCTACTGAAAGCCCTGGCGCTTTTGATCCTGGGCTTACTGATCCCGTCATCCTTCTGGTTTGTTCGTGCGACAGCTGAAACTGGAAATCCGATCTATCCCATGCAGGTGAAACTTGGGCAACGAGTCATTCTTCCGGGATACGCGCGTTCGGAGATTACCGAGCCGGACTATGAACTGAATTCCGTGCCAGAAAAATACGGATGGTTCCTCTATCCATGGACTGAGTGGAAGAAGCTGCCCGGCTTCTTGAAAATTCCTTATGGCGAGGGAGACGGCCTAGGGGCAGCCTTCGCTACCTTCGTTCCGTTAGGGATGGCGTACTTCGTTTTGCTCGCGTTTCGTGAACCGTCTTTCCGGGCAAGAAACCTGGGGCTGCTTGGGGCGTTCCTCATCATGTTTCTTTGCTGGTGGCTGGTGATGCAGCGAGTCTTGCGTTTTGGCCAGGTCATTGCGATCTTCACGTACGTGCTCTCGGTGCCGCTCCTAGCGTCGCTGCAGTCGCGACAGCGGCGCGCTTTCGCGGCACTGTTCGTTCTCGCGATAGGGACGAGTTCCTTGATCGCGGCATCAGTGCCTCTGCATCTCTTGGGGGGACGAGTACGGAAACATCTGTGGTCGCGCGCTGCCGTCTACAGTTACCCGAACTTGATTGACGAACTGCCGCCCGGGAGCCGCGTGCTTAATGCCACGGGAGATAAAGCCAGGAATTTTGCTCTCATCGGATGCCGGTTGTCGAATAAGCTTATTGCAAATTTCGAAGCCCCGCCGGATCCGACAGCGGAGGCGTTACGCGCCGTTGGCGCACAGTACATCGTTGAGATTCATCCCGGCGGGTTGTATCCGGAGGGTTCACTCGCTTCCGCTGGAGCAGTTTTAATCGACGATGAAATGGTGCCGAGCGGAGAAGAGAAAGTGCGGTGGAGAATCTGGAAGTTGCAAAAAGACACTCATAAAACCTCAGGTGGGAGTGAGGCAGTGCAGTTCAACTTCCCGTAACGAATTGTTGCTGAACACGTACTCAGGCAATTGAAATTCAGATTACTGTTCTCCGCGAACTTAGCATCCTTTGCGTTTCTAGTTCTCAATATTTCAACCGCAAAGATCGCAAAGGACGCAAAGGAAAACAAGATTTCGTCCCTTGTTACTTCTCTGGGTGTTGTTGCTCAAGTACCCGCTTTCAATCTCGCCATCACCTCAAAGCAAGTCCGGCTGTTGTGGTACGGGCACTTCCACGAGTCCACTTTGTGCTTGTTATTGATGGGAACCCCGTCGCGCGATACCTTCGAGAACCATTCCCCGTGCTCGTGATCGACGATGTACTTATCAATAAATTCCCATGTGCTTTGCGCCGCCGCCCGAAAATGATACTGCCCGGAAATCTGATATGCGTTGAGGAATCCAACCACGGCTTCCGCCTGCGGCCACCAGTGCTTATCGCTGTCGATGATCTTGCCATTTGCAGCCTCGTAGACCAGGCCACCTTGAGCGTCGATTCCTTCTTGGTAAACCGCTTCCGCCATCCGGAGAACTGCTTCGTGGACTCTCTTTAGCAGTTGTGCATCACCATGAATCTCTGCCGCCTCGCACAAAAGCCAGCTTCCCTCGATGTCATGTCCGAAGGAAACCACGCCTGACTTCGGTGTCCAGTCCTCGTCGAAGAACAAGACGAAGTGGTGGCTCTGGGGGTTGATGATGTGATTCAGAAAAATCTCAATCAGCTCGCGAAGCCGGTTGCGCAAACCGTTGTCTTTCCATGCACGACATAGGGTCGCATAAGCCTCCAGCATGTGCAGATGTGTGTTCATGGACTTCTCCTCATCCATGTCCACTTCGCTGAGGCGTTGATCCTTGGCCAAGCTCCAGTCGCGTTCGTAGGTTTCGAAATAGCCGCCAAACTTTGAATCGTGACTGGTCTTTTCGATGATCTCGTGCAACTGGATCGCGCGTTTCAGCGCTTCGTCACCGCGAGTCGCCAAGTAATATTCCGCGAGCGCATAGACGGTGAATGCCTGCCCGTACACGCGCTTCTTCGTGTCGCACGGCTCTCCACGGTAGTTCAACATCCAGTACACGCCGCCGCATTCTTCATCCCAGAAATGACGCAGGATGTAGTCGTAGGCGCGGGTCGCAGCCGTAAGATACACGTCCTCGTGATACACGGAATATGCCTTCGAGAACGTCCACAGAATGCGCGCGTTCAGGATGAGCCCTTTGTCAGCTCGGGGATCGACAACCAAATTGTTGGTAATCTGCCCGCGAAAGCCGCCGAACTCGTTGTCGATTGTGTGTTTCAGCCAGAAAGGAAGGATATTCGACCGCAGTTCGTTTTCGACGCGCGTTTTCAGATCTGACACACTTGCACCATGCGCGCAGAAATCCGGTAGTGAATCTAGTTGGCGGCCTTGGTTGTGGATTCCCGGACCACCAGTTCTGGTTTTACAGCAACCTGCTTCGGCCAATCTTCCTTACCGTCCAAGCGGTCTAGAAGGACCTTGGCGGCAATCTCCCCCATTTGCTGCAGCGGCTGACGCACGGTGGTCAAGCTGGGAGAGTGGAACATCGCCGCCTGGATGTCGTCGAAACCTACCACGGAGACGTCTTCCGGAACGCGGAGACCCGCTTCACGAAGGGCGCGAATGGCGCCGATTGCCGAAGCATCGTTATATGCGAAGAGCGCGGTAAATGGCTGCTTTCGTTCCAGCAACATTTTCGCGTAGGGATAGCCAAGCGCCGGCCCCGACTCCTCACCCGCCAGTTGAACGGTCAACTCGGGCCGGATTGGCACCCCCAGGTCGCGCGCAATTTCAGACACGGCTCCCCAACGCTGTGCGGCATCCGCGCTGTCAGGATTTCCGATCATTGCCGCAATTTTGCGGTGTCCGAGAGAGACCAGGTGATCCAGCGCTAGCTTCACCCCTAGCCGCTGATCGAGGATCACGTTGGTCGCGTTTTCTTCCTGGCGATGTCCGGACACCGCCACTACGGGCACAGGCATGTTGTGCTGCAGGTTCAAATCGATGGTGATGACCCCCTCAGCGCCGCGCTCCAGCAGAAGTTCGCTGTAACGCTGAAACAGCTGTGCATCGTGATGATGAATGCCGGTGATGAAGAAGTAGTCTTTTTGGCGGGCGTATTCCTCGATGCCGGCGATCACCTGCCCACCGTAGCCATCGCTGATGTCGGTTGGAATCACCCCGATGGTGTAGGTGCGTTTGTTGCGCAACGAGCGAGCCATCAAGTTTGGCTTGTACTTCAGTTCGCGCGCGGCGGCGAAGATCCGGTTTCGAGTGGTCTCCGGGATATGTTTCGCCGAGGGCGAATTATTCAATACCGCCGAGATGGTTCCCGGAGAGAGATGGACTTTTTCGGCAAGCAATTTGAGGGTCACGACCGATTCCGATCCGTTATTTTTCAAAGGCATGGCACTCCAACGCAACCGCGACCCGTCGCCCCCCGAGACGGGTGCGGCAAACTGGAAACGCTATAAAGTAGTCCTTTCAGGTGTTTAACGCAAGCTTAATAAACGATTTTCTAAGTTCGTAGTGTCTGCGAAGAGACCAAAAAGGCAGGAGCCATAAGGCTCGTCGATGGGTCGGAGCAGTTCAGTTCGCAGCGAATCTACGGCAGCCGCGACCCTATGGCCTTCACGATGTCCTGATAAATGACCACGGCAGCGAATAGCACCAGGAACGCAAACGCCGCCTGATAGATGCGCTCTTTGATTGGCAGGCTGATGTCGCGCCGCATCAGGCTCTCGATAAACAGCAGCAGAATCACGCCCCCGTCCATAATCGGAATTGGCAGCAGGTTAAAGATGCCGAGGTTCAGGCTTACCGCGGCCGTAAGTTCAAGGAAGGGCATCCATCCTTGCTGCGCGGCAATGCCGGCCTGCTGGGCGATACCGATCGGGCCGGAAACGGCATTCAAGGCGCCCTTATGTCCGCGGATCATGCGGCCTACCAACTCAAGGATGAGTGTGGAAAGCTTGCGATTTGTGGCGAGGGAATGGTCGACTGCTTCGGGTAGTGACAGCTTCGTCACTGCGATCTGGTACGTATTTCGGAAGCCTAGTCGGTAATGCTTCTGAGTGCCCGCAGTGTCGGCAAAGACCGGAGTCACATTGAAGCTTACATCTTTCCCGCCCCGCTCCACGACGACCTGTAGCGGCTTGTCCTTGGTGCGCTGCAGGCTATCGATCATCGATTGAATCGAAGTCACGGGTTGTCCGTCGATGGAGACGATCTGGTCGCCTTCGTGCAAACCAGCCTTGGCTGCAGGCATTCCAGCCTCAAGGTCGCCGATAATGACGGGCACTTTCGGGATCCATCCGGCGGATGGTGGCTCGTCAGGGCTGAGGGATGCGGGGACTACGGAGCCTTGAACTGTCTGGCCGTTCCGCTCGGCAACAAACGGCAGTTGCTGATTGGCGCTCACCAACTGCTTCATCTCGACTTGTTCCCAGGTCGGGTTGTGAACACCATCAATCTGGATGAGCCGGTCTCCTGCCTGAATGCCAGCCTTCGCAGCTGATGAACTCGGATCGACGTAGCCGACGATCGCCGGCTGGTCCAGATAACCCGGGTGCTCGTAATGCACCATGTACACGCCGGTGAGCAGCACGATCGCAAGCAGAATGTTCATGCTGGGGCCGGCGATGGCAATCAGGAAGCGATGCCAGCGAGAATGGTTCACGAACTCGCGAGGGTCGTCGGTGTGGCGATCCATCGGGTTCTCGCCGCTCATCTTCACGTAACCACCCAACGGGATGGCGTTGATGCGGTAGTCGGTCTCGCCTTTGCGGAAGCCGAACAGGCGCTTGCCAAAGCCAATCGCGAACTGCTCCACGCGCACACCCAGCAGCTTGGCCACGGCATAATGGCCAAACTCGTGGATGAGGATCATGAAGCCAAGAATTACCGCAACCGCGACGAGTGAGATGAGCACTGAGTTCAACATTGGATGCTAATTTTGACGTGCCGCCACAGGCACATTGCCGAGGCGAGCAACCCTTTCGCGAGCGCTGGCACGAGCTTGCTGGTCCACGCGCAGCACTTCCTTTATAGATTCCAATTTGCCTGCCGACGTTTCACAAACGACCTCTTCGATCAGTACGGGAATATCCACAAAACGGATGTTCCCGTCGAGGAACGCCGAAACAGCGACTTCGTCGGCTGCATTTAAGGCGATGGTTTTACCGCCGCCCGCTGCTGCCGCCTCATATGCCAGACGCAAGCAAGGGAATTTTTCCATGTCTGGAGGGCAGAAATCGAGGTGCCTTAAGTCACTGAGACTAAAGTTCAAATCACTTGGAATGCGGTCGGGGTACGTGAGCGCATACAAGATCGGCAGGCGCATGTCCGTGACCGAAAGCTGGGCCAGGATGCTGCCGTCCACGTACTCGACGAGGGAGTGGATCGTGGACTGCGGGTGAACGATGACCGCGATCTGTTCCGGCGGCAAGTTGAACAAACGGCAGGCCTCTATTACCTCGAATCCCTTGTTCATCAAGGTGGCTGAGTCAATGGTGATGCGATTTCCCATCTTCCACGTGGGATGGTTGAGCGCCTGCTCGACAGTGATGTCGGCGAACATGGCTTTGGGGGTGTTCAGAAACGGCCCGCCTGAAGCCGTGAGCCAAATGCGCCGGACCTCGTTCATCTGGCCTCCGCGAAGGCATTGGTGCACGGCATTGTGTTCGCTGTCGATTGGCAGGAGCGGCTTGCCCTGGCGACGGGCTTCGGCGGTGATCAGCTCTCCAGCGGCAACAAGGCATTCTTTGTTGGCTAAGCCAACGGTCTTGCCAGCTTTGACGGCTTCGTAAGTTGCTTCGAGTCCAGCGACGCCTACGATCGCGCTGACCACGAAGTCGACTTCCGGATGTGTGGCCACGCGGACAGTTCCGGCGGCGCCGTGGGCGATTTCGATGTCTGTAATTCCTGCCTCGTTGAGGCGGACACGTAGATTGTTGGCATGCGATTCGGCGGCAACCGAGATCACACGTGGACGCCAGCGCTTGGCCTGCTCAAAAGCGAGATCGAGGTTGCGTCCTGCAGCAAGCGTCACAACCTGGAATCGGTCGGGAAAAGACTCAACCACACTGAGGGTGCTGCGGCCGATAGAACCGGTCGATCCCAGGATCGCGATGCGCTTCATGGATACGAATATGGTACAGGAAAGAAAGCTATTAGCTTCTAGTTCTTAGCTTCTAGGTCGCGATGGGCCGGCAACATCTCTATAATTCAGCGACTGTTTGCCAGCTTGCAAAAATTCGCCGGCCATGACGAGACTTTCGACCGCTGGCCATTGCGAGTCTATTATCTTTCTGAGAGCGGCCTCGGTAGACCGCCTTCAGGAGAACGGCATGCGAAATTTTGTGACGTGGGTAATTGTTTTCATCGTGGGCTTGCTGATCGGCTTTGTCCCGCAGTATTGGAAGGCGCGCGGTCTCAGACAGGACTTGAATTCGTGCACAGCAAAAGCGGACCTCGCGAAGGTGCAGCAATCGGCCGCGTTGACTTATGTTGCTGCCACCCAGCTGAATTACGGCGTTGCTTCGGGCTATGCGCAAACATTTTTTGCGAATGCGCAGAGCTTGCAAGGAACTACGACTGACGCTTCGCTGAAAGATCTACTGTCACAGGTGCTCGCTTCCAGAGACAAGATCACCGGCGACCTGGCAAAGGGAAGCGCTGAGGTAGTCGGGGAGCTTCAACCGGTGGTGCTGAAACTGGAGCAAATTCAGTAGCCGGAACTTCGCCTGCTTCTGGGCGTTTTTGCTGCTTATCCGAACAGACGGAGTTGAACGTCACGCTCGAGCGGCGGCTCCCAGTGCCAACTGGAGTCCCGCCGGATCTTATACTTCGTGCGGAACTCAGCAAAAAGCGCCGAGATCCGCTTGCGGTACGCTGCCGGCAAGAAAGCCCGATTGGCGAATCGCTTCTCGTATTCCGGAACCAATTTCGGAAAGTGCTCCTTCAAGAACGGCAGAAACACTGCTGCCGAGCACGGCTTTAGGAATAAGGGGTTGCAGTGTATGTCGCAAGCTCCTGCCGCTGCTGCCTTACGGACTACATCTTCCAACTGGCGCGGCGAATCGGTGATTCCCGGCAGCACCGGCGCGCAGATGACGCCTGCACGGATCCCGGAGTCGCGCAGCTTCTTGAGTGCTTCGAGGCGCAAGTCCGGTCGTGGGGCGCGCGGTTCCAGAATGCGTGCAAGATCGGCGTCCGTCGTAGTAATGGTGATGTTCACTCCCAGGCGATTTCGCTTCGAGATTTCCTGCAGCACGTCAATGTCGCGCGAGACCATTGCCGACTTAGTCACGATGCCAAGTTCAAGGCCGGAGTGGCGTGCAAATTCCTCCAGGATCGAGCGGGTAATCTCCAGCTTCTTCTCAATTGGCTGATAAGGATCTGTTGCGGTCCCAATCGCAATGTCTTCTTGCGGCTTAACTTTCCGAAGTTCCTGCCGAAGCAGGTCTGCCGCGTGCTGCTTTGCGTAGATCTTCCGCTCGAACTCGATTCCATCGCGCATTTCCATAAATTCGTGCGTGTAACGGGCGTAGCAGTACTTGCAGGCGAACTCGCAGCCGCGATACGGATTGATTGTCCAGGTAAACGGCATGCGAGAGCCGGTGCAGCGGTTCAGCAGAGATTTCACCGGCAGAGTGAAGTACTCGACTTCGTGTCCCTGGCGCACGCTCTCACCGTGGGATGCGAGCCGCGCGATACCCACCAGGCGCGGACCGGGGTCGGGGAGCAGGGACACGGTAGACATAGCATGTTCGCCTTTTATTCGCCTATGATACCAGTAGGCGTAAGTAGGATCAAGAACAAGCGACGGTTGCCACGTTCACGCGCCGTGTGGGACCAGCACGAAGTTTTCGATGCCCATCTTGGCGGCGGCGAAGGAGCGGTCCCGGTCCAGCCAGAAAATCACCATTACTTCGTCGAAGCGATGGATCCTGGAACTTGCAGGGACTGCGTACTCCAGAACTTCATTGGTCGGAGGGCGATGGTCATAAAGCATCCATGGCCGAGTGGAACGGACCGGCTTTCTGCCTAGAGATACTGAAGGCCGACTTGGCGAAGTAGTGTCGGTTAACACCAGTTCAATCGAAACTGTGCCTGGGTACCGATCGGAGTTGCGAATTCCGATCCGGATACTTTGGCAGCACGAGAGATCAACGACAGTTCCCAAATTCTGTCGCGCTTGCATGGAGAGTGAACGGCGATCGGTCGAATGAATGTTGAACATCTCAGGGCTGCCATGGGCCTCGCGAGGTTTTGGCGGCAAGCTAAGGTCGGGAGATTTGAAAAACCAGTAAACGCCGGAGAAGGGAATCACTAATGGCGAATTCTTTTTCCCTGCGACCCCGCCCTGACGAACGGGGACTGGTGCTACCAGCGTCGTAGGCTGCTGCTCCGGCCATAACTCGATCGCAATGTAGCCATCTTCTCCGTTTCGTGCTCCGGTCTCTGCCGACACATGTCTCGCGCGAGTCGCGAAGCGTCCAGCACTTCCTCCGCCCAAATATCCTCGCTGCACGAATGGCAGCAGCCCGATCACAGTAAAGAAGACGGCCAGCGCCGCGACACCAAGTGCCCGACCCACGTGGAACCGATCCGAACCGAGCTTCCAGTTTTCGCGAAACACATACAGCCACACACAGGACGCCAGCACGATCAGGATCGTTCCCGCGAGAAGATGTCGCGCGGCTCCGCTCGCGGCGCCGGCTTCGGCGCACAAAATTGCGCCGAATGCCGCGGCTTGGCGAGACCAGCTGCGCGACTGAAGCGGAGTGAATAGTTCCGGAGTGTCGGGCGGGCCCGGGTCGGCAGTTTCCTGAGTTGGCCACAGGGAGATCCCCACGACGCTTACGAAGATTCCGACCACCGGCAGGATCCAGATGGAACCTTGGCGCGACAACAGCGCGAGAGGAGCAAGCCACGCCGCCATCAGGGCAACCTTTAATGCTGAACGCCACGGCATGGGATCGGAGTTAGCTAGCCTCCGTCGCATTCCCAAACTGCTCACGAACGCTGCCAGGGACACGAGTGCGACTCCCAA
>Ga0068856_100003460_pt1 | contig 15961 bp, 16 predicted proteins | sample KBSCornC62_FD_66595 | JGI IMG/M metagenome (GOLD analysis project Ga0068856, IMG submission 66595) | Corn rhizosphere microbial communities from Kellogg Biological Station, Michigan, USA - KBS Corn C6-2 | ecosystem: Host-associated > Plants > Roots > Rhizosphere > Soil ...
TGGACTCGCACATGCCGTCGTAATAGGTGCTCGTGCCGCCGTTCCACGGTGCGACGCCGACGACGCTGGCGGTCCGCTTCACCCGGCCATCCAGTAGCGCGGCACAGGCAAGGGCGTGGGGGCCGCCACCGGACACCCCGTGAACGCCGAAGCGCTCGACGCCGAGCGCGTCGGCCGCGGCGGCAATGTCGGCCGCAGCCGCTGCCACGGTGCGTCCCGGCAGCGGCGTCGAGCGTCCGTAGCCCGCCCGGTCAATCATGATCAGCTCAATCCCGAACGTCTCGAGCAGCTCGACGGGAGCAGGCAGGTCGAGCCTGCACATCGGCGTGCCGTGGTGGGAGACGATCGGTATTCCGCCCCGGCGGCCCCAGCGTGCGACCGCCAGGCGGCGACCATCGGGCGCGGTGACGACGGTGTCGTCGTAGGGTTCCGGCAGCCCGGTCATCGGTCCGGCCGATCGAGGCAGACGACGACCTCCTCGCCGTCCTCCTGCACGGCGTAGCGGCGCACGCGCATGGCGGGATCGGCGGGGGATGTGCCGGTTGCAATGTCAAAGTCCCACTTGTGCCACGGACACCGGATCAGCGAACCCGGCTCGCCGAGCGCAAGCGTCCCGTCCGGGAGCCGTTCGATGTCAGTCACGATCTCACCGAAGGAGCACAACGGGGCGCCGCGGTGGGGGCAGCGATCGGCGAGGGCGTGGAGCTGCCCACCGACCCGCATGATGCCGATCCGGTGATGGCCTATGCTCACCATCGCAACACCCCGATCCGGGATGTCGCTCGCCCGCACGCGGACCTCCCGTGGCCGGGTCGTGCTCACGCGCCCACCGGTGCCGTCAGCCGGAAGATGTCGGCCGCGTTGCCGTAGGCCACGGCGTCACGGACGTCCTCCGGCAGCAGGCGAAGGACGTGCGTCGGCTCGTCGAAGTCCCAGTGCGGGTAGTCGCTGGCGAAGAGCATGGTCTGCTCGGGGCGGAGGTGCCGGATCAGCGGCCAGAGCTCCTCGCCCTCCGGCGGCGATTCGAAAGGCTGCGTGGTGAAGCGCACGTTCTCCCACACGTACTCCGACGGCAGACGACGACAGTGCGGCACCTCGCTGCGGCATGCCCTCCAGTCGGCATCCATCCGCCACAGGTACGCCAGGAAGGGCAGCAGACCGCCCTCCACCATAACCATCCGCGCGCCGGGAAAGCGCTCGAACACGCCGGAAAGGAGCACGGACGTGAAGTGGCCGTACATCCCCGATCCGCACAGGACGTGGTACTCGGCATATGTGTCGGGGTGGCCGGCCGACGTCACCGGCGGGCTGATGCCTACCCCGTCGAAGTGGGTGTGCACGACGACCGGGAGCCCGGTCTCGGCAGCTGCCTGCCAGATCGGGTCGTACACGACGTTGCCGTAGGGAATCCGGGCGCCGCCCGGGAGAAAGACGCCAACGAAGCGGTCATCGCCGGCCCTGCGGCGGATCTCAGCCGCCGCCGCCTCGGGGTGGTGTGCGGCAACCACGATCAGCCCGCGCAGCCGTGGATCCTGCGTCAGCCAGTTGTCGAGCAGCCACTCGTTGTACCCCTCCGCGAGCCGTGCGCCGAGCTGCGCGTTTGGAATCACCGAGAAGGCCGCCGCCTCGTCGGGCGTGAGGACACCGAACGTGACTTCGTAGGGATCGAGGAGCAGGCGCTGCACGGTGACGAGCGACTGGCCGGGGATCTGGCGCCCCATCGACAGAGAGTCCGCGTCGTAGGTGTCCTTCCTCACCCATCCTGTCGGGTGGTACCAGGGGTAGCTGGGCATGGCCAGGCCGTTGGAGCCGGAGTGCCTGACCAGCTCCGCGGTTGGACCGTCGAGGTAGGGGGCAAGGTCGAGCAGGTCGTCGTAGCCGACGTGGACGTCACAGTCGATCAGCATTGGTTCCCCCCTCCGGCGGCTCGTGGTCGAGCGCCGACTCGAGTTGTGTGGCGGCGTCTTTGAGCACCGGTGCGATCTCCCGGATCCGGTGCTCGGACAGGCGAACGTCGGGGCCGGTCACGCTGAACGCGGCGACCACGCGCCCGTTGCCGTCGCGGGCCGGTGCGGACACCCCGTTGACGCCCAACTCGTAGTCGCCGAGCGATACGCCGAGCCCGGTCCGGCGTACCTCGTCGATCTCGGCACGGATGTCGGCGGGATTGGTCAGCGTCCTCGGCGTGCGCACGTCGATCGGATGCTGGAGGTAGCTGTCGAGCTCGCGCTCGGGCATCTCGGCCAGCATCAGCTTTCCGATCGATGTGGTCAGCAACGGCATCGGCGTGCCGACCCAGCGCACGGCCAGGGCGTGGGGGCCGTCCACCTGGTCGAGCACCTCGAAGCTGCCGCCCTGGACGACGGCGAGCGCGGCCGTCTCGTTGACGGTGGCGCTGAGCGCCTCGAGGGTCGGGCGGGCGCGGCGGATCACGGCCCCCCATGGGCTGGCGGCGGCCAGCGTGAAAAGCTCGAGGCCGATCGCGTAACGGCCGGTGGCGTCGCGTTCCACCATGCCGCCCTGCTCCAGGGTGGCGAGTAGACGCCAGGCGGTGCTGCGGTTGATACGAGCCCGGTCGGCGACCTCGACGCCCGTGAGCGGTTCGCGTGAACGGGCGATCACGTGCAGCAACCGCATTCCGCGCTCGAGCGACTGGATGTGACGCAGCGCACCGGGATCTGTTGGTTTTCGAGCTGGCAAGGCCATGTCCACGGCATTCTCTCGTTGACATCGTGCAAATGCAATCGCAGTATGTCATAATCGCCGGGTGGTTGGGAACTCGATTCGAAGGTGATGCTTTGGCGACCGTTACGAGCACGGGCACGTCCCTCTACTACGAGCAGCACGGTCGCGGGCCGGACATCGTCTGGGTAAGCGGCGGTGGCGGCTTGCCGGAGTCGACCTGGATGCGCTACCAGCTCCCCGACTTCCCGGGGTTCCGCAGCACGGTGTTCCACAACCGGGGAATCGGGCGCACGGTCTGCACAGACGAGCTGCCGTGGACGATGGCCGACTTCGCTCGCGACACCGCGGCGCTGATCGAGGCAGCCTGCGAACCGCCGGTGATCGTCGTCGGCAAGTCGATGGGCGCACTGATCACCCAGCAGCTGGCCCTCGACAGGCCCGACCTGGTGCAGCTTGCCATCCCGATGGGCACGCTCGCGCGGAGCACCGGCTGGGTGCACGACTACATGCGCGCCGAGATCGACTACCGCAAGGCTGGCGGGTCGCTGTCCGGGCTCTTCGCGGTTTGCCACTACGCGGCCACGCTGAACCCCGCGGACGAACTGGGCGACCCGGAGGTCTGGAAGGCTCTCAAGGAGCAATACGGCGGGTTCGGCGCGACGGAGGACAATCAGAACGAGCGATCGCTGATCGCCCAGTGGGACGCCTGCGACACGTTCGACTGCGTCGACGCGTTACGCGGCTGCACCGTCCCGATGCACGTCGTCGCGTTCGGGCAGGACGTCCAGTCCCCGCCCGAGTACGGGCGCGAGGTGGCCGAGCTGGCGCCGACCGGCGTGCTGCACCTGCTGCCAGATCACGGGCACGCATCGCTCTGGTCGCCAAAGCGCGCCGGCGAGGTGAACAACCTCATCCGCGAGATCATCGAGGAGGGTCGGCCATGAGCACACAAGACGTATTCGGTGAGCCCGTCTCGCGCCGCGCGTTCCTGACCGGCGCCACGCGGGCGGGTCTTGCACTTGGGGCACTGGGCCCGCTCGCCGCGTGCGGCAACAACGGGAGCGCTGCGGTGACCTCGAGTGGTCCGCCTCGCCGAGGCGGCCGACTGCGAGTCGGCATGGTGGGCGGCGGCAAATCGGAGTCGTTCAACCCGTCGACCGGCGGTAACACGCTCATCAATCTCGCCATGGTGTCCGCGGTATTCGAAGGTCTGGTCCGCATCGGACCCGACCTGTCTTTGCAGCCGGCGCTGGCGTCGGACTGGCAGCAAAACGCCGATGCGACAGCCTGGGAGTTCACCCTGCGCGAAGGAGTGACGTGGCATGACGGCAAGCCGTTCACCGCCGACGACATCATCTACTCGATGCATTGGATGGCGCAACCCGGAAACGGCTCGCAGGGATCAGTCGCGAACGTCGACCTGGCGCGGCTCAAGCGAACGTCGGCAACGAAGGTCGTCATCCCGCTGAAGAAGCCGGACCTGCAGTTCCCGTCCGCCGCAATGGGGGTCTGCTGGATCGTGCAGGACGGGGCGAAGGACTTCACCCGACCGGTCGGCACCGGCCCGTTTCGCTTCCAATCGCTCAGCCCCGGCCAGCAGAGCGTGTGCATGCGCAACCCGCACTACTGGGAGCACGGCAAGCCGTACGTCGACGAGCTCTTGATCGAGTCGATCACCGACGACACGGCACGGCTCAACGCCTTGATCGCCGGCCAGATCGACGTGATGGCACAGATCCCGTTCGTCCAGGCCAAGGCACAGCAGAGCCAGGGGCAGCTCAAGCTAATCACCTCAACCGGCACGACGTCCTACATGTTCTACATGCGCATCGACCAGCCGCCATTCTCCGACCCGCGCGTGCGCCAGGCCATGCGCCTGCTGATCGACCGCAAGGCCATGGTCGAGAACGTGCTCAGCGGATTCGGATCAGTGGCGAACGACCTCGTCGGCATGGGCGTTCCCTACTACGACACGTCCCTGCCACAACGGTCGGTCGACATCGAGCAGGCGAAGTCACTGCTCGCCAAGGCCGGTCACGGCTCCGGCCTGACGGTGACGCTCCAGACGTCTCCAGTCGGGCCCGGCGTGGTGGAGTCGGCCACTCTGCTCGCGGACCAGGCCGCCCAGGCAGGGGTGCACATCAACGTCAGCCAGGTGTCTCCGACAGCCTACTTCGACCCCACCCTCAGCTATCTGAAAATGCCGTTCGCCCAGAGCATCTGGACCGGCGTGATCAACCTCAACACGTTCTACCCATACGCAATCCAATCCAACGGCGGCTACAACGAGACGCACTGGCACGATCCCCACACGGACGCCCTGATCGCAGAGGCCACTCAGGCCACCTCCGATGCAGCGGCAGCGACCGCCTGGGGAGCCGTCCAGCGGCAGCAATGGGACGAGGGCGGCTACGTCGTCTGGGCAAACGTGAACAACATCGACGCGACCTCCACGCGGGTGGCGGGGATCACGCCCAGCCGCTTCCTGCTGCTGGGTCTCCCGACGGGGTTCGCGGACGCATACTTCACGTCATGAGCCTCGCCGGCGTCGAACATGCCGGGACTGCTCCCCCGCGCGCAGTTGAACGCCGGCGCCACCACCCTGTGCTGCGGTACGCGGCCCGGCGCGTCGCCGCAGGCGTGCTGACGCTGGCCGTCCTCTCGCTGCTCGTCTTTGCGGCTACCAGCGTGCTTCCGGGGGACGCCGCCAGCGCCATCCTCGGCAAGCAGGCACACGGCCCACAGCTGCAGCACCTCCGCGCCGAGATGGGGCTCAACCACTCGATCGCCCGCCAATACGGGGATTGGGTCGGCGGTCTGCTGCACGGTAATCTCGGCAACTCGGCCGCCGGTTACGCCGCCGGGGGTCAGGTGACGGTCTGGAGCCAGATCAGCGGAAAGCTTGCGAACTCGGCCATCCTCGCACTCCTGGCCTTCCTCCCGATCATCGCCGTGTCACTGCTCCTCGGTGTGGTGACCGCGCTCCGCGCCACCGGCTGGCTCGACCATGTGGTGTCGACCCTGACACTGATCCCCGCCGCCCTGCCGGAGTTCGTCCTGGGCGCGGTGCTGCTCGCCGTGTTCTTCACCTGGCTGAACGTCCTACCGCCGGTGTCGTTGATTCCCCCCGGCGCGAACCCACTCGACTACCCGAGCGAGCTCGTCCTGCCTGTGCTCACGCTGGTCGGCGTCAGCACCGGGTACGCGATCCGCATGATACGGGCGGGAATGCTCGACTCGCTGCTGTCCGAATCGGTGACGATGGCCCGCCTCAACGGCATCCGAGAGCGGCGGGTGGTCGTGCGCTATGCCGCCCGCAACGCGCTTGCCCCAAGTGTCCAGGTGTTCGCGCTGATCGCGCAGTACCTGATCGGCGGCATCCTGATCGTCGAATACCTCTACAACTATCCGGGCATCGGCAAGGAGCTCGTCGACGCCGTTGCCATACACGACAACCTCGAGGTCCAGTCCGTCACGATGCTTCTCGCCACCATCTACGTCGCCATCACCATCGCGGCGGACGTGGTCGTGATGTTGCTCGTTCCCAAGCTGCGGACGGGCGGAAGATGATCCTCTCCCGGCGTCGCATCGCACCTCTCTCCAACGTGGGCGCCTGGATCGGGGCGGTTGTGCTCGTCATGGTCGTCGTGATCGCCCTGGTCGGTCCGTGGCTTGCGCCGCACAGCCCCGACCAGCCCATCGCAGCCCCCTTTACCCCTCCGGGTAGCGGCCATCCTCTGGGGACCGACTTCCTCGGCCGAGATGTGCTCTCACGCCTCCTGTGGGGCGGAAGGAGCGTTCTGCTGTTTGCAGGAGCGGCAACGACGATCGCCTACGCCGTCGGCCTCGCTGTCGGCTTGCTCGCCGGGTACAGCCGATCGTGGATCGATCCTGCCCTGATGCGTTCGGTGGACATCCTGCTCGCGTTTCCGGCGCTGGTGTTCATCCTCCTGCTGGCGGCGGCGCTGGGGACGGGCATCTGGTCTGTGCTGCTCGCTACCGCGGTGATCCAGGTGCCCGGTATCGCGCGGATCATCCGCACGGCAACCCTCGAGCAGTCGGTGCGCGGCTTCGTTGAGGTCGCGGTATTGCGCGGCGAAACCACGCCGTCGATCCTTCGCCGCGAGATCCTGCCCAACATCGCCGGGCCGATATCTGCCGACATCGGGCTCCGTTTCACCTGGTCGGTGATCCTGATCGCGAGTGTCAACTTCCTCGGCCTTGGGCTGCAGCCGCCCGCCGCGGACTGGGGCGTGATGGTGTCGGAGAACCGCGGTGGCCTGAACCTGAACCCCTACGCGATGCTGGCCCCGGCGCTGATCCTCGGCGCCCTGACCGTTGCGATCAACCTCGTCAGCGACTCACTCGCGCGGCGGTATCGATGAATGTGCCTCCCGCGATTCTCGAGGTGGACGACCTGAAGATCACCACCACGTCGGGCGATGCGATACTCGAGGAGGCCTCCCTCACGCTTGCTCGCGGCGAGATCCTCGGCGTGGTCGGGGAATCGGGAAGCGGCAAGTCAACCCTTGCACTGGCGATGCTCGGGTACACGCGGGACGGCACCAGGGTCGAGCGGGGATCCGTGCGCATCGACGGCACCGATCTGCTCCAGCTCCCGGAGCGCGAGCGGCGCAGACGCCGCGGGAGGGTCGCGTCCTACGTCCCGCAGGAACCAGGGCAGGCGTTGAACCCGTCGCTGAGAGTTGGCGCGGCCATCCTCGACGTCATCCGTGAGCACGGCGCGGCGGTACCCGGCCAGGTGGGGCGCGTCCTGACGGCCGTGCATCTACCCGCGACGAAGCAGTTTGCGCGCCGCTATCCGCACGAGCTGTCCGGCGGTCAGCAGCAACGGGTCACCATCGGCATGGCGCTCTCTTGCCAGCCCCCGGTGATCGTGTTCGACGAACCAACCACCGGGCTCGACGTCATCACCCAGGCCGGCATCATCGAGGAGATCCGCCGGCTCCGCGACGAGCGTGACGCGGCCATGGTCTACGTCTCACACGACCTCGCGGTAGTCGCCGCTCTGGCCGACCGGATCATGGTCGTCTACGCGGGACGCGTCGTGGAGCACGGCCGCGCAGCCGCACTGGTGCAGACTCCACGTCACCCCTACACCCGCGGGCTGATCCAATCAATACCTGACCCCAGCCGGCCGCGGACGCTCATCCCGATGCGTGGAACCGGCGCAGGGGTCGGCCAGTGGCCCGCCGGCTGCCCGTTCGAGCCTCGGTGTCCGCAGCGGGTTGACGCCTGCGCAACAGCGGTCCCGCCGCTCGAGCCGGCCGGTGACGAACGCAGCGTCCGATGCATCCGCTGGCGAGACACGCCGCCCGTCGACCTCGGCGATCGCCTCGGCGGAAACCCGTCGAAACGCTCGGGAGGCGCGCTGCTCCAGGTCGAGGACCTGCTGGCTGTGCACCGCGGGGCAGACACAGTTGTCGCGGCCAATGGCGTCACCTTCGCGATTGGCGAGCAGCAGTGTGTCGCGCTGGTCGGTGAGTCAGGAAGCGGTAAGACGACGGTCGCGCGCGCGATCATCGGCCTGCACCGCCCCGAAGCAGGCACGATCGTGTTCGACGGCGAGTCGCTCGCAGGCCACGCCAGGGACAGGACGGCGACACAGCGTCAGCGCATCCAGTACGTGTTCCAGAACCCATACGACTCGCTCAACCCGCGGCAGCGAATCGCGGACGCCCTCGCCCGGCCTGCTCGGCTGCTGCGCGGGTTGAAGGGACAGCAAGCAACGGACGAGGTCGCCCGACTCCTTGATCGGGTGCGACTGCCTCAGACGATCGCGAACAGATACCCACATCAGCTGTCCGGTGGGGAGCGACAGCGAGTCGCTATCGCCCGCGCGCTGGCCGCACGTCCCGACCTCCTGATCTGCGACGAGATAACCTCAGCGCTCGACGTCTCGGTTCAGGCTGCGATCCTCGAGGTCCTCGATGACCTCAGGTCCCAGCTCGGGCTCACGATCCTGCTCATCACCCACGATCTCGGCGTCGTCTCCGCCATCGCAGATCACGTAATCGTCTTGCAACGCGGCTGCATTCTTGAGGCGGGTCCGGTGATGGACATCCTCGCCCAGCCAACCGACGCATACACCACCCAGCTGATCGACGCCGCTCCACGCATGCGGATCGCCTGACCGAAGCGCCGGGCGCCAACGAAAGCTCACTACGACGGTCGATGCGACGGTCCCCGCATCGGCTCACGATTACCGGAACGACCGGTGCCCGCCATTGCGACGACGATCGCCTGAGCGACGCGACTGCCTCGAGGAGCTCTGACCTCCCGAACCGGTCGGACAGCGGTTGTGGAGCGTTCCCACGCCCCGCGGTCGTCATCGTGAGCCCGTCCTTTCTATTGCGTTGCGGTCGGCGATGAGGTTGCGGGCGCGGCCGTGGGCGCGTCGGCCAGGGTTGTCAGCCATTGCTGCATGAGCTCTCGCTCGGGCGCGGTGAGCGGCGTGTGTTCAACCGTGAGCTTGGTCTTCAGCGTCGCCGCTGTGGTCGCGATTGTTGGCGCGCTCGTCCGGGCGCTGCGGGTCGGCGGAGCGTCCGCGCCGACGGTGACCGAAGCGATCACCGCCTCGCGGAGGTGCGTCGCGAAGGTCTGGCCGCCGAAGAGGTCGGGCTGTGAGATCAGGGACAACGCTGCGCCGGTGACGGCGGACATGACCATGCGCGCGCCCGTCTCGACCGAGACTCGCAGCTGCCCTCGGCTGGCGCCGAGCTCGAGCCGGTCGTAGAGCATCTGGAAGGCCTCGCGAAATGCGGCGCTGTTCGCGGCGACTGCCGGCGACCACATCAGCTTGTAGAAGTTCGGGTTCTCGAGGGCGAAGGCGAGGTGGTTGTCCCAGCCGGCGCGGATGTCGTCTGAGACGTGCTCGTGCACGACCGCGGCGGTTGTGCGCTTGGACTCGAGGAATGCGGCCCAGCCGTGGTCGACGACGGCGGTGAGCAGCCCTTCCTTGTCGCCGAAGTGATGGTAGAGCGTCGGCGCGGTCACGCCGGCGGCCTCGCCGACAGCACGAGTGGAGACATCTGCGTCGGCGGAACGCGCGAGCAGTTCGGAGGCGGCTTCGAGGATACGTGCCTTGACGGTCATGCGGGAAGGCTAGCAGGTTATATAGCGACGTTCAACTATTTTGTGTATCCTTGCTACCGCTACTCGACCCGAGGGAGGAGTGATGATCGTCATCACCACGCCCACCGGCCTGATCGGCCACCAGGTCCTCGACAACCTGATCGACAGCGGCCATGAGCTCCGCGTCATAGCCCGCGATCCTTCGGCCATCCCGGCCGACATCCGCGATCGCCTCGACATCTTCGAGGGGTCACACGGCGACGCGGCGGTCGTCGACGCTGCCCTCGAGGGCGCCGACGCCGTCTTCTGGGTCGCGCCACCCGACCCGCGCTCCGCGAGCGTAGAAGACGCATTCGTCGGCTTCACCCGGCCCGCGGCCAAGGCGTTCACACGCCACGCGGTTACGCGCGTCGTCGGCATCTCGGCGCTCGGCCGAAGCACTCCGTGGGCGAGCCGTGCCGGTTACGTCACCGGGTCGCTGGCGATGGACGACCTGATCGCAGACTCGGGCGTTGCCTACCGAGCGCTGACCAACCCCTCGTTCATGGACAACATCATCCGCCAGGCGGAGTCGATCAAGAACCAGGGCATGTTCTTCTCGCCGATCGCAGGCGATCGTCAGCTACCCTCGGTCGCTACCCGCGACACAGCTGCCGTGGCGTCGCGCCTGCTGGTTGACAAGGGCTGGAGCGGTGTCAGCGAGGTCCCGTTGCTCGGCCCCGAGGATCTGTCCTTCAACCAGATGGCCGAGGTCATCTCCGATGTGCTCGGCACGGAGGTGCGCTTCCAACAGACTACCTTCGACGCCTACAAGGACCGGTTCCTGAGCGTCGGCATGTCCGAGGCGATGGCGCAAGGCATGACCGACATGGCCTGGGCCAAGAACGAAGGCCTCGACAACGCCGTCAAGCGCACGCGCGAGAACTCGACACCGACGAGCTTCCACGAATGGTGCCAGGAGATGCTCAAACCCACCGTCCTCGGTCAGACGTCGCGGCCGTAGCAGGGTGAGCCGAGTCCCGCGCGCCCATCAGGGCGTCAGTCGGGCGCAATGTGTGGTCCCGGCCGGCCCGAGCACTTCGACCGCCGCGAGCCGGCCGGTGTCCCGTGTTAATGGGTGAGTCCGAGTTGCTTTGCCTGGAGTGCGGTGTCCCAGAAGGCGCTGATGACGATCAACTGGTCGCCGTCCCACTTGCTGGTCTGGGCGAACTCGAGGTCGAATGCCTTTCCGGTCGGCGGCACCACAGTTCCGTCGGGCAAAGACATCTCCCGCGTGAACGTTCCGGTCGCGTTGGTGACGACGGTGATCCAGTCACCGCCTCCAAACTGGATCGGGTAGGGCGTGTGCACGCGGATGTCGGGAAACGTCCGGACCAGCTGTTGCATCGCCGCGCCGTGTGGCTCGCGGCCGTAGATCGGCTCTGCGCTGCCGGGGATGTGCGCGATCATGTCCGGGTGGTGAACCACCTCCAACGCCCCCCAGTCGCGGGCGTTGAAGAGATCGTCCCCCATGGTCATAAGCGCGAGCAGATGCTCCGTCCGCCTCGCTGTTGGGGTTGCGGTTGACATGGCGGCTCCTTCCCTCGGGTTTCTTCTGGATCCTTGCCCCGCCGGCTCGATGCGGCAAATGAATGTTTGATATGTTGGTCATGCGTATGGAGCATTTGGAGGGCGTCGACCTCAACCTGCTGCCCCCACTCGCCGCCCTGCTCGAGGAGCGGCACGTGACCAGGGCCGCGCGCCGGTCCGGCCTCAGCCAGCCCGCGATGAGCCGCGCGCTGGCACGCCTCCGGGAGCAACTCGACGACCAACTCCTGGTTCGCGACAAGGGTGGCTACGTCCTCACCCCGCGAGCAGAGCGCATCCAGCGTCAGCTCGCCGCGGTGATGCCACAACTCGAAACCCTATTCGCGCCCGAGGCCTTCGACCCGGCAACGGCCGCAGAGCACTACCACCTCGCGGCGACCGACTACACGCTCATCCTCTTTCTCCGCGAGGTCGCGCGCGAGGTGAACACGCTCTCGCCCAACTCCACCCTTCGGATCGAGTCGACCGGCGACGCCGTATTCGAGGACGTCCTCCACGGCAGAATCGACCTGAGCTTCTACGTTGCCGCTCCACCGCCCGCGTTCCGACACGAACTCCTATTCGAGGACGCCAGCGTCTGCGTAATGTCCGCCGACCACCCGCTCGCGAAACGCAAACGGCTGACGCTCGACCAATACCTCGGCTGCACCCACCTAGTAATCGACATCATCGACGGCGATCAGCCGCTCATCGCCCACCGCCTCGCCGAACTCGGCGTCGCACGGCGACCGGCAGTCACCCTACCGCTGTTCGTCGGAGCAGAATCCGTCCTTCCCGGCACGAACCTGATCGCGACGCTCAACAAGCGACAAGTCGACAGGTACGCCGCTGACCCCGCGCTCGCAGTCGTAGCCGCGCCGATCGAGCTTGAACCGTTTCAGTACCTCATGTACTGGCACCCGCGCCTCGACCACGACCCAGCCCAAGCATGGTTACGCGATCGCGTCCGCGCCGTCACATCAACACTTCGCAAGCCCAACCAGCGGGCACGCGGCGACAAGGCCAGGAAGTCCCGCCGACTCGCAGGCCCTCGTCGTAACGCTCCGCCGAGCGCAGCCGCCCGGATTGGCCGGAGCGTCTGGTAGGGGGCGCAACGGAGGGCGCAGACAGCATGCAAGGCGCGTGGTTGAGCCAAACCAGTGCTGTCTTGAAAACCGGCAGTGGTCGTCAAGGTCACTCGTGGGTTCGAATCCCACCCCCGCCGCTGACAGGCCATAATCCGCAGGCGAGGCCGCGGCTGCCCATGCTCCGTTCGTGGGCCGCTGCCTGCCCAACGGAGCTAGGCGACGTGGGGTGAGGGGGCTGCCTAGCGTGGCGGGCGAAGCGCCGTCTCGCTTGCGCTCGGCCGCAGGCTGAGTGCGTGCCATGCAGCAACAGTGAGAATCACGAGTGGCGCTCCGATGAACGCAGTGATGAGGAAGTCCTCGAGCACGGGTTGTGGACTTGCGGCGGCACTCAGCGTCAGCGTTGGGTAGACGAGGTAGGGCAGTTGGACGAATGCGCCGGCGATCAGGCCGGTTGCGTATCCGCCGGTGGTGAGCAGGAGTGCCGTCCGCGCGTGGCCGAGGATTGCGAACAGAACGGCGCCGGTGACCATGATGGCGCCCGTGAGAAGCGCGGCGCCACTGGTGCTCGCGAAGTGATCACGAGTCCCGGTAGCCGCGAGCGCGATGGCGGCGGTGAAAGCCGCGCCTGCAATGAGCGAGGCGACGCCCGCGCCGGCCGCTGCGCGCCGATACCAGCCGGCCGCGTGCTGGTCGCGATGGAGGGTGTGGTTCCAGATGCCTACGGCGCCGAGATGGGCCGACGCCGCGAGCGCGAGCGGTATCGCCGTAAGAGCCACGGCGCTGGTGTAGTACGCGGACGCGAGCGATGCGCGAGCGATGTCACCCGAGGCGGGCGCCGCGCCGGTGAGGCCGAACGCGATGGCGCACGCGCAACTGGAGACGCCGAAGCCGATTCGCGAGCGGTGCCTAACCCGTTGGGGCCCGTGTGCCAGCAGGACGTAGAAGCCCGCGCGTAGGACGAGCGTTGCGAGTGCGACGATGAGGAGCGCGATAAGGCTGCCGCCGAGCAGGCCGAGGGCGGTGGGGAATGCAAATAGTAGGCCGGTCAGGAAGAAGATCAGAAACAGGCCGTGCATTTCCCAGACTGGGGAGAAGTACGCCATCGCGGCATCCGCCAGTCGACGACGCGAGCTGCCGAGGCTTGTCACGCCTACCCAGAGCCCGACGCCGAAGTCGCCGCCCGAGAGGACCACGAACAGAGCGAGGTACACCCACAGGACCAAGAACGCGGCGCGTACCATCAGTGCCGGTTCGTGAGGGAGTGCGGCGCCAACGTCCGCCGCGGCAGCAATCGCATCTCGCTTCGCAGGGCGACCACCGTGATCAGCGTCAGGGCTACGTAGAGGGCGGAGAAGAGCACGAACATCACACCGACCAGTGGCGAGCCTGTAATCGCGGCCTGGGTCCGCATGACGTGGTAGATGATCCATGGCTGACGGCCAACCTCGGTGACGATCCAGCCGGCCTCAATCGTGGCGAACGCGAGCGGGCCGGACGCGGCGACGGCGAGCAGCATCAGGCGATGTTCGGCTAGTCGCGGCCGGCGCCAACGGGCGAGCCAGTAGACGCCGGCAAGGATGCCCAGCGCGACGCCCGCGGCGGCCATGAACGAGAACGCGTTTCGGACGACGACTACGGGTGGCCGCTGTTGTGGAGGTACCGAGTCGAGGCCCTTGACTAGGGTGTTGGGATCGCGGCCGACCAGCAGGCTGAGCAGGTCGGGTATCTGGATGCCGTAGCGAGTGTTGCCGTTCTGGTCGATCAGCCCGCCGAGGATGAGCGGGGCGTGCCGCTGCGTGTGGACGAGCCCTTCGGTTGCGGCCAGCTTGACCGGTTGGGCTTGGGCGATCATGCGGCCGGCGTTGTCTCCGGAGACGCCGATCGGGACGATCGCGGCAGCGACCAGGGCCATGCCCAATCCCAGTCCGCGCCGCTCGTAGGTGCCGCAGTGGCCGCGCAGCATCGACAGGGCGTAGACGCCGGCCACGGAGAACCCAGTTGCCAGGTAGGCGGCGGCGATCATGTGGAACGTCTCGGCGGGCATGGCGGCGTTAAAGATGGCGTGGAGTGGGCTGATGTCGACGAAGCGCCCGTCCTCGCGTTTGAAGCCGGTCGGTGCGTTCATCCAGGCGTTGGCGGCAACGACGATCCAGGCCGAAACCAGTGCGCCCAGGCAGACGGGCAGCAGCGTGGCCCAGTGCAGCCACGGACCGAGCCGATCGCGAGCGAACAGGTAGAGCGCCAGGAAGATGGCCTCGATAAAGAACGCGTAGCTCTCAAGCGAGAAGGGAAGGCCGATGATCGAGCCGGCGCGGGCGACGAAGGTTGGCCAGAGCACGGTCAACTCGACGGAGATGACGATGCCCGAGATCACGCCGATCACTACCAGCACGGTAAATGCTCGCGTCAGTCGCGTGGCGATCCGCATCCACACCTGGTCATCGCGGCGCAGCCCGAGGAAGTGAGCGATGGCGATCAGTACCGGCAAGCCGACGCCTAGGCTCGCGAAGACGATGTGAAACTCCAGCGACGTCCCCATCTGCGCGCGGCCGGCGAGCAGATGGCTCACTCGCCCCCCTTGCCCATCCATCGGTGCGCGGCAATGACCACGGTGATCAGCCAGCCGACGGTGAGGGCGACGTCGATCCAGCCTGATGTTCTCGAAACAAACAGCAGCATCAGGCAGCAGAAGCTGAGCGCTCGCGGCGGAGCGCGTCGGCCGGGAGATCGACCTCGTAGCCGAGCCGCTCGAGTGTCGAGCGCCACGCCCGGACACGGGGCTCGGCGCTGCAGTAGACACCCACGAGGCCCGGGGCGAGCCGGCGAACGTCTTGCACTTCGGGAAACACCATCAGTTCCCAGCGAACGTCTGCGATGCGAAGACGGCGACCCGATCTCGTGCTGACCAAAAGCTCGACTACTGACATGGCGGCTCCTTTCGCTTGCGTGTACCGCTAGGGCATAGCGAACAGGTCACCCGAACGGTTTGTCAGAACGGCGCGCGTTCTGCCGCTATCGCAAGAAGCCCTTGTATCTCCGCATTGACACGTGCGACTCGATCTGGCGCATCGTGTCGATGGCGACGCCCACGACGATTGATACAGATGTGCCCCCCAGGCGCGGGCGGTGGCCTGGCCGAAACCGCCGTACCTGATGAACAGGCTGGGCGCCGCAGCAACGATCGCCAGGAACAGCCCGCCGGCCACGGTGAGCCGCACGAGCACCCACTCCAGGTACTGCGCCGTCGGGCGCCCGGTCTGATGCCAGAGATGAACCCGCCGTACTTCTTCAGGTTGTCCGCCTGCTCCAGCGAGTTGAACACCACCGCAGCGGTCGACGTGGCGCCGAGCAGGCTGGAGCCGTTCGCGAATGCGTAGGCAAACCGAGCGACTGCACCCCGGCCAGCGCCACGGTCAGGTAGCGCGTGTACTGCGTGATCCGCCGCTGACCGAGCTCCCCCTCCTTCTGCAGCGCCCGCAGCGAGTGGAACACCGGCGTCATCACCTGCAGGATGATCGATGCCGTGA